>JACZCZ010076149.1_pt1 | contig 109484 bp, 85 predicted proteins | sample 8641811 | NCBI WGS metagenome assembly JACZCZ01 (sample SAMN15324610, study PRJNA640507) | soil metagenome | isolation source: intercropping peanut in the first line | place: China: Luxin town, Laibin City, Guangxi Province | collected 2019-07-25 | depth 10cm m | reverse complement strand
TTCATGCGCATGTCGTTGATCGCGCCCTTGAGGCTTTCGATCTTGGCGCGCGCCGTCTGGACCGCGACATCGCGAGCCTTCACGAGGTTCTTGTAAGTCGCTTCGGCCTGCTCGAGCTGCTTGCGGTTTTCTTCGAGCTGCTGCTCGATGGTCTGCAGGCGCAGCGCGTACTGGCCGGCGGCGGATCTGTTACCGGCGCGGAGATGCGCGGCCGTCTTGGCGCGCAGGTCCTTCTGTTCTGCTTCGAGCTTGCGGACCTGCCCCATGATGCGTTCGCAAAGGCCGGCATGGGTCGCGAGGCCCTGGTTGAAGTTGGCGATCTGCTTGCGGAGGTTCTCCTGCTCCAGCTCCAGCAGCGCTTCGGGATTGCGCTTCTCGATCCCGGTAATGAACAGCGAGAAAAATCCTTTGATGAGATTCGCCACTCTGCTGAACATGCATCCTCCGCCAACGTATGCCGGCCAACGGTCCGATTGTGGGCGCAGAGCGTAGCGAAAATTGCCGGTGACTCATAGCAATGCGGCGCGAGGTGCGGCATGTCACCGGTGAGCGGGGGAGGGCGACCGGCCAATTCGCGGCCGAGGTTCGGCGGGCTGCCGGGAGCCGCCGGATGGCGGCTGGTACACTGTCCCCATGCCCCGCACCAGACCCGCATCCCCCCAGCATCTGCGCGACGTCCTCGATCTCGAGCAGCTCGATACCAACCTGTTCCGCAGCCGCGTCAACCAGGAAAACATGAATGGCTCGCTGTTCGGCGGCCAGATCCTGGGGCAGGGGCTGAGAGCGGCGGCCCTGACGGTCGAGGGGGCGAGGCAACCGCACTCACTGCACGGATACTTCCTGCTGGCTGGCGCCAGCGATACCCCGGTCATCTACGACGTCGAGCTCACGCGTGACGGCGGCAGCTTCTCGACCCGTCGTGTCGTGGCGCGTCAGCGCGCGAAGACGATCTTTCACATGGAGTTGTCGTTCCATCGCGAGGAGTCCGGCTTCGAGCACTACGGCGCGCTGGATATCGACGTGCCGGACCCGGAGCAGCTCACGAGCACAGAGGAACTGGCGCGCAAGTACTCGGCGCTGTTGCCGAAGGACTCGCCGCCGCTGGAGAGCTGGCCGTCGATCATCGAGTTCAGGCCGGTGAATCCCGACGATCTTTTCATGCGCAAGGCGCGTGTGGCGCGGGGACTCTACTGGATCCGTTCGTCGTCGAAGCTCCCTGACGATCCGCTCACACAGATCGCCGGCCTCGCGTATCTCTCCGACTACTTTCTGCTGACCACGACGCTGCTCAATCACCCCGAGTCGATGGGCACGCGCGTGATGATGGCGAGTCTCGACCATGCGATGTGGTTCCACCGCCCGTGTCGTGCCGACGAATGGCTGCTCGTCGATTCGACCAGTCCGTTCATGGGCGGCGCGCGAGGTTTTGCGCACGGTCACGTTTACGATGTGAATCGTCGGCTCGTGGCTTCGGTGGCGCAGGAAGGGTTGGTGCGGCCGATGAAGCCCGGCTGACGCGTCACTCTCCCAGCACCGCCGACCGCAGTCTCTCCACATCCTTCTTCCCCAGCAGCTTGAACTGCCCGGGCTTCAGTTCGCCCGCCTTCAGCGGGCCAATCGCGACGCGCTCCAGTTCGCGTACCTTCAGGCCGACTCGCGCCAGCATCCGACGGATCTCGCGGTTCTGGCCTTCGCGCAGCGTCACGCTGAGCAGTGTGCGATTGCCGCGGCTGCGATCGACGAAACGTTTCAGGATGCGCACCGATTCCATCGAGGCCTTCTTCGAGGTCTTCGTTCCATCCGAGCCCGGTGTGACCAGGTACATGCCGCGCTTGAGCGCCTGAAGCTGTTCGTCCGAAGCGAGGCCCGAACAGACGACGCGATACTCCTTCGCGACGCCGAACTTCGGATGCGTGAGCTGGAAGGCGAGATCGCCGTCGTTCGTGAGCAGCAGCAACCCGGTCGAGTCGCCATCGAGACGTCCGACGGGGTAGAGGCGCTCGTCCTTGCGCATCGCAGGCGGGAGCAGGTCGAGGACGTTTCGCCTGCCTTCGGGATCTCGTGTCGTCGTGATCACGCCCTTGGGTTTGTTCACGAGTACATAAGTATGAGCGCGTGAAGTCTTCGCGGTATCGGCACCGCTGCTCGTCGCGCTCTCCGGCAACTCGATCACTTCGCCATCGAGTTCGACGACGTCGCGGGCCGGATCGACGAAGCAGGGCAGCGTCTTCACGACCTTGCCATTCACGCGCACGCGACCACCGGTGATCATGTCTTCGCAATCACGCCGTGCGCCGATGCCGGCTTCGGCCATCGCCTTCTGGAGGCGAACGCCTGGCTGGGGGGAAGAAGTCCGGGTCATGGGATGGCTGCACGCGAGCGGCAAGAAATTGCCGCACGTTTACACGACCGCAAGCCCGTCCGTCTACACGGGCTATGCGTTCGCCCTGGCTGGAGCGGCGGCGGCCCTCTGCGCAGCACCTGCGGCCCGCGCAAATTCGTGATTGAGCAGCGCGCGCAGACGAACCGCTTTCAGCGGCTTGTGCATGATCGTGAGCCCGGCGGCGCTGACTTTGCGCAGTTGTTCGGGCGCCGTGTCGCCTGAGATCAGCACTGCTGGAATCGATTCACCGAGTTGCGAACGCAGCGCTCTGATGGCTTCGATTCCCGTGTCCTCGCCGCGCAGGCGCAAGTCCGCGAGGATGAAATCCGGCACGCGATCGCCCAGTGTGTTGAGCGCTTCGGGCGCGTCCATCGCCGTCACGCAGCCGCAGCCCCAGCTTTCGAGCAGGCTCTGCATGCCGAGGCGCACCGAAGCTTCATCGTCGATGACCAGGATCAGCTTGCCGCGCAGGAGGTTGGGCACCTTCTGCTCGATCGTGGCCGAGACCGACTGTGGACGCTCGGGATCGGCTACGGGCACTTCGATGGAGAAGCGCGAGCCGCGACCTGGAACGGAGCGCAGCGTGAGGGGATGATCGAGCAGGTTCGAGATGCGGCGGACGGTTGCCAGGCCCAATCCCAGGCCGCGGGTGCGATCGCGCTCGGGATTGTTGAGCTGATAGAACTCTTCGAAGATGCGTTCGTGCTGTTCCGCCGGAATGCCCATGCCGGTGTCCCACACCTCGAACACGATCTTCTTGCCGCGCTTGCGGCAGCCAACGAGCACACCGCCCTCGGTGGTGTAGCGCAGCGCGTTGGAAACGAGGTTCGAGAGCATGCGGAAGAGCAGCGTCGAGTCGGTATTGATGACCGCGTCCGATCGGCGCAGGCGCAGCGTCAGTCCCTTCTCCTGCGCAGGCACGAGGAAGGTGCTGCGCAAGCGGTCGAAGACGGCATTGACCGGCACGGCTTGTCGCTTCACTTCGACCTGGCCGGCATCGAGTCGCGAAATATCCAGGAGGTTGTCGAAGAGCTGTTCGAGCGACTCCGTGCACAGCAGGATCTGGTCGACGAGCTTGATACCGGCGCGGCCTTCCGAGCCGTTGCGCAGCGCTGTCGCGAAGAGGCCGAGCGAGTGCAGCGGCTGACGCAGGTCGTGGTTCGCGGCGGCGAAGAAGCGCGACTTGGAACGACTCGCCTCTTCGGCGCGCACGCGGGCTTGCTCCGCCAGCGCGTTCTGCCGCTTCAGCTCATCGACGAGTTCTTCGTTCTCGCAACGCAGACGGATCTGCGCAGCGACTGCGCGGGCCTGTCGTTCGACGAACAGGAGCACGTATCCCAGAACAGCGATCCAGAGCACACCGAGCGCCGCATTGCCGTAGCCGCCCTCGAAGACGTAGCGGACGGCCAGCAGCCCGAACACCGGCACTGCGAATGAATGCAGCGCGGGCGGGAAATACGCGTGGGTCATGATGCTGATCGTCGTGCGGCTCGCGAGGCACGCCGAAATCAGTGCGAGCGTCAGCGATTGCGATTCCCCGACGAGGACGAAAGCCGCGGAGCCCCATACGAATCCGCCGACGAATGCGACGTTGGCGATGCGCATGCCCCAGGTTCGAGGCTCCGTCTGCGCGTTGGCTGCGCGGCGATAGGCGAACGCGAGCCATTGCCCGGCTGCCTGCACGAGTACGACGCCGACGCACCAGCCGAAGATATTGATCCCGGGCACTTGCGGCCAGGCGATGATGACCATGAGAGCCGCCATGAGGATGGCGGAGGTGGAGACTGCCGAGGCATTGCCATACAGCATCGCGACGCGTTGCTGTTCAACGCGTCGCAGGAGTGCCGCGTCCATGTTAGGCGTTGGCGGCGGGATCAGCGTGTGGCGGCGTACGTGCTGCTCGCCGGCAGGAAGCCGCGACGCTGGGCCGCGAGTACCGCCTGCGTGCGATTACGTACGTTCAGTGCTTCGAAAACGGCGCTGACGTGAGCCTTCACGGTGCGCTCAGCGACGTCGAGCGCACGGGCGATTTCCTTGTTGCTGCAACCGCGGCCGAGCATCGAGATGACCTCGAGCTGGCGCAGCGTGAGCGAACCGCCTTCTGTCGGTGCCGCGGGCGCCTGAATCGTTTCCGGTACGAACACTTCACCACCGAGGACGCGCTCGATCGCGCGAACCATTTCATCGGCCGTGAACGATTTGGGGATGAAGCCCGACGCGCCAGCTGCAACGGCTCGCGAAGCGATGCCGTCGTGCTCGTCGCCGGAGATCAGGATGCAGGCGGTGGTCGGGAATTTCTCGCCGATGACCTTGAGTGCGTTGAAGCCGTCATCGCCACGCAGGTGAATGTCGAGGAGCACGAGTCCGACATCGCCATCCCGCTGCAGGATCTGCATCGCTTCCTGGACCGACGAAACACTCAGGACCCCCGCATCGAGTGCGCTCTGTTCCAGCACGCTGTGGAAGCCGGCGCGAAAGAGCGGATGGTCATCGACGATCAGGATTTTCATGATGGCTGCCCCAGGCTCGTTGCCTCGTCGTCCTGCCAGATACGTTGAACAGACGCGTCCTTTGTCTGCATGGCCGGTTCTAGCCTAAGCCGATTCTTGCGATCCATCGTACGTCCGGGCTAGGCAGCAGGGCAATTGCCCTTTTGTGCAGCGCGGAAATGTTCGCGGTTTGTACGGCAATTGCTGCCCATAGTGCCAATTGTCTGTGAGGGAAGCGATCGGGAAGATGGCACCGTAGATCGATCCCCCGTGAGAGTTACGCCGGCCCCCAGAAGGTGCCGGCGTTTTTTTTCGCCCGCGCCGGTCAGCGCAGTTCGTTCCCCAGGAATTCCAGCCCGGCCCTGGGTTTTCCCCACTTGCCGTACAGGTCCTCGACCCAGCCGCGCATTCGCTTCGTCGTCGAGTCTTCGCTGCCCCGGGATTTCAGTGCCGCGAGATAGCCCTTGCGCAGCAGCGGCTCCGCTTCGGCGTACCTGCCCTGCTGGGACAGCGACCGGCCGAGCGCGCCTTCGATGATGGACACCATCGAGACCTCGACGCCGCTCGCCGAAGTGAAGGTGCTGAGCGCAACCCGGATCTCTCTCTCGCCCTCGGCAGGGTGTCCGCACTCTGCGAGCGCGCGGCCGAGTCCGAGCCTGGAGGAGCCGACATAGAGATGCTCGGGCGGTAGCGTGAGGGCAAAGATCCTGAGTGCCGATTGTTGTTCCTGCAGCGACTCATCGCACCTGCGTTGCTCGAGCAGCGTCAGGCCGAGGAGCATGCGGGCGTAGCCGACGAAGACATTGTCCTGTCCGCGCACCTTCATGTTGAGCTGCACTGTCTCGCGCAGGATCGCTTCCGATTCGTCGAGCTCGCCGCTCTGTTGCAGAAACCTTCCGTAGTTGGCGAGCGCCATCATCGTAAACGGGTGCTCGTTGCCGAAGAGCTCGCGGTACAGGGAGATCGATTGCTTGAAGAGCGGCGTCGCTTCGGCGAGGCGACCCTGCCGGCTCAGCGAGTCCGCGAGATTCTGGATCACGTGAGCGGTGTCGGGATGATTCGTGCCCAGGACGCGCAGGCTGAGGTCGCTCGCCCGACGGAAGCTCGCGATCGCCTCGTCATGGCGGCCGAGGTACGCGAGGAGTTGACCGCGACTCGTGAGCGTCTCGACGAGCAACGCGCCCTCCGCGCCACTGGTCTCATCGAGCATGCCCAGGATTTCGCCGTACTGCCGGTCTGCTTCCTCGAAGCGCTCCTGCACCTGCATGAGATTTCCCAGGTCATGCATGGCCGAAGCGAGAGGGAGCCTGTCGGCACCGGCATGCTTGCGCTGTATCGCGAGCGCCCCCTCGAGCAGACTGGCAGCGCGGTCCCGATCGCCGCTGTTCAGCAGCGTGCGACCCAGTTGCTGCATCGACTCCGCACTCTCGATGCTGTCAGGCCCGAAGAGCTGCACGCGCTGTCGCAGGGAGTCTTCGAGCAGGCGGCTGGCATCCGGATAGAGTCCCAGCGATCCGTAGACGGATCCCATGGTTGCCATCAGGCTCGCGCGAATCTCGGGCTGGGCATCCAGCCCGCCCTGCATGCGTCGCGAACCGATGTCGAGCACTTCGCGGACTGTGATCTCATTGCCTCGACTGTGACTCGGGTCCGCTTGCTGAAACAGATCGATCAGGAACGAAGAGATCTGCTCGGCTCTCGCACGTTCGCGAGTGATGCGCCGGTTCTGTTCGATCGTCGAAGCCGTGAACGTGATCAGCGCGACCAGTGCGAGCGCGGCTGCGGCGACGCCGTACTTGTATCGATCCACGAACTTCCGCGCACGGTAGGCCCACGTATCGCGTCGAGCGATGATGGGCCGTCCCGCGAGGTAGTTGTTGATGTCCGCAGCGAGTTGCGCGGCAGACGAATAACGTCGCTCGGGCTCCTTGCGCAGCGCCGTGAGAACGATGTTGTCCAGATCGCCGCTGAGCTCCCTGCGAAGTTTCGCCGGCGTCGTTGACCGATCGGTACAGAGGCGCTCAAGCAGCGCGGGTTCGAGTCGTACTCCATCTCCGACGAGATCGCGCGCGAGCGGAGGCGGCGTTTCCTCGCAGATCGCCTGCTCGAGATCGGCCAGGCGGTTGCTGCGCGCAGTCAGTGGCTTGCGGCCCGTCAGCAGCTCATACAGCAGCACGCCCATGACGTAGATGTCGCTGGCCGTCGAGATGAGATCGCCACGCAGTTGCTCGGGGCTTGCATGATCGGGCGTCATGAGGCGAACGTCCGCTTGCGTGACAGCCATCGTGTGCTGGAGCTGGCGCGCATCCAGCAGTTTCGCGATGCCGAAGTCCAGCAGCTTCGGCGTGCCGTCCGCGGTCACGAGGATGTTCGAAGGCTTCAGATCCCGATGCACGATCAGGTTCTGATGAGCGTACTGGACGGCGGAGCAGACGGTGACGAAGAGATCGAGCCGCTGCCGGATCGTCAGCCGATGCTCGTCGCAGTAGTCGTCGATCGGCTTGCCGCTGATGTACTCCATCACGATGTATGGCGTCCCGTTTGCGGTCGCGCCGCCGTCGAGGAGTTTGGCGATGTTGGGATGATTGAGGCTGGCAAGGATCTGCCGCTCCATCTTCAACCGGCTCTGCAGGCGGGCTGAAACCAGTCCCGTCTTCAGCAGCTTGATCGCAACACGCTGGCTGAAGGATTCGTCCGCGCGTTCGGCCAGAACCACGATGCCCATCCCACCGGAGCCGAGCACGTCGGTGACGCGGTAGCGGCCGATGAGGGTGCCGAGCAGTGACGTTGCTCCCGGATCGGGGGCGTCATCCGGCGCATCGAGGCTTTGCTCCCACCAATCGAGGCCGCTCTTCGCTGCGCCCAGTTCTGCGAGCACTTCCCGATAGCGCTCTTCGTCGCCGGTGCAGGCATCCTGCAGAAACGACAGGCGTTGATCGTCGGGGAGCTGTCGTGCGATGCGCACGATCTCTCCCGATGTCATGGATGTGTAAGTCGAATGGCGCACGGCCCGTCCATTATGCGCCGCGTTTTCGCCGTCGGCGCGATGGATGAACTAAGGGCCGATTGCGACGGCCGCAGTTCGGAATGCTACAGTCGCCGGGCCAACTGACTCGAACTCAGAAGGAGATGGAACGTGAGCAGCAATCCTCCGAACACTGGCGGAAACAACAATAACAATGGCGGTGGCGGCTCAACGAACGCCGGACCTCCTGCGGGCCCCGTGGTCCTGGCGGCCATGGTCGGTGGGCTGATCGGTGGGCTCGTCGGTGCCGTCGTCGGCACGATGATCTGAATAGCCTCCAACGCGGTTCGCAATTCCTGCGATGCGACGCAGCTCAATCGGTCGAACCGGTTGGGCCGTGTTTGTCGTCCTCGTACAGCTCGAGCCACATCGCATTCAGGATGGCGAAGGTGCAGGCGAGTCCGAGGCCGAGAATCCAGGAGAAGTACCACATGGATGTTGCGCCGTGATCGAGCAGTGGGGTGCGGTCAGTACGCGCCCTTGTGAATGTGTTCCAGCGAGACCTTGCCGCGCAGCACCCTGAACACCCAGGCAGTGTAGGCGAGAATCAGCGGCATGAAGATGAGCGTTGCCACGAGCATGATGAACAGCGTGAGCTGACTGCTGCTCGCATCCCACACCGTGAGGCTGCTGCCGGGATCGAGCGACGAGGGGAGCATGAATGGGAACGCGCTGAACCCAGCCGTGCAGATCGTGCCCGCCACGGCCAGTCCACTCGAGATGAGCGCAATCCCCGCACGATCGCGGGCGAAAACGAACGCGCCGATCGCCCCCAGGTAGCCGATGATCGGCGCCGCCAGCATCCATGGATAGCGACCGTAGTTGTCGAGCCATGCGCCCGTGCCGCTCAGCACGGACTTGCCCAGCGGATTCGACGGGCCGGCCGGGTTGATCTCCGATGCGATCCGGTAACCGTCGACCGACATTGAGATGAGCACGCCGCAGATAGTGAAGAGGATGATGTAGGCCACTGCGCTGATGCGTGCGGCAGTTGCCGCGCGATCCGACATCGGTGCGTGCGTCTTGAACGATGCATACGTTCCGCCGTGCATGGCGAGCATTGCGACGCTGACGAGGCCGCAGAGCAGGGCGAACGGATTGAGCAGCGCGAAGAAGGAGCCCTCGTAGAAGACCCGCAGCGTATCGTCGAACCGGAACGGGACGCCGAGCAGGAAGTTGCCGAACGCCACGCCGAAGACGAGCGAGGGCACGAAGCCGGCGATGAACAGGCAGATGTCCCAGACGTTGCGCCAGCGCGGATCGGCAAGCTTGTTGCGGAAGACGAATCCCACCGGCCGCAAGATCAGTGCCGCGAGCACGAGGAACATCGCGATATAGAAGCCTGAGAAAGAAGTCGCGTAAAGCGGCGGCCATGCGGCGAAGATCGCGCCGCCGCCGAGAATGAACCAGACCTGGTTGCCTTCCCACACCGGTTCGATCGTCTCGAGGAATGCGCGCCGCTCCTCGTCCGTCCGCCCGAGGAATCGAAACAGCATGCCGACCCCGAGATCGAAGCCGTCGGTGACCGCGAAGCCCACCAGCAGCACGCCGAGCAGGGCCCACCAGATGAGACGAAGTAGTTCGTAGTCGAGCATAAAGAGGGGAAGCGGTTGGCGGTTAGCGGTTAGAGCGGAATCACCTCGTCACCCCCGCGCACGCGGGAGTCCATCGCATGACTCAATGAGCCCCTTCTTCGCCGGACCAGCGTTCCGGGCCCTGGCGGATCACTCGCAGCATCAGGAAGACATCGACGACCGCGAGCGTCGTGTAGAAGACCACGAAGCCGATGAGACTGAACCACACATGGCCTGCGCTCACCGACGAGACTCCGAGAGACGTAGGCAGCATGCCTTCGATGACCCAGGGCTGGCGACCGTACTCTGCAACGATCCAGCCGAGTTCGGCTGCGACCCAGGGCAGCGGCAGGCTGTACAACGCGACGCGAAGCAGGCCGCGGTGCTGTTCGATACGACGGCGCGCGGTGAGGACGAATGCCGTTGCGAACAGGACGATGAAGAAAAGCCCCAGGCCCACCATGATCCGGAACGACCAGAAGAGCACGGGAACGTTCGGGACTGTCGACGATGCGGCGAGTTTGATCTGTTCTTCGGTCGCGTCGTTCGGGTCGGCGACGTAATGCTTCAGGAGCAGCGCATAACCCAGATCGTGCTGGTAGCGGCCGAAGTTGCGCAGCGCATCGGTATCGCGACCGTCGACGCGCAGCTTTTCCAGCGCCGCATAGGCGATCTGGCCGCGACGGATTCGCTGCTCCGCGTCGGCGACGAGGTTGAATATGCCAGGCACTTCCTTGTCGATCGAACGCGTCGCAATCAAGCCGAGCGCCCACGGAATCTTGATCTCGGCGTGCGTCTTGCGCTCTTCGACATCGGGAATGCCGAAGACAGTGAAGCCCGCAGGCGCTTCTTCCGTGTGCCACATGGCTTCGATCGCGGCGATCTTCATCTTCTGATGTTCGCTCGCGGTGTATCCGCTCTCGTCGCCGAGGACGACGACAGACAGCGATGCCGCCAGTCCGAAGCTCGCCGCGACTGCGAACGAACGGCGGGCCAGTTGGCGATTGCGACCGCGCAGCAGGTAGTAGGCGCTGATCGCGAGCACGAACATCGCCCCCGTGACGTAGCCCGCGCTCACGGTGTGAACGAACTTGGCCTGCGCAACCGGGTTGAAGATCACCTCGGAGAACGAGGTGACCTCCATGCGCATCGTTTCGAAATTGAATCGCGAGCCGACGGGGTTCTGCATCCAGCCGTTCGCGATGAGGATCCAGAGCGCGGAGAAGTTGGAGCCGATTGCGACCAGCCAGGTCACGACCATGTGCTGCAGTTTCGACAGCCGCTCCCAGCCGAAGAAGAACAGGCCGACGAACGTCGATTCGAGGAAGAACGCCATCAGGCCTTCGATGGCCAGCGGCGCGCCGAAGATGTCGCCGACGTAGTGCGAGTAGTACGCCCAGTTCGTGCCGAACTGGAATTCCATCGTGATGCCGGTCGCGACACCCATCGCGAAATTGATGCCGAAGAGCACGCCCCAGAATTTCGTCATCTGGCGCCAGATCTCGCGTCCCGTCATCACGTAGACGCTTTCCATGATCGCCATCAGGATCGACAGCCCGAGCGTCAGCGGCACGAACAGGAAGTGATAGAGCGCCGTCAGCGCGAACTGCAGGCGCGAGAGATTGACGACCTCGACGTCGATCATGATCCGTCTCCGCCGTTGGCAGGCGCGAACAGATGTTCTTCGATCGTCACCGGCGTGATGTGCGGCCGGTCATCGAAGAACAGGAACCGCAGCGCGATCAGTGCGAGCAGCTTGAAGGCGAGGATCGCAATGATTTCCCGCCGCAGCGATGCACGCCGCGTGGGAGCAGCACCTGAGGTGTTATGCGACATTGCGCCCCGCTGGGTTGAGCGGGGCGGATTGTCGTGATTTGCTGCGGTGCGATCAATTGCGGGAAGTACGGCGGCAGGCGGGCTAAGGCCCGCCTGCCGTGATCCGGTGATCCCGGCGCGCCTACGATCCAATCACTCCACCGTCATCCTTGGTAATCACCAGCGTCGCCGAACGCGGGCGCGTTTCGCCGTTGATGTTCGGCCACGTGCCATCCGGATGCTGGATGTTCACGAACAGTGTGCGGCGGTCCGGCGTGGCCGTGATGCCGGTCAGTTCGCAACCCTTCGGGCCGACGAGGAAGCGCTTCACGATGCCGGTCTCCGGATTCGCGGCCAGCATCTGCTGGTTGCCGAAGCCACGGGCCGTGTTGGAGTAACCATCGGTCTGGATCCAGACGAGGCCGGTGTGTGAGTCGACCCACAATCCGTCCGGGCTGTTGAACGTCGCGTCATCGCTCAGGTAGGCCTGCTTCTCCGTGCCCGGGAAGATCTGCGCGGCGTAGGCCGGATTGGCGTTGTACGGAGCGACGGCGCCGAGCGACTGAACCGTCTGCAGAGTCGGGCCGCCGAAGACGAAGATCTCCCATGTGAATTCCGTTTCCCAGAAGCGGCCGCGGTCTTCGCGCCAGCGGACGATGTGTCCGTCGGGATTGCCGGCGCGCGGATTCGCCGGATCGACGGGCTGATTGCCCGTGCCGCGCGCGGAATTGTTCGTGAGCGTGAGATAGACATGGCCCGAACGCTCATCGACGACGGCCCATTCAGGACGATCGAGGCGCGTGGCGCCGACGTAGTCGGCAGCGGATCGCGTGTTGACGAGAACGTCGGCCTGGCTGTTGAAGCCGTTCGCCGGCGTCAGGCCGTTCTTGCCGAACGTCAGCGCGATCCATTGACCGGTGCCGTCTTCATTGAAGCGGGCGACATAGAGCGTGCCTTCATCCAGATATTCGTCGCCGCAGGCTTCCCACGGAGCGAACGGCTTCTTGCTGACGAACTTGTACATGTACTCGCCGCGCGAGTCGTCGCCCATGTACACGACCACGGGCTTGCCTATGGTCGTCGGTGCAACCCACGCACCTTCGTGGCTGAAGCGGCCGAGCGCGGTGCGCTTCTTCGGCGTCGACTTCGGGTCGAACGGATCGATCTCGACCACCCAGCCGAAGTTGTTCGCTTCGTTGCGATAGTCCTGCAGCGCGCCCTGGACATCGTAGAAATCCGGCGTGCTCGGCGTCGCGTTGAATCGGGCGTACTTGTCTTCCGGACGCGTGCCCCAGCCGTAAGTAGCGGCGGCGGAATTAGGGACGCCATAGCGCGAGTGCTCGCGCGGGCGGTCAGTCGTCACGGTGTTGTAGAAGTATCCTGCCCAGTTCTCTTCGCAGGTCAGATACGTGTCCCACGGCGTGTAGCCGTTCGCGCAGTTGTTGACCGTGCCGCGCGTACGAGTGCCTTTCGGGCTGTACTTCGTCTTGAGCAGGCTGGAGCCGCGTGCCGGGCCGGCGATGTCCATCGGCGTCTGCGCAGTGATGCGGCGATTGTATTTGCTGCGTACGGTTCTCCACTCGCCGTTGGCGCGCTTTTCGATTTCGAACACACCCACGCCGTGCGATGCCATTTCCTTGCGGACTTCATCTTCGACCGGGCGGCTGCCGTCCGCATTGCGCGAGAACCCGTTCGGATGCAGGAACGCCTGATCGATATTCTCGTAGTTGCGGCACAGGACGCCGGACTGGTTGCCGCGAGCTCCGCGGTACAGCGGGAAGAAGTGCAGGCCGTCGTGATGTGCGCCGGCCTGTGATTCGCGGTCCGCTCCCGTATTGAAGTCGCCGGGAATATACGGAGGGTAGGGAGCGGCTAGCGGCGCGCCTTCCGGAGAGAGCACCTGCACGCTGTAGCCTTCGGGCACGACGACCTGGTCTTCGAAACCGGGGCTGAAAGCCGGCACTGCCTGGTAGCCCGGATCGATGCGGCGACGGGGACGGGCGTTGCCGTCGTTGCCGTGGTCTTCACCCCGGTCATTCCCGCCGTGGGCGAGCGCCGAGGTGGCGAGGAAGCTGCTGACGGCAACCGCGACACCACCCTTCACGACGTCGCGGCGGCCGTAGCGGCGCTCTACGATGTCAGTGAACCAGGGATTCGAAGTCGGATTGCATTCCGGTTCTTCACCCACAGCGGCGGCGGGAGTGAAATTCTTGTCGTGCACGGCAGTCTCCAGGCGAGGTTGATGACCCGCGCAGTTAAGGAGCCGTGTATTGCGGATTGATGACGAGGGAGTGACATCACTTCATCTCTGCATCACCTCATCGCGTGCGCGATGCGCCTTGCTCCGTCCAAGCCACTTCGCGGGCAACGCCGTCTCGCTGATCAACGACACCAGTAGCGCTGCTCCATACGGCACCGCCTGGATCATGAGCACGGCGATCCAGACCGCGACGTCGGGCCCGCGAAGTTCTGCGGGTACGCCGACAGTGGTGCCGTTCGGCAGCACAATCTGGTGTGTCAGGAAATAGACCGCCGCCAGCAACAGGATGAGGAAAAGCGCTTCCTGCGCAGCGCCCGCGAATGCGCGCGTCAAGACATGGGGCCGTGCCTCCTTCGGAGTGCGGAAGAAGGGCTCGTCGCGCGTCACCATGCCTTTCAGGATCGCGAGGCCAATCGTGTGCGACAGAGCGAGGCCGGCCAACGCAGCCGCGATTGTCTGACGAATGTTCGCGCCGACGCGCGAGACGTACAGGTGCGCGAGCTTGACCAGTTTGAACGTGAACAGTGCCAGCGGCAGGATCGAGAACATGACGAGCGGCGGATCGATGCGGTGCGGGGCATGGACCATCGCGATGGACCAGCCGATCGCCGCGATGTTGAAGATCAGGTTCAGGCCATCGGCGAGCCACGGCAGCCAGCCGGCAATGAAGTGATAGCGCTGGCCCGTCGTGAGTTGCGTGCGCCGGGCGAACAACGCGCCCGCATGACGTCGCAGGATCTGCATTGCCCCGTAAGCCCAGCGGAAGCGCTGCTTTTTATAGTCGCCGAACGTGTCGGGCATCAATCCGCGCCCGTAGCTGCGGGGCAGGTAGTACGCCTCGTAACCATGTTCGAACAGGCGCAGACCCAGTTCGGCATCTTCGGTGATGCTCCATTGCGCCCACCCGCCGGTCCGCACGAGAGCGTCGCGCTGTACGAGCGTCATCGTCCCGTGCTGGATGATGGCGTTGCGCTCATTGCGCGTGATCATGCCGATGTCGAAGAAGCCACGGTACTCGGCGTAACACATCGCCTTGAAGAAACTTACCTCGTGGTCACGATAGTCCTGCGGCGCCTGGACGATCGCCACCTTGTCGTTCGTGAACGCCGGAACGAGGTCGCGCAACCATCGGGGCGCGACCTGGTAGTCGCTGTCGATCACGGCGACGATCGTCGCGGCCGGATCGGTGCGTTCCAGCGCGTAGTTCAGGGCGCCTGCCTTGAAGCCCTCGAGCGGCTTGACGTGGAAGAACCGGAATCGCTCGCCGAGCTTGCGGCAGTGAGCTTCGACCGGACGCCACACCGATTCATCCTTGGTGTTGTTGTCGATGACAAGGACTTCGTAGTCCGGATAGTCGAGCCGGGCCAGCGCGTCCAGCGTTGCGATGAGCATCGCCGCTGGTTCGTTGTAGGCGGGAACGTGAATGGAAACCTTCGGCCATTGCGAGAGGGCGGGGAGCGGCGCGTTCAATGAACGGCGCCGTCTTGCCCAGCGCGCTTCGGCCCACTCGACGGCTTCCGCCACGACGATTGCGATCACGCCGAGCATGCCGAGGATCAGGAACGCCCCGACGATCACGCTGGTGAGCGTGAGGTACTGCTGCGAATACTGATAGATGACGAGCACCGCGATCGTTGCCGCAGCGTAGATCACGATGGCGAGGAAGCTGCTGCCGCGAGTGCCGAGGCCACTGCTGTTGGTGTAGACGAGCGCAAGCAGGATCGCAGCGACGACGACGGAGATGCCCGCGAGCATCTGCCATTGCGGGATTCGTACGATCGGCTTGATGAACTCGAACTTGGGTTGTCGCTCGACGTCGTACACGCCCCAGTACGCGCCGACGGCGCCCTCGTAGCGCGCCTTCCAGGGCTGATCGAACGCTTCCATGATGTAGTAGACGTAGCCTTCGTCGCGCGCCCGCGCGAGAAAGCGGCGCAGAAAAAGCGCTTCGTTGCTGAGCGACGCGACGGCGCCTTCCCGTGTGCGTCCTTCGGACGGCCAGCCGACTTCGCAGATCACGACCCGCTTGCCGGGAAACGTCTTCTCCAGCAGATCCATGCGCGACGACATGTAGTCGACTGCTTCTTCGACGGGAATCCCCTCCCAGTAGGGCAGCAGGTGGACGCCGATGAAGTCGACGTGCTCGGCGAGCTCGGGATGGGTGATCCATACATGCCAGGGTTCTGCTGTGCTGACCGGCTGTTCGACCGCTGCGCGAACTCTGTCGAGCGCCGCGGCAAGCTCGTTGACACTCAGGTCGCCTCGCAGGACCGATTCGTTCCCGATGACCAGTCGGATGACATTGGCGTGATCACGTGCCAGTTCGATAGCCGCCGCGATTTCCCTGTCATTCGTGGCGCGATTTCGGTCGAGCCACGCGCCGACAGCAACCTTCATCTGATGTCGCTCGGCGAGTTCGGGGACTTCGGCCAGCGTGTCGAGGGATGAATACGTGCGTACCGCATTGACCGCGGCACGTGCCAGCAGTGCGAGATCGGCATCGATCTGCTCCGCCGAGGGCAGCACACGATCCGCCGGATTCTGGTTCGCGTGGAAGGGCGAGAAGGCCATGCCCTGCACGCGCTGCGGCCACTGCGGCTCATCGACCGGCCGGTTGAGCCATGCCCAGAGGCCGAAAGTGATTGCGGCAAAGACGATCGCGACGAGGTAGCTCGAAAACTTCATGGGGTGGAACGATCGCGCCGCGCAGATCTACGAAGGCCGGCCACTGTGCCGCATGGTAACTTACTGCCCGACACAGCAGCCGGAACGCGCGGGACGCGGGTCGGGTCCAGTCGGTCAACTCGTTGTTTTCACGGAGAACTTACAATGCGCCGAGGGGTCATTCACGCGGTCACGTCCGCTCTCGTCATGACGATGGCCGGTACGGGCGTTGCCCGGGCGGACGTCACGAAGTTCGAGATCACACCCTTCGTGGGCCAGATGGCCGGCGGTGAATTCGAAGATACGACCACGGGCGGGGATCGCGACGTCGAGAACGATCTCGATTACGGCCTGTTCTTCAACGTCAACGCAGGCAGCCCGGACCGTCAGTACGAAATGTTCTATGCGCAGCAGGGAACGAGCGTCGAGGGCGCCGTGCCGATCGACATCGACATCCAGTACCTGCACTTCGGCGGCATCGTGAATTTCACCGACGTGCAGCCGGTCGTGCCGTTCTTCGGCATCACCATCGGTGCAACGAAGTTCTCACCCGATGCGACCAGCCTCGATGACGAGACGAAGTTTTCCGTCAGCGTCGGCGGCGGCCTCAAGTACAAGTTCACGGATCACTTCGGCCTGCGCCTCGACCTGCGCGCCTTCGTGTCGATGCTCGATACGGATGGCGGATTTCTCTGTGCCTCGACGCCTGCGGGCGCCGGCTGCGCGATCACAGCGTCGTCGGACACCTTCGTCCAGTATCACGGCTCGCTCGGCTTCATCGCAGCGTTCTGAAGAGGACCAGTCACCCATCTATCCGCCATCGCCTTCTCTTGCGCCCGGACCGAGATTCTCCAGCAGGAACTTCTCGATCTCCGTCAGCAGCGTGATGCGATCCGATCTGCGATCGAGCTGGTGCGTGGCCTTGTCGAGATAGACGGCGCGATGCGGTTTGCCCGCCTTCTTGAGTGCGCTTTCCATTTTCTCCGAATGATCGACTTCAACCTGGTAATCGCGGTTGCCGTGGATCAGGAGCACCGGAATCTTGATCTGGCCGACGTGGCGGCGGGGTGAATCGGCGAGCAGCTTTTCCTTGTTGAGGCCGATCTGCTCGCGGGCGAAGCGGTAGTTCGAGAAGAAGCGCGCTTCCTGCACGAGCTGATGCAGATCGCTCACGCCTGCGATGCTGACGGAGCAGCGATAGAGATCGCTGTTGCGTACGGCGCCGAGCAGTGCGGCGTAGCCGCCGAAGCTCCAGCCGACCGTGCACATGCGGGCCGGATCGGCGATTCCCTGGGCGACTGCCCAGCGCGCGGCATCGGTGATGTCGGAGTACGTGAGTCCGCCCCAGTCCTGGTGCGCGTCGAAGAACCAGTCGCCGCCGTAACCGGACGAACCGCGGAAGTTCATCTGGAGCACCGCGTAACCGCGATCGACGAGGAATGCCCGCAGGAAGTCGAAATCCCACGAATCGCGCGCGATCGGTCCGCCGTGCGGCATCACGATCAGCGGCAGCTTCTCGGGGCGCAATCCGACAGGCACCGTCAGATAGCCGGGAATTTCCGTTCCGTCCGCCGCCTTGTACGTGATCGAGCGCATGCGGCCCAGCTGCTCCTGCTTGAGCTCCGGATAGGCAGTGCCGAGGCGCATCAGCTTGCCCTGCTTCCTGTCGAGGATCGAGTAGCTGCCGTGATCGATGTCGCTGTAGGAACGGACCACGAACGCCTGCTCGTCCCGGCTGTAGTCGCTGATGAACGTGAACTTGCCCGGCTCGAGTTTCTCGACAGCCTTGATCAGACTGCGAATGGTCTCGTCGGTGTAGTAGATGAAAGGGCGATCGAGCTCGTACCAGATGCCGAGGAGCCGGCCGTCGGGTGTCATCACCGGGTCGTCCGCATCGACGAGCGGATGGGAGAACACGAGCTGCGGCTCGCGCTGGTCCGTCAGATCCATTTCCCACAGCGCGGCGCGGCCTTCGAAGTTACCCGTTGCGTACGCGGTGTTCTTTCCCGGCGCGACGGCGATCGGCGTCAGGGCGTCGCTTTCGCTGAACGCCTTGATCTTCACCAGCCGGCGCCATTCGCGCTCGTTCTCCAGCCGGGCGTAGTAGCTCACTTCAGTGGAGCCCTGGTAACCCGAACCGAGACGGACGTTGCCCGCGGCGTCGGTAGTGAACGATCGGATGGGCATGCGTTCGCGCGAACGAACGATTTTGGCGCCGGTGTTCACGTTCAGTTCGAACACGGCCGGATAGCCGTTCCTGTCGTCGTCCAGTTCGATCAGCACCGTGTCGGGCTCGTCCGGCGTCCAGTCCAGGATCTGGTCGTGGAACTGAGCGACGCCGGCTTCGGAGTTCTGAATCAGCATTCTCTGCTTGGTGCCGTCGGCGTTGACCGCAACCAGCCGCGTGATCGGATACACGCGGCCGGCTTCAGTCACCATCGCGCGCAGGCCGCACAGGAGTCGCGTGTCGTTCGCCCAGTTACACCAGCTGACATCGTATTTTCCGGGTTCCGAGCGCACGATCGGCTGATACTTTGCGCCCGGCGTCATGCGGTCGAGCGTCATCGCCACGGAGACGTCGTCCATCGCGCTGATGAACGCGATCTGGCGCCCGTTCGGCGAAATCGTCACGTTGCGCACCGCCGGCAGTCGCGCAAAGGCTTCGAGCGGTTGCGAAGCTGCATGGGCGGAATCGATGGCTATCAGAAGACCCGCGGTCATGGCGACCGCACCGAGAAACCGGACCATTGCCTTGACCTCCCAGGTCGTCCTTGTCTGCGCCCTCGTTTCGTTCGAACTCGTTGCTTGGGATCGTTGCTTGGGGCGTTCGGAGCCGAGCGTAAGGCATCGCGCATGCGCACGCCACGACGTGAGTCATGGTTACACTTGCTGCTGGAAACCCTCAAACCCCTGGTGCCCATGCTGATCATCGAGAACCTGCGGAAGGCCTTTCCCGGCATGAGTGCGCGCCAGGTGCTGAGCGACGTGTCGCTCCGGGTCGGCCCCGGCGACTATGTCGCCATCATGGGGGAGTCAGGCTCAGGCAAGTCCACGCTGCTGAACCTGATCGCCGGGCTCGATACGCCGGACTCCGGCCGCGTCCTGATCGACGGTCAGGATCTGCTCTCGCTCGACGACGCCGCCCGCACGCTGCAACGGCGCGCCAGGATGGGGTTCGTATTCCAGGCCTTCCATCTGCTGCCGCATCTCACGATCGAGCGCAACGTTGCGCTGCCGCTGGCGCTCAACGGTGTCGATGAGCGCGCGTCTCGCGATCGAGTCCAGGAGTTGCTGGCGGCGGTGGGGCTGATCGATCGCCGCCGCGAGTTTCCTTTGAAGTTGTCAGGTGGCGAGATGCAGCGTGTCGCAGTCGCGCGCGCCCTCGTGCACAAGCCGACGCTTGTGCTGGCCGACGAACCGACGGGTAATCTCGATGCCGATTCGGCCGCTGAAGTCCTGCAGTTGCTGCGAACGCAACTGAAGCGCGACAACGCCATCGGCATTCTGGTGACACATTCGACGGTCGCTGCAGCAACGACAGATCGCGTGTATCGACTCGCCGCAGGAACACTGCACGAGCAGTCGGTGCAGAAGGCCAACGCCTGATGGCGGGCACCGCGATCCTCGATGCTGGCGTTTTTGGACCGATGCGGCATGCGCCGGGTCGCACGGCGCTAGCGGTTGTGGCCATCGCGCTGGGCGTGGCGCTGGGGTTCGCGATCTATCTGATCAATCGTGTCGCTGCCGATGAAGTGTCGCTCGCGGCGCGCAGCCTCTTCGGCATGGCGGATCTGGCGGTCGAAGCGACGGGGGACGGGTTCGATGAAGACCTGTATCCGATCGTCGCTCGCGTGCCGGGTATCGAAGTGGCAAGTCCCGTCGTACAGATCGAAGCACGCATGGTCGGCAGACGCGGTGCGCTGACCCTGCTCGGCATGGACGTGTTCCGTTCGCGTCGATTGCAGCCAGCATTCGCGCCAGCGACGGGCGGCGGCGACAAAACCGAGTCGGCACCGGTGATCGACGGCGAGCCGATTTTCCTGAGCGCTACCGCTGCGCGAACGCTCGAGGCGAAGGTCGGCGAGAGAATGCAGTTCCAGGTGGGCCTCGAGCCGCGCGAATTCCAGGTGGCGGCGATCCTGCCGCGGACAGCGCTCGAAGATCGGGCGGCGATCATCGATATCGCCACCGCGCAATGGCAGTTCGAACGTCTGGGCAAGCTTTCGCGTCTCAATCTGCGTCTCGCTCCAGGAGCGAGCGTAGATCAGGTTCGCGACTCGCTTGCGCAAGTGCTTCCGGAAGGAGTGCGGATCGTGACGCCCGGGCAGGCGGCGGACGATGCGCTGCGATTGTCACGAGCTTATCGATCCAATCTCACCGCGCTCGCGCTGGTGGCGCTCTTCACGGGAGGCTTCTTCGTCTACTCGACGCAGTCGCTCGCCGCGCTGCGGCGACGCAGAGAGTTCGCGTTGCTTCACGCACTGGGCGTCACGCGCCGCGAACAGTTGTTCATGGCGCTGATCGGCGGTGGTGCGATCGGTGTGGCGGGCGCTGTGGTCGGTATCGCCGGCGGATTCCTGATCGCGCAGCTCGGGCTCACTGCGCTCGGCACCGATCTGGGGGCCGGATACTTCCGGGGCGGCGCGCCAGCGCTCGAATTTCATTGGCATGAGGCACTCGCGTTCTGTGCGCTCGGTGTCGTCGTTGCCGTTGCCGGAACGCTGCAGCCGGCATTGCAGGCTGCGAACGTGCCGACAGCCACAGCGTTGAAGGCAGGCGACGTGACGAGCGGCGACGTCCGTTCGCACTTCGCCCTCATCGCTGCGTTGTTCGTACTCGCAGCGATCACATTGTTTCTTCCGCCAGTGGCCGGATTGCCGTTGCCCGGGTACGTATCGATCGGGCTTCTGATCATCGGCACCGTCGTCGCGATGCCGGCGATCCTCAGGTCGCTTCTCGCGCATGCGCCGGCGCTGAAGCCGGTTCCCTGGGAGATCGCCATCGCTCATCTGCGTGGCACGGCGCGTTACGCAACATTGAGTGTGTCGGCGATCGTCGTGAGCTTCAGTCTCATGGTCGCAATGGCGATCATGGTCACATCGTTCCGCACATCGCTCGATCTGTGGGTGCAGCGAATCCTGCCGGCTGATGTCTATCTGCGGTCTGGCTACATCGGGCAGTCGTCTCATCTGGATCAGACGCTCGTCGAGTCGATGCGGGGCATCCAGGGAATAGAGAGGCTCGAGACCAGCCGCTTCGCGGAGGCGGATGCGATCGACACTGGACAGCCGCTGACCGTGATCGCGCGTGACGTCGATGCTTCCAATGCAGAGCGCGTGCTGTGGCTCGAAGCGGTCGCGAAGCAACCGGTTGCAGCCAATGCCGTTCCGGTCTGGATTTCAGAGGCGGCAGCCGATCAGCTTCGGCTCGCGCCGGATGCGACATTCGATCTGCTGCTCGCCGGTCGAAAGGTGACGGCGTCGATCCGCGGGATCTGGCGCGACTATGAACACCCGCGCGGCGCCGTGATCATGGATCGGACGACCTACGAGGCGCTGACAGGTGACCGGGCCCTCAACACGATCTGGATCTGGCTGAAGGCCGGCGCGTCGATCGATGCTGTCCAGCAGCAGGTTAGGGAGCGAATGCCCGCAGGCAGCGAATACGACCTGCGCATTCCGCAGGACCTGCGGAGGTTGTCGCTGCAGGCCTTCGATCGGACATTCGCAGTGACGTATGCCCTCGAGTGCATCGCGATCCTCATTGGCTTGTTCGGCATCAGTGCGGGCACGAGTGCGCAAGTGCTGGCGCGACGCCGCGAGTTCGGCGTGCTGCGTCACATCGGCCTGACGCGACAGCAGATCGCATCCACGCTGGCGATCGAGGGCGCGGGGCTTGGCGCGCTTGGTGTGCTCGTCGGCTTGCTCACCGGCGCCTGTGTGAGCCTGATCCTCATCTATGTCGTGAATCGCCAGTCGTTTCACTGGAGCATGGACCTCTACGTTCCGTTTGGCCTGCTCGGGATGCTCAGCAGTGCACTGATCGCCGCTGGCGCCGTCATCGCCGTCGTGAGTGGCCGCCAGGCGATGAAGGGCGATGTGATCGCTGCCGTGAAGGAAGACTGGTAGACATGGATCGCGCACTCGCTTTGCTGTTTGTCCTGTTCGCTGCCAATGCCAGCGCGCAACCGGCCTATCCCTCCGTCGATCCCGCCTACGTCATCGAATTTCCGCGTGACGAAGGGAGTCATCCGCAGTTCCGGACGGAGTGGTGGTACGTCACCGGGTGGCTCGAAACGTCCTCGGGATCACCGGTAGGATTTCAGATCACGTTCTTCCGGACGCGACCCGGCACACAGGAAAGCAATCCGTCGCGGTTCTCCGCGAAGCAGGTGCTGTTTGCGCACGCTGCTCTGAGTGACCCGCGAACCGGAAAGTTGCTGCGCGGAGAGCGTTCGGCCCGCGCGGGCTTCGGACTGGCCGAATCGAAAGAAGGAGATCTCGACGTCGTGCTGGACGAATGGTCGTTGCGTCGCGTCGACGGCAGCGACTACCGTGCGGTGGCGAACGCTGAGGGTTTCTCGCTGCAGCTCGACCTGCGCGCTTCCGCGCCGCCTCTCCTGCACGGCAAAGCGGGCTTCAGTCAGAAGGGGCCGGAGACTTCGAACGCGAGTCATTACTACAGCCTTCCGCAACTCGAGGCGAAAGGCGAGATCGAGATAAGCGGTCGCAAGGAAGCGGTACGTGGACGAGCGTGGCTCGATCACGAATGGTCGACCGCATTCCTCGACCCGCAGACCCACGGATGGGACTGGATCGGTATCAATCTCGCTGACGGCGGCGCGCTCATGGTGTCGCGAATGCGCGATCAGCATGGTGCATCGCGCTGGGCGTTCGGCACTTTGCGAACGCCGTCGGGGACGACAACGTTCACGCCGGAGGAGATCGAATGGCGGCCGCAGCGGCAATGGCGCTCACCTCGCACGGGCATCGAATACCCGGTCGAATGGACCGTGCGCATCGGTGATCGCACGATTCGCCTGCAGCCGCTGATGGATGATCAGGAGAGCGATACGCGCGGCAGTACAGGGACGATCTACTGGGAGGGAGCCGTGACGGCCGTAGAGGATGGCCGCGCGATAGGACGGGGCTATCTGGAGCTGACGGGGTACGGGGAGAGGTTGAAGCTGTAGGACAACGTGATGCGGTGATGAAGTCATCACCGCATCACCGACCTATCTCAGCCCACCTTCGCGCCCGGCTTCACCACCCACACCTTGCACCAGCCATCCTTCGCGACGAGCTTGCCAGGGAACAGATTGCAGGGACGCCATTCGTCCCCTTCCTTGCCGACGAGCTGCACGCAGTTGTGGCAGAAGCTGCCCGGCTTGTACTGCGGCACCTTGCTGGCGTCGACCTTCTTCGCGTCGTGGACGTAGCCCATCGCGACCGCGAGCGGATCTTTCTCGTCCAGGTGGGGCGCGTCCGCTGCCTCTGCTTCGCGAACGAGTCCCGCGCAGGGCAGGGCAACGAGTCCGGCAATGGCGGACTTCAGCAGGGTGCGGCGATCAAGCGGTGAATCGCTCATGACGAAACCTCTTTCGGCTGGCGGATGGCTGGCTCCCGTGATTCTAGCCCGCCTCGCGACGATTGTTGGTACGCGTCATGCGTAACGCGACAGAACTTTGCAACGCCAGCTGCGAGTGATTTTCACTTCCTGTCTTCAGACCAGCGACCGTCGCGCGACGATGATTCCGTCCTCGTCCGCGTAGACCCACTCTCCCGGACGGAATGTCGCGCCAGCGAATCGCACGGCGAGATCGCGCTGGCCTTCGCCGCGCTTGTCGGTCTTCATGGGTAGCGTCCCCAGTGCGCGCACGCCGAGGGGCATCTGGGCAATGGCCGCCGAATCGCGGATGCAGCCGAAAATGATGACGCCGCTCCAGCCCTGATCGACAGCGTGCTGGGCGAGCATGTCGCCCAGCACCGCCCGGCGCATGGACCCGCCTGCATCGACCACCAGCACGCGACCGTCGCCAGGTTCCTTCACGAGCTCACGGACGCGCGAATTGTCCTCGAAGCACTTGATGGTGGCGATGCGACCTGCGAAGCGCGTACGGCCGCCGTAGCTGCGAAAGAGCGGCTCGCAGACTTCGATGTCGTCGCTGAACTGGTCGCAGAGGTCGGCGGTTCGAAAGTCCATGGCAAGCGCTCGCTGGTAGGGCAGGCGAGTTTGCCGGACAGGGCCGCGCGCGGCCAAGCGCATGGCGCGAGGTCGATGAGGACTTCTGCAGCGAGGAAGCCCGAGGCCGAACGCCCCGGGGTTCGATTACTTCGTCAGCTTGCCGACGAGACGCGACAGCAGCGAGTCGTTCTTCGGCAGTTTGCGGATCGCGCTTTCCGACAGGTGCACATCACGTGCTTCGTCGAGGAGCTGTTCGTTCAGGCTCTTTTTCGGCTGCAGCGCCTTGTGCCGGCCCGTCGCCGAGGTCTTGCTCAGCGGCGGCGAACGCTTCGTTGCCGGCGTGCCGTTCTTGGCGGCGGGCTTGATGGCCTTGTGCTTGCCGCTGGCGTCCACCTTGAACGAGCCGGTTGCGTTCGGCTTGAACGAACCGGTGGCATTCGGATTGAACGTGCCGGTCGCATTGGGATTGAACGAACCGGTGGGGCTGCGATCGGTGACTTCCATCGTCACCATCGGAATGTTCGGCTTGCGATCGCGCGCCTGCGTGAGCTCGATGATCTTGCCTTCGTTCTTGGATGCGGCGACGGCCGTGGCCTTCGGCGCGGGCGCATCTTTGAAACGCGCCTGCTCCGCCGCGCTGATGCGCATGACGGTCGGCGAGGGGAAGAAAGTACGCAGATAGCCGCTCACGGCTTCCGCGGAGACTTCTTCGCGGAAGAAGCCGAGTCGCAGCGAGTAAACGATCTTGCCGCTGCCGGCGTTGGCGATCGAGTAGACGCGATATGCCTCGAAGATGTCGAGGTGCGGCATCGCATCGAGATTCACGGGGCGCTCGGAAACGACGAGCTGGATGGAGAACCACTTCTCCTGCGAGTCGTCGTTCAGTTCGGCACTCGTGAGTGCGCGAATGGTCTGTGTGCTGTCGAGCTCCGGCGTGGGTCCGTTGCGGTTCGCCGACGCTGCGATCGCTGGTGCGGCGGGGCGCCTTTCCGGAACGCTTGGAGCAGGAATCGGGGTCTTTGCGACTGCCGGCGTGGCCGGTGCAGCAGGAACGGAGGCCTTGCGAGGTGCCTCCTTTGCCGCGGCAGGCGTCGCCTTCTGGGGCGCAGGTGCCGGCGTCGGCGTCTTGGCGGCAGCCGGTCCAGGCTGAATGCCCGTCGATTCCAGGCTCAGCGATACGGAAGGAATCTCGATGCCTTTGCCGACATGGAACGGCTGAGCGGGACCTGCAGCGGGCGCAGCGGGCTTCGCGGGCCCTGGATCCGAGAGCGTGAATGCAATGGGTGTTTCCGGCGCCTTCAGTGCCGGCTTCTTCACTTCCGGTGCGGGAGCAGCAGGTTTGGCCGGCGTCTGCGCTGGCGTTGCCTTGATGACGGTGTCTGTCCTGGTGACGGCCGCGATGACCTGAGCAGCCGGCTTCGGCGCCTGGAGTGCAGGCGGATCCCACGACAGTTCGATTGCGGCGAGATCGTCGACAGGCGAAGCAGCTTTCGCCGGCGGGGCCGTCTCTTTCGCAGTCGCGGGTTCGTCGAGCCACTCCATTTCCATCTCGACGACCGGGGCCGGTGCTGCTGGTGGGGGAGGTGGCGCGGCTTTGACCGCCACCGCTGCAACGGGAGCGGGCTTCGGTGCGGGAGCAGCGGCGGCCGCAGGCTTCACAGGTGCTGGCGTCGGCGCGACCACGGCAGTGGGCTTCGCAGGCGCAGGAGCCGGCGCAGGTACTGCGGGCTTGACGACGACAGGCTTCGGCGCAGCAGCCGCAGGCTTTTCGGCGAGACCGACTGGTCGTTTCCACGTCGCCGTGGTTTCGGTGTCCGGCAGGAATCCACGAGCGAAGCGGCGATCGTCATCCGACAAGCAGGCGACGAAAGCAGTCGGATAGTTGTCGCGTACTGCAGCGAGCACGCGTTCCGCGTCAGCCTCGCTCGTGAAGAAACCCAGACGCAGGCGATGGCGCGTGCGGCCGTCCTCGGAGCGGGCGACCTGGTAGAGCTTGTACGTTTCGAAACCGGGGATGGTCTTGCCGTTGGTCTGGACGGGCGCGATCGATGCGCACAAGTTGATCACGAAGAGGGAAGTGGCGGGCGTTGCAGATGCAACCGGCGCGAGCAACGGATCGGCGAATGCCGCGCCATTGCGCCCCACGAAGACCTTGCTGGTGTTCTCTTCCACTTGTTCTTCCCCAACGCAATGCAGCCAGACCGCGGGCAGCTACGGTCGAGCGAAAGTCATTCCGGCGGGGAGAGTGTGTATGCGCTTGCACACTCATGGTGTCACGTCAGCGCGCCTGAGATTTTTTTCGGCGAAGCGATGAAGAAACGGATTCTCACCGACCCGACCGATTGCGTCGCTGAATCAGCCGCATTCGTCCTGCGGTTCGTGGCAACCCCGCTGTCTTGGGAAACGACTTCCGTTAGACCGGTAGTTTTGCGTCCTCGCCTTTCGGCGAGTTTGCCCTTGGCACGGACCGATTCTTCGGCAGCGCGGCGGGATAAGTCAAGCGTTCAAGTCGGCTTCAGCAGACACGTAATGCTGCGACAGTGGTGCGGCTAAGTCTTCAATGGGGTTATGTCCTATCAAGAAAACGAAGCGGCAATCGAGTGACGGCGTGATGACGCCAGAAGGAGACATATTCTGTTGCGAGCACTCGCTCGCGAGGCGAAGACAGTGATCGCGAGGATGGGGTCTCAAACAGCCATTCGCGTCCACGCTTCGCGGGTGGCGCTCGCGGGTTCGCCGGCCATGATGCGCGGCGCGAGCTGCGAGACGATGTGAACCTGGGCGGCATCGGAAAGACCGAGCGCGCGCAGGGCGCCCTCGAGGCCGTCGATCAATTGCCGACGATCCGCCTCGGCGGGACAGGAGTCGCGCGCGAGAGAGGCGAGCTCGTCACCCACGCTCTGGATCGTCTCGGCGATCGAGGGCGCGAACTCGCTCAGGTCGCCACGCAGCCGCGCGGCGAACCGGAACGAGTTGTAGGCGCAGACATAGGCGCGATTACGCAGCTTCAAGTTCCTGAGCAACCCCATGTACGCCTCCGCCAGTGGCCCTTGCTGGGCCCGATGGGGGAGAAAGTGTGGAGTGCGTCGCTCTCAGCGTGGTGTGCGCTACGTCTCAAAAGACGGGCGCTTCCGGCTGTTGCGCGAGCACGTCATTGCCAATCAAGTACCTGCGCAAGAAGAAAATTTTTCAGCTTCTCGCCGGTAGAAAACGCATTGACTTTGTCCCCGGCACGGCTGCCACGCCGGGCGTTTTCGAAACCTCGTATTTTTCAGGCCCGGCCGACGTTGCGGTCGGTCGGTGAATGAAAGTACTCACTCTCGGCCGCGAACTGCTTCATCAGCTTGCGCAGTTCCTCGAGGCGTCCTTCCGCTGTGCTGATCGGCAGGCACTCTTCGCACTCGGGGTCCGAACAAGGCTGACGGGAGTAGAGCCAATACTGGACCGCCCCGGCAAGCAACCCATCGGCAATATCCCAGATGTCGGCCTTTTGGTCGGTATCGGCGATGCGGTTCCCGAGATCCACGGCCTTGCCGAAGGCTTCAGAGAACGGGTTGTCGGTTTCCTGCATGACACGTCGGGGACAAAAGAAACGGGGCCGTATTGTAACCAGCCGGTCCCCGGTTGAAGAGGAGCAACTTGCCTTGATGTAGGGGTAAGGGGCTGCTTCAATGCCCCGTCAACTGACATAACTTTCGAGGAATCTCATGGCCGACGAACGCGAAGACGCGCAGATGGATGCCGATGCCCTGTACCGGGAAGAAATGTTTACGGATCGCCGCGTTGGAGCCCTGCGCCGCCTCACCCCGGTGAAGCGCGACGGTTCGCCGGATACTGCCCGCCCGACGCTGTTCATCGGGCAGGCCGAGATCATGACCAACATGGGACCCGTGCCGTTGAGCTTCGAGATCCCCGGCGACACCCTGGACAAGGCCGTCGAGGGATTCGGCGTCGCCGCGAATGCAGCGATCGAGCGGACGGTGCAGCAGATCCAGGAAATGCGCCGCCAGCAGGCCTCGCAGCTCGTCGTGCCCCAGGGCGGACTCCCCCCGAACATGGCCGGCGGTCCACGCGGCGGCGGGAAGATCCAGTTCCCGTAATCAAGTCTCTGCACCAATATCGTGCCGCCCCGCCCCCATCCGGGGCGGCGCCATGGTCCCTGGCGGCGCTGCCGCGCTGAAAATGCACTGATTTCTCGCTGGCACGCTTTTCGCTCCCTCCGGTTCCGTTGCCTTGAGAACCGGGATCGGGGATGCCAGCGGTCAAGCCCTACGATGAAATGCATGCGGAAGACGGGAGTGTTCGTGAGCACTACCGGACGTTCTCGTCATGGCTCGACCGGACCCCGAAGGACCGGGTGGCGCAGAAACGCACCGAAGCCGACTCCCTCTTTCATCGCGTCGGCATCACCTTCGCCGTTTACGGCGAAGAGGCCGGCACCGAGCGGCTGATCCCGTTCGACATCGTTCCCCGGATCATTCCTGCGCAGGAGTGGCAGCATCTCGCAGCAGGCCTGCGCCAGCGCGTGCGAGCTCTCAACGCGTTCATCGCTGACATCTACCACGACCAGAACATCCTTGCGGCGGGCCGCATTCCGGCCGAGCAGGTCCTGTGCAACGGGCAATACCGCCCGGAAATGCAGGGCATCGATGTTCCCGGCTCGATCTACGCGCACATTGCCGGTATCGACGTCGTGCGCGCCGGTCGCGGCGAGTTCTACGTGCTCGAAGACAACCTGCGCGTTCCTTCCGGTGTGTCGTACATGCTCGAAGACCGTCGCATGATGATGCGATTGTTTCCCGAACTGTTCGCGCAGCACTCGATCGCACCCGTCGAACACTATCCCGACCTCCTGCTCGAGAATCTGCGCAGCGTCGCGCCGCACGGCGTGAACGATCCGACGGTGGTGCTGCTCACGCCAGGTGCCTACAACAGCGCGTACTTCGAGCACGCATTTCTCGCGCAGCAGATGGGCATCGAACTCGTCGAAGGCCAGGATCTGTACGTCGAAGACGAGTTCCTCTACATGCGTACGACGCGCGGACCGCAGCGTGTCGATGTGATCTATCGGCGCATCGACGACGACTTCCTCGATCCGCTCGCGTTTCGTCCCGACACCATGCTGGGTGTTCCAGGTCTGTTGTCCGCGTATCGGGCGGGCCGAGTCACGATTGCGAACGCGATCGGCACCGGTGTCGCCGATGACAAATCGATCTATCCCTACGTGCCGGAGATGATCCGCTTCTACCTCGGCGAAGAGCCGCTGCTGTCGAACGTCCCGACGTACGTCCTCAGGCGCAAGGAAGATCTCGACTACACGCTCGCCCATCTGAACGAGCTCGTCGTGAAGGAAGTCCACGGCGCCGGCGGTTACGGAATGCTCATCGGCCCTGCTGCGACGACGGCGCAGATCGAGGAGTTCCGCCAGAGGATTCTGCGCAATCCAGAGAAGTACATCGCCCAGCCGACGCTCTCGCTTTCGGCTTGTCCCACCTTCGTCGATCAGGGCATAGCGCCCCGGCATCTGGATCTGCGCCCGTTCGTTCTGTCGGGCAGCGAAGTGACGCTCGTGCCGGGTGGATTGACGCGAGTGGCGCTGCGCGAAGGATCGCTGGTCGTGAACTCGTCGCAGGGCGGCGGCACGAAAGATACGTGGGTGCTGGAAAGATAATCGATGCTGAGTCGCACCGCCGATCACCTCTACTGGATGGCGCGCTACACCGAGCGTGCCGAGAATCTTGCGCGGATGCTCGAGGTGAACTACCGGATGTCGCTGCTTCCGCAAGGCTCCGAGATCGTCGAGCAGAGCTGGATCGCGACGCTCACCATCATCGGACTGATGGATGCATTCAAGCAGCGCTACGGCTCGGTGACACCGGCGAACGCGATCGCGTTCCTCGTGTTCGATCGCGACAACCCGATGAGTATCTACAGCTGCGTTCGTGCTGCGCGAGAGAATGCCCGTGCCGTGCGAGGCACGCTGACGTCGGAGATCTGGGAGAGCATCAACGCGACGTGGCTCGAGATGCGGGTCGCCGGCATGCGTCCTTCCTCGGAAGCGGAGGTCGGCAATTTCTTCGAATGGGTGAAGTACCGATCGCATCTGACTCGCGGCGTCGTGCAGGGCACGATGCTGCGTGACGAAGCGTGGCATTTCACCTGGCTGGGTACCTATCTGGAGCGTTCGGACAGCACCGCCCGGATTCTCGATGTGAAGTATCACCTGCTGCTGCCGCGAGGCGAGAAGGCCGGCGGCGCCGCCGACTACTATCAGTGGGGCGCGTTGCTCAACTCCGTGTCCGCTTTCGAGATCTATCGCCGCGTGTACCGCGATCTCATCACGCCGCGCCGCGTTGCGGAGTTGCTCGTGCTGAGGGCGGACATGCCGCGATCGCTGCATCGCTGCGTTTCGCAGGTGTACACGCATCTGACCGCAGTGCGTAACTCCCAATCCGCCGAGACCGAGCGTCGTGCGGGCGAGCTGCATGCCTCCCTGCTCTTCGGGCGCATCGAACACATTTTCGAACTGGGCCTGCACGAGTATCTCGTGCAGTTCATGGGGCGTACGCGCGACCTTGGTGAGCGCGTTTCGCGCGACTTCCTCGTTTCGTCCGCGGATTGAAGAGTGCTCTGAGGGATCGACGATGCAGCTACACATCAGGCACGAAACCATCTACCGCTACGGCGAGCCCGTTAAGCGCAGCGTTCAAAACCTGCGGCTCACCCCGCGCCGTGATCCGGTGCAGCGCGCGCTCGGCTGGAGCATCAGTGCGCCAGGTCGTCAGCATGAGCAGATCGACGCGTATGGCAACGTGGTGCATCTGCTCACGCTCGATGAGCCGCATCGGGAGATTCGCATCGTGGTGCAAGGTGTCGTCGAGACGCAGGACACCGAAGGCGAGGCGATGCCGAACGAAGGCAAGCTGTCGCCGCTCACGTATCTGGCCGAGACGAACCTCACTCGCGCCGACGCGGCGCTCCAGGAGTTCGCAGTCGAACGCATGCCGCGATCGGGCGATCGAAGAGCAGGGCTGCTGCGTCTGGCGAATGCGGTGAGCGACACCATCGGCTACGAGAGCGGCGCGACCGACGTGCACGAATCCGCAGCCCGCGCGTTCAGTCGCGGCAAAGGTGTTTGCCAGGACCATGCGCATGTCTTCATCGCATGCTGTCGCGCCAGCGGCATTCCGGCTCGCTATGTCAGCGGCTACGTGTACACCGGCAAGGATGGCGAAGTTGCGAGCCACGCCTGGGCGGATGCCTGGCTCGGGCCGGATCAGGGCTGGATTCCGATCGACGTGACGCACCGGACCTTCGTGGGTGGCCGCCATTGCAGGCTCGCAGTCGGTCGCGACTATCTCGATGCGTGTCCCGTCCGGGGTGTTCGCAGGGGCGGCGGTCCTGAACAGATGCAGGTGGCGGTGATCGTGGCGGCGTCGGCGCAGCAGTGACGAGGAGGTTGACGGTTCGCAGTCAACCGTCAGCCGTCACCAGGCAATCCCAAAGGCGGAATCCCAATGACTTATTGCGTAGGCATCCTGCTCGATGCCGGAATGGTCTTCCTCGCTGATTCGAGGACGAATGCGGGCGTCGACCAGATCAGCACCTTCCGGAAGATCTCCGTGTTCGAGAAACCCGGCGAGCGCGTGATGGTGCTCATGAGCGCGGGGAATCTCGCAATCTCGCAGGCGCTGAACAACGCACTGCGCAACAAGACGCTCGCCACGGACGGCGACAGCTTGTTCACGGCGCAGGACATGTTCGCCGCTGCCCGGCATGTAGGCGACACGCTGCGCGAAGTGCATCGATACGATGCCGAGGCGCTCAAGGATCACAACATCGAGTTCAATGCGTCGCTGATCTTCGGTGGCCAGATCGGGCGTGAGCCGCCGCGACTCTTCTGCATATACGCCCCGGGCAACTTCATCGAAGCGACGCCGGATACGCCGTACTTCCAGATCGGCGAATCGAAGTACGGCAAGCCGATCCTCGATCGTGTCGTGAGCCGCAGCACCAGCGTCGCGCAGGCAGCGAAATGCGCGCTGATCTCGATGGACTCGACGATCCGCTCCAACCTGTCGGTGGGATTGCCGCTGGACCTGGTGAGCGTTCATCGGGACGGTCTGCGCGTGCAGAGCCACGTGAGCATCAACGAGGATCACGACTACTTCAGGATGATCCGCACGCGCTGGAGCGAGAGTCTGCGGCACGCGTTCCATGAGCTGCCGGATCCGGAGTGGATGAGGCGGAGCTGAGCCCGCCTACTTCTTCTTCCCCCGCTGCACGGGCACCCAGCCGAGTTCCCTGCTGATTTCGTCGGCGGCGGCAGTCACGGTGCCGATCAATTCGTTCATCCTGGCGTCGTCCATGTACTGTGCGACGCTCGCGACGCTGATCGCGGCGACGATCCGGCCGGATTCGTCACGGACCGGCGCGCCGACGCAGCGGATCCGGTCTTCGTTCTCTTCGAGATCGAACGAGTAACCGCCCGCGGCGTACTTGCGCATGTTCTCGACCCACTCCTGGAACTTGCCGGCGGGATGATGGCCTCGTCCGGCTTCGGCTTCGAAGTGAGCTCGCCATTCATCGCGGGAACTGTCGAGCAGCAAGGCTTTGCCCAGGCCTGTCGAGCACAACGGGTGGCGTTCGCCGACGCGTGAGCTGATATCAATGCGGCGCCTGCCGGGGATCTTGTCGACGTACAGCGCCTTGTTGCCGTCGAGAAGGCCGAGGTGGACCGTGTCCTCCGTCTGCTCCGCGAGCTTCTCGAGTATCGGCCGGGCGACTCTCGGCAGATCGATCTGCTGCCGGGCGGAGTACCCCAGCTCCAGCAGTTTCGCGCCGAGCATGTAGCCCTCGCGCGGCACGAATTTCAGGTAGCCCCGATCGACCAGGGCCGACGCCAGTCGGTGCACCGTACTGCGATTCAACTGAAGCATCGTCGACAACTCCGCCAGGGCCACCGGCCCCGCCGTCACTGCTTCCAGCAAATCGAGACCGCGCAGCAGCGTCTGGCTGCCAGCCGGCGCCGCAGACGGCTTGGCCGCCTTCGCCGCCTTTCCAGAGGTCTCTATTGACCCTGAATTGTTTCTCATATAGAAATGCTATCTCATATATCGGGACTACTCGAGCAAGGTCATCCCAAGAACCATGAAACTCTGTCGCTACGGACCGCGGGGGAACGAACAACCCGGCCTCGTCGATGCGACCGGCACGCTGCGGAGCCTGTCGGCCCATCTCGATGACCTGACGGCCGCGAATATTACAGCGGAGGGCCTCGCAAAACTCCGGTCCATCGATCCGTCGACCCTGCCGGTCGTCCAGGGCCCTGTGCGGTACGGCCTGCCGTTCACCGGGACGCGGCAGTTCATCGCAATCGGTCTCAACTATGCCGACCACGCCGCCGAATCGAATATGGCGATCCCGAAGGAGCCGGTGGTTTTCACCAAGGCCGTGAGCTGCCTGCAGGGTCCGGATGACGACGTGATGATTCCGCGCGGCTCCGTCAAGACCGACTGGGAGGTCGAGCTCGGGATCGTCATTGGCAGGCGCGCTTCCTATGTCGAGGAAAGCGCCGCGATGGACTGTGTCGCCGGCTATTGCGTAGTCCACGACGTCAGCGAGCGCGAGTACCAGCTCGAGCGCGGCGGGTCCTGGGACAAGGGCAAGGGTTGCGCGACTTTCGGCCCCGTCGGGCCGTGGCTCGTCACGCGCGATGAGATTCCGGATCCGCAACAGCTCGATCTGTGGCTCGAGGTCAACGGCGAGCGCCAGCAGAACGGCAGTACGCGAACCATGATCTTCGGTGTCGCGACGCTCGTGAGTTACCTCAGCAGGTTCGTCGTCCTGCTTCCCGGCGACATCATCACAACGGGCACGCCGCCGGGCGTCGGCATGGGAAAGCAACCGCCTCGTTTTCTGCGTGCCGGGGACAGCGTGCGTCTCGGCATAGAAAAACTGGGTATTCAGCAGCAGCGAATCGTCGGCTGGGCCGCCGATGCAGCAGGAGTCGCGCCGTGAGCTTTTTCCCTAATCGATTTGCCGGGCGAACCGCAATCGTAACCGGAGGGGCTTCCGGATTGGGTCTCAGGACCGCAAGCCGCATCGTGCGCGAGGGCGGACGCGTCTGCCTGTGGGACATCAATGCCGATGTGCTTCAGGAAGCGAAGGGCGCCGTCGGTGCAGATCACGTGGTGGTGCTGGATGTCTCCGATCCGCAGGCGGTCAGCCGGGCGGCGCAAGCGACGCTCACCGCGCTCGGCAAAGTCGACATTCTCATCGGCAGCGCGGGGATCACCGGCGCGACCCGGCCTGTTGACGAGTTTCCGATCGAGAGCTGGCAACGCGTGATCGACGTCAACCTCAATGGGCTCTTCTACTGCTGCCGCGAGATCGTGCCGATGCTGGTGCGCAACGGGTATGGGCGGATCGTCAACGTGGCATCTGTGGCAGGCAAGGAGGGCAACCCCAACGCCTCCGCATACTCCGCGTCGAAGGCCGGCGTGATCGGCCTCACCAAGTCGCTCGGCAAAGAGCTCGCGACACGCAATGTGCTGGTCAACTGCATCACGCCCGCCACGTTCGAGAGCCCGATCCTTTCGCAGCTGCCGCAAAGCCAGGTCGAGTACATGCGCTCCAAGATCCCGATGGGGCGCCTCGGCGATGTCGAGGAAAGCGTCGCCCTCGTGTGCTGGCTCGCCAGCGAAGAGTGCTCGTTCTCCACCGGCGCGACCTTCGACATCTCCGGAGGCCGCACGACTTTCTGATCGGAAAATGCCCACCGCCGATGCGCGGCAGGCATTGACTATGTTCTTTATATGAGATAGCGTCTCACATAGTGGGATTGAAAACTTAGAGCGACAACGGAGGGACCCGACGGCCAATGCCATGTGGCACGCCGCGCCAGACACAACCAACCAGGGGGTTTGCATGAAACGGTCGATCAGGGGCCCGCAATCCAGCGATCGCTGCCGGCTCTTAATGTCAGCGCTTGGGTTCACAGCGGCATCAGCGCTGCCTGTCACAGTCTTCTCCCAGGACGCCACGGGCGCGGACGGCGAAAAACTCGAAACCGTCGTCGTCACCGGCTCACTGCTGTCTACCGACAACACGTCGTCCCCCACGCCGCTGACGGTAGCCTCTGGTGAGCAGTTGGCGATGGCGGCGCCGAGAACGCTCACCGAAGCCCTCATCCAGCTGCCCGTGTTCAAGGGTTCGCCGAGCGTCACGAGCCAGGGGACGGGTACGACAGGCAACAACGCCGCGGCGTATCTGAACCTTCGCGGCCTCGGTACCCAGCGCACGCTCGTCCTGCTCGATGGCCGTCGCGTCGTATCGGCGACGTCCGCCGGCAGCGTCGACGTCGCGATCATGCCAGAGGCGCTCGTGAAGTCCGTCGAAGTCGTGACGGGTGGCGCATCGGCCGCGTATGGCTCCGACGCGGTCGCCGGTGTCGTCAACTACCGCCTCGACACGAAATTCCGGGGACTGAAGACCTCTGCCCAGTACGGCATCAGCGATTACAACGACAACGAGAACTATAAGGTCTCGATCGCGGGCGGCACGGGCTTCATGGACGACCGGCTGCATTTCATCGGCAGCCTCGAGTACTACGACAGCAAGGGCGTGCCCACGAACGACCGCCGCGACTGGGCTGACCGCGGTATCGGCGCGATCCCGAATCCGAACGTCACGGCTGCGAATCCTGCGTCCCCGAGCAATCCGCGTCAGATCGTCGTCGAAGATCCGTACTCGTCGGTCGCGGCACCGGGCGGGCTCATTACCAACACCGCATTGCGCGGCACGACCTTCGGCCCCGATGGCGAGCCGATCCAGTTCCAGTACGGCGACTTGCTGACTTCGACGCTGATGAGAGGCGGCGGCAGCTGGAATCCGAGCCTGCTGCTGGTATTGCAGCCGGCGCAGACGCGCGCTGTCGGGTTCGGTCACCTCAGCTTCGACGTCAACGACAACCTGTCGCTGTTCGTCGAAACGAACCTCGCGCGTAACGACGTCAGCTACAACAGCTTGCCCACGTTCGAGCTCAGCGCCACGGCCTTCACGATCTTCCGCGACAACGCGTATCTGCCGGCCGCGACTGCAGCGATCATGAACGATCCGGCCGCGCCGATTAACTCCGTGACCGTCGGTCGTATCAGTCCGGATATCGCGATTCCTCACCTCGACGGCACGAGCGAAACGCAGCGTTACGTCGGCGGCCTCGAAGGCACGTTCGGCGAGAACTGGAGCTATCGCGCCTACTACCAGCACGGCCAGAACCATTCCGTGTTCAAGACGCTCGAGGATCCGATCTCCGACAACCTGTACCGGGCCGTCGATGCGGTCTGGTACAACGGCAAGATCGTCTGCCGCTCGACGATCACCGATCCGACCAACGGCTGCGTGCCGATGAACATCTTCGGTGTCGGCGCACCCTCCGAAGCCTCGCGCGCGTACGTCAACGGCACGGCTATTCAGGACGTGACCGTGAAGCAGGATGTGGTCGAAGCGACCGTGCTCGGCCGGGTCGGTCAACTGCCTGGCGGCGAGATCGGTGTCGCATTCGGTGCCGGCTATCGGAAGGAGCAGTTCGATCAGTGGACCGATCCGATCTCGCAGCGCATTCGCACGGGCCAGGGCATTCAGGGCTATCCGGCAGGCCTCGTCAACACGCTCGGCGGTTTCGAACGCACGAATCCGCAGCCGTCGGCAGGCGAGTACGACGTCAGCGAGGTGTTCGGCGAAATCGATCTGCCATTGCTGTCCGGTGTGACGTTCGCCGAGGCGCTTACTCTCAACGGCGCCGTCCGCTACACCGATTACAGCACCAGCGGCGGCGTGACGACGTGGAAGGCAGGCGTGGTATGGGAGCCCGTGTCCGGCTACCGCCTGCGTGCAACACGATCGCGTGACATTCGCGCTCCCACCCTCGGCGAACTGTTCCAGGGCTCCAGCCAGGGCACGGCGAGCATCGTGGATCCGGCGCGCAACGGCGCGACCGGCACGGCGCTGACAGGCAACATCGGCAACACCAACCTGCTGCCGGAAGAAGCAGACACGATCGTGCTCGGCTTCGTGCTGGAACCGGACTTCATGCCGGGCTTCAGCCTGTCGGTGGACTGGTACGACATCAAGATTGCCGACGCCATCGCCACTCTGTCGGCGCAGCAGGAAGTAGACCTGTGCTACGCAGGCGCGACCGAGCTGTGCCAGTTCATCCAGCGTGACGCCAACGGCGCGATCTCGCGCGTGCGGATCCCCTGGCTGAACGTGGCAGAGCGTGCAACCAGCGGTATCGATACGGAAGCGGCCTACTCGCTCCCGCTCGACAACGTGTTCTCGCTCGGCGCGGGTTCGCTGACCTTCCGGCTGCTGGCCAACTACCTCGACAAGTTCGATACCCAGGTGCAAGGCGCACCGAAGCTCGAACTCGCGGGCGACATCGGCATCAACAGCACACCGGAATGGAGCGGCGTGCTGTCGGCCCAGCTGGAGGGCGGCCCGCTGTCGCTCTACGCGCAGGCGCGCTACATCGGCTCGGGCAAGTACGACAACACCAAAACGCCGACGGACCTGAGCGAGAACCACGTGCCGTCGATCACGTACATCGACCTGACCGCGACGTACAGCATGGGCGACGAAACCAATTCGCAGCTGTTCTTCACGGTGAACAACCTCGCAGACAGGGATTTCCCGATGACCCCAGGCATCCTTATCTCGGGTAGCAGTCTGGGGAATCGCACTCTGTATGACATTGCGGGACGTTCCTACACTGCGGGAGTGAGATTCCGCTTCTGAGGCACGGACGCCGCGCCGTCCTCGGGACGGCGCGGCGCACACCACCAACAACGATTCGCGCTGACCGATTCGCAGCTTTCACCTGTATCGGGGGATCAAGAGATGAAGAGACGTGCATTCCTGCAACGCGCCGGACTCGCCGCGGGCGCCATGGCTTCAGTGACGCTGCCGCCGCTGGCGTGGGCTCAGGAAAAATCGAAGCTGAAGATCACCGGCATCCGGCTGGTGAAGACGAAGGAAAAGAATCCGCTCCCGAAGTACACGCCGTCGGCCGGCTCGTGGTCGACTCAAGGCGTCGAAGTCGCGAACCCGGTCTCCATCTATCCGGAGTACAAGCCCACGCGCAGTCTGTTCGCCGCGACTGACGTCAACAGCTTCACCGTAGAAGTGACCACGGACAAGGGCATCACCGGTCTCGGCCAGGGTGGACCTGGCGGCGGACCGATCGTGACCGGCCATCTCGCCAAGCTGATGATGGGTCGCGATCCCTTCGACATCGAACGCAACTGGGACATCTGCTGGCGCGCAACCATGTCGTATGGCCGTGCCGGCGTCGTGTTCAACGCCCTCAGCGGTTTCGACAACGCGCTGTGGGACATCATCGGCAAGGCGCTGAACCTGCCGGTGTACGAGCTCATCGGCGGCGAAACCAAGGATCGCGTACCCGCCTATTGCACGGGCAACGACATCGAGCATCACGTGAAGTTCGGCTACACGAAACTCAAGCTCGCCATGCCGCACGGCCCTGCAAGCGGCCGCGAGGGCATGCGCGAGAACGTGAAGCTGGTCGAGCGCGCACGAAAGGCGCTCGGCCCCGACGGTGAGATCATGCTCGACTGCTGGATGGCGTGGACCGAGCGCTACACGATCGAAATGGCCGAGATGCTGGAGCCGTATCGCGTCTACTGGATGGAAGAAGTCCTGCAGCCGCACGATTACGAAGGCTTCGGTCGCCTCAACGAAGCGATCAAGTCGACGCGGATCGTAACGGGCGAGCACGAGTACGGCCGTTATGGTTTCCGTCGACTGCTGCAGGTGAACGGCGCGCAGATCTGGCAGCCGGATCTTGCCTGGTGCGGTGGCCTCACCGAGCTGCGCAAGATCGGCGCGCTCGCATCCGCATATGACATTCCCGTCATTCCGCACGCTGGCGGTCTGAATGGTGCAAGCCACTTCACGATTGCTACCGTCAACGCGCCGTGGTGCGAGCTCTTCATGCCGCCGCCGGGCGGACCCAAGCAGGTGTACGACATGTTCGAGGAGCGCTACGGAATTACCCGCGGGCCCGAAGGCATCTACATGCATCCGCCGCGCGAACCGGGCTGGGGCTGGTACTTCGAGTCCGACGGTCCGATCTGATCCTGCGTCCGGGAGGGCCGCGTAGATGACCCAGGCGGACGGAACTGCGGACAAACCAGGCAAGGTCAGGTGGCTGATGGTGGGCATCGTGCTCGCCATCGCCGCCGTCGCCTACCTGGACCGCAGCAACATTTCGATCGCTGCCTCGCTCCTCAAGCACGACCTTGCGCTGACCGATGTCCAGCTGGGCTTCGTGTTCAGCGCTTTTGTGCTGGGGTATGCGGTGACGCAGCCGATCGCAGGGCGCATCGCCGATCGCTACGGCGCCTATCGGACGATCGCGATCGGCATCTTCCTGTGGAGCGTACTGACCGCGGCAACGGCAATGATTCCGTCGACGTTCGCCGGTGCCTTCGCGACGCTCCTCGCTGTCCGATTCCTCCTCGGGATCGGCGAGTCCGTGATCTTCCCCGCGAGCAACCGGCTCGTTGCGAACTGGATCCCGTCGAAAGAGCGGGGACTCGCCAACGGCCTGGTTTTCGCGGGAGTGGGTCTCGGCGCGGGGATCGCGCCGCCGCTCATTACGACGATCATGCTGGAGCACAGCTGGCGCTGGGCGTTCATGGCCAGTGCTGCCATCGGTATCATCGCGCTGGCCGTGTGGCTGCTCATGGTGCGGGACTCGCCGGTCCGGCACTTCCTCATGAGAAAGCCGGAACTCGACTACATCCAGGCAGGCATGCCGGCTGCGGCAACCAGCAGCAACGGCGAGCAGATCGCCTCGTGGCGCACGATCATCGGCAACCGCCAGGTCGTGCTGCTGACCGTCAGCTACTTCTGTTTCGGGTACGTGGCCTACATCTTCTTCTCGTGGTTCTTCGTCTATCTCTCTACGGTGCGCGGTCTCGACCTGAAGTCGAGCGGCATGTACGGGATGCTGCCGTTCATTGCCATGGCGCTCGCATCGCCGTTTGGCGGACTGATTTCCGACAAGCTCGCGGCGCGGCACGGTCGCCGCATCGGGCGCTGTGCGGTCGCGGGAATCGGCATGGCGTGCGCAGCGATCTTCGTTGCGCTTGCGACTCAGGTTGCTGATGCCCGCGTCGCAAGTCTCGTGCTCGCTGCGGGCTCAGGGTCGTTGTACCTCGCTCAAAGCGCCTTCTGGACCTTGTCGGCCGATCTGGGTCGTTCGTCGGCGGGCTCGGTCGCCGGCGTAATGAACATGGGCGGCCAGCTCGGCGGCGCAGTGGTCGCGTCGCTCACCCCGGTAATCGCCAACGGCTACGGCTGGTCGGCTTCCTTCCTGTTCACGGCCGCGCTCGCGATGGTTGGCGCTGCGGCGTGGATATTCATCGATCCGAACAGCGAGCTGAACGCCGAGTCGTCGGCGGGTCCGCTTGACGTCGCGGCTGTTCGGCACTGACTGCTCGACCCAAGGCTCAACCGATGAGAGTCCTGCTGCTGTTCCTTGCTTCCACATCCGCTGCCACCGCTTGCACCGACGATCCGCGGGTCGAGCGAGTAGCAACGGCATGGCAACAACAGCAGGTGCTGCCGGCGCTCGATGATCTCGATCTCGAGAAGGCACTCTGCTTCCAGTCGCAGTTCATGGACCACATGGCGGAGTCGCTCGGCCCCGTCGTCGGTTACAAGGTTGGCGTCTACACCGCCGCGGCTCGCAAGACATACGCGGCACCGGCGCCGGTCGTCGGTCTGCTGAGGCAGAAGATGCTGGTGACGGAGGGTAGCGCCATTGCTGCAAGCGACGGTATCGCTCTCGTCTCCGAAGCTGACTTCATCCTCGTCGTGAAGGACGCTGGTATCAACGGCGCACGCACGCGCGAAGAAGCCTATCGATCCCTGCGTGGATTCCGTCCCTTCATCGAAGTGCCGGATCTCAACTACACCGGCACGGTGAAGCCCAGTCTGGGCCAGCTCGTTGCCCTCAACGTGAATGCGCGGCTCGGTGTCCTCGGCGAAGAGATTCCGTTGCAGCAGACGCAGGCGGGGTTTGACGGACTCGCGAATCTGACAGCCGAAGTGACAGTGAACGGCGTCGCAGGCGGCGCTGTACACGCTCGCGGCGTCGCGCGTGAAACACTCGGCGATCCGCTCGAGATCGTGCTCACGGCTCGTGACGGCCTGAAGCGGCAGGGCGTCGCTCTCAAGGCCGGCGACCTGATCAGCATCGGTACGCTGACTCCGCCTCGGCCCGTGAAAGCGGGTGAGACACTCAGCGTTCGGTACAGCGTGGCTCCCGCGACTGCCGGCATCGCGGTGCCGTTCGTTCCCTGAGACGGCGTCGAGCGGCAATGGACATGCATTTCGCCAGCGCCGATCCTGATCTCGACAGCGCCGTTCGCAAAGCCATTCGCCGGCTGGTTCCATTCCTGCTGCTGATGTATGTGCTGGCGTTCCTCGATCGTGCCAATGTCGGTTTCGCCGAGCACGCATTCAAAGCCGACACGGGCCTGTCGAACGCAGCCTACGCCTTCGGCGCCGGCATCTTCTTCCTCGGCTACTCGTTGTTCGAAGTGCCGAGCAACCTGCTGATGCATCGTTTCGGCGCCCGTGCGTGGATGTGTCGGATCATGGTGACGTGGGGACTGATATCGGCCGCCATGGTGGGCGTGCAGGGTGAGCTCTCGTTCTACACGTTGCGGTTCTTCCTCGGCGTTGCCGAGGCCGGCTTCTTTCCAGGCGTCATCTACTTCCTGTCGCAGTGGTTCCCCGCGTACGCGAGGACGCGGGCCATCGGCTTCTTCTACTTCGGCGCGCCGCTGGCATTCATCTTCGGGGGACCGCTTTCCGGATTGCTGCTGGAGATGCATGGATTCGCCGGCATGCATGGCTGGCAGTGGATGTTCCTCATCGAGGGTCTGCTCGCGAGCGCCGTCGGCGTCTGGGCATTCTGGTATCTCGACAATCGCCCCGAAGACGCCCGCTGGCTGACACCCGAGCAACGAATGGCGCTCGGCAAAGCAGTGCTGGCCGAAGAGCGACACAAAGTCGCACACGGTCCGCAGGATCTCCTCGCCGCACTGACCAACGCGCGGGTGCTGTTCCTGTCCGCGATCTATTTCCTGATCCAGATGAGCGTCTACGGCGTCGTGTTCTTCCTGCCGTCGCAAGTTGCCGCCCTGGTTGGCGAGCAGGTTGGCATCAAGGTGGGTCTCGTCACTTCGATTCCATGGATCTGTGCGCTGGTCGCCGTATGCGTCATTCCGCATTGGGCGAAGCAGGGCAGAAGCACGGCAGTGATCGCTGCGGTCACGCTCGCCGTCAGTGCTGCAGGAATCGCGCTGTCCGTCGCATCTTCCTCGCCGCTGCTTTCGCTGATCGCGCTGTGCCTCGCGACGGCAGGATTCATTGCCGTCCAGCCGCTGTTCTGGAGTTTCCCGACGGGTTATCTCGGCGGTGTAGCCGCTGCCGGAGGAATTGCGCTCATCAATTCGCTCGGATCGCTCGGCGGATTCTTCGCGCCGAACATCAAGGCCTTCACCGAGCAGGCGCTCGCGTCGTCGCAGGCGGGCCTGTACGTGCTGGCATGTACGACGCTGCTGGGCGCGGGCCTGTTCATCGGGTTGCGTGAACGCGCCACACGCACCGCGGCAGTTTGAGATCCGACACATGCCCAAGATGCCGACGATCAAACACGTTCGCGCCTTCACATTGCGAGGCGGCGGCGCCGACTATCACGACCAGAAGGGCGGTCATTGGATCGACGATCACATCGCAACGCCGATGAGCAAGTATCCGCAGTACCGCCAGAGCAGGCAGAGCTTCGGCATCAACGTGCTGGGTACGCTGGTCGTGGAGATCGAAGCGAGCGACGGCACGGTCGGCTTCTCTGTCACGACCGGCGGTGACATCGGATGCTGGATCGTGGAGAAGCATCTCGCGCGATTCCTCGAAGGTGCTTGCGTGACCGACATTGAGAGGTTGTGGGACCAGATGTTCAACGCCACGCTGTACTACGGTCGCAAGGGCATCGTCATCAACGCGATCTCCGGCGTCGATCTGGCGCTCTGGGATCTGCTCGCTAAAGTTCGCGGCGAACCCGTGCACGCACTACTCGGCGGGCCGGTTCGCGACGAACTCGTCTTCTATGCAACGGGAGCACGTCCGGACCTGGCGAAGCAGATGGGATTCATCGGCGGCAAGCTGCCGTTGCATCACGGCCCCGCGGAACGTGAGGAAGGTCTGCGCAAGAACCTGGAGTTGCTCGCCGACATGCGTCACCGAGTCGGTGACGACTTCTGGCTGATGTACGACTGCTGGATGAGCCTCGACGTCGAATACGCGACGCGGCTGGCGAATGCAGCCGCCGGGTTCGGTCTGAAATGGATCGAAGAGGCGCTGCCGCCGGACGACTACTGGGGCTATGCCGAGCTGCGCCGCAACGTTCCCTCCGGCATGCTCGTGACGACGGGCGAGCATGAAGCAACGCGCTGGGGCTTTCGCATGCTCCTCGAGATGGAGTGCTGCGACATCCTGCAGCCGGATGTCGGCTGGTGCGGCGGCATCACGGAGCTGTTGAAGATATCGGCGCTTGCCGATGCACGCGGCAAGCTGGTCGTGCCGCACGGCTCATCCGTCTACAGCTATCACTTCGTCATCACGCGACAGAACAGCCCGTTCGCCGAGTTCCTCATGATGGCGCCGCAGGCCGACAAGGTGGTGCCGATGTTCTCGCCGCAATTGCTCGACGAGCCCGTTCCCGTCAATGGACGCATGAAGGCTTCCGCACTCGATGCGCCGGGCTTCGGTGTGCGGCTGAACCCGGCCTGCGATCTGCACCGACCCCACACTCACTGATCGATACATGGCCATCGTCAACAGCATCGCAGACCTTCGCGAACTCGCCCGCCGCCGGATTCCGAAGGCGATTTTCGACTACGCCGATCGGGGTGCGTATGACGAAGTCACGCTGGACCGCAATCGTCGCGATCTCGCGGCGCTCGAGTTTCGCCAGCGCGTCATGGTGGACGTGTCGACGCAATCGCTGCGAACGACGCTGGTCGGCGAGGATGCCGCCATGCCGCTGGCGATCGGACCCACGGGTCTCACGGGTCTGTTCCACGCCGATGGCGAAATGCTCGGCGCGCGCGCTGCCGAAGCCTTCGGCATTCCGTTCTGCCTGAGCACGATGTCGATCTGCTCGATCGAGGATGTGCGCGGCGCCGTCAGGAAGCCGTTCTGGTTTCAGCTGTACCTGATGAGGGACCGGGGCTTCAACGAAGAGCTCATCGAGCGCGCAAGGGCGGCGCAGTGCTCGGCGTTGATGCTGACCGTCGATATGCCGATTCAGGGGCTGCGCCGCCGCGATCCCAAGAATGGGCTGAGCATTCCACCGCGGCTGACGTTGCGGAACGCCATCGATGTGGCGACCAAACCCACCTGGGCTCTGCGGGTGCTCAGGGGGCGGCGCCGCACGTTCGGCAATCTTGCGGGACGGATGCAGAACACCGGGGGTCTCACGACGCTGTCGCAATGGATCGGTTCGCAATTCGATCCGACGGTCACCTGGCGCGATATCGAGTGGGTGCGCAGCCGCTGGCCCGGAAGACTCATCGTCAAGGGAATCCTCGACCCCGAGGATGGGCGTCTCGCGTGCGACAGCGGAGTCGATGCGCTCGTCGTATCCAATCACGGCGGCCGACAGCTCGACGGCGCTCCTTCGACGATCTCTGTGCTGCCAAAGATCGCCGATGCAGTCGGCGGACGTTGCGAGGTCCTTTTCGACGGCGGCGTTCAGTCGGGGCAGGATGTGCTCAAAGCACTGGCTCGCGGTGCACGCGGTTGCCTCATCGGCAAGGCCTTTCTCTATGCGTTGGCTGCCAACGGCGAGGCCGGAGTTACGAGCGCGCTGGAGATCATCAGCAAGGAACTGCAGGTGAGCATGGCACTGACCGGAAGCAACGACGTGCGACGCATCCCCGCGAACGTCCTGCAGAGCGCGTGAGGAAGGCATCTATGAGATTTCCCTGGAGAGCGGCGAGCGGTGCGGCGTGGACTGTCGAGGACGTGCGCAGACTGCGCGAGCTGGCGGATCAGGGCATGTCGCCACGGATCATCGCGACGCAGCTGAATCGTTCGGAGTCTTCGATCAAGAACAAGGCGGGGATGCACGGCATCTCGTTGCGCCCGAGGTTGTCTTCCTGCGGGTCCGACTTCAGCCGGACGTCATGCGACGCATCGCTGGTCGCGATAGCTTCCGACTGAAGTCGGGCTCACGAGAAAGCCCGGGCATCGCCTGCGGCGATAACGTCCGGCTGAAGCCGGACCCACAGGCAGAAAAGTCTACTGCGCCGCTTCAGTCGCCGCCGCAACCGGTTCGCCTTCCGCCGCTGCTGCGCGGCCCTGGTTGTCCTGCACGCTCAGCAACGATCCGTTCTCGTTATTGATCGCGTCTTCCGTGCGCTTGTTCATCACGACGATGCTGATGCGGCGATTGATCGGGCTGTCCGGAATCTGCGGGTCGAGAAGAACGCTCGACGCGAGGCCGACTACACGGCCGACCTTCTCTGGCGTGAGACCACCGCTGATGAGAGAACGGCGCGCGGCGTTCGCGCGATCGGCCGAGAGCTCCCAGTTGCTGTAGTTCACGCGGCCGTACGGGCGAATATCCGTGTGGCCGCTGATGCTGATGCGGTTCGGTACGTTGTCGATGATCGTCGTGAGCTCGCGAAGAATGTTGTCCGCGAAAGGTTCGAGCACGGGGCTGCCGAGCGGGAACATCGAACGCCGCTCGTGATCGATGATCTGGATGCGGACGCCTTCGGGCGTCACGTCGAGGAGGATCTGGTCCTTGAACTGCGCGAGCGATTCGCGCTGGTCGATCGCATCGCGCAGCTGGCTGAGCAGACCTTCGAGCCGCTCCTTGTCGATCTGCTCGGCGAGTTTCTCCGCGTCCTCGGCGTTCACCGCTGCCGGATCCGCAGGCTGCGTTTCCGCCGTGGCTGTGCGGTGCAGTTCCATGCCGCCCCCGAGCTGGATCATGCTCGTGCTCGCGCCGCCGGGGCCTTGAATCGATGTAGGTGACGGCACGGTGCTCGTGCCCGGCACAGCCGAGGGATTCTGGAAGTATTCGGAGATCGCGCCCTTCTGTTCTTCCGTGGTTGAGCCCATCAGCCACAGGAGCAGGAAGAATGCCATCATCGCGGTCGCGAAGTCGGCGAACGCAACTTTCCACGAACCACCGTGATGGCCGTGCGCATGTTTCTTGACGCGCTTGATGATGATCGGCGCGACTTGGCCAGCGTCTTTGGGTCGGGCAGCCATAGCTAGTGGGCGTGACAGGTGACGAGTGACGAGTGACGGCCAGCAGCGCGCGCTCGACGCGTCCTGCTAACCGCTAACCGCCAACCGCTGGCCGCTTCCATCTTTACGCCTTTTTGCCCCTGAGCTGCGCTTCCAGGTCCTTGAAGCTCGGACGCAGCTCGCCCGGCGTCGCCTTGCGGCCGAACTCGATCGCGACCTGCGGCGGATGACCCTGCAGAAAGCCGAGGATGCAGATCTTGATCGTGTTGTAGAACTGCGTTTCGTCGCGCGCCATGCGTTCCATCGCCGTGCTCATCGGGCCGACGAAGCCGTACGCGATCAGAATGCCGAGGAAGGTGCCGACGAGTGCGGCCGCCACTTTCTTGCCGATCTCTTCGGGCGGACCGCCGAGCGCGCCCATCGTGTTCACGATACCGAGCACCGCGGCCACGATGCCGAAGCCCGGGAGTGCGTCCGACACTTTGCTCAGCGCGCCGGCAGGTTCGCCGGCGTCGTGGTGATGCGTTTCGATTTCCACGTCCATCAGCGCTTCGAGCTGATGCTGGTCCATGTCGCCGCTGATGATGAGGCGCAGGTAGTCCTGGATGAATTCGATGACGTGCTTGTCCTTGAGGATGAGCGGGCGCTTCGCGAAGATCTCGCTCTTCGTGGGATCTTCGATGACGCGCTCGAGACCCATCATGCCTTCCTTGCGCGCGACCGAGAGCAGGTCGTACATGACGGCGAAGAGCGCCTGGTAGTGCGTCTTCTTGTACGGCGACCCCTTCATGATCTGGCCGATGCCGCCCAATGCACGCTTGGTGACGCTGAACGGATTGGCAATGACGAACGCGCCTGCGGCGGCACCGCCGATGATGAGAATTTCATACGGCTGCCACAGCGCGAGGAGTTGTCCGCCATGCGCGGCATATCCACCGAGCACACAGCCCATCACAATGACGATGCCGAGTATCAGGTTCATGAACGGGTCCTAAGGCTCACCGGCACGGATAGTCCCGTCCCGAACATAAAGTCGGCCGGGGACGCCGGACCTTGAGTGCCAACCACGTACGCCCTTCCCTGATCGGATTCGGGGACAATGCCGAGGGCGCGATTCCCCCGCGGGAGGCCAAAGTGAACGATATGAAACTGTTAACTGCGTCATGGCGCACTGCGGTGCTTTTCCTGGCAGCCTCGGTCGCCCAGGGCCAGTCGCTCGAGATCATCGATCTGAAGTACCGGACCGCCCCGGAGGTCATTCCGATCGTGCAGCCGCTCGTGGAGCCCGGCGGCGCGTTGAGCGGCTCGGACTACAAGCTGTTCCTGCGGGCCAGCGCCGCGAATGTGGCGCAGATCAAGCGCGCCCTGGCCGAGATCGATCGGCAGCCGCGCCAGCTCATGGTTTCGGTGCGCCGAGCGACGCGGGACGCGATCGCAAGGGAAGCGATCGCCGGGACGGCGGTCATCACCAATCAAGGCAGCCGGGCCACCGTGCATGCCACCGACGGCAGCATCCGCCGTGAGGACTCGAACGTAAGTTCGGTGCAGATGCTCGAAGGCGGTTCAGCGCGGATCTCCACGGGACAGAGCATTCCGATGGTGACGGCCGTGCTGGCTGCAGGCGGCAGGCGCCCCTGGCTGGGCGCCTCCACCGAATATAAAGATGTGAGCACCGGCTTCATCGTCACGCCCCGCGTGACGGGAGATCGCGTGATGCTCGACATCTCGCAGCAGGCACAACGAGTGAGCGGCAATTCGTCGACGATCCAGAGCCAGTCGATCGATACGCAGGTTGGCGGCGCGCTCGGCCAATGGATCTCGCTGGGCGGCGTCAGCGAGTCGGGACAATCACGCAGCAGCGGCACGTTGAGCCGCAGCTACTCGACCGGCACCAGCGACATGGAAGTGTGGGTGAAGGTGGAGATGGGGCGGTAGGGAGACTCTGCGCGCCTCAGGCCGCAATGGCCTTCTGGAACTTACACGTTACCCTGAGGCCCGGCGCATTGTCCGAGAGTTCGACGGTGGCGCGATGGAGTCGCATCACCGCGGCGACGAGACTGAGCCCCAGGCCGCTGCCCGTCTGTGTGCGATCGCGTTCGAGGCGAACGAAAGGCTGGAGAATATGATCGCGCTCGGCTGCGGGCACTCCCGGACCGTTGTCGGCCACGGTGAGATTCACTTCGGTGCTAGACGTTTCGACGGTGACGTCAATGCGGCCGCTCGCGGGTACGTACTTCAGCGCGTTCTCCACCAGGTTGACCAGTGCCTGAGCCAGTAGCTGCTGATTGCCGCGAATGCTGGCGTGGGTTTCGCCAGTGAAGCCCAGCGACAAACCGCGCTCGCTCGCTTCGGGTTGATAGAGATCGACGATCTCACGCGCGAGCTCCGCCAGGTCCACGGCTTCGAGGGCCAGCTCGCGCGCGCTGCCGTCGGCCTGCGCAATCTGCAGCAGCGTTCCCAGCGTGCGCTGCACGCGATCGAGTTCGGCGAGCGTGGCGTCCATTACTTCACGCGGTCCGCTGGCGAGGTCCGGATGCTGCAGCGCTTCCTCGATCCGCACCCGGGCACGATAGAGCGGTGCACGCAGGTCGTGGGCTGCGCTGTCGAACGTCGTGCGCAACACGCTTGTCTGCTGCTCGATGCGATCGAGCATGCCGTTCACCGTCTTGGCGAGTTCATCGAACTCGTCGTGCGAACCTTCGACCGGGAGTCGCTCCGACAGCCGGCCCGCCATGATCGATTCGCAAGTCGTCGCCACCGCCGCAATACGACGGCGCACGCGCTGGCTGTAGAAGTAAGTTACGGGCACTGCGAGCGCGAGGCACAGGCTCGTACCCCAGATCATCGCTGAGCGCAGGCGCGACGCGAGCTGCTTGCGCTCCAGGATGTCCGTTCCGACGAGCAACGACCTTCCCGATGGCAGCTTGAAGATCTGCGCGCGTACGGGATGCGCGACGACTCCACCGTGTTCGCTCGCATCGATCTCGAATTCGATCCAGGCGTCGCTGGTCGCGATCTGTTCCGGCCAGCCGGCGATGTTTCCGGCGATACGACGTCCCTGAGCGTCCACCAGCAGATAGACAGCGCCAGTGCGTCCCCAGCTGTCAGCACGCCGATGCAACGTCTCGACGAGCTGCAGCACGCCACCGCGACGATAGTCGTCGATGAGCCCGTTGACCTCCGCCTGGATGACGGCATCGACTTCGTGATCGAGCACACGAGCGGTGAGGATGTAGACAGTGGTGAGGAGGATCGCGATGCCCGCAGCGAAGATCGCCGCGAACAGTGCGGTCAGGCGGGAGGTGGAGAGACGGAATTTGCGGGGAGGGACCAACTACTCGGATTCCTTCAGCACGTACCCCGCGCCCCTGACCGTATGAATCAGCGGCCGCGGGAACCCCTTGTCGACCGCGTTGCGCAGTCGGCTCATGTGAACGTCGATGATGTTGGTCTGCGGATCGAAGTGCAGGTTCCACACGCCTTCGAGCAGCATCGTGCGGGTGATGACCTGGCCGGGGCGGCGCATCAGGTATTCGAGCAGCTGGAATTCCTTGGTCGTGAGATCGATGTTGCGTCCCGCGCGCGTGACGTGGCGGCCGAGCAGATCGACTTCCAGATCGCCGACCTGCAGCCGTGTTGTTTCCGCGGCCGATGCGCTGCGCCGGCTCAACGCTTCGATCCGTGCAAGGAGTTCGGCAAACGCGAACGGCTTGGTCAGGTAGTCGTCGCCGCCGACCTTGAGGCCGTGAACGCGATCGTCGACCGTGCCGAGCGCTGACAGGATCAATACGGGAGTGCGATCACCTTTCTCGCGCAGCGAGGCGATGATCGCGAGGCCGTCCATGAAGGGCAATTGCCGGTCGGCAATGATCACGTCGTACCGGTTCTGCGTGGCTCGGGCGAGACCGTCGCGACCGTCGGCACTGTGATCGATCGTGTAGCCGCTCTCGCGCAGACCCTTGATCAGGTATTCGGCCGCCTGGAGATCGTCTTCGATGAGCAACAAGGACATAGAAGCGGTTGGCGCTTAACAAGAACTCAAGAGAATGGCCGTGAGCACGGTGTGGTGCTCACGGCCACGACTTTGTCCGTTCCCTGGAACGACTCAGCCTACGCGGACCGGCACGAAGATCTGGGCATTCTCGCGCTCGATGAGGAGGGCGACAACCTTTCCACCCCTGCCTGCGGCTTTGCGCAGTTCATCGACGGACTTCACCGGCTTGCCGTTGACGCCCAGGATGATGTCGCCGGGTTGCACGCCGGCCTGCGCTGCGGGGCCGCCGACGTCTTCCACGAGGATCGAGCCGCTGGTTTCCGCCTGGCGCTTCTCTTCAGGGGCGAGCGGACGAACGGCGAGTCCCAGCTTGCTCTCGGTGTCGTCGGTTGCGCTGCCGCGCGCAGCGACCTGTTCCGCCTGCTCCTTGATCTCCTCGGGTCGCGCAGTCACGGTCTTCGTGCTGCCGTCGCGCCACACCTCGATCTTCACCGGCGTGCCGGGCCTGGTTTCGGCGATGATCGCCGGTACCTGCGCGGATCGATCGATCTCGTTGCCGTCCACTTTCAGGATGACGTCGCCGGCCTTGATGCCCGCCTTGTCGCCGGGGCTGTCGCTTTCGACCATGCCCACGAGCGCGCCACGCGGACGATCGAGTCCGAACGAATCTGCGAGCTGGGCATCGACTTCCTGGATCGATACGCCGATGCGGCTGCGAGTCACCTTGCCCGTTGCGACGAGCTGTTCCTGCACGCGCGTCGCCACATCGATCGGAATCGCGAACGACAGGCCCATGTAGCCGCCCGTACGGCTGTATATCTGCGAGTTGATGCCGACGACTTCGCCCTTGAGATTGAAGAGCGGTCCGCCGGAATTGCCGGGGTTCACCGCGACGTCCGTCTGAATGAACGGCGTGTAGTTCCCAGCGCCCGGCATCGAGCGCGACGTCGCACTCACGACGCCTGCCGTCACGCTGTTCTCGAAGCCGAACGGCGAGCCGATCGCGATCACCCATTCGCCGGGCTTGAGCGTCGATGCGTCGCCGAGTTTCACGATCGGCAGGTTATTCGCTTCGATCTTGATGACAGCCACATCCGTGCGTTCGTCGACGCCGATGACCTTCGCTTCGTACTCGCGCCGATCGGTCATCTTCACCGTGACCGAGGAAGCGCCGTCGACGACGTGGGCGTTGGTGAGAATGTAGCCGTCCGCGCTCACGATGAAGCCCGAGCCTTCGCCACGCGCAGGCTGAGGATTGCCGCGGGGCATCTGGCCGCCACCGAACCGACGGAAGAACTCATAGAACGGGTCGTTCGGTGACATGCCCGGTCCGCTGGAATTCGGCCCGCTGAAATTGCTGACCGGTTGCGCCTTCTCGACGACCGCAACGTTCACGACCGCGGCACCGTAGTGCTCGACGAGCGCCGTGAAGTCCGGCAACCCCGTGACGACGGGCGCAGTCGCCGCCGCAGCGGGCGTCGCAGCGTCGGCGCGGGAGCCGGCCAGAGACGACACCACCTGTTCCTGAGAGCAGGCAGCCAGCGAAACCCCGACTGCCGCGATGCAAAGAGAAGCCCGAGCCAGATTCGCAACCATAGATGCTTACTCCGCCTGAATTAGTTGATCCGCGCCGTCTGCGTCCGACGATGCAGACGTTGAGACGACCGATGCCCGGGAAAGTTTGGTGGCGGAACCCGGCGATTCCAGTTTCTTACAAAGAATTCATATGGATAGGCCGGCCTTCACCCGGGTCGGGGCGCGCGGAAGGCCGCGATTGATTCCGCTTGCGAAGTGCGTCCAACGGGCAGACAGTGGCTAATCGTGGACGCGGAATTGATCGACGACCGTGAACTGGTGCGGCGCATGCTCGCCGGCGAAGAACGCGCTTTCAACGCGTTCTTCAACGACTTCTTTCCGCGCGTCTATCGCTTCGCCCTGCCGCGCCTGGCCGGCGACCAGGAGACCGCGAAGGAAGTCGTGCAGGCAACGCTCGTCAAAGCGATCCGCAATCTGGCCAACTACCGCGGCGATGCGGCATTGTTCAGCTGGGTCTGCCAGATCTGCCGGTATCAGATCGTCGACCATCTGCGGGTCCATCGGCGTCACAGCAAGCATGTGACACTGCTCGAGGACAGCCCGGATCTGCGGGCCGCGCTCGAGTCGATCGAAGCACCGGCGGAAGATGAGCCGTTGCAGCATTACGGCACCGAAGAAACTCGCCGGCTGATTCGCAGCGTGCTCGATCGCCTGCCGGGCCGCTACGGGGATGTGCTCGAGTGGAAGTATGTCGAGGGACGATCGGTCGAAGAGATCGGCGCGCTGCTCGGCATCGGCCACACGGCTGCGCAATCGATGCTGGCGCGTGCGCGTGTCGCTTTTCGCGAGGCGCTCGAAACGGTGTTCGGATCGACCGCCGCGGATGTACTCGCCGGGATGCGTAGTGTCTGAAGTGATCCATACGAGTCCATGAACGAAAGAATCCCTACTGCCGGCATGGATGAAGACTCCGAAGACGATCGGAGTCTGCGCGAGCTGCTGCGCGAAGCCGGCGCACGCGACGTGCCTTCCGTCGACATGATGAACGAGGTGCGCCAGGTCGTGCAGGGCGAGTGGCGTGAGCTCGTCGAGCAGCGCCAGCGTCGCCGCCGGTTCGTCGGATTCAGCGCGGCCGCCGGCATCGCAGCCGCGGTCGTTGCCGTGACGCTCGTATTCCAGATGGGTGCGAACACTGGTGAACCGGTTGCGACGGTCGCCCGGGTCGATGGAGTTCTGCAGGCGGCGGCCGGGGGCAGCGATGAATGGCATCCTGTCGTTCAGGGAGCGACGGTCGCCAGCGGATCGATGTTGCGCACGGACGAGGGCACTCGTGTCGCGTTGACGTTGCCCAACGGCGTGTCGATGAGGATCGCGGCCGGCACGCTGATCGAACTCAAGTCGCCGGAGCGCGTTGCGCTCGACAGCGGCGCGCTGTACGTCGATGCGAACCACGGCGCTGATGCGCCAACGGACCAGGCGCCGGTCATCGAAACTCTCTACGGCGCAGTCCGTCACCTGGGTACGCAATACGAAGTCAGGACGATGCGATCAGGCATCGAAGTAAGCGTTCGCGAGGGCCGTGTGGAGATTGCAGGGCAGGGCGATACGTACGTGGGCGCAGCGGGCGAGCGTATGACTATCGGCAACCAGGGCGTGTCGGAACGCAACCGCATCTCCACGCAGGATCCACGCTGGCAGTGGGCGACGAGCATCGCGCCCGTGTTCGATATCGAGCGTCAGCCGTTGTCGCGATTTCTCGAATGGGTGGCGCGCGAGACGGGTAAGCCCGTGGCGTACGCGACCCCGGATCTGCGGGCGAGCGCAGGGCAGCTCATTCTGCGCGGCTCCATCAACAATCTTCCTCCGGAGCAGGCGCTGGCTGCGGTTCTGGCAACCACGCCGTTCAAGCATTCCGAGACGGAAGCGGCGATTCTGATTCACTGAGAACCAACTCCGTCATCCCCGCTCCTGCGGGATGACGATCTCGCCGCCTCTTCTCCCGATTGGTCTGTGCGCGAAAGTGCGTCCTACGCACGATGAAACGTGCCGCGACAATCTCTGCGCTGTGCTGCCTGTGCGCATTCGCTGAAGCCGACGAAGCGCCGGTCGAGCAAGTGGCGCTCAATCTGCCCCCGCCTGCAAGATCGTCGTCGCAGTCCCTCGATGACGCTCGTCTGCAGCTCGACCACGCGCTCATCGGCAATGTCGAAATCCGGATCGACGATGTCTTCGAGGATGCGAACGATCTGTCGGCGCCGTACAAGCTCGCCAACGCATTGCACATCTCTACGCGCGTGCGGACCATAGCCGAGCAGCTCCTGTTCCATACAGGTGATGCGTACAACCCGCACGCGCTCGCCGAGTCGGCCCGGATGCTGCGCGAGCAGCGCTATCTGAGCGATGCGACGATCGAGCCGGTTCGCTACAACGACGACAACACCGTCGACGTCGTCGTGCACGTCCACGACGTGTGGACCATGAGTCCTGGAATTTCCTTCGGCCGCAAGGGCGGCGCCAATTCGGTGAACCTCGAGTTCGAGGACACGAATTTCCTCGGCCTCGGCAAGCAGATTGCCGTGGATCGATCCAGCGATGTCGATCGCGATGCGTGGCGGTTCGCCTACAAGGACCCGCATCTGTTCGGGAGCTGGTGGCGGCTGGGGGCGAGTCACGCCGACATGAGCGACGGTCGCGAGGATTCGCTGTCGCTGACGCGACCGTTCTATTCGCTCGATACGCGATGGAGTCTCGGCATCGGCGGATTCGATTCGACTTCGACGCAGTCGCAGTATTCGCTCGGTGAGATCGTGAACCAGTACGCTGTCCAGCAGCAGGCGTTCGATATCGGCGGCGGCATCTCCGATGGTCTGCAGGATGGCTGGGTGCGACGCTGGATAGCAGGCGCGCGCTACGACGCGCGCGATTTCTCGCTGGCGCCGCCGAAGGACGGAGTCAACGCGATGATCCCGGCAGATCGCGTGCTCTCCTATCCGTGGGTTGGCGTAGAGGTCATCGAGGATCAGTATCGCCAGACGCGCAATCTCGACCAGATCGGGCGCACTGAAGATCTGCACCTGGGCCGATCTGCCCGGCTCGAGCTCGGCTACGCTTCTACCGCGTTCGGTTCGACGCGCGACGCCATCGTTCTGAACGGCAGGCTGCAGGCGGGATTCGAGCCGTTCGAGGATCACTACTCCATCAGCTCGCTCGCATTGAACGGGCGACTGGAGGGCGGCGCAGTTCACAACGGCACGCTCGAGATCGGCAGTCGCTACTACATGCGGCAATCGCCACGTCGCGTGCTCTTCGGCGCGGTGTCGGCTTCGTTCACGTCGAATCTCGATCCCGATACGCAGCTGCTGCTGGGCGGCGACAGCGGGCTGCGCGGATATCCGCTTCGCTACCAGGCAGGCACGACACGGGCTCTGCTGACGCTCGAGGAGCGCTTCTATACGCGCTGGCAGCCGCTCAAGCTGTTCAATGTGGGCGCGGCGGTGTTCTTCGACGCGGGTCGTACCTGGGGAACCGATCCTTATGCGCTCGCAGACGGCAGCGGCGAGCCGCTCGGCTGGCTGCGGGATGTCGGTGTCGGCCTGCGACTGGGAAGTGCGCGCTCGGGTCTCGGCAATGTCCTGCACATCGATGTCGCCTGTCCGCTGGACGGCGGCAAGGACATCGACAGCGTGCAGTTCCTCATCGAAACACGGCGCTCTTTCTGAAGTGTCAGCGCATGCGTGTGCCTGGTGGGACGAGCTGCGCTGGCCATTGCTCGCCTTCGCGATCTGCATCGCGATCATCAGCGCGACCGGCGCGGATCTGCAGATCGCGGGCACGATCTTCTTCGACGAAGCGCGCATGCAGTGGCGCGGCGGACAGAGCTGGTGGGCCAACGATCTCTTGCACGGCGCAGGCCGCTGGTTCATCCGCTCGCTCGTGGCGTTCGCCTGTTGTCTGTGGGCGGCGACCTTCTGCGTCGACCAGTGGCGGCAATGGCGGCGCCCTGCGGCCTGTTTCATCGTTTCGATGGTTCTCGCCGTCGGCTTCGTCGGGCTGCTGAAGCAATTGACCAACGTCGATTGTCCGTGGGACCTGCAGCCGTTCGGCGGCCGGCTTCCTTACGTGTCGCTGTTCGGTGATCGGTTGGGATCGCTGCGTGCCGGCCATTGCTTCCCGGCCGCCCATGCGAGCTCCGGCTATGCGCTGATGGCGCTGTATTTCGTGATGCGCGAACGATCACGCGCGTGGTCGACGGTCGGACTCCTTGCGGGTATCGTTGCCGGTCTGGTGTTCGGGCTGGCACAGCAATCGCGCGGTGCGCACTTCCTTTCGCACGATGTGTGGAGCTCGATGCTGGTGTGGCTGGTCGCATCGAGTGTCTATCGGTTCGGTTTTCGCAGCCGGCTGTGGAGTGGCCCCCACGGGTTTGATTAAGATGCCGCGAGTGAAGTCGTTCGCAGGATGACTTCGTCCGCACGGAACGGCATCCTTCAGCTTGATCGATTCATTCCCCACCGGTGGCCGCCACAGCGCGATTCGCGCCGCGATCGCGTGCATGGCGTTTGCCTGCGGCGTTGCCGTCGCCGCGTCCTATCAGGGACGTCGCGTCAGCGATGTGCTGGATCAGCTGCGGGCCGAAGGCTTTACCTTCATCTACAACACAGCACTCGTCTCCGACGATCTCGTGGTCGGCGCCGAGCCGCGTTCGCAGCGGGGAATCGACCTGGCGCGGGAGATTCTCGGACAACACGGCTTGGCGCTCTCCGAGGTGGCGCCGAATACCTTTGCAGTGCAGCGCGGGGAGCCTCCGCAACCTGCGAAGCCGAAGCCCGCCGGGCCGGTGGCGGGACGCCCGATCGTCGAGGAAGTTGTCGTTCAGACGAGCCGGTACGCGCTCGCGTCCGATGTCACGGGCTCGCATGCCTTCCTCGACCAGATTCAGGTCACGAATCTTCCGCGCCTCGGCGATGAGACCCTGCAGGCCGTGCAGCGGTTGCCGGGTGTTGCCGCCAACGGCTTCTCGAGCATCGCGGCGATTCGCGGCGGTGTGCCCAACGAGACCGCGATCGTGCTCGACGGGCTGCGGCTCTATGAGCCGTTCCATCTGAAGAACTACCTGAGCCCGGTGAGCCTGCTCGATTCGCGCCTCATTGCCGGGCTCGACGTGTACTTCGGCGGATTTCCGGTGATGTATGGAGATCGCATGAGCGCCATCATCGATGCGCGCTCGATCCGGCCGGAGCAAGCGCGTTACTACGAGCTGGGCCTGAGCCTCTTTCACGCCAATGCACTCGCGTCCGGGAAATTCGCCGACGACCGTGCGCAGTTACTCGTCTCCGCGCGACGCAGCAATCTCGGCGAGCTCGTGCAGTTCGCGGAGAACGACTTCGGCAAGCCCGAGTACTCCGACGGCTTCGCACGGTTCGACTATCGGTTCAGCGAAGAAACGAGAGCGTCGCTGAGCACGCTGCTCTCCCACGACCAGATCTCGGCGATCCGCTCAGGCGGCGCGGAACGCGCGCAGGATGAGTCGACCAATGTCTATACGTGGGCAGAGCTCGAGCACGACTGGTCCGAATCGCTGACGAGTCGCGCGATCGCTTCGTGGACCGACATCGTCGACAAGCGCCGCGGGCAGGTGGACGATCCGGATCGTCGCTCCGGCACGATCGTCGATGACCGGACGTTCAGCGTGGTCGGCCTGCGCATCGACAACGACTGGATCGCGGAGAATCTCACTCACCGCTTCGGTGCCGAAGTTCGTCGCCTGTGGGCCGACTATGAATACGATGCGGACATTTCTTTCGCGGCAGGTTTCCCATTCCCTGGTTCGCCGCCCGCGAATCGTGCGCGCAACGTCGTGTTGCATCCGGACGGCTTCGAAGCGTCGGGCTACTGGGATACGCGTTTCGAAGTGAATCCTCGCTGGACGCTCGAAGGCGGCCTGCGGATCGATACCCAGACCTACGACGGCTCAGGCGACGCCGAGCAATGGAGTCCTCGGGTGAGCGTGCTCTATCTCTGGAATCCCGAGACCCGGCTGCGTGCAAGCTGGGGGCGCTTTTACCAGTCGCAGGGCATCAATGAACTGCAGGTGGAGGACGGAGTCGACAGCTTCTATCCCGCGCAGCATGCGCATCACGCCATCTTCAGCATCGAACGTACGTTTGCCGGGCAGCTCGATGCTCGACTGGAGCTGTACCGGAAGGACTATCGCCAGCTGAATCCGCGCTTCGAGAACCTTTTCGATCCGCTCGTGCTGCTGCCGGAGATCCAGTTCGATCGGATCCGGATCGCACCGGACAGCGCACGCGTCGATGGCGCCGAAGTCTGGTTCAACTGGCACCCGGACAACCACTGGAGCGGCTGGCTGAGCTACACGTGGTCGCAAGCGCGCGATCGCACCGCGGGTGACGACGTGTATCGCAGCTGGGATCAGCGCCATGCCGTCAGCCTGGGTATCGCGTGGACGAGTGGGCCGTGGGCAGCGACGCTGGCGAACAGTTTCCACACCGGATGGCCGACGACGCAGCTGAGTCTGGTGCCCGATCCGGCGCCCGGCCAATCGCCGGTCGTTCTCGGCCCGCGCAACGCGCTGCGATACGACGATTTCAACTCACTCGATCTTCGCGTCACCCGCACCTTCGATCTGCCTCGCGGCCAGCTCGATGTCTTCATCGAAGTGACCAACGTGGCCTCGCGCGAGAATCCTTGCTGCACGGAATATCGCGTCATAGACACGCCAGCAGGCCCGGCACTGGAGTCGAGCACCGACAGCTGGCTGCCGCTGGTGCCGTCGATGGGGGTGTTGTGGCGATACGGGAAGGAGAAAGACTGAGAATCTCCCCGTGTCTGCCGTGGAGATTCTTGGTCGTCCCTTCTTCCTCTCACTCCAGCTTCGCCTTCAGCTCATCGAGTTCGCGGCGCAGTTCCGCGACGATTTCTTCCAGCTTCTCGATCCGTTCGGCCTGAGGCTGCGGGCGGGGGATCTGCACCATCGATTCGGTCGCGGAGGCTTCGGGAATTTCGACGTCGCCGCTGAACAGATGCGCATAGCGTGAATCGCGTCGACCGGCTTCGCGCGGCAGCTGCACGACAAAAGGTCCGTCTTGACGAGTGGCGAGATTGAGAAGCGCGGACTCGACCTCGGAAACGTCGCTCACCTCCGCCATGCGCGCGGCACGTGTCTTGAGTTCGCCGGGCGTCTGAGGTCCTCGCACCATGAGCTCGCACAGGATGCCGGTTTCGAGCGGGGTGAAAGTGAGCGAACCGAAACCGGTGTTGCAGAACCGATGCTGGTACTTCGGCACGCGGCTGCCGAACCCGGACTTCTCGAGAACGAAGTGCTTGCGGGCCAGGGAATCGAGCGTCTGCTGCACGGTCCGCTCGTCCAGATCCATGATCGGGTCCCGATTGCTCTTCTGATTGCACGCAGCAGTCAGGGAGTTCAGCGACAGCGGATACTGGTCCGGTGTCGTGATTGCCTTCTCGATCAGGCAGCCGATCACGCGGGCTTCGAGGGCCGTCAGCTCGATGTTCACCCTGCAGGTCCTTATTCGATTTGGTTACGAGAATATAAGCAAAGAACGCCCGCATTGCCGGGGTTGTGTGAATTCCGGCCTGCACCTCATTGGACCGTCCGCACCGGCGGCCACTACAATTCGTCGCCCCAGTTCGCCACCGCTAGCGAGTCAGCCTTGCTGAACCTGTCCCTGCCGCTCGATCCCGTCGAGGCGGAACGCATCCCCGTCCCCGAAGCTCCCGCGCGCCTGCGCGAGATTCCCTACAACTACACCTCGTTTTCGGACCGGGAGATCGTCATTCGCCTGCTCGGGGAGCCGGTCTGGCAGGTGCTGGACGAGCTGCGGACGGAGCGCCGGACTGGCCGTTCGGCGCGGATGCTCTATGAAGTGCTCGGCGACATCTGGGTCGTTCAGCGCAACCCCTACCTCCAGGACGACCTGATCGACAACCCGAAGCGTCGCCGGCTGCTGATCGACGCCCTGCACCATCGGTTGAACGAGGTCGAGCGCCGCCGCGAGCCTGCGGACGCGGATCGCAATGCGAAGGTCGGCCAGTTGCTCGAAGCAGCCCGCAAGGCTGTCGAGTCGTTTGCGAGCGAGTTCGACCGGGTCGCTACGCTGCGAAAGCGGGCACGCAAGCTTTTCGCGCGCTACACCCGCGAGGATTGCATCCGGTTCGATGCCTTCGCGCGCGTATCGCACGTCACCGATGCCACTGACTGGCGAATCGAATACCCGTTCGTCGTGCTGTCGCCGGATGCCGAGAAGGAAATCCCGGCGCTCGTTCGTGCATGTATCGAGCTCGGACTCACCGTGATTCCGCGCGGCGGCGGCACTGGCTACACAGGCGGCGCGATCCCGCTGACCAGCATGTCGGCCGTCATCAATACCGAGAAGCTCGAGCGCCTCGATGCGGTGGAGCTCGGCGAGCTCCAGGGAGTCGATGGCAAGGTACCGACGATCTATAGCGAAGCCGGCGTCGTGACTCGCCGCGTGTCGGATGCCGCCGAGCGTGCGGGTTACGTCTTCGCGGTCGATCCCACATCGGCTGATGCGTCGTGCATAGGCGGCAACATCGCGATGAACGCGGGCGGCAAGAAGGCGGTTCTCTGGGGCACCGCGGTCGACAATCTCGCGTGGTGGCGCATGGTCGATCCGGAAGGCAACTGGCTCGAGGTCACTCGCGTCGGGCACAACCGCGGCAAGATTCATGAAGTCGACGTCGCCCGGTTCGACCTCGTGTGGAAGGACGGACGCGAAGCACCCGACCGAGCGCGCATCATCGATACCGCGCGAATCGATATCGAAGGTCGCAGGTTCCGCAAGGCCGGTCTCGGCAAGGACGTCACCGACAAATTCCTCGGCGGCCTGCCGGGCGTGCAGAAAGAAGGCTGCGACGGCCTGATCACATCGGCCCGCTGGGTGCTGCATCGCATGCCGAAGCACATCCGCACGGTGTGCATGGAGTTCTTCGGTCACGCGCGTTACGCGATTCCGTCGATCGTCGAGATCAAGAATTTTCTCGACAGCGAGGCGCGCACGAGCGGTGTGCAGCTCGCCGGTCTCGAGCATCTGGACGAGCGCTATCTGCGCGCCGTCGGTTACGCAACGAAGTCGAAGCGCGGCGCACTGCCGAAGATGGTGCTGATCGGCGATATCGTGGGCGATGACGATGATGCCGTTGCCCGTGCAACCTCCGAGGTCGTGCGTCTGGCCAATGCGAGATCCGGCGAAGGCTTCGTTGCAGTCAATCCGGATGCCCGCAAGAAGTTCTGGCTCGATCGTTCGCGGACCGCCGCGATCGCGCGCCACACCAATGCGTTCAAGATCAACGAAGACGTCGTCATTCCCCTCGATCGGATGGGCGACTACACCGATGCGATCGAGCGCATCAACATCGAGTTGTCCTTCAAGAACAAGCTGGCGATGCTGTCCGAGCTCGGACGCTTCTTCGCGGGTGAACTCGAACTCGGCAAGGTCGACGATCCCGACATGGAGCGTGCGTCGCGGCAGGAACTGATCGGCGATCGCCAGCAGCAGGCGCAGCAGGTGATTGCTACGGCGCATGCGCGCTGGGCGTATCTATATGAGAACCTCGATACGCCGCTGCGCGATGGCCTCTCGCAGTTGTCCATGCTGGGCTTCGAACCGGTGCGCGGCGACTTCGAAACGCGTCTCGAGAAGGAGCCCGACGTACGGTTGTTCGATCTGATCCAGGACCGGACGATCCGTACGTCATGGAAGACCGAAGTCCGTGCGCACCTGCGCAGACTCTTCGTCGGCGGCGCGTTCATTCCGGTTCTGCAAGGGGCCGAGGAGATCCACAAGCGAGTGCTGCGCGGTCGCGTGTGGGTCGCCCTGCACATGCACGCCGGCGACGGCAATGTGCACACGAATATCCCCGTCAATTCCGACGACTACGAGATGCTTCAGGAAGCCTATCGCGCGGTGGAGCGGATCATGCAGATTGCCCGCGGGCTGAACGGGGTGATCTCGGGCGAACACGGCATCGGCATCACCAAGCTCGAGTTCCTGTCGGACGAAGAGACCGCGGAGTTTCGTCGCTACAAGGATCGAGTCGATCCGGACGGTCGCTTCAACCGGGGCAAGCTCCTGCCGGGCGCGGATCTGCGCAACGCGTGGACGCCGAGCTTCAACCTGATGGGCCATGAATCGCTCATCATGCAGCACTCGGACATCAACTCGATCTCCGATGCCATCAAGGACTGCCTGCGTTGCGGCAAGTGCAAGCCCGTCTGCGCTACGCATGTGCCGAGAGCCAACCTGCTCTATTCGCCGCGCAACAAGATTCTTGCGACGTCGCTGCTCATCGAGGCCTTCCTTTACGAGGAGCAGACGCGTCGTGGCATCTCCATCCGGCATTTCGATGAGTTCTCCGACGTGGCCGATCACTGCACGGTGTGTCACAAGTGCGTGACGCCGTGCCCCGTGAACATCGATTTCGGCGACGTGTCGATGGCGATGCGAGACCTGCTGCGGCGCATGGGCAAGAAGCGCTTCAATCCGGGAACCGCCGCTTCGATGCTGTTCCTGAATGCGACGAACCCGGAAACCATCAAACTCACGCGCAAGGCGATGATCGACTGGGGCTTCAAGGCGCAGCGCTTCGCGAATCGCGCACTCGGCGCCTTCGCATCGGCCCAGACCAAGCGGCCCCCGGCAACGACCGGCAAGCCGCCGCTCAAGGAGCAGGTGCTGCACTTCGTGAACAAGAAGATGCCGGGCGGCCTGCCGAAGAAGACGGCGCGCGCGCTGCTCGATATCGAGGACCGTCACTACGTGCCGATCATCCGCGATCCGCAGCGCACGACCAGCGACTCGGAGGCGGTGTTCTATTTCCCCGGGTGCGGTTCAGAGCGGCTGTTCTCGCAAGTGGGGCTCGCGACGCAGGCCATGCTGTGGCACGTCGGCGTCCAGACAGTGCTGCCGCCGGGCTATCTGTGCTGCGGCTATCCGCAGCGCGGTTCGGGTGACTTCGAGAAAGCCGAGAAGATGATCACGGACAACCGGGTCCTGTTTCATCGTGTCGCGAATACGCTCAACTATCTCGACATCAAGACGGTCGTCGTGAGCTGCGGCACCTGCTACGACCAGTTGCAGGGCTACAAATTCGAAGAGATCTTCCCGGGCTGCCGCATCATCGATATTCACGAGTACCTGATGGAGCGGGGCGTGAAGCTCGAAGGGGTGACCGGCGTGCGTTACATGTACCACGACCCGTGCCACACGCCGATCAAGCAGCACGATCCGCTGAAGGTCGTGAATGCCCTCATGAATTCGCAGGTGAACGGCAAGATCGAGAAGAACGATCGCTGCTGCGGCGAGTCGGGAACGTTCGCAGTGACGCGTCCCGACGTGGCCACGCAGGTCCGCTTCCGCAAGGAGCAGGAGATGCGCGCCGGTGCGAGCAAGTTGCGCGCCGACGGCTTCAAGGGCGACGTGAAGATCCTCACTTCATGCCCGTCCTGCCTGCAGGGTCTGAAGCGCTACAACGACGATGCTTCGACGGAAGCCGACTACATCGTCGTCGAGATCGCGCGTCATGTCCTGGGCGAGGAATGGATGCCCGCTTATGTGAAAGCGGCGAACGACGGCGGCATCGAGCGGGTGCTGGTCTAGTCGGCGGCTGGCGACAACGGTTTTCCCTTACCGCCCGCGTCAACCGTTTGCGGATCGGGGCGTTTATTCTCCCGTTGCGTTCTCAACGGGGAGACCGTCATGCGCGTTCCAGGTCTGGTGCGGTTTGCCGCCGGCGCCATCGGCGCCCTGATGCTGACGGGTTGCGGTAGCGGAGGAAGCTCGGAGGGGGTTCAGCCCCCGCCCGTGAATGCCTTCCCGGCATGCGTCGCGCCCGCGGACTGCGGCAACGTGATCATTGCGATGACGGACGCCGAGGGTGACTTCCTGAGCTACACGGTCGACGTACAGTCACTGACGCTCAAGCGGGCGAACGGCGATACTGTCGAGACGCTGCCGCTGACGACGCGGATCGATTTCGCACAGATCGTCGACCTCACGGAATTTCTGACCTCGGCCACCGTGCCCAACGGCGCCTATGTCGAGGGGTCGCTGCGACTCGACTACTCGAACGCAGCGGTGACGGTCGAATCGAACGGTCAGCCCGTCGAAGCACGCGTGGTCGGTGCGGACGGCAATCCTCTCGGTATCGTCGACGTGCGCGTCGTGCTCGACAATCGCAATCACCTGACGGTGTCACCCGGTCGGCCGTCGTTGCTGACGCTGGACTTCGATCTCGCGGCGTCCAATACCGTCGATCTCACGACGTCGCCTGCGACGGTGACTGCGACACCTTCGCTCGTCGCGTCGCTCGAGCCCGTGGACGAAAAGGATCTGCGGCTGCGCGGCCCGCTCGTCAGCGTCGACACGGCGTCGTCGAGCTACGTCGTGGATGTCCGGCCGTTCAGTCACAGCAGCGGAAAGTTCGGCCAGGCAACCGTGTACACGAACGCGGCCACGGTGTTCGAAGTGAACGGCACCGCGTCGACGGGCGCTGCGGGCTTGCAGGCCCTGGCAACGGCCGGAGCGGGTACGCAGACCCTCGCGGTCGGGACCTTGTCGCGGGACGATCGTCGGTTCGAGGCCCAGACCGTCTACGCAGGCACGAGCGTGCCAGGAGCCGGCGTCGATGCTGTGCTGGGCAATGTGCTGTCGAGAGTCGGCGACGAGCTCATCGTGCGCGGGGGCACGCTGGATCGCAGTGACGACGGCAGCTCCCGTTTCATTCGCGACCCGATCGTTGTCCGGGTCAGTTCCGCGACGAAGGTGCTCAGGGTGGGCGCGCCATCGGCGAGTGCGCTCGACAGCCAGGATGTTTCCGTGGGGCAGCGCGTCCTCGCCTTCGGTTCGATCGAAGACGAGGGCGGAACCGCGGTGCTCGATGCCACACAGGGGCGTGTGCGCATGCTGCCCACTCACTTGTCCGGCACAGTAAACGACCTGAGCGCCGGCAATCTCGAGCTGCAACTGGAATCGATCGACGGACGCGCAGTCAGTGCCTTCGATTTCGCGGGAACCGGCGCCAGCGCGGATCAGGATGCGGACCCCGACAGCTACGAGGTCTCCACCGGCTTCCTCGGCGGGAATCTGCGCGAGGGACGCTCCGTTCGGGTGCTTGGTTTCGCGACGACGTTCGGCGCTGCGCCCCCGGACTTCGAGGCTCGCACTGTCGTCGACATGCGCGATTCGCGCTCGTCCCTGACCGTGACCTGGGGCATGGATGGAACCGATGCACCGTTCTCGACGGCCGACGAGTCGGGACTGATCGTCGATCTGCAGAACCCCGATCTCGGGAGTCTGCACGCCATCCGGACGGGTTGGCGTGTCCGCGATCTGCTGGACCTGCCCGCTTCGCCGCAGATCGTACCCACCGGGGATCGCACCGCCTTTGTCGTAGCGTCACGCGGTTCGTGCCGGTCGTTCCGCGAATTCGCCGACTTCCTCGCGGAGGTCCAACGGCAGCTCGCCGCGGGCGACAATGTCAGATCGCTGACCGCCCACGGCGTGTATGACGAGAACGCCAATGTGCTTAGGGCCAAGTCGATCGTGGTCATTCTCTGAAGAAGCGTCAGTGTTCCATTTCGGATCGTCGCGACCTCGGGCTATCCTTGCATCGTCCAAGGATGCTCCCACCCGAGGTTTCGCGATGCCGACTACAGGCCGATGGTCGATCCGATGGTTGACCCGATCGTTGATGATTCTGGTCCTGCTCTGGGCCGGCACCCCGGTCTGGGCTGCGCAGAAGGTCGAAGACGAGATCATCGAGCGCTACCACCTGGAACAGGCCGAGAAACCGGTGAGCGACCGCGCCGGCTGGCGCAAGCCCAAGCGCATCGTCGTTGGCGGTTTCGTCAGCCAGATGATCGGTGATCTGCGCAAGGACTTTCCCGGGATCGAGTTCGTCGCCGCGACGCCGGGACAGATCGCTGAGCAGGCCGCGAATGCGGACGCATTGTTCGGCGTGTGCAACGCCGAAGCACTCGCCGCCGGCAAGTCGATTCAGTGGATTCATTTCGTGACTGCCGGCGTCGAGAACTGCGTGTCGGTCCCGGGCGTACGCGAGCGCAATATCCTCGTCACGAACATGCAGCGCATCGGCGGGCCGATCATCGCCGAACACGTCATGGCGATGACGCTCGCGTTCACGCGTGGGCTCGACTTTTACATACCGCAGCAAGCCAAACACGAATGGAAGCGTGTGACGCCGCCGGGACGGATGGCCGTCGTGAAGGGAAAGACGATGCTCGTCGTGGGGCTCGGTGGCATCGGCAGTGAAGTCGCGAAGCGGGCGCATGCGATGGAGATGAAGGTCATCGCGACGCGTGCAAGCGGCCGGACCGGGCCAGACTATGTGAGCTATGTGGGATTGCCTGACGAGTTGCCGAAGCTCGCTGCGGAAGCGGATTTCGTGGTCAACACGGCGCCGCTGACGCCGGAGACGAAAGGTATCTTCGATGCGGCCTTCTTCAGCAAGATGAAACCCAGCGCGTACTTCATCAACGTGGCCCGCGGTGGCAGCGCGAACACGGACGCGCTGGTTGCAGCCCTCAGGAACAAGCAGATCGCCGGTGCGGGACTCGACGTCACGGACCCCGAGCCCCTGCCGTCTACCCATCCGCTCTGGGATGCGCCGAACGTGATCATCACGCCCCATGTCGCGAACGACTCCGACCTGGGCTTCGACGCGCAGATCGCGGTGACGAGAGAGAATCTTCGGCGGTATATCTCGGGTGACCGGATGCTGTCGGTCGTCGATGTGGCCCGGGGGTACTGACGGGAGGGGCGCCGCCGCATTCACGGAACCCGGCCGCCGCGAGCGGCGTTTTCCGGACAATGGCAGCGGGAATCCCTTTACCGAAGCATCGTATTGAACCGGCATCGGCCAGGCTCTTCGAGCCTGGCCGCAATTGCTGGCGTGTCGAGCAGGCGGCACGCGCAGCGTATGTGGTCGACGCTGACGCCTACTTCAAGGCGTTTGTCGAGGCGACGCGCAAGGCGCAGCGCTCGATACTCATGACGGGCTGGGATTTTCACAGCCGCACGCGGCTGCTGTGCCAGGGCGACGGCGCAGATTGCGATCTCGAGCTCGGCCAGTTCCTCAACGACCTGGTTCGTGAGCGCCGCGATCTGCAGATCCATATCCTGATCTGGGACTACCCGATGATTTTCGGGCTCGACCGGGAATGGGCGCCCATCTACGGCCTCGGCTGGACGCCCCATCGCCGCGTGCATTTCCGCTACGACAACACGCATCCGACCGGCGGTTCGCATCACCAGAAGATCGTCGTCGTCGACGACCTCGTGGCGTTCAACGGGGGCATCGACCTGACTTGCCGCCGGTGGGACACGTGCGCGCATGCAGCGGACGATGCGCAGCGCGTAAGCGAGGGTGCACCGTATCCGCCGTTTCACGACATGATGATGGCCGTGGAGGGCGATGCAGCTCGAGCACTTGGCGATCTCGTGCGCGACCGCTGGCACATCGCGACGGGCGAGAAGCTGCGTGAGCCGACGTCACCGCGAAAGATGGATTGGGTTCGTCGGCACACACGGCGCGGCGGCGTTGCAAAGGTGGAAGGTTCGCACTGGCCGGAGATCCTGAAGGTCAACGTGCGCGATGTTCCTGTCGCGATCTCACGGACGGCGCCTTCCGCCAACGGACATAGCGAGGCACGCGAAGTCGAGGCTCTCTACATCGACATGATCGCGGCAGCGCGCCACAGCATCTACCTCGAGAACCAGTATTTCACGGCGCAGCGCATCGGCGACGCGCTGGAGGCGCGCCTTCAGGAAGCCGACGGTCCGGAGGTCGTCATCGTGCTGCGCAAGCTCAGCCACGGCTGGCTGGAGGAGATGACGATGGAGGCGCTGCGCACCCGCATGATCGCGCGTCTGAAGGCGGCGGATCAGTATCGGCGTCTTCGTGTCGTCTATCCGTACATCGAAGGATTGAAGGAAGGCACCTGCATCGACGTGCACTCCAAGATGATGATCGTGGACGAGGACATCGTGCGCATCGGCTCGGCGAACGTGGCCAACCGATCCATGGGTCTCGATACCGAGTGCGATCTCACGATCGCAGCGGACGGTCGAGAGGATGTGCGGCAATCGATTCGCGACCTGCGCGCCATATTGCTGGGGGAACATCTGGGTCAGGATCCCGCGATCGTGCAGCAGACGATCGATCGGTTGGGCTCCCTCGGCGCGACGATCGCCGAGCTGCAGCAGGAGCACAGGACATTGCGCGATCTCGAGGGAGGAGCGGAAACACCGGACGGCTTGTTGAACGTGTTGAGCGTTGCCGATCCCGAGAAGCCCGTCGGCCTCAGTGAGCTGGCGAAGATCTTCAGCGCTGACGACTCGGTCGAAACCGTTCGTCCCTCGACGGGCCCGGCCTGGGGCAAGATCGCAGCGATCGCGTTCGTGCTGGTGGGGCTCACCGCGCTGTGGCAACTGACGCCCCTCTCCGATCTCATGGATGCCCGACGCATCGTCGCCTGGGCACAGGAGTTCGGCGGCAACTGGTGGGCACCGATCGTGACGATCCTTGCGTACACGCCGGCGTGCATCGTGATGTTTCCGCGTTCTCCGATCACGCTGTTCGCTGTCGTGGCGTTCGGGCCGTGGCTCGGATTCGCATACGCGATGATTGGCCTGGAGTTTGCGGCCTGGATGACCTACTTCGCCGGCCAGCAATTCGACCGGGACACGGTGCGGCGAATGGCCGGCCGCAAACTCAACGACATCATCCAGGTTCTGCGGCGACGCGGCCTCATTGCGATCACGGCGCTGCGTCTCGTGCCGCTCGCGCCTTTCAGTGTCGAGGGCATCGTGGCCGGTGCCGTCGGGATCAAGCTGTGGCACTTCATGGTGGGATCGGCGATCGGCATGCTTCCGGGGACGCTGCTCGCCACCGTTTTCGGCGACCAACTGAAGGCGGCACTTGATGATACGGGTAGCGTCAACTACTGGCTGCTCGCGGGAGCCGTGCTGCTGATTGCGATCGCGACGTGGTGGGTGCGGCGCTGGCTGCTCGCTTCCGCCGCACAACTGCGGTCCGATGACGGCAAGACGAACAACAGCCGCAAGTCCGGGAATCATGGCGTCGGGCGAACCCGCACGGCCTGATGTGCCGGAGTCGCACGGGGAAGCGAACGGAACGCTCGCCATCGCTTCCTACAACATCCACAGTGGCGTGGGTCTCGATCGACGCTGCAGCGCGAGTCGCATCGTGAGTGTGCTCAAGGAACTCGACTGCGATATCTATGCGCTGCAGGAAGTCGACAATCAGCCTGGCGAACATGAAGAGTCGATGCAGCTCGAACGCTTCGCGCGCGACCTGGACATGGAAGCGATTCCGGGGCTGCGCATCGTGCGGCGAACGGGCGAGTACGGAAACGCCGTGCTCACGCGATTGCCGGTGCTGAGCGTACGCCGCCACGATCTAAGTCATTCGTGGTTCGAGCCTCGCGGCGCTCTCGATGTGCAGCTCGATATGGGAGATCGACCCCTGAGGGTCATCGCGACTCACCTCGGCCTCGCTCGGTCCGAGAGGCGAACCCAATGGCGCGCGTTGATGGGGGCGCTCGCCGAGCATCCGCTCGACATGCCGACCATCCTGCTGGGTGACATGAATGAGTGGTATCGCGGCGCGGCCACTCTGAAGGAAGCGCATCGGGCTTTCGGTGAAGCGCCTGCGCCTGTCGGCTTTCCTTCCTTCGCACCATGTCTCGCGCTGACGCGAATCTGGGTACGTCCGCGCGCCGCCCTGCGCAGCGTCGAAGTTCATCGCAGCGAACTTTCACGCAAGGCTTCGGATCACCTGCCGGTGAAAGCGGTGATCGACACCGGGATGCTGAAGGGTTGAAGGTGCGGTGACGAGTGCCGCCTATCGATGCGCCGCGAGAATCCTCGCCTTGCTCGCTTCGTAATCCTGCTCCGTGATCGCGTTCGCCTCTCGAAGGCGATGATGTTCGCGCATCTCATCGCGCAGGAAATGGGGCAACGCCTGCGGGCGAGCCTGTTTCGCCGCGTTGATGTTCTTTATCAGGTCGACCAGGAACGCCTTACCCGCTTTCGCGGCGCCGATACCGCCGATGATGCTGATCAGCGTGGCATCGCCGTGAACGCTCTTGAATTGCAGTGCTTCCGTCGTTCGTCGCAGGAACAGCGTGAACGCGCCAGCGGTCATCAGCGATGCACCGACCGTACCGAAGAATCCAGGGTGGGCCCACAGGGTATCGGCCTGCGAGTAGGCCCAGAGGAACGAACCCACTGATGTCAGCAGGAACGCGATCGTGAGCCCGAGGCACACCCACGCAATGTTCCTGACGCGCACTGGCCGTGCGTTCACGAAGCGCAGGTCGACGACATACTTGATGGGCTGTTCGCTGCCCCTCGCCTGGCACACGGACAGGTAGTGATCCTGAAGGATCGACAACTCGGTAGAGATACGACGCAGCTTGCTGACGAGCGTGAACTTGGAGAGCGTGCGCCGATGCGGCTGGCGTCGCGGCGTCTCTATGTCCGGTGTCGACTCAATGGAAATGTGTTCGGCGCGTGCGCGCGGCGCGGCAGGCTCGACGTTGTGTGCGTGCGCATTCACTTTCCCGATGCTCCGGATCCCAGGCGCGATGCAGTTCCTTGGCATCGATGCTAGGGCGGAAGTCGATTCCACTACGAGACGCAGATCACAGGCAGGCAACGCTGTCGTTGACAACGATGGGGAGGCTAAGGAAGTCCCTGATGGGGAGGGGCGTGAAGTTGGGCAACTGTTAAATGGGAAGCTGGCTCGCTGGCCACTGGACAGAGTGAAACCCAGCGAGACTCTTGCTGTGGGTCCGGCTTTGGCCGGACTTGATGCCGAAGGCACAGCCTTCGCACTCCGCCAGGAGTGCTTCGCATGACGTCCGGCTGAAGCCGGACCCACGGGAGAAGATTCATGCCTTCTGTGTCTGGCTGGCTACCAGCTTGTGGCCAGCAGGCTCTTTCTCATCCCGCTCCATCGATCTCGATGAACCGCAAAAACTCTGCTCGTGTCCGCGCGTCGTCGCGGAAAGCGCCGAGCATCTTGCTGGTGACCATCGAAACGCCGCGCTTGTGGACACCCCGGGTCGTCATGCACTGGTGCGACGCATCGATCACGACACCGACGCCGCGCGGCTTCAGCACTTCATCGATGCAGCGCGCGATCTGAGCCGTCATTTTTTCCTGCACCTGGAACCGGCGACCGTAGCCATCGACCACGCGGGCGAGTTTGCTGATGCCGACGACTTTGTTGGTGGGCAGGTAGCCAACATGAGCGCGGCCGATGATCGGCGCCATGTGATGTTCGCAATGCGACTCGAATTCGATCCCGCGCAGCACGATCATTTCGTCGTAGCCTTCCACTTCCTCGAACGTGCGGCGCAGATAGTCGGCCGGATCGCTCAGGTAGCCGGAAAACCAGTCGCGATATGCACGTACGACGCGCGTCGGTGTGTCGCGCAGCCCCTCGCGATGCGGGTCGTCACCGGCCCAGCGAAGCAGCAGGCGAACCGCTTCCTGTGCCTGTTCTTCGGTCACGGGTTCGGGGGCAGGCGCAGGTCGTTTCGCGCGAGTCTTTTTCATGAAGCACCAGTCGTAGTCACAAATCACCGAGACTTCGATTCCGTCATTCCCGCGCAAGCGGCAATCCATTCTGATCGGCCGGATGGACTCCCGCCTGCGCGGGAGTGACAGCAAAAATTAGTCAGCGCAGCACTTCGTCCAGGAAGTTCAACAGCGACGTCCACGAGCGCCGGTCGGCATCGGCGTTGTATTGCAGGCCCATCGACGGACTGTTCGCGCGCGGATCGCTGAACGCATGTTGAGTACGGCCATAGGCGTGAACCTGCCAGTCTGCGCCAGCCGCCGTCAGCTCCTTCTCGAGAGCGACGACGTCTTCGACCGGCACCATCGGGTCATCGTGTCCGTGCAGGACAAGAACCTTCGCCGTGATCTTCGACGGGGCAGCGCCGGGCGGTGGTTTGAGCGCGCCGTGCAGGCTGACGACACCGCGAATGTTGGCGCCGCTGCGGGCCAGGTCCAGGACGCACAGGCCGCCGAAGCAGTAGCCCATGGCTGCAATCCGACGAGCATCGATCGGGGGTTGCGCGCTGGCGGCGGTGAGCGCTGCATTGAGTCTTCGAAGGAGCATCGGCCGATCGGTGACGAACGGTTGCATCAGCGCAGAACATTCCGGCGGCGTCGTGGCGGTCTTGCCTTCGCCGTACACATCGATAGCGAAGCCGGCATAGCCGAGGCGCGCGAGGTCCCGGGCTTTCTGTTCGAAAGGTTCCTGTCGCCCGCCCCAGGCAGGGCTGATCAACACGCCGGGCAACGGGCCCGGGCGCGAATCGTCGTACGCGAGGAAGCCCTTGCATGTGACGCTCGCGTCCTTGTATTCGACCACTTGTTCCTTGATCGCCATGGATTGGCTCCCCGTTCTCTGCCGAGGCGTCGGCAGGGCGGCAAGGCTACCCCAGTTTCAAGGTTCGTGGCTCGATCGGCGGCGACTGCATACCGTTTCGCGGGTTATTGCGCTCCGATTGCGCCCGAGCGCCAGAGTCGTCTCCACCGGGTCACGAACGTATTGGTATCCTCCGGGCGTCGGATCACGACCTCTGGGAGGAGACCATGATTCATTCCGGCCATTGGCGGGCACTGCTCGCCTGCATTGCGATGAGTGCGGTATTCGCGCCCGCTGCCAACGCGGAGATCGTCAGCGCCGCGCCCGGGGGCTTCAGCATTCGCCACGTCGTCGATGCGGCAGGCGTCCCTCCGCCGACCGTGTGGGCCGCGCTCTCCGACATCGGCAAGTGGTGGGACAGCGAGCACACGTATTCCGGTGACTCGCGCAACCTCAGTCTCGACCCGGTGCCGCGCGGGTGCTTCTGCGAGAAGCTGAGCCTGTATGCCGGCATCGAACACGCGCATGTCGTTTACGCGCAGCCTGCAAAAACCCTCCGCCTCGTCGGTGCGCTCGGACCGTTGCAGGAGTTCGGCGTCAGCGGCGCCCTCACCTGGCAGATCGAGGCAGCCGGCGGCGGCTCGAAGATCACTGTTACCTACAACGTGGGCGGATTCGCCGACCGGCCCCTGGCTGATTGGGCGCCCATCGTCGACGAAGTCGTAGGCGGGCAGGTGAAGCGGCTGGCGCGCTTCGTGGTGACCGGGAACCCGGTGGAACAGAAGTAGGAAAGGACCCTCCGCTTTCAGGAACCTGAAAGCGGGCAGAAGCGTCCTACGGTCAGTTTCGGGCGGAAACTTTCCCCATGCGCTCATTCCACAAAGTGCTGATTGCCGGCGTCGCGGTGCTCGCGGCCGGATGCCAGACAGTCCAGACGACGCAGCCCGGCGCCATCGGCGTCGAGCGAAAGCAGCATATGCTCGTGTCGGAGGCCGACGTCGAGAAAGGCGCGCAAGTCGCCTACCAGCAGGAGCTGGACAAGGCGAAGCAGAAGGGCGCACTCAACGCGGACAAGAACATATACAACCGCGTGCAGGCGATTTCGCGGCGCCTGATTCCTCAGACGACCGTGTTTCGTCCCGATGCCGCGAACTGGAAATGGGAAGTAAACGTCCAGACCACGGACGACGTGAATGCCTACTGCATGCCCGGCGGCAAAATCATGGTCTACACCGGGCTCATCGAACAATTGCACGCAACGGACGCGGAGCTCGCTGCGGTGATCGGACACGAGATCGCGCACGCATTGCGCGAACACTCGCGCGAACGTTTGTCGCGCGCGTACGCCCAGCAGCTCGCCCTGACAGGTATCGCGTTGGCAACCGGCGCTGGCGACATGACGATGGAGCTCGCCAACCAGGTCGCCGCTGTTACGTTCACCTTGCCTCACAGCCGCGAGCAGGAAGCCGAAGCCGATCGCGTCGGCCTCGAACTGATGGCCCGCGCCGGCTACGACCCGAAAGCATCGATCACGCTCTGGCAGAAGATGGGGAAACTGGGCGGCAGCAAATCCGAATTCTTCAGCACCCACCCCTCGAGCGATTCGCGGGTCAAGGATCTGCAGGCGAATGTGCCGAAGGTGGAAGGATTGTATGAGAGGGCGAGAGGGCAGTGAGGCAGACTGGCTAGCTGGCCAGCCAGTTAGCCCTCTTCACCTCACCATTCCGATCACTGCCATCACGATCGCCACGCTCGTCGCGGCCCCCAGCCATATCGCCCTCCGATACAGCACCGTGACGGCCTTGGTCAGTTGCGCAATCTGCTCCGCCATCTGGCCGATGAGCTCCGCCTGGCGGCGTTCGTTCTCTTCGAGTCTCGCGATGCGCGCCGCGGAGGCATCGCTCACGTCTTCGGGATTGATCGGTGGCGGGGGCAGGCTGCGGGACTTGCGCAGCAGTTCGCGCGACACGTCCAGGATGGACGGCACGAGCTGCACGATCTGTAGCCAGGGTACGGGCATGGGCCTCTCCGTTGCTTACCTCGTGGATCGCACCAGGTGAGCGATCCGCCGGCCCATTGGGCCGCAGCCGCTCCTTGCAAGCAAGTCGGGCAAGCAAAGGCCCCGGAACTCGCGGTCGTTCCGGGGCCTGCCAATCATCGCGATCGCCCGTTTAGGACTTCGTCTTCATTTTGGCCGCGAACTCAGACTTGCTCAGATAGCCGTCGCCGTTCACGTCCATCGCTGCAAAGCTCTCCGACAGATGCTTGTCGCCGGCGGCTTCGGTCTTGCTGATCTGCTGATCCGCGTTCTTGTCGAGCGAATCGAACGTCGCGGCATGGGTCTTGTCATCGCCGGCCATCGCGGCGGCCGACAGCAACGTTGCAGTTACAACAGTGAGAAGTGCTTTCATGTGTGTCTCCGGTTGTCGTTGTGACCGTGCGCCGGCGCGCAGCGTGTCAGCGAGGCGATGCATCCGTGCCCAGGACTTTGCGTGACAGCCTTCTTCGGCGCCTTCGTCGGATCGATCGATGCCGGTCGATGCCGCGCGAAGTTTTTCCGCGAAAGTCGTGCATTCGAACGTCTCGTGAGCGAGAGCGGTTCCCGCAATGGCCGTGCAGCGAAAAGCTGTCGGCGCTGATCCACAAGGCATTTGTGCACCGCAAGCCCGCAAACGCCGGGCGGAGCAAATACCTATGGACTTGACGATTCTTGGCGCCCGGGGCCGCGCAGAGGGGGAAAGTTTCCGGGCGTTCGGACGGCGGGTCCGGCATCATGCAACGCAGTCGACAACCCCTTGATGTTTGCGGATTGATGGCGCCATGACAGTTCCCGCTTCCCTGCTGATCGTCGACGACGATCGCGAACTGGGCCAGATGCTCACTGAATACCTGACCGCCGAAGGCTTCCAGGTTTCGCTGGTCCGTGACGGCGCCGATGCGCTGGCGCGCCTGACGGGGCAGTCGGTGCCCTATGACCTCGTGATCCTCGATGTGATGCTGCCGTCGCTCAGCGGCTTCGAAGTATTGCGGCGCCTGCGGCATTCGCTGTCCGTGCCCGTGGTAATGCTGACCGCGCACGGCGCTGACGTCGATCGCATCGTCGGACTCGAGCTCGGCGCCGACGACTATCTGGCGAAGCCATTCAATCCGCGCGAACTCGTCGCGCGTGTGCGTGCGGTACTGCGCCGTTTTTCCCGGCGCGAGACGGACACCCCGAATCATCCAGTGAGCGTCGGGCCGATCCGGCTCGATCCGGCCACCTTCGATGTCACGCTTTCCGGCCAGTCGATTCGCCTGACCGGCACCGAGCTGCGATTGCTCGAAGTGCTGATGCGAGCTGTCGGCCAGGTCCAATCGCGTGAATCGCTGACGGAGCGCGTGCTGGGACGGCGCCTCACGCCCTACGATCGCAGCATCGATACTCACGTCAGCAACCTGCGTCGCAAGCTCGGCCTTGGTGAGAACGGCCTGCCCGAGATCCGCAGCATCCGCGGCGCCGGCTACGTTCTGATCGCCTCTTCCGAAGCGCGCACAGAGCCAGCTTCGTGAGAACCCTGTTTCTCCGGATCTTCCTGTCCTTCTGGGCAGCGATGCTGCTCGTGCTGCTGTCGACCGCGGGTGTCGCGTGGTATCGCCTGAGTCAGGTGCAGAGCGTGACGATCCGTCAGCTCGGCGAGGAGGCGGAGGCTGCTCTGTACTCGGGCGGTGTGCCGGCGATGCGAACGTGGCTTGCCGAGACGCAGCGCAAGTACCCGGGACGACCGATCTATGTCGTCGGGCAGACGGGAGAAGACATTCTCGACAGGCCGCTGCCGCAGGCGCTGCGCAGCTACGCGAGGCGGATGAGAGAAGCCGGATTCTTCGGCGTCGGCGTCCTGCCGAGCCGGCGCAACGATCCCTTGCTGCTGACGCCGCTGTTCATGGATCGCGATGGTTCCGTCTACACCGTGATGATCGACACCGCCGGCTGGCCGCTGTCGGCGCTGCGCGATACCGACGTCCGTCTGCTGCTGCTTGCCTTCGCACTCGTGGTCAGCGGGCTCGTTTGCTGGCTGCTCGCCCGCTACGTGAGCAAGCCTGTTGTCCATCTGCAGGCGAGCGCACGCTCGCTGGCGGCCGGGAATCTGGACACGCACGTCGCCGAAGATTTCTCGCGCCGCAAGGACGAACTCGGCGTGCTGGCCCGCGACTTCGACACGATGGCCGATCACGTCCGCAACCTGATCGCATCGAAGGAAACGCTGCTGCGGGCGATGTCACACGAACTGCGCTCTCCGCTCGCCCGCCTGCGCGTGGCGCTCGGTCTTGCGCGACGCGAGGGAGCGGAGCTCACGCGCCAGCTGGATCGCATCGAGCTCGAAGCGGAACGGCTCGATGAAATCATCGGCCAGATGCTGCAGTTGTCGCAGCTGCGCGTCGTCGAGCATCAGTTGCCGCGCGAGCCGCTCGATCTCACGATCCTGTTGAGTGAAGTCGTGGACGACGCGCGTCTCGAAGCGACCGCGGTCAACAAGCAGGTCGAATGGACAGCGGGGCCGCCCGTGCCGTTCGATGGCGATCATGCGCTGCTGCGCAGTGCCATCGAGAATGTGCTGCGCAACGCCGTTCGATTCACGGCAGAGAACACTGCGGTCGTGGTTTCGCTGATCGCGGAAGGCCGCGACATCCGCATCGTGATCGAAGATCACGGCCCCGGCATTCCCGAGGCCGAGCTCGAGCGGGTGTTCGAACCGTTCTACCGCGTCGCCGAGTCGCGCGATCGCGATTCAGGCGGCACAGGGCTCGGGCTCGCGATCACAGCGCGAATCATCCATCTCTACGGCGGCACGGTTCGCGCGTTCAATCGCGGCGAAGAGGGGCTCAAAGTCGAGATCACGCTGCCGGCGCTCGCCCGAAGCAGCTGACCACCCGCTATCCGTCATGACCCTGCGATGTCTTGCGCGTCAGCGCGAGGCTGCGCAGTAGCTGGGCCCGATTGGTGATCGCGGCGATTTCTTCCGGCGACAGATCTTCGCCACCCGCCGTCAGTGCTCCCTGCAGATTGAAAGTGATCGCGATGTCCTTCGCGTCATCGATCGTCGCGCCTTTGTACTCGAGAAGACGGGCTCCCTTGAACGTATAGGCCCCCGCGAGTTCGCGTGCATCGGCGACGCGCGTTTCGGTGATGCTCGTCAGCGCGCCTTGCTCGTCGAAGCGCGCTTCGTAGCGCGTCACGATGCCACCGATCTCTCCGTGTGCCTTCACGACTTCACCGGCCTGCAGCGACCAGTCGTCAGTCTGCTGCGGCGCGGGTTTCGAGCATCCCGCGAAGGTCGCGAGTGCAATCAACAGCCCGGTGAGAGTCGGTGTGTGGCGACAGAGTCTGAACATAATGGGTCGATTCCGGGCGAACACAGTGCACTCGAATCAACATGCCACAGGAAGCGCGGCGAAGACCAGTGCGAACGTGATCCAGCTCACGCGACGGCCGATGCCGATCCTCTAGGCTGCCCGACGTCCACTCAGCTTCACCCGGAGACTCCCGTCGATGAGCGCCAGTCCCTCGCAGGTTCGCCATGGTGCAGCCGCCGCTGCGCGAGCACCCGTCCCGCCTGCTGCGCGTGCAGCCGCCCGATCGGCACCGATGTACGCTTTCGTCTCGGCGGAAGTGGAAGAGGAGTTCAAGCTCCATCTCAACGACATTCCGCGCCAGCAGGAAACGCTCGACGTCGAAGGCCTCAAGCCCTCGCTCCTCAGCCGCCTGCTCGATCTCGTCGCGCCGATCAAGTGATCCGCTTTTGCCGGGCAGGCATCGCCTGCCCGGCGCTCCCGGCGCTTGCATGCGCCCGGGATTCGAAGGCATCGTAACCGGATGCCTCGATTCTTCCTGATTCCATTCGTCGCACTCTGCGCGCTGGGCCTGCCGGCTCGCGCGGACGACCTGCATTTCGACGACTCCGCCGCCAACGTCGCAACTGTCTTCGCTCTCATCGAGCAGCGTCTCGCGCTGATGCCCGCTGTCGCGTCCTGGAAGTACGAGAAATCGCTTCCTGTCGTCGATGCGGATCGGGAGAAGGTTGTCCTCGATGCCACGGTCGCGCGTGCCGAGAAGCTCGGGATCGAGCCGGGCAGCGCCCGCACTCTGTTCGCGTTGCAGATCGAGATCGCCCGTCGCATCCAGACGCAGAAGATCGATGCGTGGCGATCCGGTCGAGAGCAGCCTCCTGCAGTTCGTGATCTCGCTGGTGAGTTGCGTCCCGCGCTCGATGACATCGGCGATCGACTGCTTCGGGCAATCTATCTCGCGCTCCCGGAACTGCAGCGGCCGCAGTTCGCCAACAGCGCCGCAGCCCTGCAGTGGCAGAAGCAATTCGGCACCGACGCAGCGGAGCTGGTCGGCGCACTGGCTGCACTGCGCAATACGCCCGTTCCGCCGCTGGCGCGCATAAAGGCGAGCGCCGTGCTGCGAATCGGGACGACTGGCGACTACGCGCCATTCAGTAGCGATGCTGGCGGAGTACTCCGCGGTGCCGACATCGACGCGTCCGTGCAACTCGCGAAGGCACTCGGCGCGCAGCCGCATTTCGTCCGCACGACCTGGCCGACATTGATGGACGACTATCGCAGCGGCCGATTCGACCTTGCGATGAGCGGCATCAGCATCACGCCCGAGCGAGCCGCGGAGGCTGCGTTCTCGGCTTCCTACCATCGCGGCGGCAAGACACCGATCGTTCGATGCGGCAGGGAGGCATCGCTCGATACGATCGAGGAGATCGACCGGCCCGACACGCGTGTCGTCGTGAATCCGGGCGGCACCAATGAGCGCTTCGTTCGGGAGCATCTCGGGCACGCCCGCGTGATCGTTCATCCGGACAACCGCACGATCTTCGACGAGATCCGGCTCGGTCGCGCCGACGTCATGATCACCGATGACGTGGAAGTGGAGCTGCAGGTGCGCCGCAAGCCCGGACTGTGCCGTGCGACCGCCTCGACGTTCACGCAGAGCGACAAGGCCATCCTGATGCTTCGCGACAGCGAGCTCGTGGAAGCCGTCGATGCGTGGCTGGCGAACGAGCAACGAACCGGTGCGGTGATGCGACGGCTGGAATCCGCGCTGGCGACCGCGCCGGTCCACTAGTTCCGCAACCCGACCGGTCCCCCGCGGGCATTGACCGGTACGGCGGGTGTTTTTGACCGGCAAGGGCTGTCCTGTTCCCCGCGCTTGGGTATGCTCGGCCAGCTGGGTCAATCGCCAACGTTCTGGGAGGTTTCACGAACATGGGCTGGATCATTCTGGGTGTCGTGGTCCTGGTGCTGTTCTTCTTCATCTCGATCTACAACCGGCTGGTCGGTGCGCGCAACGCATACAAGAACGCTTTCGCACAGATCGACGTGCAGCTCACGCGTCGCTATGACCTGATCCCCAATCTCGTCGAAACGGCCAAGGGCTACATGAAGCACGAGCGCGAAACGCTCGAGGCTGTGATCACTGCCCGCAACGCCGCGGTCAGCGGGCTGAAGAGCGCGTCGAGCAATCCGGGAAATCCCGCCGCGGTCCAGCAACTGGCCGGCGCCGAGAATGCGCTGACCGGCGCGCTGGGTCGTCTGTTCGCGCTGGCCGAGGCCTATCCGGATCTCAAAGCCAACCAGAACATGATGCAGCTTTCCGAAGAGCTCACGAGCACGGAGAACAAGGTCGCGTTCGCGCGGCAGGCGTTCAACGATGCGGTGATGGGCTACAACAACACGCGCGAGATGTTTCCGAACACCATCATCGCGGGCATGTTCGCTTTCTGGCCGGCACAGCTGCTCGAGATCGAATCGCCCGAGAAGCGCGTGGTGCCGAAAGTAAGCTTCACCTGAAGAAGAGGGCCTGCTGGCCAACTGGCTCACTGGCCTGCTGGCCAGCGACAGGAAGCGCTCCCCTTCCTTGTCTGGCCAGCAGGCCAGTTGGCCAGTCAGCCAGTGAGCCAGTGAGCCAGAATGAATTTCTTCCAGCGCCAGACCGAAACGCGTCGATTGTCGCGACAGCTCGTCGTGCTGTTCGTGGTTGCGGTGATCTGCGTCATCATCGGCGTCGATCTGGTGTTGTTCACCGTGCTTGCGTCGGTGCAGCCAGGTACGGAGGGGTTCACGCTGCCGAACTGGGCGTGGCTGAGCGCGCATCCCGGGATCGTCTTCGTCACGACACTGAGCGTCGTCGGCGTCATCGGCTTGTCGAGCCTGTACAAGACGATCGCGTTGAACGGCGGCGGTGGTGTCGTTGCGCGATCGCTGGGGGGCGTGCGCGTTTCGGCCGATACGACCGATCCGCGGCAACGACGGTTGCTCAATGTCGTCGAGGAGATGTCGATCGCGTCGGGCGTGCCGATGCCCGAGGTCTACCTGCTGGAGCAGGAGGGCGGCATCAACGCATTCGCCGCTGGACACAATCCTGCGAACGCAGCCATCGCTGTAACGCGTGGTGCGCTGACCACATTGAACCGTGCCGAGCTGCAGGGCGTCATCGCGCATGAGTTCAGCCACATCCTGAATGGCGACATGCGCCTGAACGTCCGGCTCATGGGCCTGCTGTTCGGCTTGCTCGTGATTGCGCTCATCGCCCGCACCGTGCTGCGCTTCGCTCCCCGCGGAGGAAGCAACAAGAAGGGCGGTGGCGCCGTTGCAGCGATCCTGGTCGCGGCGTTCGTCGTGCTCATCGTGGGATATGTCGGCCTCTTCTTCGGCCGACTCATCCAGGCGGCTGTCTCGCGCAATCGCGAATCGCTCGCGGACGCGTCGGCTGTCCAGTTCACACGCGATCCCGGCGGATTGCGCGGCGCGCTGGTGAAGATCGGTGCAAACGTATCGGGCTCGCGCATCGGCAATCCCGAGGCGGAAGAAGTCGCGCACATGCTCTTCGCGCCCGGGATCAAGCGTTTTTTCGCGACGCACCCCGAGCTCGAGGATCGACTCAAGGCGATCGATCCGCGCTTCAACAAGAGCGAGTTCGCAGAAATGCGCGAACGGCTTGCGAGCCAGGAGGCCGAAGCGCCGGCCTCCGTGTCGAGCCCGGAGCCAGCGGCTCACAGGCTCGAATCCATCATTGGGTTGCCGACGACCGCTGGCGCCGTGAGCCAGCTCGTTGGGAATCCCGCCACGCTTCACATGGAAGTGGCGCGGGAGATTCGCTTGTCCCTGCCTGCAGGGTTGAGCGTTGCGGGACGCCACCCGTCCCCGGCCAGGGCGCTGCTGTTGTCGCTTGCTCTCGATCCGCAGCCTGAGGCGCGTCAGCGCCAGCTGAATTTCGTCGAACGCCAGCTCGGGGCCGACATCGCCAACGAAGTTGTGCGCTTGTTGCCGGAAGTCGACGCGCTGGAGCCTCAACAACGCATGCCGTTGCTGACGCACGCGTTCCCGGCGCTGCGCCAGCTCACTCGCGACGAGCGCGTCCAGCTGATGGCATGTCTCAACGGAATGCTGCAGCGTGAAGGGACGCTTTCGCTGCCGTCCTACGTATTGCGCAAGCTGGCCCAGGTACATCTGCGCGACGATCTCGATCCGCGAGGCCGGCGCGGCAAGCTGTCGCTCGACGCAGTGACGTCCGATCTCCAGACACTGCTTTCAGTGCTTGCTCATCATGGCCATCAGCTGGAACAAGACGCGCGGCGTGCTTATGAAGCGGGAATGCATCATCTCCTGCCGCGGCAGCGTCCCGGCTACCTGTTCGCGTCGAACTGGCCCATGCAGCTCGACGTGGCGCTGAGTCGGCTCGATCAGCTCATGCCCGTCGGCAAGGAGCAGTTGATCGATGCGCTCGTGAAGACAGTGGGGCACGACAATCGCCTCACGATCGGCGAGGCCGAACTGCTGCGCGCGGTGTGTGCGGCGCTGCATTGCCCGCTGCCTCCGCTGGTTGCCGAATCCAGCGGCTGATCTGCGGGCGGCTGATCCCTGCCAGGTCCTGACAGGGTTTCGCGGTTCAATGTTGCCAGGCCGGCCTCGAAACTTGACAGCTGGCTTACAATCTTCGAGCAGCGCCGGCTTCCGTCGGCGATTCCCCGATCCCGATCGAACTCCAGCGGCGCAAGCCTGCAGGCACCATGTCCCATTCCATCGTCATCCGCGGCGCCCGGCAGAACAACCTCAAGAATCTCGACGTCGAACTGCCGACGAACGAGCTGATCGTCGTCACCGGCGTGTCCGGCTCGGGCAAGTCGTCGCTGGTATTCGACACGCTCTACGCGGAAGGCCAGCGCCGCTACGTCGAGACGTTCTCGCCCTACGCGCGACAGTTCCTCGATCGGATGGACAAGCCGCAGGTCGATCGCATCGAAGGCATTCCGCCCGCCATCGCCATCGATCAGACCAACCCCGTGCGCACATCGCGTTCGACGGTCGGCACGATGACGGAACTCAACGATCACCTGAAGCTGCTGTATTCGCGTGCCGCGCAACTGTTCTGTCGTTGCTGTGGCGCGCCGGTGAAGCGCGATACGCCCGACAGCATCGGTGAAGAAGTCGGCAAGCGGCTCGCCTCACGACCGGATGCACGGCTGATCGTCACGTTTCCCGTGTCGGTCCCGCACAACTTCAGCGAGCAGGAAGTGCTGCAGCTCCTCGAGAAGCAGGGCTACACGCGCGTGTTCGCGCGCCATGAAGCTGAAGCGCCGGCTGAACAGGCCCCAACCAAGGCGAAGAAGCGTGCCCGCGCCTCGCGAAAGCAAGTCGTGCTCGAGATGATCCAGGATCGCCTGCGCTTCGACGCTGGCGATCGATCGCGCTTCGCCGAGGCGGTCGAGTCAGCACTGCGAGTGGGGCGGGGCAAGGTCGGCGTTCATGTGACCGGCGAAGAGCGGTCCGACGGGGAAGTATGGAAATTCTCGTCCGATCTGCATTGCGCCGACTGCGACATCCACTATCAGGATCCTGTACCGAGTCTGTTCTCCTTCAATTCGCCGCTCGGCGCCTGCGATAGCTGTCGTGGCTTCGGCCGCATCATCGGCATCGACTTCGGTCTCATCGTTCCCGATGAATCGAAGACGCTGCAGGGCGGCGCCGTGCGTCCGTGGCAGACCGAGTCCTACAAGGAATGCCAGGACGATCTCATCAGGTTCGCCCGCAAGCGCGGGATTCCGATCGACAAGCCGTGGCGCTCGATGACGCAGGCGCAGCGCGACTGGGTCCTCGAAGGCGAGGGCGAATGGGCGAAAGACGTCTGGTACGGAGTGCGCCGCTTCTTCAAGTGGCTCGAGACCAAGGCGTACAAGATGCACATTCGTGTGCTGCTGTCGAAGTATCGCGCGTACACGCCGTGCGAGGCCTGTAACGGTGCGCGGCTCAAGACCGATGCGCTGATGTGGCGACTGGGTACGGAAATGGGCGACGTCCGCGGGGGCGTTCGCGCGTTCCGTCCGAACGGTGTGCAATGGAGCGACGAAGTTCTCAACCGCCTTCCCGGGCTCAGCATCCACGAACTGATGTTGCTGCCGATCGACCGCTGTCACCAGTTCTTCGATTCGCTGCGGCTGGCGCCGCCCATGGACCAGGCGGCGGATCTCGTCCTGCGCGAAGTGCGTGGCCGCCTTCGCTACCTGATGGATGTCGGTCTCGGCTATCTCACACTCGACCGGCAGTCGCGCACACTGTCGGGCGGCGAAGTGCAGCGGATCAATCTCACGACCGCGCTCGGCACTTCGCTCGTGAACACGCTGTTCGTGCTCGATGAACCTTCGATCGGCCTGCACCCACGCGACATGGGACGCGTGATCGGTGTAATGCAGCGGCTGAAGCAAGCCGGCAACTCGCTCGTCGTGGTCGAGCACGATCCGCAAGTGATGCAGGCCGCGGATCGCTTGCTGGATGTCGGCCCCGGTCCCGGCGAGCGCGGCGGCGAGATCGTCTTCTACGACACTCCGGATCGACTGTCGTCCGCACAGCGCTCGCTCACGGCGGACTACCTTCTGGGTCGCCGCCAGGTCACCGTCTCTGGCTCATCGCTCGCAGCTCGCGGCTCACAGCCAGCAATCCGCATTCGCGGCGCGAGTCAGCACAACCTCAAGCACATCGACGTCGACATCCCCCTCCAGCGCCTCGTCGCAATCACCGGCGTCTCCGGCTCGGGCAAGTCGACGCTGATCCAGGACATTCTCCATCCGGCGTTGCGCAAGCATTTCGGCAGGCCGACGGAATCCCCCGGCAGCGTCGATGCGATCGAAGGGGCCGAGCAGATCGGCGCCGTCGTCATGGTCGATCAGTCGCCCATCGGCCGCACGACGCGGTCGAATCCCGCGAGCTACGTCGGCGCGTTCGATGCGATCCGCAAGCTGTTCGCCGCGCAGACACAGGCGAAGGAGCGCGGCTACACCATCGGCACCTTCAGCTTCAATTCCGGCAATGGTCGATGTCCGACGTGCGGCGGCAACGGATTCGAGCACGTCGAGATGCAGTTCCTCTCCGACGTGTATCTGCGGTGCCCCGACTGCGACGGCCGCCGGTATCGCAACGAGATCCTGGAGATCAAGCTGCGGCGGAAGGATGCGGCGCCGAGCATCGCCGAGGTCCTGGACATGACCGTGCACGAAGCCGTCGCGTTCTTCGCCGGCGAAACGGAGGTGCTGCAGAAGCTGCAGCCGCTCGCCGAGGTGGGTCTCGACTATCTGAAGCTGGGACAGCCGGTGCCGACTCTGTCGGGTGGCGAGGCGCAGCGGCTCAAGCTCGCGGGGCATCTCGCGGAGAAGGCGGCTGGCCAGCAGATTCCGGATCCGGCCAGGCGCCAGAAGCCAGCGGCCAGCGGCCAATCCTCCGGCACGCTCTTCCTCTTCGACGAGCCCACCACGGGCCTGCACTTCGACGACATCGCCAAACTCCTGCGCGCGTTTCGGCGTCTGATCGAAGCGGGACATTCAGTGCTCGTGATCGAGCACAACCTCGACGTCATCGCCGGCTCGGACTGGCTGATCGATCTCGGCCCGGAAGGCGGAGACGCCGGCGGTGAGGTCGTTGCAACCGGAACGCCCGCTCAGATCATGCAGCATGCGACGTCGCATACGGGAAAGGCGCTGCGCGAGTATGAGAAGGCCGCTGGCGACTGGCTACTGGCTGCTGGCCAGAAGAAGGGCGTTGCCGAGGCTCCCGCTGTCTACTCCGTGCCTGGCCAGTCGCCAGTAGCCAGCAGCCAGCAGCCCATGGATTCCATCCGCATCCACGGCGCCCGCGAACACAATCTGAAGAACATCGACGTCACATTGCCCCGCGACCGCTTCACGGTGGTGACCGGTGTATCCGGCTCCGGCAAGTCGACACTCGCGTTCGACATCGTGTTCGGCGAAGGACAGCGCCGCTATCTCGAATCCCTGAACGCCTATGCACGGCAGTTCGTCCAGCCAGCATCGCGCCCGGATGTCGATGCGATCTTCGGCATTCCGCCGACGGTTGCCATCGAGCAGCGCACCAGTCGCGGCGGCCGCAAGAGCACCGTGGCGACGCTGACCGAGATCTATCACTTCCTGCGTCTGCTCTATGTGAAGCTCGGAACCCAGTACTGTCCGACTTGCGATGTGCCGATCGAGCCGCAGAGCTTCGACGCGATCGTCGCGAAGCTGCTGAAGGATTACAGAGGCAAGAGCGTCACGCTCCTCGCGCCGCTCGTCACCGCGCGCAAAGGTATCTACAAGGATCTCGCCGCTTGGGCGGCGAAGAAGGGATTCGCACAGCTGCGCGTCGACGGCGAACTGCTGCCGACCGCGAAGTGGCCGAAGCTCGATCGCTTCAAGGAGCATTCGATCGAGTTGCCGGTAAGGACACTCGCTGTCGCAGCGAAGACGGAGCGCGAATTGCGCGAAGCGCTGACGGTGGCCCTCGAGCATGGCAAGGGAACTGTGGCCGTCGCCCCTGACAATGCTCAGCGCTCGCGAGGAAAGGCGTCGCCGCTCGCTTTGTTCTCGACTCGCCGCGCATGCCCTTCCTGCAACACGAGCTTCGCGGAGCTCGACCCGCGCCTGTTCTCGTTCAACTCGAAGCTGGGCTGGTGCGAAGGCTGTTTCGGCACGGGCCTCGCGATTCCCGGTTTCGACGCACAGCAAAGCGGCGAAGAAGGCGTGTGGAACGAAGGCGACGAGTCGCATGTGTGCGAAGCGTGCGATGGCGACCGGCTCAATGCCGTTGCGCGTCACGTGCTCTTTCAGAATCAATCGATCACGGCAGCTACCGCTCAATCCGTCGCGCAGCTGCGCAAGCAGTTCTCGCGACTGAAACTCCAGGGTCGTGAGCAGGAGATCGCGCGCGACTGCCTCGCCGAAATCCATTCGCGGCTGGCATTCCTGGAAGATGTCGGGCTCGGCTACCTGCAGCTTTCGCGATCGGCGCCGACGCTGTCGGGCGGCGAGGCGCAGCGCATCCGTCTTGCCGCGCAGCTGGGCTCGAATCTTCAGGGCGTCTGCTACATCCTCGATGAACCGACGATCGGTCTGCATCCGCGCGACAACGGCGTCCTGCTCGACACGCTCGAGCGGCTCGCGGCCAAGGGCAACTCGCTGCTGGTGGTCGAACACGATGAAGAGACGATTCGTCGCGCCGACTATGTCGTCGACCTCGGTCCCGGTGCCGGTTCGCGCGGTGGCTGCGTAGTGGCGGCAGGGACCGCGGAGGAGCTCGAACGCTCGGACGATTCACTGACCGGCCGTTTCCTGCTCAATCCGCTGCGGCATCCGCTCGCGGCTCGCCGCCCGGTGAGTACGCGCACGCCGTCGCTGATCGTGAAGGACACCGAGCTCCACAATCTGCGCCGCCAGTCGGTTCGCATACCGCTGGGTCGACTGGTCGTCGTGACGGGCGTTTCCGGTTCAGGCAAATCGACGCTCGCCCGCGATGTGCTGCACGACAATCTGCGGGACGCGCTCAGTCAGCGCCGACGCTCACCGCAATGGCATGGCTGTCGCGAGATCGCGGGATGGGAAGCCGTCGAGCGCATTCTCGAGGTGGATCAGACACCGGTCGGCAAGACGCCACGCTCGTGTCCGGCCACTTACGTCGGATTCTGGGACGCGATCCGGCGCCTGTTTGCCGATACGACAGAGGCGCGCATGCGCGGCTATGAGCCGACGCGTTTCTCGTTCAACACAGCGGGAGGGCGCTGCGAAGCGTGCGAAGGCCAGGGCATGCAGCGCATCGAGATGAGCTTCCTGCCCGATGTGCGCGTGAGCTGCGACTCCTGCGGCGGTCGCCGCTTCAACCAGGAAACGCTGGCGATCCGGTTCAAGGGCAAGAGCATCGGCGACGTTCTGATGATGAGCGTCGACGAAGCCGTCGAATTCTTCGCGGCGCATCCGCGCATCCATCACGCGCTGCGCTTGCTGCAGGACGTCGGGCTCGGTTACCTCACGCTCGGGCAGCAAAGCCCGACGCTCTCCGGCGGCGAGGCGCAGCGAATCAAACTCGTCACCGAACTTGCGAAGACCCGCACGGACGCCGCACGGGCCTTCTCGGACAGGGATGCAACGGCCGGCACGCTCTACGTGCTCGACGAGCCGACTGTCGGACTGCACATGGCCGATGTCGAGAAGCTCATCCACGTGCTGCACCGACTCGTCGACGCAGGGAACTCGGTTGTCGTCATCGAACACAATCTCGATGTCATGGCGGAGGCGGACTGGCTCATCGATCTGGGTCCGGAAGGCGGTGAAGGCGGCGGCATGGTCGTTGCGCAGGGTTCGCCGGAGGATGTGACGCGCGGCAAGAGCAAGTCGCACACAGCCCGCATCCTGAAGGACTTCCTGCAGGAACGTCGCAATGACGACGCGCCGCTCGCGCGGGCGGTCGGGTAGCGGAGTCGACAGCGATCAGCTGTCGAGCGCGTGCTGCATCGCTGTCGTGTTGGAGCGCAGCCACCGATCGAAGCTGCGGATTTCCGGGAAGAGCTCGCGCGACTTCGCGAGATCGGCGCGGCGATTCGGCACGTAGAGCCGGTTGAACTCGAACATGTTCGCGAGATCCGGCGCGGCCGGGAACGGCAGCGCCGCGAAGGAAGCGTGGTCGATGTAGTGATACTCGACCTTGCGATGCAGCGCCTGCGTCATCATCTGCGCGTATTCGTCCGCCCGCAGATCGTCACCCACCGCGCCGACGAGCTTGTCGCGATACCAGAACGATTCAGCGAGGATCGCGACGACGAGCCCGCCGATGTCCGACGCGGCGATGGCAGCGAGCGGCGTCGTGCCCTGAGGGAAGCCGAACACATACGTGCCGTCCTGCTGACGCCGCGGCGGGAAATGATTCAGGAAGTTTTCGTAGTAGAACGCGACGTGCAGATACGTCGCCGGCAGTTCCATCTCGCGAGCGTACTCTTCGATGCGGGCCTTGGTGTCGAAGTGCGGAACCTCGAGCCGGCCGCCCGACAGCAGTTTCGTGTGAGGCAGAGTGCTCAGGATGGTGTGCTGGACGTCGCTGTGACGGATCGCATCCACCAGGTTGCGGCCCTGCACGTATTCCCGCTCGCCGTGCTCCCAGTAGTTCGTCACGCCGAAGACGGCGTCGCAGTCGCGCACAAGTGCGCGCAATGCCGGTGGATCTTCGAGATCCCCCTGGACGATCTCGGCGCCTGCCCGGCGCAGTGCCATCGCCGAACTCGAATCGGGATGACGCGTCAGGCAGCGCACCTTGTATCGGCCCGTGCCCAGCAAATGCCTGGCCACGGAGCCGCCCTGAGCGCCGGTGGCGCCCACGACCAGGACTCGGATGTTGTTGCTCACAGCGCTGCTCTTGAGATGCGCTACGCCGCCCGGCGAGCTCCAGCGCAGGATGGGCGGTCCGGACGCTGTTGCCTATCCGGGGTATTGCGAAGGGTGCCCGAGGAAGCGGAGCTCGCCCGGCGTTCGGTTCAGCTGCGGAAGCCGATCTCCATGCGCCGGAAGTCGATGGCAAAAATATCAACGCGGCCAATGACATCCATTCCCAGGATAATCGCCGGCCGGTCGTCCAGGTCCCAGATGTCGAAGACATGGAAATCGCCGAAGGCGACGTGCGTGTTGTTGATGCGCACCTCGCCCATCCTGATCGTCTGCACGGCCGACAGGTCTCCCGTGCTCACATCCAGCGTCGTGCCGAAAACCGTTACATCCGTGATCGGTCGCCCCGCTTTCTTCAAAGCTGTCTGCAGTGAGCGGTTCCCCAGCGTGCGCTCGGCCCCGGTATCGATGACTGCCAGCGTCCGCACCCGTCCGACCATCGCGGGCGCGACGAGCAGGCCCGACGGCAGTCGCTTCGCTTTGACCGTGATGAAGTAGGGCGGAAGCTTCTGGGAATAGCCGAGCGTGACCCGGTTGTAGCGGAAGTCGACGATGAGCTGTTTGTCGGTGAGCGCCGCGACGCCCAGGATGCCGTCGGCGTTGGCCATCACGTTCGATTCGATGACGGGCACACGCTGGTTCGTCAGCACCAGCGCGCCTGCCTGGAGCCGATCGATCGATGCGGCGGGCATCAAGGCCCGGCCGGTCACGCCGTTCACGATGATCTGGGAATCGGCGCTGAAGGCGAGCCCAAGGCGCCGTGCGAGCGCGCCCGACAACGTCGTGCTGTTGGCGCCAGTGTCCACGAGCAGATTGAAAGGCCCCTGGCCGTTGATCATCACCGGCGCAACGATCCGGCCGACCCGGTCCCGCTCGGTCGGCGCCGCGAACAGGGGGCGCGCGTCTTCGCGGGAAGGGTCCGGAACCGTCTCCACGGGCTCGCAAATGCCCGTGGAGCACGCGATGAGAGACGCCGCGAATAGGGCCTGGCGCAGCATGTTGATCGATTATCCAGACATGCTCTGCGTGGCGGCAATCACGAACGGCCAGACTGACCGCAGGATGCGCCAGAACGTGGGCCTGCGAGGTCATTGCCGCCTGAAGCCGTTGGCTGAAATTGCTTTGGGTGGATTCCTGCCCGTTCCGGTATGTGGCTCGGATGCTACGGTATACAACGATTGTTGCATCCGAAGCACCGTGTTCACATTGAAAATCAGTGCTTTTGTTGTCGCCAGACACGCGATCTGACTACCAATTGCTAATCCTTCGGTTGTATGCTCGACGCCACGCATGGGGCAGAAGGGCGCGGGTGTTGCTATTCGCACGTCCGTAAATATCGCTCCTAGCTTGGGACCGCGGGCAGTTCTCGGACCGCCCACAACACACAAATCAATTCCCTCTCGCAGGAGGAGACTCAAGATGTCGATGAACAATTCAGTACAGCGCGCTGTACGCTTCGCGTTGTGCGGCGGTGCTGCCGTCGCAGCCGCGGCTACACTTCCGGCCAACGCAGCAGACACGCCTATCCAGGAAGTCGTCGTTACCGGTTCGCGCATTTCGCAGCCGAACCTCACCACCACCAGCCCGATCACCCAGGTCACCGCGGAAGACGTGGCCGTCCAGGGTGTCGCCAAGATCGAAGACCTGGTCAACTCGCTGCCGCAGGCCTTCGCCGCTCAGAACGCGACGGTTGCCAACGGCTCGACCGGTACCGCAACGGTCAACCTGCGCGGCCTCGGCTCGCAGCGCACTCTCGTCCTCATCGACGGCCGTCGCATGCCGTACGGTGGTGTGACGAACTCCGCTGCTGACTTGAACCAGATCCCGACCGCGATGGTCGAGCGCGTCGAAGTGCTGACCGGCGGTGCATCCGCCGTGTACGGCTCGGACGCGATCGGCGGCGTCGTCAACTTCATCATGAAGAAGGACTTCGAGGGCATCCAGATCGACGTCCAGGGCAACGTCTACCAGCACAACAACGACTTCGGCGGTCCCGGCCAGGTCAAGCTGCGCGACGTGATCGCGGGCCGCTCGGCCACCAACCCGTCGCAGTTCGCGCTCCCGGACGACAACGTGACGGACGGCGAAGGCTATCAGGCGAACATCCTGATGGGCGTCGGCACGGATGACGGCCGCGGCAACATCACCGCGTATGTGTCCTACCAGGACAACAAGCAGATCCTGCAGCGCGACCGTGACTTCTCGGCGTGCTCGCTGGGTGCCAACCCGACGGTGTCGTTCGCCTGCGGCGGCTCGGGTACTGCATATCCCGGCACGTTCACGGACTTCGGTGCCAACAACAACGGCAGCGTCGGCCCGGACGGCGTCGCCAACACGGCCGACGACATCCCGGATACCAATCCGCTGCCGTCGTTCAACTCCTCGATCGACCAGGGCACGGGTAACTTCCGCGCGTTCAACAACTCGCTCGATCAGTACAACTTCGGTCCGGTCAACCACTACCTGCGTCCCGACACCCGTTACAGCCTCGGCGCGATGGGTCACTACGAGATCAGCGAACAGGCTGACGTCTACAGCCAGCTGATGTTCACGGACGTCCGTTCGGTGGCGCAGATCGCCCCCGGCGGCGCGTTCTTCGACACGGCTTCGATCAACTGCGACAACCCGTTCCTGTCGGCCCAGCAGGCGACCTGGATCGGTTGCGGCGCTGCAGCCCAGCTGGCAGCGAACACGATCGACCCGTCCACGATCACGCCGGAGAATCCGGGCGGCAGCCCGTTCCTGGCCGATCCGAACATCGTGCCGCTGTACATCGGTCGTCGTAACGTCGAAGGCGGTGGTCGTCAGCAGGACTTCCACAACACCTCGTTCCGCGCCCTCGTTGGCGTTCGCGGTGCGATCGCCGACGGTTGGGATTACGACGCGAGCGTGCAGTACTCCCGCACCACGGCTGACCAGCTGACGAAGAACTACTTCGCCATCAACCGTCTGACGAACGCCCTGAACGTCGTCAACGTCGACGGCGTGCCGACCTGCCAGTCCGTCATCGACGGCAGCGACCCGCTGTGCGTGCCGTACAACGTGTTCGACCTGGACGGTGTGACGCCGGAAGCGCTGAACTACCTGCAGGCTCCTGGCCTCCAGCAGGGCGTGATCGACCAGAGCGTTGCACAGTTGGTCGTAACGGGTGACCTCGGCACGATCGGCTTCAAGCTCCCCACCGCAAGCGACTCCGTCAAGATCGCGATCGGTGTCGAAAGCCGCCACGACAAACTCGAAAACGTGACGGACGATCTGCTCACGACCTCCGGCCTCTCCGGCACGGGCGGCGCTACCATCGGTATTGCGGGTTCCACGAACGTCAACGACATCTTCACGGAATTGAACATTCCGCTGGTGCAGGACAAGGCGTTCGCTCAGCAGCTCGGCCTCGAGCTCGCCTATCGGTACTCCGACTACGGCGACAGCGTACAGACCGATACGTACAAGATCGGCGCCGACTGGGCACCCGTCGAAGACATCCGCTTCCGTGCGAGCTTCCAGCGTGCGGTCCGCGCGGCGAACATCGTCGAGCTGTTCACGGCTCAGGGCTTCAACCTGTTCGACATGGACGGCGATCCCTGCGGCTTCGAACTGCGCAACGAGCCGGATGCTCCGACTGCAGCAGAGTGCGCTGCGACTGGCGTGACGGCAGCTCAGTACCGCTCGGCGGTGCTGGATAGCCCGGCAGGTCAGTACAACTTCTTGCAGGGCGGCAGCACGGCCCTGCAGCCGGAAGAGTCGGATACCTTCTCGTACGGCTTTGTGTTCACCCCCGGCTTCGCTCCCGGCCTGAGCGTGTCGGTCGACTACTTCGACATCGAAGTGACGGAACTCGTCTCCACGTACGGTGCCGAGAACACGCTGGACGCGTGCTACAACCTGAACGATCCGGACGCCTGCGCCCGCATCCGCCGCAACCCGGCGAACGGCACGTTGTGGGTGGGTGACGGCAACGTCATCGACCTGAACACCAACATCGGTGGTCTGGAAACGTCGGGCGTCGACCTGAACGTGGGCTATGCGTCGCTGCAGATGGGCAACATGGGCAGCCTGAACTTCAACCTGACGGCGACGTACCTGATCGACCTGATCACGGACCTCGGCACGCCGGGTGCGGAACCGTTCGATTGCGCAGGGTACTTCGTGGGCAACTGCGTCAGCAGCCTGACCACGGCGGTCAACCCTGAGCTGCGTACGCGTACGCGCATCGGCTGGGCGACACCGTGGAATGTCGATCTCGCGCTGACGCATCGCTACATCAGCGAGGTCGAGATGTACCAGGCGCCCGCGAACCGTATCGATCGCAAGCTCGAAGCCGAACACTATTTCGATATCTTCGGCAGCTGGCAGGCGCTCGAGAACACCACGATCCGCATGGGTATCAACAACGTTCTCGACAACGATCCGTCGATCAACGCCAGCGTTGGTACGACCGGTAACGGCAACACCTATCCGCAGGTGTATGACGCTCTCGGTCGCTACATCTTCATGGGTCTGACCATGACGTTCTGACGCTCTTTCGGGCGACGATAGAGGCGGCGGTCCCGTAAGGGGCCGCCGCTTTTTTTTTGGGCTACGATCGCGGACCAGGGTCGAAGCCCGTGAAGCATTGCCGAGATCCCCATATGCCAGCCGCTCCTCAATCCGGCGCTCTCTCGCAAGAACTGCTGGCCCGCCTGCCGCAGTCGCCCGATGTCCTCGTTCACAAGCTCGACCTGTCGCGAAACGCAGCGCTGCTGGTCGAGTTCAGCCGCGGCGCGTACGAGCGCGCCAGTTTCCTGGATGACCGGATTCTCGGGGCGGCGACGAAGGGCGGCTGGGTCATGCTCCCGCGTCTTCACGAGGCAGCCAGGACGCTGCGCGTCAGGCCGGTGCACTTCATCTTCCACACCGGCCATGTCGGATCGACGCTGCTCAGTCGATTGCTGGAGAGCACTGGCCGGGTACTGTCGTTGAGGGAGCCGCTCGCCTTGCGCGATCTGGCCGACGCTGCCGATACTGTCGGGAGCATTGATTCCCTGCTGAGCGACAGGCAGTTCGAGGAACTGCAGTCGTCCATGCTGACGCTCTGGGGCCGAAGCTACGAAGCGACGCAGAGTGTCGTCGTGAAGGTGACGAGCAGCGCCTCGCGGCTCGCTCCATCGATTCTCGCCGCCGCACCTGAGAGTCGGGCGATCTACATGAATCTTCGCGCCGAGCCGTACCTCGCGACGCTGCTCGGCGGACAGAACTCGTCCATCGATCTGCGCGGTCATGGTCCGGGAAGGATCCGCCGCTTGCAGGCGCACCTGTCGACGCAGCTGCAACCTCTGCATGCGTTGAGCCTCGGAGAGCTGGCGGCGATGAGCTGGCTGGTCGAAACGTGGACGCAGCTCGATCTCATCGCACGGTTCGGTGATCGCGTGATGGCCCTGAACTTCGACGACTTCCTGCTCGACGTGACGTCAGCGATGCGCCGCGTGCTGGCCCAGCTCGATCTGCCGCTCGACGAGCGGTACCTTGCCGGTGTTGCCAGCAGTCCCGTTCTCAGCCAGTACTCGAAAGCGGCGGAGTTTGCCTACTCACCGCAGGTGCGCGCGGAAGTATTGAGCGAATCCCGGCAGCGCAATGCCGTCGAGATCGGTTGCGGAATGCGCTGGCTGGAGGCGCTGGCCGGGAAGGAGGCGGGCGTGGCCCGAATACTCAGCGCCTGACGGGCCGGCACGGCCTGCCGGCCGAGCTCAGGTCGTCGACCACATGCGCATGAGATTCTGTCGTACGACGTCGAGCCGGACGCGGTTCTCCCATCTCATGGTCGTACCTTCCATCGCCGCAATGTCGTTGAGCTCGTAGACCTGCATGCGCTGATGCTGGTCGACGATCAGGCTCTCGATGAACGTGATCGAGACCAGTCGCTGGCCTGCGCGCACGGGAATGACTTCGTGCAGCGTCGTTGATGGGTAGACGATGGCCTCGCCGGGCGCGCCCTTGAACGGAATTCTCTGGTTGCCGATGTTGATGGCGAGTTCGCCGCCCTCGTAGCTCGAGGGATCGCTGATGAAGACGGTGCAGGACAGGTCCGAACGCAGCCTCGCATTGCCGAGCGGGATCAGCGCGGCATCGGCGTGCGCACCGTACTTCATGCCCGGCTCGTAGCGGCTGAGGAGCGGCGGCGCGACCCGCTTCGGCATCGCAAAGTCCATGAACTCACGCGAGCGCGCGAACGCCGCGTTGACGATCTGCACGGACTCCGCGTACTTCGGATCGGCCGGATCCGCCTGCTGGTTGACCTTGGTCTGATTGGCCGGATTCGTCGCCCGGCCATCGACGAACTTGAGGTCGCGGCTGATCTCGTCCAGTCGGGCGACCTCGGCGGCAGTGAGGAGCTGCTTGATCTTCAGAAACACGGAAAGTCCCCGCGGTACGCGATGCGCAATGCTGCGGCGATGCCGGGGCCGATGCAAGTCGCGGTCAGATCCTGCCGTCGGGCGAGACCCCGTTGAAGGCATCCGTCGCGGCGATGACCTTGTCGATCGCCGTTCGTTCTTCGGCCGAGAGGCGCGGATTCCAGACGTCGCAGATGAAGATGATGCGGATCTGGTCGCTGTCGTTCCAGGCCTCGTGCTCGATGGTGTCGTCGAACACCCACGCCTGCCCGACGCGCCACTCGCGCGTTTCCCCGCCGACCCGGAATCCGCAGTGAGCCGGAACGATCAGGGGCAGGTGGACGACGAGCCTGAAATTCGCCACGCCCGTGTGCGGCGGAATGCGTGTCTTCGGCTGCAGCACGGAGAACATGGCTGCAGGCGATCGCATGCGCACCTGAGGCTGGGGCAGCTTCGCCAGCGTCTGCATGATTGCGGGGGCACGTGCGCAGTGATCCTCGATCGGCTTGCCCTTGTCGAAGAAGTGGAACGCGCTCCAGCGCGGTGAATGATTCAGCTCGCGCCACTGGTCGAGCGGCAGATGGTCGTCGTAGTGGATGTAGGGGGCGAAGCCCGCCTGGTCCTCCCGCACGATCGCATCGAGTTCGCGCTGGAATGCCGGCGTTTGCGCTTCGAACTCCTCGATCCAGGGAAATTCCTCGCGATCGTAGAACTCGATCGAAGGCAGGCCGGGGTACAGGTAGTCGGAAGGGTTCTGGTGATAGCGCTTGCGAACGCGCAGCGTGGTGTCGATGAATGCATCGATGCGGCGCTGCTCGCTGCTGGAGCACTGGCCGCGCGCATCAGACACGTGATCGCGAATGTACTCGCTGAGTCGTGCGGTGTGCCGGCCGCTGATTTCGCGGGCGTGCGCTGCGGCCTGGAGCGTCGGAGCGTCGAGGTACTTTTCGTCGGGCGCATTGGCCAGCGCCGCCGAATACCAGGAGGCCGCCTGTTTCAGATCGCCGTCGCGCTCGAGCAGCGTGCCGAGCATGAGCAAAGCATGGAAATGACGCGGCTCGATCCGCAGCGCTTCCCGCAGCGCGGCGTATGTTCCGTTCACGTCGTTCAGCTGACGCGCCGCGGTAGCGAGCCCCAGCCACGCTTGCAGGTTCTGTCGGTCCGATTGGACCAGCTGCGCGAGCAGATCCCGCGCACGCGCAAAATCGCCGACAGACATCGCCTGCCGAGCCGCCTGATTCAGGCTGACCGCATTGTTCGTCATATCCCGCTACACCGACGCGAAAAGCACTTGTGCCTGCCGATGCATATCCGGGGCCAGCCGGACATCGGCTGGATGCCGAGCGTTCTTATGCCTGTGACTATAGCGCCGGGGCGACTGCAGGTCACTGCACCGTTTCGCTATGAGCCATAATCCTCTCCCTGCCTGAAGCTGGAGCCGCGTTTCCCTGTATGCATTCCATCGACGAGAGTCTGCGGGCCGCAACCGATGCATTGCGAAGCGGTGATCCGCTGCGGGCCCGGGAGCTTTTCGCGAAATCGCTCGGCTCAGGCACCAATCAGGCTGTGGCGTTGCTCGGGCTTGCGCGCGCCTCCGCCGCCTTGAAGGACGAAGCCGGCCAGACTGCCGCCGTGGATCGTCTCCTCGCTGTCGATCCGCGCAACGTCCTGGGGCTGATCATGAAGGCCGATCAGCTCGCGAGTGCGGGTGACTCGCGATCCGCGACCTCCTTCTACCTGGCCGCGCTGAGGAACGCTCCCGCACGCGAACAGCTGACACCCGACGTGGCGGCAGAGCTGCGACGAGCCAGACAGATCTGCGACGGGTATGCAGCCCAATACCAGAACTACGTCGTGCAGCAGCTTGCGGATCGTGGGTTCGACCCGGCGACTTCCAGTCAGCGTTTTGCCCAATCCGTGGACATCATCCTCGGGAAGCGGAAGATCTTCGTTCAGGAGCCGAAGTACTACTACTTCCCCGGCCTGCCGCAGATCCAGTTCTACGGGCGCGAGCAGTTCCCATGGCTGCCGGCGGTAGAGCAGGCGACCGCGGACATTCGTGACGAGCTGCTGAACGTGATGAACGAGCCCTCCGCATTTGCTCCGTACGTCCAGGGCGACGCGAATCGGCCGCGCAAGGACCAGGCGGGAATGCTGAACAACCCCGCGTGGAGCGCTTTCTATCTCTGGAAGAACGGCGAGGCGGTCGCGGAAAATGCGGCGCGTTGCCCAAAGACGCTGCGTGCATTGCAGGACGTGCCTTTCTCGCGGACACCGAACAGATCACCGTCGATCCTGTTCTCGCTCCTGAAGCCGGGCGCGCACATTCCGGCGCACCACGGGCTCGTGAATACCAGGCTCATCTGTCACCTGCCGCTCATCGTGCCGCCCAACTGCAGGTTTCGCGTGGGCAATGAGACCCGGCACTGGGAGCAGGGCAAGGCCTGGCTGTTCGACGACACGATCGAGCACGAGGCATGGAACGATAGCGATCAGACGAGGGTCATACTGCTCTTCGACGTCTGGCGGCCTGAGCTTACGATGGAGGAGCGCGACCTCGTCACCGCGCTCTTCGCGGCCATCGATGCGCACAGCGGCCAGAAACCCGAGTGGTCGATCTAATTAGCGGAGCTTACGACTGTGATTCGAACGATTGTGTTTGCCGGGGTTCTCGCAACCGTGTATTCGCCGGGCCTCCTGGCTTCCGATGCCGAGACCGTTGCCGCGATGCGCGGCTGTGCGGGCGAGAAGGACGACGCCAGACGGCTCGCGTGCTATGACGCGAAGATCAACGCTGCCGCTACCAACGCAAGCGCGCCGTCGGCGCCCGCTGCGGCAACTGTTGGCGCCGCTGCCGCTGCTGCGCCAAGTGCGGAGCAGAATTTCGGATATCGAGGAAGCGTCGCGCGCGAACAGATCGATCGCGAGGAGGCAGCGAAACCCAAGCTCGAGCAGCTGACCGCACAGGTAACGGCTGTGACGATGAAGCCCCACGGCGAGTTCGTCGTCACCTTGGACAATGAGCAGGTCTGGGCGCAGAAGCGCCCGGATTCCAAGGTCCGGCCGCAGGTTGGCGACTCTGTGACGATCAAGCCGGGATCGTTGGGTTCGTTCCATCTCGTCACGTCCGGTGGACGCTCGACGCAGGTGTCACGCGTCCAGTAGGCAGGCCGGCGCCATGCCCCCTGGCACATGAGTAAGGGACATGAGCGCGCCGGACAATCATCCTCACGTGGTGTTGCGGGCAGCGGCCAAGCTGCTCGAATCGGGTCGTGCGCGCGAAGCGGCGGAACTGTGTCGACGCGTCGCGACTGATGCGCCTGCATTCGCTGATGCCCACCAGCTGCTGGGCATTGCGCTGCGGCGGCTCGGCGAGCTGGAGGCCGCCGATCGCGCGATGTCCCGCAGCATCGAGCTTGCGCCTGACAGGGCGGATTTCCTGACGAATCGCGCGAATCTGCTGCGCGCGCTCGCCAAGCCGGCGGAAGCAGAAGAAAGCTACCGCGCCGCCATTCATCGCGACACGCAGTTCCGTCCTGCCCGCTCGGGCTTGCTGCGATTGTTGAACGATAGAGAAGATCCGCGAGCGGAAACCGAGGCGGTCGCGATGCTGGCCGTCGATCCGGCGGATGCAGATCTCTGGCATGAGCTCGGCGTTGCACGGCGAATTCTCGGGCGATTCGCCGAGGCCGAAGCCGCATATCGCCGTGCGATCGAGACGCGGCCCGCCTACGCGGTAGCATGGCACAACCTCGGTGCGCTGCTCTCCCAGCAGCGCCGTCCCCAAGAAGCGTTGATTGCTTTCGATCGCGCAAGAGCGCTCGGCGCGAAAGGTGCGTCGTTGAACTACAACCGCGCCCGGGCGTTGCACGACCTGGATCGATTCGACGAATGTGAAGCCGAACTGCTCGATGCCATAGCACTGACTCCAGCGCACACGGATTCGCTCGTGATGCTGGCGCGTGTGCGATTTGCACGCGGTGATACTCAGTATGCTCGTGAGTTCGAGCTCGCACTCGAGGCTGATCCCATCAATGCACCCTTGCGAGTGGCGTTCGCGGCTGTGCTGCGTGATGCCGGGGATTCCGATCGAGCGCGCGTGGTCATCGAGGAAGGGTTGCAGCGCTGCGATTCAGATGCTTCGCTGCAGATCGCGTTGGCTGCCACGCTGCAGGAAAGCGGTGACGGCGGTGCCGCGTGCCGGGCGCTGGAGCAGGTCGAAGAAGGGCATCGAAGCCGCATCAGTTACCAGCATCTCGCCATGTCGACGTTGTTGAGCGCCGGTCGACCTCAGGAAGCGCTGGCGCTGGCAAGATGTCGGCGCAGCCAGGCGCCATTCGACCAGATCGCCATCGCGCATGAAGCTGTCGCCGCTCGCGTGCTCGCAGACGCGGCGTATGAAGTGCTGTACGACTATGACAATTTCGTTCAGGTGTTCGATCTGCCGCCGCCACCGGGCTGGACGTCGATCGGACAGTTCAACGAGCAGTTGGACGTTGTGCTGACGGACCTGCACCGGCTGCAAGCTCATCCGCTTGGCCAGAGTCTGCGAAACGGGACGCAGACGACGCGCAGTCTGCTGACGCAATCGCATCCGGTGATACGTGCCTTCCTTGGTTCGCTACAGGCTCCCATTGCCCAGTATCGCGAACGGTTGCCGCGGCGAATCGAGTCGCATCCGCTGCTCGCACGCAACGTCGGTGCAGCGAGTCTCGTCGGCTGCTGGTCAGTTCGCCTCGTTCGTGGCGGCTTCCATGTCAATCACGTCCATCCGGAAGGCTGGCTGAGTTCCGCCTACTACGTGAAGGTGCCGTCCGAATCCATCGACACGAGCAAGCGCGCGGGCTGGCTGAAGTTCGGCGAGCCGCGCTTTGCTGTGCCGGGAACTCCTGCGGAGCGATTCGTCCAGCCGAAAGGCGGTCGGCTGGTGCTGTTTCCTTCTTACATGTGGCACGGAACGACTCCACTGGAGTCGGACGAGGTTCGTCTTTCGATCGCCTTCGACGTGATCACGACACCTGTCCGGTGACGCGGCATCACGCACCTCAGATCTGTTCGCGGAAGCTCATGCGGTAGCGAAGCGATCGGGTCTCGACGGGCACACCGTTCTCGAATCGGGGCCGGTAGATCCAATCCGCGAGGGCCTTCAGCGCCGCGCGCTGATTCGGCTCACTCGTGTCAGTCTCGACGACGCGCGGAGCGGCAACGTAGCCCTGCGGCGTAACGTCGAACTCGATCGTCGCAAACGTCACGCGGATCTCGTCCTCGGGCAGCGCACGGTGCCTTGCCGCTGCGGGCGGAAAGCTCATGTAGACAGGTACTGGAAGCTGCAGCGATTCGCCAGGCGTCATCGGGTTCGCCACCTTGAGCTCGAAAGTCCTGCGGTAGTAGGGCAGTGCGTTTGCGGGCTGTCGCGCCAGTTGCAACCAGTCGCCGGTTTGCAGGAGCACGGTGCGATGGACGGCTGGGTCAATCTGCGTCGGATTGCTCTCGGCGATCTGCAGCGCGCGCTGCAGGTAGCGAAGCCCTGAGGGATGCAACTTGCGCCAACTGCCGTAGTTGTCCGCTCCGACCGATAACAACTGTCGGCGCGTCTGCACTGCCATGTCGTTCGTGCGGCTCGCGTCATAGTCGGTATCCCCCGTTGCTTCGCGGCGATAGACGTCCGCCAGTCCCGCAAGCGGTTCGACGAGTACAATCGAGTCCGGGCCTGCCTGGCTCTCGATGATCTGCAGTGCCTGCCGATAGCGTTGCCTGGCATCCAGGAAGTCGCCGGTCGCAGCGTGCCATTGTGCTACGTCCGCCATCGCGAGCGCAGTGCGCTGGTCGTTGGGTCCGTAGAGACGCTCGTGAACTCTCACCACGTACTCGAGCGCTCCGAGAGCGCGCGCGAAATCTCCGTCGATCGAGTACAGCGTGGCGCTGCTGCGAAGCGCTTCGATCTGATCTTCGTTGAACAAGCCGGAGCTTCGCCGGCTGATCGAGATCGCTCGTTCGAACGCCGACTGTGCAGCAGTCGAGTCGACCGCGGAGAGCGCTCGGCCGAGTGAGGTCAGCGGTGCGACAAGCGCAGTGCTGTTCGATCCGCCGCGAGCTTCGAGGAGCGAGACCGCACTCGCATAGCTGATCGCGGCACCTCGTGCGTCACCTGCGCGCAGCTGTTCGTCGCCGAGTTGCAGGTACGAGGACGCGGATGCCCCTGTTTCAGCAGGCGCGGTTGTCGCGTCGCCCGGCGCGCCTTGCGCGCTGAGCACCGATCCAATCACCGCCAGGATCAGCGCACGCATCGTCTTCGAGCTTAGCAGCAATTCGGCAGCAAACCCGTCCTGCACATCTGTGCGACTCGCGTTGGTCGCGAACAACGATACGAGTCAATCGACGACAATGAATTTTTCGCAAGATTCCCCGCGAAACGATGCACTCGTTGCGGACTTGCAGGGCGATTGGGCAACAGCTGCATGTAGTGCAGTGTCGCAGCGTTATGGTCCGGCCGCATCGCTGTGTTGCTAACCGCACACAGCGGGATCAACCAACGGAACGGTCCTGCGTCATCGATTGCGATGGCCGCCATTGGTTCCACTCTTGTCGCAGCGAGGAATCAACCATGTCCTGCAAGAACCACGATCGGGTGCGCAACCTGCGCACCGCCATTCATCTGGCGTTGCTCAGCAGCGCAATCGGCGCGATCGCCCCCGCACAGGCTCAGGAGACATCGGGCACTCCTGAAACTGTCGAGGAGATCGTCGTCACCGGATCGCGCATCGCACGCCCTGACTACACGGCCGCCAGCCCTGTCGTGTCGGTCGGCGCGGATGTCTTCAATCGGGTCGCCGCGGCGACGCCGGAGCAGGTGCTCAACACTCTGCCGCAGTTCGTCCCGAACATCACGTCGAACAACAACAACCCCGGCAACGGACAATCGAACATCGATCTGCGCGGTCTCGGTACGAATCGCAACCTCGTGCTCCTGAACAATCGCCGGCTGCCGGCTTCGAACGCCGACGGCACCGTCGACATCAACATCATCCCGACAGCCCTCATCAAGGACGTGCAGATTCTCACGGGCGGCGCATCGGCGGTGTATGGCTCCGACGCGATTGCGGGTGTCACGAACTTCATCCTGCGCGACGACTTCGAAGGCGTGGAGCTGAACAGCACCTTCGGCCTGACGGACGAGAGCGACGGTCAGGAATGGACTGCCAACATCACGATGGGGGGCAACTTCGCCGACGATCGCGGCAACGCTGTCGTGCATGTCGGTTACACCGAGCGCGAGCTCGTGCGGCAAGGCGCGCGCGAGTTCTCGTTCCTCGATCTCGATGTCCGACGTCACGGCAATACACCCGGCGGCTCCGCGACCATCGAGCAAGGGCGCATCCTGTCGAACTCGACGAACCTCGCCAATCAGGCGGTCATCGACTCCGTGTTCTCCCAGTACCAGGGCTACGTCCCGGGCTCGGTGACGCCGTCGCGTGCCCTGGGAACGAACCCGGATGGCACGCTGTTCTCGCAAGGTAACGGCACGACCAACAGCGTGGTGAACTTCACCGGGGAGCGGGACGCCTCGTTCAATCCGGATGCCTACTCTTACAACTTCGCACCGCCGAACCTGCTGCAGCTGCCGATCGAGCGCTGGAACCTCGCGGCGTTCATGAACTACGACCTGACCGACAACGTCAACGCGTACTTCTCGGCGCTCTACACAACCTATGGAGCCGACACGAATCTCGCGCCGACTCCGGCGACGGGGCTCACGGTGCCTGTCACGAATCCGTTCATCCCCGCGGATCTCGCGACGATCCTTGCATCACGGCCCGACGGAGACGCCGACTTCGGCTTCTCGCGCCGCATGTCCGAAGTCGGACCGCGCACGGATGTGTTCGATGTCGACGTCTGGCAGTACACCACGGGCCTGAAGGGAACCGTAGGCGATGGTTATTACTGGGACGTGTACGTGTCGGGCTCACGCGTGGAGGAGCGCAACACGCAGGGTGGTGACTTGTCGTTGCAGCGAATCCAGGAGTTGCTTGAAGCACCGGACGGCGGTGTTGCGATCTGCGGCGGCTTCAATGTCTTCGGCTCGGGCAATGTGAGTCCCGGCTGCGCAGCGTATGTCACGACGTACTTCACGAACCTGACGACGGTGGAGCAGGTGTCCGCCGAAGCAACGTTCGGCGGCCGCATGTTCTCGATGCCGGCGGGTGATGCCCGGTTCTCCGTCGGTGCGGCGTATCGCGAAGACAGCTACGACTTCGAACCGGACTCGAGCGTCGCATCGGGCGATCTCGTCGGCTTCAATCAGCAGAACCCGTTGTCAGGTTCGATCAATGCAACGGAACTGTTCGCCGAGGCGCTGTTCCCGCTGCTGCGCGATGCTCCCGCCGCGCAACGACTCGATGTGACGCTGGGTTATCGCTGGTCGGACTACAACCTCTCCGGCGCCGCCAACGCATACAAGGCGGAAGTCGATTGGCAGGTCGTGGACGCCGTGCGAGTCCGTTCGTCGTATCAGCGTGCTGTTCGTGCACCGAGCATCGACGAGTTGTTCAGCCCGCCGAATCAGGGCTTCCCGCCCGTGCTCGAAGACCCGTGCGACATCACGTCGACCGCTCGCACGTCCGGCGCGAACGCCGATGCGGCGAACGGCGGCAGTGATGCGATCCGGCAGCTCTGTCTGCAGACAGGTGTCGCTGCCGATGTCATCGACGACTACTCCTATCCGTTCGCGCAAGTCGAGACCAACGCCGGCGGCAATCCGAATCTCCAGGAGGAGAGCGCCGATACGATCACGTTCGGTGTGGTGTTCGATTCGCCGTTCTCGGGCGCGGCGCTCGAGAACCTCCGCGCATCGATCGACTACTGGATGATCGAGATCGACGATGCGATCGTACAGACGCCGGGCGGCGAGATCCTGCTGCTCTGTTACGGCGCGAACGGCAACAACCAGAGCTTCGATCCGAACGATCCGACGTGCCAGGTCGTCGACCGCTCCGTCTACGGCGACTCGACACCGGTCATCTCGGCCGGCATCACCAGCAATGCATCCAAGCTGGAGACGGCGGGTATCGACGTCCAGATCGACTGGGGTCTCGACTTCGGCGGCGCGGGGCGGCTCGCGACGAACTTCGTCTACACGTACCTCGACAAGTATGAGTTGTCGATCCGCGAGGGACTGCCGGTGCTGGACCGCAAGGGCCAGGTGAGCGACACGCCGGGAGAAACACTGCCGGAATGGAAGATGCTCCTGAACATGGACTACTACTTCCTCAACGACATGTTCCGCATCGGCGCGCGCTATCGCTACCTGCCCGCGATGGACAACAAGTACATGAACTATGACAACGTCACGACCGTGGGCACGCCGGACATCGACTACCTGGATCTGAATGCGTCCTGGTACCTGACGAGTTCGGCGGAGCTTTCGCTCGGTGTGACGAACGTCACCAACCAGGAGCCGCCGCTGTACACGGCGTCGATCGAGATGAACACCGACCCGAGCACGTTCGACGTGCTGGGACGCCGTTACTTTGCTCGATTGAACTACAAGTTCTGAGAAGGTCGGTCCGACATGAGGGCCGTCGCGTGTGCGGCGGCCCTCTTTTTTTGGCGCGAGCGTCAGCTGGCGCGGAACCAGCCCGTGACGCTGTAGCGTCCCGCTGCCGCGAACGTGGCGACCTGCGTGACCGTATGCACCATCGGTACACGCATGAGGTTCACTGCATTGAATGCGGGAGTGAATGCTTCGTGCAGATGGCCATAGGCATCCGGAAAGGCCAGCAGCCCGCCCCACTCGACGCGCCAGAGCGGCGTGAAATTGAAAACGTAAGCGACGCGGCGGTTCTTGCCCTTCACATCATCGTCGTGACAGGTCAGAAAATCGCCAGGGTTGTAGAGCGTCGCCTGCGCATCGGCAAAGGTGATGTCATCGAATCCCGTGGCAACCCGGGCGAACTGCAGCAGCGGCGGTGAGTTCAGGAATTCGTGGAAGCGCCGCAGGATCAGCGGCACGGTTCGGGCGTCTTCGGCCGTATCGATCCTGCAGTTGCTGAAGCGGTACGCAAATCCCCGGGCCGCGGCGCGATCGACCCGTTGCGACAGTTCCGCCCGCAGCGATGGTTCGATCTGCTCGAAGCTGCGCGCGGGAATGTCGTGGGGCCCCTGATCGTCGTGGATCGAGAGCTGCCAGGGCGTCTGCTCGGCAAGGCAGGAAAAGACCGCTTTCGCGGCGTCCGGTTTCAGGATGCCAGCGATGTGCACACGGCCGGATCGATCGAAGATGCGACGCACGAGCCCTGCGTCCGCGGAGGCATCGAGTTCCATGGTGGCGTTGAGTATAGAGGCAACGCTTCGCCCAAAAGAAAGCGGCGGATGTTCTGCACATCCGCCGCGAATCGAGTTGGTCGAGCAACTATTGAGACAAGAATCAGAACGTCTTTTCCTCTCCCTTCACTTCGACGTCACCGGGATTGTCGGTCACTGACATGACGACGCGGCGATTTCCGGCGCGACCTCCCGGCGTATCGTTGGTGGCGATCGGTTCTGTTTCACCGTAGCCCTTCGCGATCAGGTTCGCCGGGCTGACGCCCTGTGCAATCAGGTACTCGCGGACCGTCTCGGCGCGCCGCTGGGAAAGGTTCAGGTTGTACGAAGCCGCGCCGACGCTGTCCGTGTGACCCTGCAGTTCGACTTTCAGGCGCGGGTGCGCCTTGAGATCGGCGGCGACCTCATCGAGGATCGGCCGCGATGTCACCATCAGCTGGTCCGAGTTGTTCTCGAAGTTCACGCCGTGAAGCGTGACCGAGCCTTTGCGCGGACAGCCCACTGCATCCACGGCCACACCGCGCGGTGTGCCGGGGCACTGATCCTGAGGATCGAGCACTCCATCACCGTCAGTATCAGCAGGCGGTGGCGGAGGAGGCGGCGGTGGTGGCGGCGGAGCCGGTGGTGCCGGAGGCGGCGGCTGGTACGGCGGCGGACCGAAGTTGAAGACGAAACCGAGATTGACGATGTAATCATGGAAGTCGTCGTGCTCGGGCGTATCGGCCCAGTCGTAACGCATCTTTGCTTCGGGACGCAGCTGGAAGACGAACGTCTTTGCTGCGTTCTGGCCCACGTCGATCATGAGGCCCACGCCGGCTTGTGCGAGCGGCCCGCTCAGTTCGGCGACGTCGAAGTCGTTGTTGATGTAACCGGCGCCGAACGTGATGTAAGGAGACACAGCGCGCTCGCGTGCGAAGACGAGCAGGGCATCGAGCGAGTAAGCCTGCTGATCGAGATCGACGAGCGGCCCTTCGAACTCACCGACGAGACCATTGAGCTCGAGGCTCCAGTGCTTGCTGAGGTGCTTGCCGATGCCGAGGCCCCAGTGATAGTCGTCATCGACCGGTCGTGCATCGTCGGGCCACGTGTAACCGTATTGCGGATTGAGGTACCACTTGCCCGTTTCATCCGCCGCATTTGCCGAACCTGACGTAAGGCCCGCCGCAGACGCCAGCGCAGAAAGCAACATCGCGCTCGTGCGAGTTCGCATCACCCAGTCCTCCTTAAGAAGAAACGGCGCGCTCCGCCGTTGGCTGTCCACTACTCACCGCAAGTTAACGACTGAGCGTGGAATTACCATCCGTGAAAAGGCTATGGGGTGTACGCAAACAACGCGCAGCACGCCCGCGCGAGCGTGCTCGCTGGACGCGCGAAGCTATCGCGGCAAAAAGGCGGGATGAATGATCTGAGCGCCGGCGCGAATCTGCAGTTTTGCAGCGACGCCGGCATTGAGCTCGACGACGCCGAGCACTGCTTGTCCCGATTCGATCGTGTCGAGTGACTGCGGTGTGGTGTTTGCGACCACGCGAACCACGCGTCCATCCGCGGCAACGAAGAGCATGTCGAGCGGAATGAACGTGTTCTTCATCCACATCGCGATCGGCTGCGTCTGCGGATAGATGAAGAGCATTCCCGCGTCGTCGTCCATGTGCTTCACGAACATGAGGCCGCGCTGCCGGCGAGATTCACTGTCTGCAACCCACACACGGAACGTATGCAGCTTCGAATCCGGTGTGGCGATCTGCAGCGACGAGCGCCCGAACTCCTTGTCGAGGTCCGCTGTCGGCGACGGTTTCGAATCGGCAGCGACACCCGCTGCGCAGAGCAGGATCAGCAGGGGCGTGAGTCGTCGCAGCATGGCGATCATGGATGCCTTCCTTTCTGAGATCCCGCCTGGAGTACGGCGTCGTCAGCCTCGTCTTCGACGTCGAAGTCGACGCGGCCCGCGAAATCGAATCGGGAGATGAAGATGGAGCCGTTGCCCTTCAGCGCGCGGGCAGGCTCAGTGCAGAAGCCTCGCGCCACGATGCGGTACACCCGTGAACGGTGCGGGATGCCGACCAGCGGCGCCTGGCTCACCTGATCCAGCGTGCACTTGTCATCGCCCTGCGTTCCGTAGAACTCGCCCGTGCCTTCGCGCATCACGGTGACGTTCACGGGCAAGGCCTTCGCGCTGGTGCCCTCGCGCAGGCCGGCGATGCCGAAGACGAGTACGAGCTGGCCCTCGGATCCCGACTGCCGCGTGAAACGGACGCGGATCCCGCCGTCCGTCGGTCGCACAGCGCCGGTGCAGCCGGTGTCGGCATTGCCCCAATCCAGCTCCGCATCGATCGAGCCCTTGAGCCGTGCCCGCAGGTATCCAGTGCCGTCGGGCAGGCACTGTGTGCGCTCGGCCACGCTCTCTGCGTCGGATGACGCAGCTGGCGTCTCCTGAGCATGGACTTTGCAGGCCAGAAGGAACGCAGGCGCGCACAGCAGCGCGCTCCACCAGCACCGCCGGTCGATGATGCGCCGGGCGGTCAAGGAGCTGACAGGATGACCGAGTGGGGTGAAGCCGCCGATCTCGTCAATCGGACTCTCGTCGAGGGGATCAGGGAAGAGGTTGAGCATTCGGACTACAGGCTCCGGAACGACGGGCAGCATGCTACCGTGCTGACCGATGCGCCCGCAGATATTCCCGGAACAATGCCCAAGGCGCGGCGCACAGGCAAGCGCCGGATGAATTCCCGGATGACTCCAGATGCGCGTTCGTCGGCTACCATGGGGGTCGTCGCACTGTCGCCCGATGCCGGAACCGTTCTCATGCCAGACGCAGCTACGCCAGCTCGTGTCCCCGTCCGTCAGAGTCAGACGAGCCTCAAGATTTCCTCACGCCGCTATGTGAGCCGCATTACACGCAACACGCTCGCGGTCATCATGGCCGGCGGTCGCGGCGAGCGGCTGAAGCATCTCACGGACTTTCGCTGCAAGCCGGCGACGCCGTTCGGTGGCAAGTTCCGCATCGTCGATTTCGTGCTCTCGAACTGCGTCAACTCGGGCATCCGCCGGATTTCCGTGCTCACGCAGTACAAGGCCCATTCGCTGATCCAGCACATCCAGCGCGGCTGGAGTTACCTGCGAGGCGAGTTCGGGGAGTTCGTCGAGATCATTCCCGCCCAGCAGCAGCTCGGCGAGATGTGGTACCGCGGCACCGCCGACGCGCTCTACCAGAACCTGCAGATCATCAAGCTCCATCATCCCCGGCACATCCTGGTGCTGGCCGGCGACCACATCTACAAGATGGA
>JACZCZ010168232.1_pt1 | contig 112032 bp, 73 predicted proteins | sample 8641811 | NCBI WGS metagenome assembly JACZCZ01 (sample SAMN15324610, study PRJNA640507) | soil metagenome | isolation source: intercropping peanut in the first line | place: China: Luxin town, Laibin City, Guangxi Province | collected 2019-07-25 | depth 10cm m | reverse complement strand
CTTGTACCTCGCGCAGTGGCTACTGAACGAATGCGATGTAAGAAATATCCGCAGCGTAGATTCTGCTGTCATTCCAGGTTTGCAAGACCACGTCAAATCCGTCGGACGACACATTCTCGGCACGCAGACTGAAGCGTAGATTCAGTGCTTTCGAGTGTGGAGGCTGCCCGCCCTGGCCGGCAACGAAAATTGGAATCTCATCTTCCGTCGCATCCTGCGTGATCGCATCAATCCATGAGAGCTGTAGCGAAACACGTGGCACCTTGGAAAATGAGTGAGTGACGTGTGCCAGCGCCGTCCGATAGCAGCGCTCGTCCGGGTTGGATACGTGCGGAACGAAATCAGACGTGAGGTAGTAAGGCTCACCCACGTCCCTTCGGTCGTTTCGTTCAAGTGCGGTCGGCCGGAGGATGCACGCTCGCCCATCGGAATCCACAGGCGCCTCGATGCTGATGAGTCGCTTGCGAACGGTGTTGCGACAGATACAGCTCTTGTCCGTCTGCGCAACATCAAATTTGACAATGCCCGTTTCCAGATGAATCGGCTTGAGATCAGCAACGATCCGCGCACCGATAAAGGCAACGACGACTGCGGCAAGGAGCGGTGTCACTAGCCGCCCACCCCAATCCCACCAGAACGTCCTTCGCTGCCACGCGAGTTTGAGCATCTCGATGTCCTGAGTGCTCGACGCGGATGGCCGCGGCGTATTTTTTTGCGCCATTGCTTCCCTTTTTCAGATGAAGCCAAAGATGATGGCCGGCCAGGCAACTATCCCACCTATCTCCGCAGCATTCCAACCGTCAGCGCGCCGCCACGGCCGACCGACTCGGCTTCCAGCCATACACGGCGGCCCGGCGCGTTGGCCTACGGAGAACATTTCCCAGAAGACGTGCGATTTCCACTTCGGGCCGTTGCACTGCTTCGAACGGTAGCCTGGTGCTCACAAGTGATTTGGCATGACGCCATGCACGCATTGAATTGGCGCCTCTCTGGCAACCATGCGCCATAGACACTTACATGCGAAGGAGATCCTGGATATGGCAATGAAGGACTGGGCCTTCCCTGGTGACGACAGCCATGAAGTCGACTACGACCGCGAAAGCGATCCCCGCGCGATTGTGCTCTGCCCGAATGAGTACTTCGGCGCGTTGATCCGCCTAACCTTCGCGCCGGAGTTTGCCATGGAGGCATGGAATGCGGGCCCTGGGGAACGAACCGACAAAGCGGGACCAAGTCCATGGCAAGCTTGGATGGCGGTTCTCGAAGCCTTCAAGGCGCACTACGACGTGGAGGACTATGCGGGAGACAAACCAGCCGAGGCGCCGGCCCCAATGTCCGTCGAGCCATAGGCGGCTAAGCGACCGCTAGCGCGGTGATCCGCAACAATATTTGAGAGCTATCCTTGAAATAATTTTAATATATTTCAACACCTTAAAGTAGCTTGCATAGCCTATCTATCCTTGGTAGCGTAAGTCGGCATGATCAGGCCCGTACTCAAGTCCCTCAAGGAAGGATCCGCTGTTTCCGCTGCGGGCGTTCAATTCATCGCGCTGGATGATTTGGATTGGCTGTTCGTTGAGAGGCTAAGCCCCACGCAGTCAATGTCTGCGCATCGGGTAAAGCACATCGCTGCGGCCGCAGACGCGCTGACGCCGGCCTCCATTCTTATGCTTGATGACGAGGACCGCCTTCAAGCTCTTATAGATCTGAGGATGATTGGCACATTGCAGGTCCGCGATCTGCATTCATGTCATGTGCTGGCATTTGCACCGGCAGTTGCAAGCGAGCTGTGGAAGCACAAACGAATCAAGCGACTCTCGGAGGGACGCTGGCTCTGTGCGGTCGATCAATCAGTGCGACCGAAGACTGTTGTGTTCGATTTGTTGGACACATCACTACTGCGGCCTTGGTTTGCCAGCGTCGCTGAGCCACAACGTCATCCCGCGAATATTTCCGGAGCGGATCGTCCCGGGTGGGATGCCTATGAGGTGTGGAGGCAGATTCAGAATGCTCGTCACCGAACTGCTCAAGAAAAAGAGATGCGACGCGCGTCAGAGGCTCGAACACCTGAAGCACCCCGCTTGGACCCAGTCGGGCAAGCCATTGCGATTCGAAGCCGACTGCGAAAGTCGGTACGGTTCGTCGATGCTGGAGAATGGGCGCGGTGGCGAGGTATTGGAGATACGAACCCATCCGCGGCCTTGGGCAAGCACAAACAGAAGGGACGAGTGTTCGCGGTCCAGGAAGGCAACAAGGATCTTTACCCAGCATTCCAGTTTTCGGAGAATGCTGAGCCATTGCCCGTGATGAGTGAACTGTTGGTCAGCGTTCCGAGGGAGGCGCACGGATGGCCGTTACTGAGCTGGTTCGAAGCGCGCAACGTGCTTCTCAAGAATCAGAAGCCCTCAGAGGTAATTGGACGTGAGCCCGCCGCCGTGGTGGCCGCGGCGACCGAGTTCTACTCCCCCCAGGACTAGAACAGCCAGTGCGCCCAAGGCGCGTCGATCTCGATGTCCGCCGGCGCCACCACCACCTGATCTCAAGATTGGGCTTCGCCTGCTTGAGTTGCCGGCACGCAATGAGCTTGTGCGTTTGCACCGTGCAGACAAGGACGCAGCGGAATTTGGAATCCGGAAAGCGGGAGGTAACCGTTTCGATCCTCTGGCTGATCCATGGCGCACCACTGAAGTCCTTTATGCGGGAACCTCCCTCGAGGTGGCGATTGCGGAGACGATCCTGCGTTGGCACGGACAGATCGCAGACGGCGATCCTATCGTTCTGTCCAATGCACAGTTGCGCGAACGCAGAGTCGCGAGGATTGACCCGTTGGTCGCTCTTGATCTGATCGAAGCCTCAGGCCTGGGTCTTGCAACCCTGGAACAAGCCGTCACTGAAGTCGTCAAGTCCGCACCGACATCCGCCGCACTCGATCCACCGCCCCTTGCAGATGACATCTTTCAGTGTGGCGTTGAGGACTACGCGCTGACACAGCGCTGGGGCGCTTGGATGCGTACACAAGCACCGAAGGCGGATGGCATCACCTGGGTGTCTCGTCAGTTCAACCGAGCGAGCTGCGTAGTGCTGTTTGCTGACCGATGCAAGAATGTGCTTTTGCAGAGCGGCGCTTCCGTGCCTCTGCTGGACGGCGGTGACAACGAGAGAGTTCTTGATGAGCTGCTCGGCCAGTTGGGCTGGGGAAGGGAATGAGCTGAGCGTGATACCTGCGCTACGCGCCTGCCGAGTACACCGCCGCTCATGCTGAATAGTGAGCCCATGGACTTCTATGCTCTGGAGCAGCTCATACGCGATGCATGGCGTCCATGTGCTCCCTATCGATATCACGATCAGCGACTGGGATCACACGCTCGGGGGACCCGACCCATGCCGCGGAATCACGACTGGGGATGCGTCTGTTGAAAGGATTCTCGCAGGCAGGTGCAAACGGCCTCTTGCCTGCACGACAGGAACGATCATTTACGCACCACATGATCTCGCGTTGGGCGCCCCGGACTTATTGCGAAGGCCGAAAGATCGCGGTCCTTTCGGCAGCTCCAACGTCCAATGGCCTGGATAGCGCCCGGGCGACAGCGTCTCGGTGTTGTAGAACTCGCCGAACAACTTCTGGTCCGACGGACGGTCTTCCTGAATAGGTCGGCTCACCCATGTGCCCGAACCTGAGGACATCACGGCGATCCATGATGGCTCCTACCTAAGGTAGATCGCTGCTGGTCGTTCGTACTTGAAGGCAGGCGCGTTGACGCAAATGAAGGTGGAGGGCGCGTTCGGATCGTCCTTGCCGTCGTAGCGCGCAACCTTCGGGAACGCGCAGATCGGTCGCGTGCCACCGAACTCCTGGCCGGTAGAGCCCCACTTCACAGCCTTCGGCGACGCCGTCCCCTCGCCCATCAGCACCTCGGGCGCCTGGCCTGTCTGCGCCCAGCGATCGAGCGCGAGCAGCAGGTCGTTGTCCGGCGTGGCATCCAGTCGCTGTGGGAGCTCGGGACCCTGCCCGAAAAAGCCAATGCCTGGACCGCCTGCGCAGTGCCCAAGGCCGGGCACCATGAACAGGCGTGCAAACGCTGCTTTGTTATGACCCTCGGCGCGTACTCGTTGGTAATAATCCAAGGAGTCTGTCGCCGTGATCAACCCATCCGCCCAGCCGTGATAGATGATGAGCTTGCCGCCGCGCGCCGCGAATCGGGACAGATCGGGATTCATGGCGTTGACTTCCATGGCGAGCGCGTCGTCCATTGAGGCCATGTCACGATCGAAGTCGAAGCTCTCGGACGTGCGCTGCGGCGGAAGCGTCCAATGGTTGATATCGAAGTTGCCCGACAAAGGTGTTTCGCCGTATACGGCCATGATCTCGCGTTCGGCGCCGCGCACGTCGCCGAAATAGATCATCTGCCCGGTGCGCGGATTGCGCGTCCCGCTGTAGATGGTTTCCAGCGCGCGCACTTGAACATCGGTGAGACACGCATCGGCTGCGGCGCCCGGCGTGCATGCCAGCTCACGTGGCGACGCCGTGCATTGCAGAGGATTGGTGAGAAACATGTCGCTCGGCGCACCACCATCACGGCCCGCGCACGCCTTTACGATCGCTTGCTGCCAGGCGCTCACGAGGGCCGGCGAAATCGCAGCGCCCGGCTCATTGCCCAGCTTGCGCAGCGCCGCGAACCGGATGTGAAGATGCGTGCGGTTGTGCGCGGGCGCACCGGCGATGATGCCATCGTAGTCCTCAGGAAATCGTTGCGCCTCAGTCAGCGCCTGATGCCCGCCGGTCGAGCAGCCAACGAAATACGCTTTGCTCGGCTTGCGCCCATAAAAGCGCGAAACGACTTCCTTCGCGAACAGAGTCATTTCGTGCGTCGCGCGGAACGCCCAGTCGCGCACGGCCTCTGGCCGGCCATCACCGAAGTTGAATCCGATGCCCGGCTGACCCGCCGGGTAGCTGCCCATATCCGTTGTGACCGTAGCGAAGCCACGGCGTAGCCCGCCTGCAAGCGACGCAGGTGAAATCTTGCCTGCGGCGCCGCCATTGCCGACACCCAGAAGCTTGCCATTCCACTTATCTGCCTCGGGCATCCATACCTCAATCAGAATGCGCGAGGACGGATGCGGGCTTGCCACGGCAAACACGCGGCAGAACGGTGGCAGGTCAGGCAGCTTGACGCCGTCTCCAGCGTTGTACTCTCCAGCCGGAATCGCCTGCGCGAGAACGATGGTGGCGTTGCCGATGTGCGCCCCGTTACCCATGCTCTCGCACGATGGCTCAGCCGCAGCCGCCGCACCGAAGAACTGGCCGCCTGCCAACGCGGCGACACTGAGGATGAGTTGCGAGGCTCGCACTAACGAGCCTCGCAATGCGTTGCTGATGGTCATCAGAACTTCATTCTTATGCCAACTTGTGTGAGACGGCCGAGCGACGATCCATTGGCAATGCCGCAACTGGCGGCGCTGAAGCAGCCACCGCTGTAAAATGGCGGATCCTCATCCAGCACGTTCGTGACATTCAGCGTCAGATCGAACTCACTGCTGACCCACCTCTCGGGCAACCTGTAGTTGAAGAACAGGTCGACCGTGGTGAATGAATCGACGCTGCTCTGCCCTTCAGGGAACGGATTCGCGGGATTCGCCGCAACCACAGGATCCAGGTCATAGCCACCGCGGTGGTTAATTGAAGCCGACGCATTCAGATCACCTACTCGTGCGCCGATCGCGGCGATCAGGGACAAACGGCTTTGGCCAGGCTCATCGAGCATTTCAATGAACGGTGCCCCCGGAACGAGCGCTCTGTCTCGATTGAGCGTGTAGGTTCCACCCAAGGTCGCGTAGACGGAGCCGAAGCTTGCTGCGTGGTCATAACTGACGCTGAAGTCGATGCCGTCCGTCTTGATCTCACCCAGGTTCTGAACCCGCCAGTCGAAGATTGCTGTCGTTGGTGAGAACAGACAGGTCAGCGTTGCTGGGACCAAAGGCGAGAACACCGGGGTGGACGCCAGCTCCGCTGCGGCCTGCGCACAGGGAACATTGTCTCGAAGGAAGGGCTCCAGGTCCGGAGAATAAGGCTGCCCGGCAAGCAGGCCAATGACCTTCTTGAGATTGATGTTGTAGTAAGTCGCGCTCAATACCAGACCATCAACGGGCCGCACGTCCACACCGAGCGACCAGGTGTTGGCCGTCTGCGGCTCCATCTCTTCACCGGAGTTGCCTGCGATGGCGATCGCCCATGGCGCGGATTGTCCGAAAGGCAAGGCGAAGGAGAAAATGCCACCGGCCGCTACAACCCCGGTCGAATCGACCAGGCTCGGCGCGTTGAAGGACTTGCCCCAGTTGCCGCGGATCGCGATCCAGTCGACCAGTTCGTAAGTGACGCCGATCTTCGGATTGAATGTGCCGCCGACATCTGAATAGTCGTCGTAGCGACCCGAGGCCGAGAAGGTCAGCGAATGCAGCCCGGACTTCGTGTTAGCGTCCCCGACGATCGGGACGGCGATCTCGACAAACGCCGAGGTGACATCGCGGTCCAGTTCCACTGTCGGCACACTGTTCTCCGCACCATAGGCGGTCTCGCCGAACGTGTTCAACGAGTTGTGCTCTTCGTCGAGATATTCGGCGCCGATAGCGAGCCTGACGCCGCCACCGGGGATCTGGAGAATCGACCCATCCGCGATCACCCGATAGTTCTCAAGTCTCTGCTTGCCGATCACAAGGTTGTGACGCGAAACCGCCGCGAGCGCCGCCTGTGTATTGCTGCCGAGGTCATAAAGATTGAGGGTCTCCTGCGCAACTGTTTGATCGACAGTGGCATTGCTGACCTCCGTTTCGCTTCGACCGAAATTGGCCATTGCGCGCAGCTGCCAGTCCGCGCCCAGCTCAACCGTCAGCGTAGGCGTAACTCCATACGATGACAGCGTATTGCGGGCCCGTTGATCGATGACATCCACGAAGTTGGTGCGGATCGTCTGCGACGTCTCGCCTGCAATCGGCGTGAAAAACGGATTCGCCGCAGTAACGGTCAGGTCGCGGGCATCGAGCCCTCCGGACAGGGTCAGCTCGCGCCTCGCGTAGTAGGCGCGCACGTCCAATGTGGTAGCGCTGCCGAAGTCTTGCGTCAGGCTCCCAAAAACATTCTGCCTGGTCGCCTCGGGCCAGAAGCTCACTTCATCAGTCGTGTCGCAGCTGGACATCGTTCCCGGCGTATAAGCGGCCGGATCCGGTCCCGTGATCTCGTAGGTTGTGCCGTTCGCAAAGATGGTCCCGGCTCCGCAGTAACCGGCATTGGGGGTGACCTGGCGAATGTAGTCCCTGTCCTTGCCGTAGATGGCGTCATTCTGGGCCCACGAGTACGACACGTAACCTGAGCCGCTGCCCCAGTCCTTGCCTGCGGTAACGCTGAAATCGTAGGGCTGATACTCATCCGCGAAGCCGGTCCGGCCCGTGATTTCGAGCCCATCGAACCTTCGCTTCGAGATGTAGTTGATGACGCCGCCGATCGCGTCGGATCCGTAGATGGATGAACCGCCGTCGGGAACGATGTCGATACGCTCCAGGACGCTGGGAGGAATGATGTCTGGATCCGGCGTCGATTGCAGCGCTCCAGCCCCCACCACACGATGGCCGTCAACGATGACTAGCGTCGTCGAGGTGCCCGACGCGCCGAGCCCGCGAATGTTCGGGCGGATGAGAGCCAAGCCCGCATCCAGGCCCGTTGTTGGAGTCTGGAGGAATGCACTGCTGACCTGCGGCACCTTCGTCAGAATCTCGTTGGCGGTGGGCGCGCCTGTCGCGATGATGTCCTGGTCCGACATCGAGACCACATTGGTGCCCACTGGCGCGATGCCGCGCAGCTGCGTACCGGTCACGATGACCTCTTCCAGCTCCATCGGCTGCGCCGGCGTCGCCGCAGCCTCTTGCGCCGTTGCAGGCGTCGGGACTGCGAATTGCGAGACGACGGCCATGGCAACTGTGGAGCCCCAAAACCCGCGACGCGGCAACTGCTCTTCGCCAAGAGCCGGCAACGCGCGCAAAGAACGCCAGGAACGCTTGTTCATCTGCTTTTTACCCCTTGGGCGAGCATGAGACGCCCGATTCTCGTGGCCAGCATTTTCAGCTGGACCTGTAGTCGTCATTCCAGGAGCGGTCGAATGCGAGCGCGATGTGTGAGCGCTCCTCAGGAATGCAGCGTACTTAGCGCGGCACTGTCTTGCTTTGGCCACCGGACACCCGACTTTGTACTCAGAGCACTGGATGGAGTGCTATCGTCGCGTCGAGCGTGCTCACCGTAGGTTAGTCAACGGTCTCACACAGGCCCTTACTCCCTGCGTGAGGAGACGCACTTACTGTCTTGTGCTCGACGGCGCGGCCGCGTGGCCCAGCGCTGTCGCCAGAGCCGCCTCGAACTCATCCTTCAGGCCAAGCCCCGCGCCTCCGTTGATCATCATGTTCACGCGTACCTTCTCGGCGGGATTGACCCATGCCCGCGTTCCCAGCGCACCGTCCCAGCCGAAGGTGCCGCGCTTGCGACCGAAACCATCGGTCTCGACGATGGTCACGAAACCGCCGGCGCCAAAGCCCGTCGGTTCGTTCATGGGAATGGGGCCGAAATTCGAGTACCGAACGCCTTTAGGTAGCAGATCGGACATGGCGAGTATTGCGGCCTTGCGGCTCATGATCCGTTTGCCGTCGAGCGTGCCGCCGTTCTGCAGCATGTGCAGAAAGCGATCGTAGTCGCGCGCCGTTGAGACGAGTCCCGCACCCCCGAACGGAAAGCTTGGCGGTCCGAGGTAGTAAGAGCTCGCACCCGGGTCGATAACCTTGAGCTTGCCGCCCTCGTCGAAATTCACGGCGGATGCGAAGCGGTAGGCTTCTGCGGCAGGCACCTGCCAGAACGTCGAACTCATCCCAAGCGGGGTCAGAAGCCGCTGTTGCAGGAAGGCTTCATAGGGCATGCCACTGGCCTTCTCAACAACGGCGGCAAGAACATCGAGACCCATCGCATAAGCGAACTTCGATCCGGGCTGCCACGCGAGCGGGGTTCTGCCTCTGCGTTCAGCGAACTCGATGAGTGTCTTCGGACGTTCCGGAACAGCGGCCGCATCGGCAGCGCGGCCGTTCGAAGTAGGCATGAGTCCTGCGGCCGTCAGATCCTCCATCACCGCTTTGGGCGCGTACACCGCATAGCCGAGCCCGCCGGTGTGAGTCAGCAGGTGGCGAATGGTCAGGTCGCGCGCGGGGACGGTGGCGCCGCCCTTCTCCGCGTCCACGTAGACGCCCATCGTCTTGTAGTCTGGAAAGAAATCGCTGACGGGCTGATCGAGCTTCAGTTTGCCATCACTGACCAGAATCATCGCCGCGATCCCGGTGACCGGTTTGGTCATGGAGAAGATGCGCCACAGTGTGTCCGGCTGTGTCGGCGATGCGTCGGCTTCCACGGACAGTCGCCCTGCGGTGATGAAGGTCGTCGGCTCTTCGCCCGCGCCGATTGCGATGACGACGCCCTGCACCTTTCCTTCGTTGACGATGCGATCGGCGAAGGTTTGAAGGGCCGGATAGGCGCGCGTGGTATGCACCTGCGCCGCGTATCCCTTCCGTGTCGACAAGGGCGCGCACGCCAGCACAGCGAGCGTCGTCCCGGCCAACGCGAGACTCTTCCATGCGCTGAGAGAACAGGCCTTGCCCCGCGAGCGATGCCGGTCGTCGAAACACGTGGACGGACTCATCACATCGCTCGCCCTCTGTTCTTTAGTCGACGATTGCTTCGGCGATCGCGCGTTCGAAGTCGCGCAACGGCTCCTTGACCGACTGCTGCACGAAATACACGGCCGCAAGGTCTCGCTCGGGATCGACCCAGCCATCGGTACCGTGGGCGCCATCCCAGCCGAACGACCCGCGGCCGCGCGTTGAACCCGCCGCAACTGGATCGACCACGACGCCGACCGTCAGACCGAAGCCCCACCCCTTGCGCCCCATGAACGGAAAGTTCTCGAACAGCTTGCCGACGTGATTGGTCGACATCTGCGCTATCGCCTCACGGCTGAGCAACCTTCGACCGTTCAGCTCCCCGCGGTTCAGCAGCATTGCCTGGAACTGCATGAAATCGTGCGCAGTGCTGACGAGCCCGCCCGCGCCGCACAGATACTTCATTTCTGGATCACCGGCACCTAGGAAATCCGGAGCTGGCTTCCACGCATCCTTCTCTCGCATGTACAGCGGCACCAGGCGCTGCTGCTGCACCGCCGACAAATGGAACGTGCTGTCGGTCATGTCGAGCGGCTCGAACAGCCGTGTGCGCATGAATTCGTCCAGTGCCACTCCCGACACGATCTCGACGATGTGCGCCACGACGTCGATGCCGTCGAGCGGCGAATAAGCCCATTGCGTGCCAGGCTGGAAGTCGAGCGTGGCCTGGCCCACCAGCGGAATGCGCTCGGCCAGCGTCGTGCCCTTCTCAATGGGCGGCGATCCGCTGCCCATGCCGAACACGGTGCTCAGCCCCCCCGTATGGGTCAGCAGATCCTTGATCGTGAGCTCTCTATCCGCGGGAACCAACTTGACCTGCGATTTCAGCTGCTCGCGCTTAACCGGATCCAGAGTGAATCGCTGCCGCTGCAGGTCCGGCGGAAGCTCTGCGACCCTCGGATTCTTGAACGTGGGGATGAAGCGGCTGATCTTGTCGTCGATGGAAAGCCTGCCCTGATCCATGAGTATCAGCGCGCACGCGGCGGTGATCGGCTTGCTGCTCGACGCCAGTCGGAAGATGTCGTCCTTGCGGAGCGGTGTGTGTGCCGCGATGTCCCGTACGCCCTGAGCTTCGTACCAGACGAGCACGTTGTTGCGGATGATCGCCGTGACCGCACCTGTAAGGAGATTCGCATCGAGATTCTTCTGGATCGCGCTGCGGATGCCCTCAAGACCGGTTCGGCTCATGCCAGCCGCCTCAGGCGGCTGGAGCGTCCACCGAAAGCTGGACGAACGAAGGCGGGACGAAGCGCATGCAGGCAGCATCGCGCCAGCACCCAGCATTGCTCCGAATTTTAAGATGCGGCGACGATCAATCATCCTTCCTTCCTTCCAACGGGTGCCGATCTGATAGAGGTTGGGCGCTGCTTCTTGGGAGCCTGAAATGGTTCCGCGGTCCACCACGAGCGGATGAAGACTAGCTCGCCTGTATTGCCTTGCTTTGGCCTACGGGTACTTGGCTTTGCGCCCAGTGCATGAATACCCGAAAAGAACGCCACCCGGCCGGTCGCATCGGTCCCGGATGCGACCGACCGCGTGACGCGCTAGTTCGCCGGCCTGGGCAAGAGTTTCGCGGCGTTCTGAAAGATCTTCGGCACCTTGCCATTCTCGACCGTGTGGATCGACAGTTGCTGGCGCTCGAGGACCAGTTTCTGGAGGAAGGCCTTCATCTCGTAGACCGAGTCGATCGACGGCAACGCCGCGATGATGTGATCAGCCTGCGGATAGTCGACGAACCACTTGGGATAGTCCGGGCCGGCGAACACGCGTGAGTAGTAGACCGGGCCATAACCGGAGAACGGCCCCTGGACCTCGTCATAGGTGACCAGCTGATCCTTCGCCCCATGGAAAAACATGATTGGCGCGGGCTTGTTCTTGAACACCAGCGGCGTGTTCGCTTTCAACCAGAAGGCACCCGCCATCGAGATCACACCCGCGTAGCGAAAGCCCGCGGGCAGATGCTTGCGGGCCAGTTCGGTTTCGTTCGCAACGTTGTATTCCGCGACCAGGGAATTCGTAGCGCCCGCACTGCCACCCATCAGCACGATCTGATCCTTGTCGATGTTCCACTCAACAGCGTGCTTCAAGACCAGGGATGTCGCATCAAAGATGTCCTCGACGCTCCATTCAATGGCACGCAGGTACATCTGCGTACCCGTCTCAGGCGTGAACTCCTTGCGCTCCTTCGCGATCTTGATGCCAAGCCGGTAATCGATCGCAACGACCGCGTAGCCCATCGACGTGAAGGGTCTGAATGAATCTTCGAGACCCTTGTCAGTCCGCGATCCTCCTTCCCAGCCTCCGCCGAAGGAAAAGACGATCGCGGGACGCTTGCCCGTCACCTTCACCGAATCGTCGACGATCAGGTCGAAGTAAAGTTCCTGCCCATTCCGGGTCGCGTAGAGATGGGAAGTTCTCTGCAATGGAGAGGTGGCCGTGCCGGCCGTCACAGCTGCCGGCTCGGGCGCTGCCTGGGCTGAGACGGGACGTGCGTACGCGATGGTCGCGACCAGGGTCGCGATCACAGCGGTCAATGCGAGGCGTTGCATTATTCACCTTGATTTCGGAAGTGACGATGACATTCATTCAGTGCCGTGCCGGAGTTGTCCGGCTGCATCGGCGATCGTGCGAAGCTGGCATCTTGTTTCGATCTGTCGGGTCGAACACTACTCGAGCAGTTCGACACCATAGCCTTCCAGACTCAGCACACCGTCCCAGGTCTTGCCGGACATGCGTCCCTTGCGATGACCCACGATTCGAACCTCCGCCGGCGTTGCACTCGTGTTGACGTAAAGCGTCCGACCTTCCACGTCGCGCGCGACGACGCCCTTGGGAGTGTCGTGACCCCGCACGATGCCTAGTTGCTCATAAAGACTTCTGTAGAGGGGCTTCAGCACATTCGGCTGTGCCGTCACCGCGACGTAGATCGCCTGACCCTTGCCGAAGTTGTTGACGGTCACCACGGGCGGCTCGCCGTCGATGTTGGTGAATCGACCAAGGACCCGAGCGCTCGAGGGTTCGAGCACTTCATAGCTGTTGATCGTCGTGCTGAAGTTGTTGTCGGCGATCGTGCCAGTCAGGGCTTCAGTGCGTTTGTAGAATTCGCCGGTTCTGAGGCCGAACACCTCGCTGAGGCCACCGGGCAACGCAGTCCCATACCATTGCCCGCTCCCATCCGCCTTGGCCGAGAACGCGGTCATGATCGCCGTGCCGCCCTGTTGCACGAACTTGCGCACGGCCTCAACAGCAGGTGCATCCATCAAATACTCGCCCGCGATCACGAGCAACTTGTAGCGCGACAGATCCGACGTGCCGAGATTGACGACCGCCGCATCGATATTGTCGTCGTAGATGGGCTCGAATGCGTGGAGCTTCTGTTGCGTGTACGGCGTTCGATAGTAGAGCGACAACAGCTTGCGGTCCGTCAGCGCCTTCGATTCGAATGAATAGGAAAGCGCGATTTTCGGCTGCACCGTCCGGGGGAAGCCCAGGGCTTCAATCCTCTTGAACTCCGACGCGACGCGGCCGAGCTCATCGAGCTTCCACGAGGGCGTGCCGTCGTGATCGAGCAAGCCAAAGTAGATCTGCTCCTCTGCGCCGAGATGCGAATTGAATGTCCAGGCCAGGAACCCCTGCCCTCCGTAGGCGAGCCCCAGATAGACGGTCATGCGCGACTTGCCTTTGGTGCCGTAGTCGCCGAAAAAGCCCGTCTGGAATTCGTTGAACCAGATCGGCGTCGGTAATTGCCCCTTGATCATCATGGCCTGGAACGCGCCATCGACAGGATCGCCTGCGTAATAGCCAAACGCGCCGTAGTCCTGGTAGTCACTCTGGGTCGAGAGATAGTCGAACCCGCGCCGCGACGCCGTGTCGTAGAGATTGGAGAGCGCCGGTGTGTCGGGCATGTTTGCCTGCCTGACGGCGTCAAGATCACGCAGCAGGTCAATCGTAACGGATGACCAGAAACGGCGCAGATCGAGATAGCGTTCGCTCGGGCCTGGCCCGCTTGCGTCGGGCAGTTGAATCTGTTGCCAGTCACTGACCGTGCGCGACCAGCGCTGGCCTGCCCATGCCTTGTTCAAGCGGTCGAGATCTCCGTATCGCTTCTGCAGCCAGGCGATGAAGCGCTGCCGGGTGGCTGGCGAGTAGGAAAGATACCCGTTGCCGATTTCGTTGCTGTAACCCACGGCGATGACAGACGGACGGCCCGCGTACCGCTTCGTTATGCGGTCCGCAAGCCGCAGCTGCAGCCGGCGGAAGTCGGGATCCGAGATATCGTCCATGTACCGTTCGGCTGGGTACAGGGGCGTGCCGCCTTCGCTCACCAGCGTGATTCCGGGATAGGCTTGATGCGCCCATAGCGGCGCCGGCGTGCCGGGGATGTCGAGGATGACCTTGATTCCGGCTGCTTCCAGCTGGTCGATCAAAAAATCGAACGCGTCGAAGTCGAATCTGCTCTCGGCCGGCTCGAAGTAATCCCAGGAAAGATCACCCACACGAACGACCTTGAAACCCACCCTCTTCATGATCGCGACATCAGAGATGATCTGATCTTTCGATCGGTCCACCGGCTGATAGCAAGTGCCCATGAAAAGCTCAGCGGTGCCAAGCCGGGCCCTGTTCGCGGGAGCGCTCCCTGCTGCTCCCGATGCTGCCGCGACGAACAGCGCGATGGCACCAGCGATCACTCGCAAGAACATCATTGCTGCATTCTCGTTGTACGCAGAGACTTTGCTTTCGCCCTATCCGTCTATGGCTTCGCGGCGGGCTTGAGCAATCCCTGCATTCCAAGCCAGGTGACGAATTCCTGCATCAGCAAGGAATTCGTCGTTCCTTCCTTACCAAGCCCGAAGCCGTGGCCCCCGCTTTGATAGACATGCAGTTCGACCGGGCGCTTGGCGTTGCGCCATGAATTGACCAGATTGAAATTGTCCTTGCCGAACATGCCGTCATCCATTGCCAGCGCAGCGAACAACGGCGGTGCGTTGGCGGGAACCTCGACCGCATCCATCGGTCCGTAGACATACCCTGCGAAGTCCGGTGGCGTGGTTGCCGGGTCAGAGTCCTTGCCTGCTTCGAGAACAGTACCAAGCGTCGTGATGGCCCCGGCGGAGAAACCGATCATGCCGACACGGGCGGGATCGATCCCCCACTGCGTCGACCGGCCGCGAACGAGCTTGAGCGCCGCCAGTGCGTCCGCGATCGCGTTGGACGGGTCCATCTTCACTGGCGGCCCCATTCCTGCCGCACCCCTGATGAGTTTCATCACCCCGTCGCGGAACGCCGCTTCGTCCTTGGGCGTCGGCGTCAGCCGATACTTGAGTACGAACGCGGTGATGCCACGGTCGGCCAGTGCCTGAGCGACACGCCAGCCCTCGTTGTCCATCGAAAGAAACATGAATCCGCCGCCCGGCGCCACTATCACGGCCGCGCCGTTGGCAGTTCCCGGCTTGGGCAGCACTGCGGTCAGCGTCGGATAGGTGACGTTGCGAACATCGTTGCCAGTGCCGGGTGTCTCGTCGCTCAGGCTGCCGGGATTCGCCTTGTCATAGAGTGGAATCGCCCGCGCTCCGGCAGGCGCACCGGCCGGCGGCGGCCCATCCAAGGCACTCTGCGCACTCGCGAAGGGAGATGCCGAGAGGCTGAACGCGGCAAGGACCAATATGCAGGATTTCATCACATGTATCTCAAGGATTAATGGAGTCGATCGCTCAGGGCCGGGGCATGGTGGCTTCGAGCACTCGACGCTGCTGCCAGATCGAGCACGTTGTCACCCCGATGCCAGTGACATTGATTTGGCCGGTCGCTGAGGCTTCCGCGACCAGCCTTCGGCCCCTTTGCCTATGGCACGTTCGTCAGGTTCACCGTCCAATCAGGCGTGGCCAACTTGAATTCGCCACTCCCCGAAGAGAATGCCGCCGGACCATCCGCTGCGCCCTGGAGCTTCCACATGAACCAGGCAGTCGGGTAGCCGAGGTATCCGTAGACGCCTGAGATGCAATTGCTGTTGACGCAGCCGGGATTGCCCATGATGTCGTCGTGCTTGGCGTGCGCGAGGATGCCTAGCGCCTTGGTTGCCGCAGCGTTCGTCGTGGCGTTGTAATAACTGTTCTGGGTGTCGACCGCACCGCCGTCGCCGACGCTATTCATATACAAGATTGATCCGCGACCGTTCGCGAGCTGGCTTTTCGTCAAACCGCAGAACAGCCAGGAAAGAAACATGGGCGTTGGATGGATTGAGTAGTAGACCGAGAACGGAGCAGCCTGAGTCGAGAACAGCTTCGCGACGGTGCATCCGCCCTGCGAGTGGCCTGCAACGCCTGCCTTTGTGCCATCGACCTTGCCAAAGAAGATCGAGCCGCCCGTGTTGCCCTGATTGATGATGTAGTTCGCGGCGTCGATCACTGTTCCACCGGAGCTGGTGGCGGTATCACGCGAGCCAACGACGATGAAGCCCCATGTCGCCAGATGCCGCAGCCAGTACTGGTACACCATCGGGACTTGTCCGGAGCCGTTTGCCCAGGCGACGACGGGATGACGAAAGCCATTGGCGCCGAGATTTGTCGGATACCAGATATCGCAGAGATTGCCCTCTCGATCGCACGCGACCGAAGTTGCGGTTTGCGTGACTGCCCATGGCCCGTTCGCCATGTAGCTCTGCTCGATTGGTCCTTTGGGTGTGTAGCTCTGCGCCTGACTCAGGCCCGTCAGGCCGAACAACAAAATGAGTCCGCACAAAGTGACTGGAAGTCTCACGTGGCCCCCCGACAGTAGAGTGGCTTCCTTCACAACGGACGCGACACTGTTGCAACGAGTGGGACGTAGCGGTCGAGGTACTCGTTGATCTTCTCTCCGAGTTGCCTGGCCAACTCCGGATCGCGGTTGAGGCCATGGCCGGAGTTGGGGAAGACCAGTGCGTCGTGGGGCACCTTGCTCTTCTTCAACTCCTCCACGAAGTCTCTACTCGCGGCAAAGGGCGCGACCTTGTCCAGTTCACCAAAGGCGACCAATGTGGGCGGAGCCTCACCAGAGAACAGCGCTGCCGGTGTGATTGGTTCGAGGTTCTTCCTGTACGCACCTGACCTCATCATCTCGGCAGTGACCGTCTCCCCGGTAAGGATGGTCACGAAGGCGGCGCCTGCCTGCGCCGCCTCATCGGAGGTGTAGTCCTCGAGGCCGAACCAGGCTGCCGGTTCGAAGGAGGCCGGGCCGACCATCGAGATCACCGCGTTTACCGGAAGTGGAGAAGTCTTCGCATCCCGGTAGGCATAGATCATCGCGAGCGTGCCGCCCGCGGAGCCGCCCGCAATGACCATCCCGTCCAGCTTGTAACCCCGCTCACTGGCGGCGTTGACGATTGCGGCCACGCCTTGCTTGATCTCATCCGACATCTGCGCGACGGTGGCGGTGTTCTGATCGGTGCGCAGGGAGTAGTTGATGGTGGCGCCGACGTATCCTTTCGACGCGAAGTACTTGCCCATGTTCGCGTCGTCGGCCTTGTCGCCGACAGTAAATCCGCCTGCATGAATGTAGAGGACGAGCTTGGTGGCTCGCGCACGGTCCGCCGGCAGATAAAGGTCAAACTTGTTCAACAGGCCGTCGGCATAGGGCAGATCCACCTCGATCGTGCCCATCGAATCGGTCCAGTCGACCTGCATGCCCGCGAAGTCCGCCATGGGCCTCGTGGCCACCAGTATTCCTCCGGCGAACGAGAGCAGGAAGACGAGGACGTAGATCGCGGCCCACTTGAGCTTCTTCACCGGAACGTCCTCCCGCCCAGGAGGAAATCGAGTCCAAGATTGAATGTCAGCCATCCGGCGATCGCTCCGGTGACGACGAGAATCGCGAGGATCTTGCCTCTGCGGGAAATCTTCACGTTCTGCTCCTGGTGCCTCGATCGTCTTGCTGTAGGTCGCGATACCGGAGAAGTACTTGATGCCCGGTACAGGGTGTTCGCTCAGGGAGCCGAGGCTCGCCAGGGTGATTGACGCAGGTGCGCCGCCGACCGGGCTGGAAGCCCACATCCCACGCGCCGTCGATATCACCGATCACGCGAATGGGTTCATCGGCAACCGAGCGGTTCGCGGCGGTCGTGCCGTGTCGGAAGACGACGAATAATGATCCCTCGGCTGCCATCGTCATCGGGACGACGGTATGGTCGCCGTCGATCCGGTACGACGCGCGCCTGATCGTCGCGGAATCGGCGCGCCAGACCTCCGGCGCCTTGCCCTTGACGCGGAAGCGTGCATCAAACTTCTCGGGCCTCTTGCTACGATTGCTGACGAAGTAGATGTCGCCATCGGCGATCCTCCGGTGAATGAACATCAGCGTGTTGTCAGGGAGGCTCGCAGGTCGCATGAAGTCCGGCGCAACACCGATTTGACAAAGCACCTTTTCCACTAGTTGCTGCGGCCGCCCGCGCCATCATCGACACAGGTGAAGCTGCCTGCTTCGTCCAGGGGCCCCTTGCCGTCATGGCGCGCGACCCTGGGCCAGGCGCACAGCGGGCGCGTCATGAGCGGCTTAGCTGGCACTCCAGCGAGCGCAATCAGGAAATTGACCGGCTTCTCGGCGACGATGCGTTGGGGCGCTTTGCCGCTTTCGACCCAGCGATCCATTTCGCCTACGAAGTCAGCCGAGGTGAAACCCTTCCCGTCGAAGCAATGCCCCATGCCCGGGACCATGAATAGCTGCGCCGCCTCCGCCCGGTTGCCCAGCTTCTCCTTCGCGGCGCTGAAATAGGTAACGGTGTTTTCCGGCGCTACCGCCTGGTCGTCCCATCCGTGGTACATCATCAACTTCCCGCCGCCGTCGATGAACGGTCGAACATCGGCATCGGTCGCGTCGAGCACGCCGCTCAGCTTGCGCATCGCCGCCGCCCAATCCTTGTCGAGATCGAAGGACGCCATTGTCCAGTCCTTGTTGTCATAGACGAAGTAACCGAGCAGCTTCGGCGGGAAATCACCTCCAGTTGACTTGGTCTTGGTCCACCACTCACCCCACAGATATTCACTGCCGATCGGCAGGCCGTGATGGACGAGTTGCCCGCTGCTTGTCCGAACATCCTGATAGAGCGTGCGGACTGTTTGCACTTCGTCTGGCGACAGACAGGTCTTGGGATCCTGGGCAGGCTTGCAGGTAAGCACAGTGGGGTCGAATGGGCAGCCGCGCGAATTCTCGACCATGCCGTCCTTGTTGCCGTCGAGCGCATCGCAGGCCTTGAGAGCCGCATCGTGCAGCAACGGAACCTTGGGCGTCAGACTGTCGGGTGGCAACTTCTCGATCGCGCGACGGTACACACCAAAGCTCGTCATCAACGACACAAAATTGTTCGCCGCAGCTCCGGCGATGATGCCGTCATAGTCTTTGGGAAAACGCTGCGCCAGCATGAGTGCGTCGCGACCGCCGTTCGAACAACCCTGGAAGTAGGCACGTTTGGCGGGTGTCCCGTAGTACTGCACGATCAGCGTCTTGGCGACCTGCGCTCCCAGATGGTTGGCGCGGTAGCCATAATCGATGATTCGCTCGGGCTGCTGGAACGCCCAGTCCGGTTGATCGGTATTGTCATGCCCGGCATCGGTCGCGATCGTGACGTAACCATCGTTGACCGGCTTCATGAACGTCAGTGCGGACGTGGCCATGCCGCCGCTGGTACCGCTGCCGCCCAGGCCGAGCATCTTGTTGTTCCACTGTGCCGGCAACCAGATCTCCACCTGGATCTTCGAGGTGGCCACCGGCGATATCGACGCGCGCACCTGGCAGATGCCCCTGCGGGCAGGAACGTTCATGGGCGGCAGGGCAGCTCCTGCGACAACATGTTTGGCGCTATCGATCGTTGCACCGCCCACTTGCGTGCCGACCAACGCGGCGCAACGAGCCCCTTCATCCCGGGGCGGCGTCGCCGCTGCCGGGTTAGCTGTCCCGGGCGCTGTCTGCATCGTTGCGCCAGTGCATGCAACCAGGAAGATCGCAGCGAAGCTGACCATGAGGGATTTCATGACGACCGTTTCTGCTTGGCGAGAGCGCGCATGATGGGAGCTCCCACTGTCTCGGCGACCGGAAGTCGCAGTTGATGTTGTTGTCATCAACTTGAGGCTACTTGAGCCCGAACGACAGCGCTTTCGGCACGGTGCACTTGAATTTGCAGCCGAAGCACTGAAGCGGTCTGCACCTGTTCGAGATAGTCCTCGCAGCGAACGCGCTATTGCGCTCGCCCACGGGGCCGAGCGGCCCGCGGTGGGCAAGCAAACCTGGGCCGGTGGAACCCTCTGGCCATCCTGCGAGAGAGATCCAGGCGATTACGCTTGTATGTTTCGTTTCGGTGGGCGCTAGGACAAGCGCTGGCCCAGTAGGTCGCGCGGCGAGATTCCGAACGCTGACCTGAAGGCCGTGCTGAAGTGAGACATGTTGGAAAAGCCACACTCCAGGGCGACGTTCGTGACACTGAGGGCCCGTCCACTGCTTAACAGCAAATGTGCCTTCTGCAGCCGCTTCTCGTTCATGAACTCGCGCGCGGTACGGCCATCGTCCCGGAACAGCTTGTGCAGGTAGCTGAGCGAGAAGCCGCAAGCGTGGGCGACGCCTTCAAGCCGTAGATCTGGATCGCACGAACGTTCGCTGATCAATCGCTTCGCGCGCGCAAGGTTGCTCGTGCGGACACACGTGGTGGATGTGGTGACGTCGGCCTTGCCGTTGAATGCGAGCAGCACAAGGTCAGCAAGTGGGTGCGCGGCCCTGACGAATTCATCGTCGCTCATCCTGGCTGCATTCTGCTGCAGGGAAAGCAACGACTCCCTGACCAGGCGACCAAGCCCCTCCCCTACGTTGATCGGAGTAGAACACCGGCGATCCGCCCCCATGAGGCGATGGTCGATGAAGTCGCGAGGAATGCCCAGGCCGATCGTGTCGTTGTCGCCAAACTTGGAATGCACCAGCGGATCGCTCGACGACAGCAGTGCCGCCATTCCCGCTTCGCATCGACTCCTGCGCCCAAACTGCTCGAACTCGATGCTGTCTCGCAGCGAGATGTACATGATGTAGCGTTCGCGGGAATCCGCTGCGATCTGCTTGCGCTCGCGCAGGAGCTGGCCTTTGCCGGCCGTCGTCGTAATGCGGATGATCGACCAGTCGGCGACAGAGCGGCCCTCAGCGGTCATCGCAAAGTTGCGATCGGTGGCCGCACCCAAACCAAGCCGGTACGGCATCAAGTGGCGGCAGATAAAACTCACCCACTGATCCCGCAGGCTCGGCAACGTCGTCGCGCAGCCACTGAATCGATCCTGCGCCCGGAGCATCACAGCGCTCATCGTTGCTTTCCCCCCACGGTGTCTTGTCAGACCACACGGTGCCACAAGGGTACGCCGTCGCCGGTTGCGGATGCAACGACGGCTCGGCCGCCCGTCCTCCGTAAGGCAAGTCGAGTGCTCTACGCCGAAAGCCAGTCGAGCGCGTGGGCAGTAAGCTACTTTGAACTCGGATGCACCGCGCAACGAATGCTTCACTCTCAACCTGGCTCAGCAGCGGACCAAGTGTCAGATCGGGTGCATGAATGGCTCACCGGGTACGGCAGCCCCACCGCGTCCGCAGCGTCGCTGCTTTGCGATGGGCATGACCCGACGAGGGTGGCCTATCGAATCGTGACCGAGGGCCTATCCAGTTGTGATTTGACCTACCAGGACCTGCGACAAGAATCTGAGCGCTTCGCCGCGGCGCTCGCCAGCATCGGTGTGCGCCCCGGTGATCGGGTGGCTACCCTGATGGGCAAATCGCGTGAATACCTGATCACTCTGATGGGGATTTGGCGCCTTGGAGCCGTGCATGTACCGCTATTCACCGCATTCGCAGCTCCGGCAATACAGTTTCGGGTGCAAGCGAGCGGCGCGAATCTCATCGTTGTCGATCCCTCGCAGGAGCCTAAGCTCGCAGAACTGGAAAATCTGTCCCTGCGTGTGATCACGACCGGTCCGGCGACTGGAGACGCACTGAACTGGAACCAGTTTTTGGGAACGGGCAAACCGGGCTTTCCGGCCGCCGTGCTCGGTGGCGAAGCGCCATTCATTCAGATCTATACCTCCGGCACGACGGGTCGACCCAAGGGCGTGGTGGTTCCGATACGCGCCCTGGCTTCATTTCGCGCATATGTCACGTTCGGTCTGGATCTTCGCCCCGACGACACCTTTTGGTGTGCCGCCGATCCGGGCTGGGCCTATGGCCTCTATTTCGGAGTGCTTGCCTCGTTCTCCACGGCAACGATGGGACTGTTCGTTCAAGGCGGCTTCTCGCCCGCATTGACGCTGTCCGTGCTAGATCGTTTCGGCGTCACCAATTTCGCGGCTGCGCCCACCATCTATCGGGCGCTACGCACCTCGAACCTGCCGGTACCGAGAGGGTTGAGATTGCGCTGCGCCTCGAGTGCGGGCGAGCCGCTCACACCGGATGTAAACGAGTGGGCGGTGCCTTCGCTCGGCGTCGCGGTCCACGACCACTACGGCCAGACCGAAACCGGGATGCTGATCAACAATCATCATCACGAGAGCGCGAAACGCGCATTGAAGCCACGTTCCATGGGATTGGCGATGCCGGGTTGGAAGGCCGAGATCCTTCATCAGGATCGCGACGAGCCGGCACCGCAGGGAACGCTGGGACGGCTGGCGTTCGCGCTGGATCAGAGTCCCCTGGCCTGGTTCAACGGCTATCACGACGACCCCGAAAAAAGCGCCGAGAAATTCTCTCGTGATGGTCGCTGGTATCTGACGGGTGATACAGCGCGCATGGACGACGATGGCTCCTTCTATTTTTCATCTCGCGATGATGACGTCATCATCATGGCGGGCTACCGCATTGGCCCCTTCGAGATTGAATCCGTGCTGGCAACTCATCCCGCTGTCGCCGAAAGCGCCGTGATCGCTACGCCCGATGAAGTCCGCGGAGAAGTGCTCGAAGCCTTCGTCGTGCTGCGTGAGGGCACATCCGCATCAAAAGAAGTGGGTCAAGAGCTGCAGAGCTGGGTGAAGAGACAGTACGCGGCGCACGCATACCCGCGCTCCGTCCACTTCGTCGACAGCTTGCCGAAGACACCGAGCGGCAAGATTCAACGCTTCGTCCTGCGAGAACGCCGACGTGCCGAACTGGCAGCAGATGCCCGCGCCGGCTCGCGATGATAAGTCGAGAATCGAGCCCATTCAGGCAGGAACGGCGCGCTGCGCACTTCAGGCGATCCTGCTGATCACCGCGACGAGTGCAGATCAATCATGAATTCAGTACCTGCCAATCTGCGTGGCGCCATAGCCAGCGCCGCAATGCTCATGCCAATTGCCTCAACGGCCGACACCTGCCGACTCACCACTGCTGCCCTCCGGGCTGCTGGGTCCTGTAAAGCTCCTCAGTGTCACGGAGCGGCGACAGTGCGCATCATCACGCTCAAGGCAGCAACGCATCGGAGGAAGGAATCGTGATTGTTCGGCGGTTCGGTGCCCTTTTTCACAACCTGAGCGTGACGACACGACACCTTGTCGTCGCAGTGGTAGTCGTCGCGACCTCGGGGGTTTGCTCCGCGCGTGCCGCCGGCGATGGGCGATTCGAGATCCGCGTCCTTTCATCCCCTCGTCCCGATCTGGTGTCGGGCGGCGATGTGTTGGTAGAAGTGCGAAGCGCCAACGGCCCGACGACGATCACCGTCAATGGCGTGCCTGCGTCGGCGCCCAGTCTCGATTCCCAGCGAGGCACACAAGTGGGCCTCCTGACGGGACTGAAGCCAGGCAAGAACAAACTCGTGGCGCGCTCCGGCAAGGCTGTCGCGCGACTGACCGTGGTCAATCACTCGAAGGACGGCCCCATCCTTTCAGGACCGCACACCTGGCCCTATCAATGCACCACGGAGGCAGCGGGTCTCGGCCCGCCACTCGACAGGATGTGCAATGCCGAGACCCGCGTGGAGCGCTTCTATCGAACGAAGGACGGTAAGTTCAAACCGCTTCCGGCCGCCGGACGGCCAATAGACGTGGCGGAAGTCACACTGCCGGACGGACGAACGGCGCCCTATGTCGTGCGTGTCGAGTCAGGGACGCGCAACCGCAGCATCTATCGCATCGCCATGCTCGACGATCCGGACGCCAACGATGGCGAGGCATGGAAGCCGAGTGCTCTCTGGAACCGGCGCCTGGCCGTCATGTTCGAAGGGGGCCTCGCCGGTCGTTACGAACAAGGTTTCAGCCTGCCTGCATTCATCCTCAACGATCTGTATCTGTCGCGCGGCTTTGCAGTGATGAATGCAAGCGGCCTCGTGAACGGACTGGTGTCAAACGCCGTGCTCCAGGGCGAAACACTGATGATGCTGAAGGAACACTTCATCGAGCGCTATGGTGTGCCGCGCTGGACTGTCGGGACCGGCGGGTCCGGTGGCGCCATCCAGCAAATTCACATCGCAGCGCTCTATCCGGGCCTGCTCGATGGCATTCAGGCGCAGTCCTCCTTTGCCGACTCCCAGGTCGCGACGCACGTGCTCGACTGCGACCTCATGGAGAACTACTGGAAGGAGGCCGACGCGAACGCGTGGACGGATGCGAAGAAAGCCGCAGCAGCGGGCTACGCTTCAGCGACGACCTGCCAGCTCTGGACGCGCTTCATCGCCCCGAACCTGAAGGTCAACAACAAGGCAGCGTGCGGTCTCAAGGACTTGAGCCTCGTGTACGACGCCCAGACCAATCCGAAGGGAGCGCGCTGCGGGCTTTACAGCTTCCTCGCGAACCAGTTGGGTCGTGATGCGACGACCGGATTCGCGCTGTCGCCACTCGACAATGTCGGCGTGCAGTACGGTCTGTCCGCGCTGAATGCAGGCGCGATCAGTGTCGATGAGTTTCTTGATCTGAATGAACGGATCGGCGGGTACACCGTGGACAGCGACTACGCTGCTGCACGCACCGCGGCCGATCCTCGCGCTCTGCGGCGACTGTATGCCAGCGGCCTGGTCAATTCCGGCGGCGGAGGGCTCGATACCACGCCGGTCATGCTGTACCGGAGCTACGGTGACCCCGAAGGGGATTTTCATGATCATCAGCGCGACTTCGAAATCAGGCTCCGGATGATCCGTGCGAACGGAGACGCGGCGAACCAAGTCATCTGGGTTGGTCCGCGGCGCCCCGACCCGCCACCGTTCCAGCCCAAGCCACTGCAGGTCGAGGTGCTCGACGTCATGACGCCGTGGCTCGACGCGATCACGACAGATCCGTCACCACTCAGCCATGCGAAGGTGGTCAACCTGCGTCCGGCCGAAGCAACCGATGCGTGGTTCGACGCCGACGACAAGAAGCACGTAGCCGAGGCGACCCTGGACCCCAACAGCGCCTTCAACCGGACTTATCCGGTTCATGGCAATCCACGCATCGCCGCGGGCGGCCCGCAAGCGAACGACGTGCTCAAGTGCCGGCTGAAGCCTGTCGATTCGGCCGACTACAGCGTCACCTTTTCTGAAGAGGAGACGCAGCGGCTGCGACGGATCTTCCCTTCCGGCGTCTGTGATTTCAGCAAGCGTGGAATAGGCCAGGTCCGCCAATCAGGTACGTTCGTGAAGTACTGAGCGCGGTGCATGCGCCAGGCGGAGAGGAGATCGACGTGATTTCGAGTTGCAGTTCCATTCTGAGCCTCGGACTTGTCATGGCTCTCGCCACGGTGGCCACGCTTCCGGCTGGAGCATCCGACAGCGCCGCGCACACGGACCGTCGTTTTGCCACGTTCGTCAATCCGATCGATCTGCCCTATCGCTATCAACCGATCCTGAAACCCGCACCGGGCAAGCAGATCTTTCGCGAAGCAGCCGATCCAACCGTCGTCCGGTTCAAGGGGCGCTATTGGCTGTTTGCCTCTCATTCACACGGCTACTGGTGGTCGACAGACCTGCTGAATTGGAACTTCATCAAGCAGGAAGGCGCGGGTGTCGAGAAATACGCCCCGACCGCCGTCGTGATCGGCGACCGGCTCTACATGGCGACCAGTGACCTCTCGACAAAGATCTGGGTCACTGACGATCCGATGACGGGAAAGTGGGAAGCAGCGGCCGACATTCCGAACCGTTACTGGGATCCCGCGTTGTTCCTCGACGACGACGGACGTCTCTATATGTATTACGGATTGAGCGAGAAGAACCCGTTGCTGGTCGAGGAACTCGATCCAAAGACGTTCAAGAGTCTCACCCCGCCGACGCCGATCCCGGCTTCGCGCGAACCAGCGAGCCGAGGTTGGGAAGTGGTCGGCGACACCAACGAAAGGGAAGACAAGCCGAGCTACATCGAGGGCGCATGGATGACGAAACATGCCGGGCGTTACTACCTCGAGTACTCGGCGCCGGGACTGAATGGAAGGGCTATGCCAACGGAATCCTCACCTCGGATCGCCCGATGGGTCCCTTCGTGTATCACAGCTACAATCCCTTCGCGATCAAACCCAACGGCTTCGTGGCGGGCGCCGGGCATGGCAGCACGCTGCAGGGCCCCGGCGGCCTGTGGTGGCATTTCGGCACGACCACCATATCGCAGCGTCATATTTTCGAACGCAGGCTCGCGTTGTTTCCCGCTCGCTTTACGCGAACCGGCGAGATCGTCGTCGACAGCTATCTCGCCGATTATCCTCGCTACATCGATGGCGACCGCGAGCTGACAGGCTGGATGCTGCTGTCACGCAAGAAGCCGGTCACGGTGTCCTCGGAGCTGGCCGGCTTCCCTGCAGCCAACGCGGTTGACGAGGAGATTCGCTCCTGGTGGTCGGCCACGACGGGCAGTGCGGGCGAATGGATTCAGATCGACCTGGGCGCAAAAAAGCAGATCGAAGCCGTGCAGATCAACTTTGCCGATCAGGACAGCACCGGTAAGGGGATCAGCACCGACGTCTATCGCTATCGGCTGGAACTGTCTGACGACGGCAAGCGCTGGCGCACGGCGCTGGACCGGTCGGCACAGGGACGCGACGCGCCGCACGACTACCAGGTCCTGCCGCGTGCCGACACGGCGCGCTTCGTTCGCCTGAGCAATGTCCATTCACCCGACGGAGGAAAATTTTCGCTCTACGACCTCAGGGTCTTCGGCAACGGCGGCGGTTCACGGCCCGCAGCGGTGAAAGGTGCCACCGCGAGGCGCAATCCGGTCGATGAGCGCAAGGCGACGGTCCGCTGGAAACCCGCGCGCGGCGCACAGTTCTACATCGTCCGGATCGGCGCGGCGCCGGAACTGATGACCCAGTCGTTTCAAGTCTACGACGGCGAGACATCGGTGCAGATCAACACACTGAACGCGGGTCAAGCCTACTACTTCGCTGTCGACGCAGTGAACGAAGCCGGGATCCGACGCGCGGTCCAGACGGCGCGCATGGATTGACTGACGAATCGCACTTCCGTCCGTGGTGCCGGACCCAGCTAACGTCTGAGGTTTGCCTCGATGCTTGCCGCGACGCTTCTGCAAGCCTGGAGCGTGTCAGCTGGCGGCTTGGCGATGGTGAACAACTCCACCGAATACAGCCCGGAGAAACCCCACGATTCGGTCGCCCTCGTGAGTGCGCCGATGTCGTAGTCCACGACGCTATAGTCGGGGGCGAAAGCCGCAGCTTTCGCCGACACGATCTCAAGCCAGGGCGCGAGCTTCGCCAACTGCGCGATACGATCCTCGACGTTGCTTGCTTTTGAATTGCCCCAGTCAGCGACGGCGCGACACGACGGGTCGTTGACGCCCCGCAGGACGGCGACCACGTTATCGATGTCGACACTGTGACCGGTATGGTTTTCGGCCAGCAACTTCACGCCAAGGCTCTTAGCGTAGGCGGTCAGCTGTTTGAAGGAGTCGATGACCCGCTCGCGCGGGAACACGCCCACAGCCTGCATGGGGCCGAGATTTGCACGGATCGATCCTGCACCGATCAGCCGCGTGCGGTCGATCCAGCGCCGCACGAAGGCGATGCCCGCTGAGCGGACAGCGTCGTCGTCGCTCGCCAGGTCATAAGTGCCATCGAGCTGAACATTGGTCAGACGAACGCCTGCCTTGTCTGCCGCCGCCCGCAACCGAAGGCAGTAGTCGTCGGACTCGTCTTCGAACTGGATGTTCCAGACTTCGAGATTGCGCAAGCCGAGATTGTCGCGGACGAATTGCGGCGCATTGAGATAACTGTCCGTGCCGGGAGTCGTCCGGTTTCCAAGACGCATCGAATAGCGCTCGCGAAAACTGACCGTCGTCACGCCGAGGCGCGAGCGCGGGTCAGCGTTGCCTGCCAGCAGCCCGCTCGTGCAGCCGGCAGCGAGAACAGACGTGGCGCTGGCGGCGCAAATGGCGATCGCCTGACGACGGGTCAGCAGGCTTGCTGCGCGTGCGGTATGTTGATGAGACAACGACATGAGTCTTCTCTCTTCTGAGGGTCGCGGTGCTATTGGGGTAACGCAAAGGCGACGTAGGCATTCCTTGCGCGTGCTTCGGCGGTGCCGCCCGTCAGCGGATAGCCGCCGAAACCCGCCGGTACGATCACGTACTGGCGGCCTTCGTGCAGGTAGGTCACCAGACCGCCGCGAGGATGGGAGGGCAAGGCGCCGGCCCAGAGTTCCTTGCCGCTATCGCTGTCGTAGGCGTGAAGCTTCCTGTCCGCTTCCGATGCGACGAACACAATGCCGCTCGCGGTGACGATCAGTCCGCCCTTCACCAGCGGCATGCCGGTCGGCTCGGTTCGGCCGGGCATCGTTCCGACGCCGGTCTGCCAGAGGATCTTCCCTGTATTGAGATCGTACGCAGTCAACGACTGCCAGGGCGGTTTGATTGCTGCCCCACCCGTGCTGGTCACGAGCTGCCCAAAATCTGCCCGGTAGCGCAGCGAGCCGTCGGGCGATGTCGGCGCCTGAAGGGATGGCCGCGGTGGCGCCACTGGAACCGCGCCCGGTTCGATGACTTCTGACCGGCCTGGCGCGGACTGTGTCGCCGCCTTTCCATCTGATTTCAGGAACCCGATCAGCGCCGTGAGGTCCACGTCGCCGATCTCCGGAAAGGCCGGCATCGTCGCTCGCCCTCCCCTGATGATCGCGCGCAGATCGGCATAAGCCATTCGCCGGGTCACGCCAGTGAGCGCCGGAACACCTGCCTGCCCCGCCAGCTTCGATCCGTGACAGAGGGAGCAGGATTGCGCGTACAGCGCCGCTCCCCTTCCTCCAGCGGAGGCGATCGCATCCAGCTGTGCAGCGCTCATTGGCTCTTGCAGTTGCAGAATCGCCGGTACATCGAATGAGACAACATAGAAGCGGCCCTGCGGGTCGGCGCCCTGTTGTCCCCAGTTCGAGCCTCCGTGATTACCAGGCATTTGGACGCTGCCCCGAAGCGAAGGCGGTGTGAAAAGCCCCTCGTTGCGGGCCGCGCTTATCCGCGCGGCCAGCGCGCGGCGCTCCTGCTCGGGAAGCATCGGGTCGAGGTCCGCAACAGTGAAGGACTGGCGCGCGAACGGCGGCAGGCTCGAGAAGGGCTGGGTCGGCGAGGCATGCTCACCGGGCACATCTGAAAGGGGCACGGGCCTTTCCTCGATCGGGAAAAGTGGCTTGCCCGTCACGCGGTCGAATACGAACAGAAAACCATGCTTGGTCGAGACGGCGACCGCTGGAACGGTTGTACCTTCGCTGCGGACCTCCATCAACGTCGGTGCCGCGACGAGGTCGTAGTCCCAGAGGTCATGATGCACGGCCTGGAAGTGCCAGAGGTATTGTCCTGTACGCGCATCAACAGCCACGATGCTGTTACCGAAGAGGTTGTCGCCCTTTCGATCCGCGCCATAGAAGTCGTAGGCGGGTGATCCCGTCACGAAATAGGCGATGCCGCGCGGCTCATCGACCGAGAGTCCACCCCACACATTGGCTGCGCCGGCGCTCTTCCATGCGTCTGCCGGCCAGGTGTCATGGCCGCGTTCGCCCGGATGGGGGATCGTGTGGAAGCTCCAGACAAGCTTGCCGGTATGCACGTCATAGGCCCGGACATCGCCTGGAGGCGATTCATAGGATTCGCCCGTGATGGAGCCGACGATGATCAGGTTCTCGAAGATGCGTCCCGGCGTGGTGGGTGACACTCGGATCTTCTGTGGGTCGCGACCGAGTCCTTCACGCAGATCGACATTGAAGTCCGCAACCGGCTGGCCTGTTTCCGGATCCAATGCCTTGAGATAGTTCCCGGAGACGAAGATGACGCGCTGCTCGGTTCCATCGGCGCTCCGCCACAGCGAGAAGCCCCGGAGGCCACGGCCTGCAAGATTCGGCTCTGTCCTCCAGAGCTCCCGTCCGGAGCCCGGGTCGATGGCGACGATCGCATGTCCAGCCCCGACGGCGACGAGGCGATCTTCCAGCACGAGCGGCTCGCACGACAGATCGACGTCCACCATCGGGTAGGTCCATGCCTGCTGCAGCAAGCCCACGTTCCGGCGGGTGATTTGGGTCAGCGGCGAAAAGTGCGTGGAACCTGCACCTCCTTCGTATGTGGGCCAGAACGACACAGCGGCGGGATCTTCCGACGAAGTGGTAACTGCAACGCATGCCGCCAGCGACAAGCCAGCAGCGCCCAGCAGTCCGAGCTTTACAGGTGTGATCGTCCGGAGGTGATGCAATTTGATCTCTGTGTTTCGCCTGAGCCGGATCGGGTCAGCGCACCTGCGCATCTCCCCAAAAGACGAATGTGCCGCGCACTGCGGACGTGACGACATCCAGTGCCCCGTCGCCATTCAGGTCGATGACAGTGAAGCTCGATCCGACGCCCGAACGGTTGTGGATCACTTCAGGTGTGAATCGGACGCCGCCTGCAAGCGCCTTGTCGCGTACGCCCCGATAGAGCAGCAGGTAGGGCGATCCCGCCGGATCTGGATCAAGGTTGGAATCAAGGTGAGCCCACTGCTTCTTGCCCGTGAAGAAGTCGACGACACCATCATGGTTCACATCGGCCGCGATCACGCCTGCGTGAAGCTGCGAGACTGAAAGGTCGCCGGCATTGCTTTGGTCGGGATCGCCCATGACGAGGTGACCCACGAACGAGATGTCGCCGGCTATGCGCGTCTGCTCGTACCAGGCGAGGCCCCAGCCGTGCGCATTGATGGTCGAGATCACATCCGCAAGGCCGTCATCATTGACGTCAACAATCGCCATCTCACCGCCGCCCTCAGGTGTTTCGGCGGGAAGCAGAGGATTTCGAAAGACGTACGGATGAAATTCCCAGGCGGCAGCGGTGACGCCGCCACTGGGCTGCGCCCACCAGCCTTTGACCTGAACGATATCCATGCGGCCATCGCCATTGATATCGCCGGCGCCGAAACTGTGGAGCGTGCTCTGACCCGGCTCTGACACGAGGAAGACCGGCCAAGGCGCCGTCGGATTGACTGGATCGACCTTCGCGAACGCCACTCGTCCGCCCTGCACGATCAGCACTTCCGGCACCCCGTCCTTGTCGAGATCTGCAAGGAGCGTGAGTTCGGAAGCATTGCCAGGAATGACCAGATGGCGCGCCCAGCGGCGTGGCTGACCCTGCGGATTCACGTAGAGCACCATCTGCCGCCCTTCCGTCGCGAGCACGTCCGGCCAACCATCACCCGTGAAGTCGTAAGCGTGCGTAATCATGTTGGCGGCGTACTGAGTGCCGGGACTGTAGGTGGCGGCGACATAGATCTCGCGGCGGCGTTCGAAGGTTGGCCCGAGGTAGTAAAAAGGTCCCGCCACGATGTCAGCATGTCCGTCGCGATCGATGTCGGCGACGGCTGCATCCCATGCATAGCTGAAGTCATCCAGTTTCTGCCTGCGAAAGCCCGCAGAGACCCTTTCGTCTTCGATTCTCTGATCCCCCAGATCCCTGTAGGCGATATGTCTGAAGCGGACGTCACCCGAGCCGGGCGCCACGAATATCCCGACCGGCCCCGCACTGAGGCCCTCATCGAGCGTCACGCCGCCGACCGCTCCGCGCGCGCCGTCGACTCGAACGCGACCCGTGTTGGTGTCTAGAAGGACATCTGCACGGCGCCAGACATTCGTTTGAGCGGCCACCGACTCTGTTTGCCTGGCAGTCCCGGCTGGAGGCGCGATGGCAAGCGGCTGGGTGCTCGCGTCAGCGGGCACGGCAGAACGGACATCGCCGCCAACGGGGATGATCGGCGCTTTCAGTCTTTCTCCCTTGAACGTGCGGAAGTCGACGACACCAGGAACAGTTGGGGAGTCGCCGGCGGGTACGCCATTGGGAGGCGTCACGAAGCGCGCCTGGCCGGTGATGCTGGCTAACCTGGTGCGAGAGACCTCCTGTGCGCGTGCGTCGAAGACCACGAAGGCGAATTCGGCCGGCCCCTCGCCGAAGGAGGCGAGATATCCCTGCACTCCCCCATCGGGTTTTCTTTCGGCACGCAAGAGGATGCCGACGCGACAGGGTGCCGCGCAGGAAAACTCATACGATGCGGCGACATCCTGTAGCGGCCGTTCGAGAAGAAGAATGCCGGCAGCGTTGTTCCTGTGAGATCGCGCGAGGACCTCTCCGCCGCTTGAAGCCCACACCACCTCTCCGAGCCGGGGAAGTCTGCGAACGTCAGGATCCGACGCGCCGAAATTCGACGTGGAATCTGCGGTAAGCGATTGGCCGTGCGAGTAACCCGTGATGCAAATCGCAACAAGCGCCGCGACGGCCAATCGGGTATGGCTGAACATTTCAGATGACCGGGTGCTCGACATTCAGACTGGCAGTGCGGCGAGAATTGGAGGGGGCACGGCATCCAAACCGCAGAGGGTCTGGACGCCGTGCCTGGTTCCCGGCGAAGTCGTGTAGAGGTTGCGACGCCGCCTAGAACTTTGCCGTCAGCTGCGCCGAGTAGGTACGGCCGAACGGCAGGCCGTACTTGAAGTGCCACGAGCCGGGCGGGTCACCGTTGGACGTGAAGTAGTCCGGCTCTGCCTCGGTGACGTTCGTGATCGCCAGCAGCGCGCGCCATCCCTGCAGGCCGAATCGGCGCTCGCTGAACTGCGCGTTGTAGCCGAAGGACAGATCGAGCTGCGTGTACGGCGAGAGCTGCCGGTCCGGCGCAAGCGTTTCACCGTTGTCTTCGACCTGTCCGGTTGCAGTCATCTCATCCAGGTACCGCACCGTCAGGTTCGCGTCGAAGCCCTTCCACATCGCCGTGAAGCCTGCCGTGCCCTGCCATTCGAACACGGAGATCGAGTCGAACAGCACACCCATGTGCTCCTCGGCGGGGCTGCCAGGAACGACGGAGATGTCGTTCGTCAGATAGCGAGACACCGCCAGCTGCGCCAGCAAAGTGACATCGCCCACCGAGTGCAGGTAGCTGGTGTTGAAATCGATGCCATTCATCTTGACGCTGCCGAGGTTCTGGATCCGGCTGTCGACAACCACATTGACCCTGCAGAAGTCATTTCTCACAGACGACTCCGCTCCGAATGAACCACCCGATGCGACGAAATCGTAGTTCAGGCCTTCCAGGAACGGCTGCAGCAGGGGGTCTGCGGTGCTGATGTCGTTGTTGTTGCAGGTCACCGGGTTGTTGATAGGGATGACCAGGCCGCCCCATCCGCCGTAATTGGTGGCTGGCCCAGTCGGACCTGCCGAGTAAGCAGCGAGCGATCCAGGGAAGATGATCTGATCATCATATGTGATGTCCCAGTACGTCAGCCCGACGCTAAACCCTTCATGCTCGAACTGCGCGCCGACCGTCCAGGTCTCCGCTTCCTCTGGCGTGAGTCCCGGGTTTGATCCGAGCATGAGGGCGGAATTCGCCAGCCCGAACGGTCCGACGAGTCCGGGGGGCAGCAATCCGTTTGTGATTCGGGGATCACCCCAGTTCGGAAATGGCAGTGCAGAGCCCGACGTCACCGCTTTGGGATTTGAATCCGTGACCGACGGAGCGCGGAACGACGTACCCCAGGTCCCCTGCAGGCTGAACTCGTCCGTCACCTCCCACGTCACACCGAGCTTGGGATTGGTCGTGTCACCGACGTCGGAGTAGTCATCGTATCGACCCGCGGCTGACAACGTCAGATTGTCCAGCACCGGAACGTTCAACTCGACGAAGAACGAACTGATATTGCGATCGTATTCCGAATCGCCGTACGTACTGATCTCGGTCCACACGTTCGTCGGACCCGTCTGGGAGCGGTTCCGGTTGGCGTTGGTTTCGGTGCGATACTCGGCCCCCACCGCAGCGCGGAGCGGCCCCGCCGGAAGGTCGAACACAGGCCCATTGAACTTCACGACTCCTTGCTCGAGCGTCGTGCGGCTCTCGAATCGGGAGCTGCTATACACCTGCTCTATCTGCGCCGCCGTCAGCGGGACCGAGCTGAGCGGATTGACTGCGCCGGCCCGGATCTGGGCGGTCAGTGCAGCGCTGTTGATCGCCCCTGTCACGCAACTGTCGCACGACTCGTTGTGACCATAGTTGAAGAAGGCCTCGCCTTGCCAGCCTCCGGGCAAATTCATGTCGAGACCGAGCACGGCGCCGATGGTCTCTGACTCGGCGTCGAACTCGCGCACCATGCCGTCCTTCAGCGTGCTGTATTGAACCTGCTGATTCGCAGGCAGGCCCGCGATGAAATACGGCGAACCCAACAGGCCAATCCGGGCAGTTGGCGACGCGGACTCCGAGCGCGTCTCACGTTTCGTGTACATCACGTTGCCGAAGATCGCGAGGCGATCCGTGAGGTCCTGGTTCACGTGCAGCGTGAACTGATCGCGTGTCTGCTCACCGGTCCAGTCCGTGTAGTCGGCCGCGTCGACGAGGTTCGGACTATTGAGGGCCAGACTGGCGGCCGTGAGCCCGGTACCGTCTCCGCTAGGAACTCCCCAATACGTGTAATTCTCTGCGCGCGGGATGGCAGCGTTCGCAGTGGCCCCCTGACTGATGATATTGGGCGAGAAGCCGACCGAGGCGTTGTCCCGATCAATCCGCATGTCCGGTCCGCCAAACGGTCGCTGGTCATTCAGCAATCGATCGACCGATCCGGCCCGCGCCGAGTCTCGGTCGAGATGCTCATAGGTTACGAGGATGTTGCCCTGTCGCTTGTCGCCGAGATTCCACACTGTGCCACCGATCAAGGTTGCGCCGAGCTGCGTCCCTCCCGATTGGTCGTCGGAACGGACAGTGGCTTCAACACCTTCGAAATCCTTGCGAATGACGTAGTTCACGACCCCGCCGACCGCGTCCGATCCGTAGATGGCCGAGGCGCCGTCCGTCAGGACTTCAAGGCGCTCCAGCGCACCGATCGGCACCTGGTTCGCATCAGTGAGGGTTGCTGCAGCGCCCTGGCCGACGACGCGACGGCCATCGACGAGAATCAGCGTCCCGCCCGGGCCGAGACCACGCAGGTTGATCGCTTCGACCTGCGCGCCGTTGTAGCCCTGATTCGCAGTGCCGCCCTGCTGGTTCGCATTGCTTCCGATGGCTGTCTGGTTCTGTGGCAGACGCCGCAGGATATCGGCAGTGTTGGCAAGGCCGGTCATCTGCATCTCCGCGTTCGACAGCACTGTCGGCTCGCTGCCCACCGACTCCACACCTCGGATGTTCGTGCCTGTGACGATGACCTCTTCGAGCTCCATCTGCGATGAAGGAGCCTTATCCGCTTCCTGCGCGATGGCAGAGAGTGAAAACTGTGTGGCTAGAATCGATGCGATCGCGCTGCTCAACAATCTGTTGCGAGACATATCGACATCCCCCTTCAATTTTTAATCAGACACACATTCCGCCAGTCGACCGCTACCTATTGAGACTTGGTTGATTTATTCGCGATCGGGCAGCACCGGAGTTCGCTGCTCTTCAGTCACAAGGAGTTGTTCGACCGCGATCCACTATCGTCTTCGCGGCAACGCGAGCACTCCCAGTTGAAAGCAGCGTACCCACTCGGAACGCGCCTGCTTTGTGTGCAGAGCACTCGATTTTGTGTTTAGAGCACAAGGTTGCCGACGGCCTCTATCGATCTACGCCGCGCCTGTTTCCGACAGTCCGGTGCGGGCCATCCTGGACCGCCCGCACGAAACGCTCGCCTAGACGCGCCCTTCTCGAAGGAACTCCGCCGCGTGATGCGCCGCTCGGGCGCTCAATGCCATATAGGTCAGCGAAGGGTTCTGGCACCCGCTTGAAGCCATTGCCGAACCGTCCGTGATGAACAGATTGCGAACGTCGTGAGACTGGTTGTATTTGTTCAGCACGGATCTCTTTGGATCCTTGCCCATGCACGCGGTCCCCATTTCGTGGATACCCAAGCCCGGCGCGCCGGGCGTCGTGCCCGCATATACAACCTTTCCGCCGGCTGCTTCCATCATCGCCTTCGCATCGGCAACGATATGTTTGGCCATCTCCTGCTCGTTCGGCCCGAGCGCGCACTCAATGTGAACCAGCGGAATACCCCACTGGTCCGTGCGGGTGGGATGCAAGGTGACGCGATTGTCGGGATTGGGCAGCATTTCGCCGAACCCGCTGACGAAAAGAAGCCACGGTCCGAGCTTGCGCGTGCGCTCCTTCAGCTCACTGCCAATACCAGGTCCAGACAACGCCGCAGAGCGCCAACCCATGCGCCCGGCCGCTCCCTGATACCCGTAACCGCGCACGAATTCACTGGACCCGGTGAGATTACGAAAGCGCGGGATATAAAACCCCGTCGGTCGCCGGCCGTGATAGAACGTGTTGGGCCCCTGAGGCAACACGCTTGCCGCCGTCAATCCGAACACGTGATCCATCAGGTTGCGGCCAACCATTCCCGACGAATTCCCAAGTCCCTGCGGGTGCGCTTCCGACTTTGAATTGAGCAGGATCTGTGCGGTCGCGATCGCCGAGGCGCAGCAGAAGATCACCTTGGCTTCGTAAGTGCGACCTTGCTTGGTATTCGCATCGATGACGCGAACGCCGGTGGCCTTGCCCGTCTTCGGATCGTGAATGATGCTGTGAGCGATCGCGTCTGTGACGATCGTCAGATTGCCGGTGCGCTCGGCCGCCGGCAACGACGAGCTCAAGCTGGAGTGATAGGCGCCGTAAATGCAGCCACGATCGCACAAGGAGCGGTTCTGGCACGTGCCACGGCCGAGGTCCTCATGATGTGGTTGCGCCTGAGAGAGGTTCGCGGTGCGGCCAGGAATCACTTTGCGCCCAGCGAACGACTTCTCGACGGCCTGCTTGAACTGCAGCTCCGCATCGTTGAGCGCGAAGGGCGGCAGAAAGTCGCCGTCGGGAAGTTGCGCCAATCCTTCCTTGGTTCCCGACACACCGATGAATCGCTCGACATGGCTATACCAGGGCGCGAGATCCGCGTACCGAATGGGCCAGTCAGAACCATGGCCATCCTTTGCGTTGGCTTCGAAATCCATCTCGCTGAGACGATACGACTGTCGTCCCCACATGATGGAACGACCCCCGAGGTGATAGCCCCGAATCCAGTGGAAGGGCTTGTCGTCCGGGAAGGTGTAAGGATGTTCGTTGTCCTTCACCCAGTACTGTCGTGTCGCTTCCGTGAGCGCGTAACACTTGCTCTGAATCGGATAGTCGCGCGCCAGCTCCTCCTCCGGCATCAGGTTCGCGTTCGGAATCTGCCAGGGCTGCATCCAATCGGTATAGGACACCCGATGTTCCAGCTTTCGCCCGCGCTCGATGACGAGCGTCTTGAGTCCGCGCTCACACAATTCCTTCGCGACAATACCGCCGCTCATGCCAGAGCCGATCACGATTGCATCAAACACAGGAAATGCTCCTCAAATAATGCCCACGCCGCCGACGTTGCGGGTCTCTGGCGTAACGGGCACGGACGGCCGCCATGCCCCGGGCGTGTGCTCATAGACGAGTTCGTGAGTCAGCGCGGTTTCGGAAAGGTAGAAGAGCACAACGATGAGCTCCTTGAGCTTTGCATACGCCGGATCTGCGTATCGCGGACTCAAGATCGATGAACTCTTCGGGTCCGGCTGAAGCGCTGCGACATCGTGTGCCGCGAGCAGCGCATGTCGTTCGCTCGAGGTCAGATCCGGGAACCGCCGCCCGCGCTGCTCTTGTGCAACTGTGTCGATCCGGTCCAGCGCGCCGGTGAGCGCGGCACGCTGAGTGGGTGACGCCCAAGCGCGAAGCATGGTCGCAAAGGTTTGTGGCACGCCCGCCTCTACCGCGCCCGGCGTCTCCGTCTTCGGGATGATCGTGTCTGCGACCGCCGCGATCAGCGCCAGCTGCCTTTGCGCGATCTCCTCCTCCTTGCCAGTCGCCGACCCGGCATGTAACGGATCGTCGATGGGCAGCACTGAGGCGCCTAACAGCAGCAGCGCCCTCTGCAAGAGCTCGCGCCGGTTCATACCCGTGATCTGTGACATTTCTCCCCCAGGTCGAATCGTCGTTCAAGGCAAGGAGGCGTCAATCCCCGATGCCTCGCACTCATTGCCCTCGCTTCGTAGCGCCCACTTCACCGCACCGAGCAACACGGCGGCGTACTTCGGTTCTGCATAGGCTTCGGGCTGATGACCCAAGGCCGAATAGAACACCCTGCCTCGCCCGACACAGTGCCACCACATGATCGGATGGTCCTCACCCATCGAGAGATCCTTGCCGAACATGCCCTTCGGCTCGTAGCTCTTCTCATCAAGCGTCGCGAGGATGTTGTACCCCTCGCGCCGAGGGGACTTCTCGAACGAGTACCATTCATCGGTTCGCACCCACTCCGCCGGCATCTCACGAGTAGCCATATGCGAGCGGTCCTCGATGCGAATCGTCGCCTGCTGAAACTGGGGAAGCATCGGATGACCTTTGAACTGAGCACCGATCACGTCCTCGACATACCAGCGCCAGTTGTAGGTCATGTCGCCACCGCTGCCGTGAATGCCGACGAATCCGCCACCGTCGTTCAGAAACTGCTCGAATGCCGCTCTTTGCTCGGCCGTGAAGACATCGCCGCTCACATTATTGAAGACGAGCGCGTCGAAGCGTGACAGGTCTTCACGATTGAATACCGCCCCGTTCTCGGTCTGAAAATGACCCCACCTCTGGTCCGCCGCGAACTTTGCGAACAGTGCGTTGGCCGCCGGGATAGCCTCCTCGTGCCGGAAGCCATTGGTTTTCGAGAAGACCAGGATGGCGGGTCGCTGGATGTGGTCGGGAAGCCGCGGTGGAGTGGTCTCATGGACCTTCACACCCCCCAAAGCCACGCGTTGATAGTTGCGGATCACGAAGATCGCGAGGAATACCACCAACACCACGGCACTCCAGCCCAGAATACGCTTCATTGGACCTACCATTCCCCCTTTTCGCGCCATCCCAACAAAACACTTACAGGCAGTCAAGCTTGTTTGTTAGGTAGAGATGCGGTGCCCGCAGCACGTGACCGCGCAGCGCTATCCACATAGAATCCGCGGACGATATGATTCAGGAAGCTACATCCGGAAAACGCCCACACCGCAGTCATGCAGAGCGCAGCGCAGCCACGCGCAGACTGCTGCTCGATACCGCAATCAAGTGCCTGTTCGAACACGGCTATGGCAAGACGTCGGCTCGGTTGATCGCCGATCAGGCTGGCATCAGCAGAGGCGCACTGTTACATCAGTTCCCCGCCAACGCCGACCTCATGACGTATGTCGTCGAGGCGGTGTTCGATGAGGAACTGGCAATGTATCGGCAGCTGCTCAACAACATCAGCGAACCGGATGAGCGGCTCGTGGCCCTTCCCCTGGCGGTGTGGCAGGTGCTGAGCCGCCCCGCCGGCGTCGCGGTACTCGAGATCATGCAAGGGTCGCGCAGCGATCGTGTGCTTGCTGAGAAGCTGAAGCCCATCGCGGCGAAGATCGACGCCTTTACAAACGCCGGCCTGCCGCAGGGATTGAACCGCACTCACTCTACGCCGCTGTTGCGTCTGATCGTCGGCGCCATCCGGGGCCTGTCCATCATGCAAGTCCTCGCTCCCGAAGGTGAGGACGTGATCGATGCCGTCCGGGAGCTGCAAAGATTGCTTTGCCTGCACGTCGAAGTGCACGCTTCGACCTCCGAAGAAGTAGCCGTCGACAGGCCACGGAAGAAGCCGCTCGGCCACACCGCGACAGGCTCGCGCCAAGTGCGCTCCAGCACCTAAGGTCTCTCCACCGATCTCACAGAGCAAGAACACGGGTATCGGAGACGGGCATCCGTCCGCGCTCGTCGGCGATCGACGTGCGTTGACGTCGACCGCCCCCGAAACGACTCACGGCACCAGCAACCGTACCGGTCCAATAAGCCCCGATGGACGCAGCGGTGCATCGGCACGATAGGTAGGCAGCGTCGTGAATGCCACCTTCTTGGCATTCGGCTGGGCGTCACCGATGAGACGATTGACCCACAGGTTGGCCACCTTCACCTCCAGTTCGTTTGCGCCCGCGCGAACGGACTTGCCCACATCGATCTGATACGGCGCATGCCAAACCGTGCCGATCAGCTGCCCGTTGATGCGCACCTCCGCCATATCGCCGAGGTTGCCGAGGTCCAGCATGACGGACTGGCCGCGCTTGACCTCCCTTGGCAATGTGAAACGCTTCGTGTATGTCGCAATGCCCGAGAAATACTTGATACCCGAGTCCGAATGCTCGGACAGGGACGCAAGCGTTGGCAGTGTCACTACCTCGGGTGCTCCACGCCCAGGCTGAAAGCTGACCGTCCAGTTGCCCTCCAGCGTGAGCACGGATTTCCGGTTCGTCTTCGCGACGGTCGCACTCGTTTCGGCCGTGGGCGTTCTGAACACGACGAAGAAACTGTCCTCTGCGATCATCTCCAGCGGTACGATCGTCACGCCGTTCTCGATTCGATAGGACAAGGGCTCGACCGCGCCAGTGTCCGCGCGCCACAGCTGCGGCGCTTTACCAACAACGCGGAAGCGTGCCTCTATGCGCTCCGCCCGATTGACTCGGTTGTTGACGAAATAGACATCGCCATCGTCGAGCTGCCGATGCAGGAACAGCACTTCGCTGTCGCTCGCTGGTTTCTCATAGCTGAAATCAGGCGCGACTCCGAGCGAGCCGAGCACGGCCTCGACATCGGTGTTCACGATCACCTGCCCCCGCCCGACGCGCGTCGTCGCGTTGCCCGACCAGAGCTTTTTCACGAGCGCTGCGTACTCAGCCGCTTCGTCCTTCAGGCTCGGTGAGCCATTCGGCGCCTGGCCGACGATGGTCGCCCCGCCTTCAGCCAAGGCGGCCAGGCGTCGCAAGACGGGCAGCGTCATCTTCTGGCTGGTGCCGCCGAGATAGATGACGCGATAGCGCGCACCAATTGGCGAAATCACTTCGCCGCCCTCGACCTTCAACAGATTGAGTATCGCCTCGGCGTTGATGAGGTCGTAGTTGTATCGGGTTGGCAGCTGTTTCGAGTACGTCTGATAGCTATGCGCAATCCAGGACGCGTCCTCGCCGTAGAAGTACGCGACATCCGCAACCGTCCGCCCTTGCTGCAACATGTGCGAATTGCGCGCGAGGTAGTCGACCCAGGGCTTGGCCATTTCCGCCCAGGTGTCGTGCCGATTGAAGTACTGGCCGAATACCAGCAATGAAAGGCCCGGCTGCTTGTCATCGACCGGCTGATGGACCGATGTGTGAATGACGGGGCGATTGATGCCCGTTGCAAACTCCAGATCGATGACCCTTCGAAGATCGGAAGGTGCGTGTCCCCAGGGGGCCAGCACCGAGGTCATGGACTCGGCGGCAACGATCTTCTGCCCGTAGAGGTTTGCGGTCGACGCCGCACCTTTCATGTCGGCTCGGTAGGAAGGGTTGCCACCCGCATCTCTACCGAACGTCCAAAGTGCGGCCATGGGATAGTCCGCGTACTTGCGCATGTCGATGTCATCACCGAGCGTGGGCCGAAAGCCTTCGAGCGCTTCGCCGTACACTTTGAGCCCGTGCTCGTGCGCAACCTTCGCGACCGTGCCGTAGTGTTCGGACGCCATAAGCTCAGTCAACGTACGACGGAAATCGTAAAGGAACGCATCGCTCTCGCGCCGTGAGCCAATGATGGTCCCGCTCAGGCTGGGCAGGAATGGCGTCGGATCGTAACCACGTCGAGTCCTGAATTGCTCAATCAACTCAGGCGTCCAGTTGGAGGCACCCACCTCGATACTGTCCGTCAGGAGCGCACGCACACCGCGCTCACCCATGAGTTCGCTGCCGACCGTGTCCTTGTACATGCCAAGGTACTCTTCCATGTAGTTGCGTACGGCCTTCGCGTCGTACTTGTCGACTTCGAGCCCAGTCGCCTCGAACGTGGCTGGATGATTTACCTTCCCAGTCAGTGAATAGCCGAGCCGGACGATGCGCCAGTTTCCTTTGGGAGGCTTCCAGTCGAGCGTACCGTCCGCCTTCATGCGCGCCGTCAGATCGATGACATCCTTTACCGCGACGCCACTCAGATCGGGACCGACATTGCCATCGAGCGAGTAGTAGTCGTCGCTGATCGAGAATCCCGCCTTGGTCTCGAACAAGTTGACCTTTGCCTCGGCCAAGAGCTGCAGCTGCGCAATCTTCAGTGTTGCAGGCGCCTTGAAGATGGCGGCCAGCGCCGAGGGGTCGGCGCCGGCGGCCGCTTTGAAGGGCAATTCCGATTTCGTAGCTTCCAGCACCACGCGGAACGCGCGCGCCGTGGCTGAAGCAAAGCTCACGGTAGTGGGAACGCTGCTGAGAGGCAGGTCAGCCAGCTTGCGCCACTGCGTCCCGTCATCGCTTGCTTCGAGGCGTGGCAACACACCGGCGTGTCCGCCGATACTCGGTGTGGCACCCTGGAAAAACAGCCGGATGCTTCTCACAGTCTGCGGCTCGTCGAAATCGATCGAGAGCACCAAGGGCTGCGCGACTGATGCGGGGCTCACCTCCACGGACGTCGTCAGCTTGTCGTCTGTCAACGCAGAAGCATCGATCGCCTTGCCGTTCCAGAACGCTCTTGGCGTCGGCAGTTTCGCCGAGGTCGGCGCCGGATACGCGAGCACCGCGATATCGCCGTAGTGCACGGGCGGTACGAAGGGCTTATTGCCGGTCGCGCTCTCCAGTATGTCCGACCCAGTGCTCAGATCGAGAAACGGGCCGCTCGCCTTTGGGGGCGCAGGCAGCTTGATCGAAGTGCGCCTTGTTCCGCTCACCTCGATCTCACTCCAGACCACCTTCTTCATTCCATCTTCGGCTTTGACCCAGGGTCCTCCAGTCTCCGACCAGCCCGGGGATGCGGCAATCGCCAACTCCAAATCCAGGCGGTCCGCTGTCTCGGCTGCGAACCGAAACGCATCTTTCCACTCCGGCGTCATGTAGACGAGCCGCTGCGGGACGATCTGCGGAGTTGTCAGGTTGGCATCGAAGTTCTGCAGGCCGCCGATGCCGACGCGCTTCATCCACTCCAGATCCTTGGCGATCCCGTCCTTCGTGACGTTGCCATTCATCCAATGCCACCAAACGCGGGGGCGCGCATCTGGGGGCGGATCTGCGAAGTCCGAAGCAAGCGCGTCCTTGGCCGTCGCCGGGTTCTGAGCGTAAGCAGAGCCAACAACGCTTGAGGTGACAAGCAGTGCTGCAGCGAAGCACATCAACCGCCGGCCCAGCTCCTGGCATGCCGGGGCAAGCCGGCCTGCAGGCGACACACGCTCATTCGTCATTCAGCCCCCTTCTGTCGGCGAATCTGCTCTATCTGTTTGTGGCCGACAACATAGCCTCTCGATAACTTCCAAGCAACCATGCTTGTTTGTTGTCTTCGTTCGCGTATGCTCCACGGGAGCCCTTGCAGCCGCAGAAACCATGCTATTCCGAGATCCTGCTGACAAGATGAGAGACATGGCCGAGACGACTCACACCCCCGAATCGTCGGCCTCGAGAGGACCAGCTGCTGACCTCAGCCTTGACCGAGCGAATGCTCTGATCGCACGCATGACGCTCGCCGAAAAAATTACCCTCATCAGCAGTCATTGCCCGCTGTTTTCTCCGCTCGCGCAGCAGCTCGCCATGCCGGTCGCGACCGGTTTCAACCCTGGGATTCCCCGCCTGGGCATCCCCGCGCTTCGCATGACGGACTCCGGCCTGGGCATAGCAAACGTGCTGAACAAACGCGAGGGCGACACGGCCACCGCATTGCCCTCCGCGCTGTGTACTGCGGCTACCTTCGATAGTTCGATCGCACAGGCGGGAGGCGCAATGGTTGGCGCGGAAGCGCGAGCGAAGACGTTCAATGTCGTGCTCGGAGGCGCCGCGAACATCATCCGGGATCCTTGGGCAGGGCGTAACTTCGAGTACTTCGGCGAGGATCCCCTGCTCGCCGGAACCCTCGCGGGCGCATCCGTCCAGGGCATCCAGAGCAACCATGTCGCATCGACCGTCAAACACTTCGTGCTGAACCCGCAGGAGACCGGGCGAATGATCATGGATGCGCGCATCGATCCTGCAGCCCTGCGCGAGAGTGACCTGCTGGCATTCGAGATCGCAATCGAGCTCGGACAACCAGCGTCCGTCATGGGTCCCTACAACAAGACCAACGGCGAGTTCGGCTGCGAGAACGACGAATTGCTGAACGGCGTGCTCAAGCGGGATTGGGGTTTTCGCGGCTGGGTCATGTCTGATTGGGGTGCCACCCATTCCACCGAGAAAGCGGCATTGGCCGGGCTCGACCAAGAATCGGGCATGGAGTTCGACGCCATGTTGAATGGCACGATCTTCTTCACCGATCGGATGCTCGAAGCCGTGCAGAACGATCGGGTGCCCATTGCGCGGCTGGACGACATGGTTCGCCGCATCCTGATCGGCATGATCGACAGCGGACTGTTCGAGCACCCAGTCCCAGACCAGCCACAGCCAATCGATGCGCATGAGCATGCACTGATCGCGCAGCTCGTGGCCGAATCCGGCACGGTCCTGCTGCGCAACGAAGAGAACACGTTGCCCTTGGGTCCGGCAGTGAAGCGCATCGCCGTCATTGGAGGGCACGCGGATGTCGGCGTGCTTTCCGGCGGTGGCTCCTCTCAAGTGCGATCTGTGGGTGGCGCGCCGATCGAGATCGGCCTTGAATCAGGCGATGCCATGATGTTCGCACGATGCACGTGGCATGCATCCTCGCCTCTGCAGGCCATCAGAACCCTCGCCACCAACGTCGCCGTCTCTTTCGTTGACGGCACCGACAGGTCGCGTGCCGCTGAGGCCGCTCGAGCCGCCGATGTGGCCATCGTGTTCGCGACCGAATGGCGGACAGAAGCCGTCGATGTTCAGAGCCTGTCATTGAGCGACGATCAGAATGAACTGATCGCGGCCGTGGCGGCCGCCAACCCGCGAACCGTGGTCGTTCTCCAGACAGGTGGACCGGTGCTGATGCCGTGGTTGAACGCAGTGCCGGCAGTTTTGGCAGCGTGGTACCCAGGCCAGCGCGGCGGTCAAGCGATCGCAAACATCTTATTCGGTCGCGTCAATCCGTCTGGTCGATTGCCTATCACCTTCCCAGCGACGGTAGCTCAGGCGCCGCGGCCGGAGCCGGGCGGCCTCGAGCAGTTGCGCGCGCGTGATGCGGCTCGCGCGGCCGGCGACGAGAAGGTGAGGATCGCACCTTTCAGTGTGGAGTATCACGAAGGCGCGAACGTGGGCTATCGCTGGTACGAACTCAAGAAGCAGAAGCCGCTGTTCCCATTCGGCTTTGGACTTTCCTACACAAGCTTCAGCTACTCGAACCTCGCTGCAACCGGCGGCAGCGCTCCGCAAGTCGCTCTGGATATCGCGAACACGGGCCAGCTAGCCGGCACCGACGTTCCGCAGATATATGTACGCGCGGCCGGCGCCGACGGCATCACCACATGGCGCCTGGCCGGTTTTGCCAGAGTCGAGATCGCTCCCGGGATCACCCAGCGCGTCACGATACCGCTTGCGCCACGCACCTACGCTCGCTGGGACGAAGCATCGCGCAGATGGCGGTTTGCAACCGGCGATCTGCAAATTGCGGCTGGACGCTCGGCCACCGACCTTGTGCTAGTAACCACGATGAATGGCCACGGCGGTCTCGATCACTAGAACCCCGGTGAACATTTCAAGAGGCCAAAGCAGCACTTATCTATTGGCTTTCTTCGGACCATTCTACTAGGGAAGGGCTCCATCCGGACAGGCAAGCAGCTGGCGCCCGGCGAACCGAGGCTGAGCTGAACGCTCAGCCTCGGCCCCAGATCAGCTCTTCTGACCGGTGAACGTGCCTTCTCCCAGTTCACCAAGCGACACCTTACCCTTCATCGTGTTGCCCTCGACCGTTCCCTCGTACGTCACCGTGAGGCTCTGACCGACGACATCTACGGTAAACTTGAGGGCGACGCTATTACCGCTCACCGTGCCAGTGACGGGCGCTTGACCCAATGCTCCCTGATATTCACCCGTGACTTCCTTGCCGGACTGTTTGAGGGTGAACTTGGGTGAGCCTGGGCCAGCCGCTGTTTCCGTAATCATGTTCCATGTGCCCGTGATGTCCGCATCCGCAGCGAACGCGGACGAGGCCAGCGCACCGACCACGGCCATCGAGATCAGTAACAATCTGCGTAAGATATTCACGAACTGCCTCCGTTATAGATGTATGAGTCGATTCGAACGCGAGCGTGTACCAGGGAACCGTAGCGCCACCTCTGTCACTGGCACGCAGGCAATAGCGCACGGAACGGGCTCACGCCTTCGGTGAACTTGCACCCATAGTTCGGATTGGCCACCACGGCGGGATCGAGTACATCGTCACCTGCGGGTTTGACGCCCTTCCTCACCCATGTCACGAGATCGTCGAAGGCGCGAGTTTGTTCCTCCGCGGTGAACAGACAATGATTCATATCGCGAACCGCGCGCTGAACGAGCAGATTCGACTTTCCGTGCTTCGCCACGCGCCTTGCGTAAACCTGTTGCATGCTGAACGGCACGAACAGATCACCCAGCGTGTGGAGGCTGACAACAGGAATGTGGATCCGTCCCGTGATGCGCGGCGAGTTGTTGATACCCTCGACCAGGCCGCGCCTGGTTCGATAGCGACGATCCGGCGCAACACGAACAATCTCGTCGTTGAACGCCTCCTCCTCTGCAGAGAAGGCGGGATCAGAATCAAACTGATAGACGGTGAACAGATTCTCCGCTCCCGGCGCCGTGCCCATGAAGCCCAGCAGGAACTCTCCGCCGGTGAAGGATAAGGGGACACCGTTCCAGCTCTGCTCGAAGGTGGGTCGCTCGCCACCGCTGAGGTTCTTCACGACTTCCTTGAACGTAAGGCCGGTCGCGTTCAGCTGTGTCGGAAAGACTGGTCCCAGTGATGCACGCAGGACCGGGTAACCGTTCGTGAACCAGTCCTCCGGCCTCGGCACCTGCGGCGTGTGGCCAATCAGCGTCTCGCCAGCCAGATAAGCATCCAGAAGATAGTCGAACAGCTCGTTATCGCCCATGTTGCCGCACATCGCGAGGGCGCCGTCGAAGGCATGCGGCCACCGCTCGATCGCGACCGCCGTGACATGGCCACCCATGGAACCGCCCGTCATGTACGTGCGCTTCGGCTTGCCCACTGTGCGCTCGAAGAGCTTCGCCAGCGCACGCGTGTCCTCCACGCCGACGTCCGGGTTGTACCCGTTCTTGCTGAAGCTCGACGCCGCCCACGCGAAACCTTTCGCGATCAGGTGTTCGCGAATAGGGTGGTTACCGACGGTTAGCGCCAGTGCATCGCCTGCGTAGCCGTGCGCCCACAGGACCAGCTCACCGTTCCACTTGTTGGGTACTTCGATGCGATACCCCGCCCCCTTGTGAATGCCGTAGTACGCGGTGGCATCCGGTAGCGCAGCAAACGGCAGAGCGGCCTCATCGACGTACCACGCGGGTTCAGGCGGCGGCGCAGGTTTGTGGCCCGCAGTCGCGGTGGTAACGATGCCCACGTTGATTGTGAAGGCCAGGGCGAGGCAGCACTTCGTCGTGCGTGCCAGTCGGCGGATCGTGTCCATTGTCATCCCCCTTTGTGTTGTGACTTTCTGAAGCGCTGCAGAGTCAACCGAAGGTATCCCAGCAGAGCCTTTACGAACCGTCAATCCTGTTTGTTTGTTGCTGGTGATTCCTAGAAAGCTATGCTCTTGCGTCGTCCGCGAAGCCGCCGCCGAGGCGTCAGGAAAATTCCGTGACCCGGGCAAAGGACCCGAATAAAATGCGTAACCCTATGATGCGAAAAACCAAGAGCGAAAAACGGACTCGCCTGACTCAGGCCGAACGCAGCGCAGCTACCCGCAAGGTGCTACTCGACGCTTCGGTCAAATGTCTTTTCGAACACGGTTACGGTCAGACGACGACCATTCTGATTGCCGAAATTGCAGGCATGAGCCGTGGCGCCCTGCTCCACCAGTTCCCCTCCAAGGCCGACCTCATGGTCTACGTCGTGGAAGCGGTGTTCGAGGAGGATGCAGCGATGTATCGCGAGCTCCTTCGCAATGTCACCGACCCGGACGAGCGCATGGTCGCCTACGCGATGGCGGCATGGAAAGTTCAAAGCCGGCCACCAGGGGTCGCTGTACTGGAGATCCTGCAGGGCTCCCGCAGCGATGTGGTGCTGGCCCAGAAGCTCAAGCCGGTCGAAGCCAGGATCGAAGAGACCGCCAAAGCGATCCTGCGCCAGGAGATGCATCGAAGCATTTCTCCGGCACTGTTCCGCTTGATGCTGGGTGTCATCCGGGGACTCTCCATCCAGCAGGTCATTGCACCGGAAGGTGAGAATGTCACGGAAGCCATCAAACTCCTGCAACGACTGCTGCGCGCGGGCATCCAGATGGGTGTCATTGGCTCCAAGCAGAAAGCTGCCAACAAAACGCCAATCAAAGGCGCAAAGAAGAAACGAGCAGCGGCCGAGACGGCTTGAGGCGCTGAGATCATCATCTTGCTGCGACCTCAGTTCCCTGATGCACAGGTGTAGCTCGCGGCATCGCCAGGATTTCCCGTGCCATTCCATTTTGCGCGCTTGGGATAGGGACATAGCAGCCCGCTACGCTCCACGCCGGCTGCTCGCGGGTCAACGAATGCAACGGTGAACTTCTTTGGCGTAATGGCGCGCACGCTCTCGGGCGCTTTACCCTGCTCCACCCACACCTCAAGTGCAGCCGAGAGATCGGTCGCCGGATCCGCAGGCTGCACGGCCGCACCCAGGCCGCCCATGATGCTTGGCCCCGGACCGCCGACGCAGTGTTGCATCCCAGGCGCCAGAAACATCTTCACCGTCTTGTCTCGCTCCGATGAGCCCATCGTTCGGCCGACTGACTCGAAGTAATCGACGCTGCTGCCGACCGGAATCGCCGGATCCGCCATGCCATGGAACAAGATCAGCTTGCCGCCACGCGCCGCGAAGCGGCTCAGGTCCGGATCGGTTGCATTCATGAGGGACGCAAAGCGAGCATCGATGCTCGGGGCATCCTTGTCCGGATCGAATGCCGTGACATGCCATCCCTCATCGCCCGTCACCACGTAACGCATGAAGTTCAGCGCGAAACGACCCTGGCCTGTGCCTCCAGGCTCCTGACCGAAGATCCAGCCGTCCCAACCCATGCCAGGTAGAGGCACACCCACTTCTGCACCCGGCGGAAATCCGGGGTACAGGCGAACACCCTTCGATGTGTGTGGCCCGCGATAGATCGCTTGCAGCGCTTCGACTTGTGGCGGCGTCAAACATCCTTCGGACTGACCGGCAGCGCATCGCAGCTTCTTCGGATCGAGCGTGCAGGATTGCGGAGCGGCGAGGACACCATCTTTCACTCCGTCGAGCGCATCGCATTGTTCATTTACCTCCGCCTGGATCGCGGGCGCCATCGTTCCTGGAATGAATGCGCCGGAAGTTGACAAGGCTTTTGTATTCCAGGCGAAGGACATCATAAGCCGAGTCCAGTCGTGGGCAGGAGCGCCAGCGACGATGCCATCGTAGTCGTCTGGATAGCGCTGCGCCGCCATCAATGCTTGTCGTCCACCATTCGAGCAGCCGGCAAAGTACGAGCGCTTCGGCGCTTGTCCGTAGAACACTTTGACGATCGCCTTGGCGTTCACCGTCATCAGATGTATTGCTCGGTGAGCGAAGTCGACGAGTTTCTCGGGGTGGCCTTTTGCCCAGGACGCGTCTTCGGCGACGCTCGCAGCGTGTCCGGTGTCCGTTGAGACCCCGGCATAGCCGCGCTTCACGGAAATCGCCAGGGCCGGCACATTGATCGAGCCCGCGAAACCGCCGTTATCGCTCCCCTGCAGCTTGCCGTTCCACTGCTCCAGTGGAAGCCATACTTCGAACTTGATATCCGAATCCGACGTCGGTTTTATCGTGCCGCGCACCCGGCAATGCGCTGGCAAGGCGATCGCTGGCATGAATGGAGCTGCTGCATTCTTGTAGTCCCCTGCCGGCACTCGCGTCGCTTCTATCGAGGTATCGGCAAGCGCGAGCTGATTGAGTTCCTCACAGGACGTGCCCCATGCATGGGAGGACACGGCGAGCGATATCGCAGATAGACCGAGCGCCAAGGTACGCTGGTTCATGCGGCCACCGGATCGACAATCGCATGGCGCAGCGCCTGCTGGAAATCGTGCTGGACCGCAGTGACGGGCTGCTGAATGAAGAGCGCGGCCGCGACGTCCGACTGCGGGTCCGCCCAGCTTTCTGTCCCATAGGCGCCGCCCCAGCCGAATGCACCCACGCCACGCCCTGATCCTTTGTCAGGATCTTCGACGATACGGACGCTCAAGCCGAAGCCGTGTCCGGCGGTCATGGGCGGGAACCATTCCGAGAACATCGAACCGACGTGGTTGCTTGACATCAATGTGACGGTCTCTTCTTTCAGGATGCGACGTCCATTGAGCGTGCCCTTGTTCAAGAGCATCGCCTCGAACTGCATGAAGTCATGCACGGTGCCGAACAACCCGCCGGCGCCGCAGAGGTATCTGGGGCCGAGTCGCAGAAGCCACGGCTGAATGCTCCAGGCGCCTTCCTTGCGCGCGTAGAGCGGCACGATACGACCCTGCTTCTTGGGCGGAACGTTGAAGTACGTGTCGCGCATGTTGAGTGGCTCGAAGAGTCGTTCGCGCAAGAACTCATCCGCCGGCATGCCCGAGACAATCTCGACGATACGCAGCAGCACATCGAAACCATCCAGCGGGGAGTAGCTGAATTTCGAACCGGGCTGAAAATCCAAAGCCGCCGATCCCAGCCGCGGAATGTAGTCAGCGAGGGTGTCATCTGGCTTACGCTCGATCTTGTTGACGAGCGCCCCTTCGCCGGAACTCGACAATCCTGAGGTGTGGGTCAGCAGATCCTTGATCGTTATGTCGCGAGCTGCCGGCACCAGCGTAACTTGCGAAGCATCCTTGGCATTCGGCGGCGCAACCACGACCTTCATATCCTTGAATGTCGGAATGAAGCGATTGACCTTGTCGTCAAGTTCCAGCTTCCCCGCATCCATCATCTGCAGCACTGCCACTGCCGTGACGACTTTGCTCGAAGACATCATGCGAAACAGATCATCCTTTCGCATGGGCTCGCCCGAGGCGGCGTCCCGCACGCCCAGTGCCTCGTACCACACCAGCTTGTCGTGCCGAGCGATCGCCCCGACCGCCCCGGTGATCTCGTTCTTGTCGACATGCTTCTGGATCGCCGCTCGCACGTTCTCGAGGCCGGCACGGGACATGCCTACCTCCTCGGGTGCATGGAGCTTCCAGTTGAACGTCGATGCACGTCTGGTGCTGCGCTCCAGCTCTCTCGTCGCGTTCGGCGCGCAACCGGCAAGCCCCAGCGCCAACCCCAGGCCGAGCGCCTCACGCCGCGTGATCGAATTCATGCTCTTCAATTGCGTATCCCTTGCCTGCGATGAATGCTCGCGCCCGCTCTGTCGAATCTCACGGCAACTTGTTGGCTCGAGCAATTGCCCCAAGGACAGCCGCGCTCGGCTTGGGCGTGCGCTGGAAGGTGGTTCGGTCCACGGCGACCAACCCGTAGTGGTATTTGTAGCCGGACACCCACTCGAAGTTGTCCAGCAGTGACCAGTGGATGTAGCCCTTCACCGGAACGCCCTCGTCCATCGCCTTCATCAATTCCGCAAGCGCTTCGGGAATCAAGCGTGCGCGGATGGTGTCATCGTCTGTGTTGACACCGTGCTCCGTGATGATGATCGGAACCTGGGCGATCGAATGCGCATAGCGCACGGCATTGGCGAGCGAAGCAGGATAGACCTCACCACCCCCTGCATTGCGGACACCGCCTGCCGGTGGCTCGACCTTGCCGGTGGAGTCCCACAGTTGGCGCTCGTAGTTCTGTACGCCGAGGAAATCATCGGACCGGGCGGCCTCGAGCCAGGGCACATACGCTTGCGCGCGGAATTTATCGCGCATGCTGTTAGCGCCGACCGCCTGGTCGTCCGGCATGGCCAGCGTTACGCCTACAGGCAGTGTGCCGCGCACCGATTTGATCGCCGCCTTGGCCGCCTTGTGTGCGGCAATCATGTTGCGGGTGAGTTGATCGAGGTCCTCAACACCAAAATTGCCAATCACGAAGCGCGTGCTGCCCACGGCCTTGGCGGCAGCGGCAGTCATGCCGTCGAATATCGGCTTGATCTTGGACAGTCTCGCATCGTCGGTGGGATTGCGAAGCACATTGGGCTCGTTGAGAGTCATGGCATAACCCATGTCGCTCGCAAGATGCCTCGCCGCGCGCTCACAGAATCTGCCGAAGAGATCGGCTGCGTCGGGTTCCATCCAGCCTCCGCGTGCGGCGAACCAGCGCGGAGTCGTGAAATGGCTGAAGGTCACCATCGGCGTGAGTCCCCGCTCGCGACATCCTTCGATCATCCGCTTGTAGTGATCGAGCATGGCCAGCGAGAACATGCCGGGCTCGGGTTCGATGCGCGACCACTCAATGCCGAAGCGATAGCTGTTGAGCCCGAACGATTTGACCAGGTCCATATCGCGCGGCCAGAGCGCAAAGCTGTTCGTCGCATCGCCCGACGGCTCTGCAAAAAACGTGGGCTTCACTGTTTCGGCGACCCAGAAGTCGCTATTGATGTTGTTACCCTCGACCTGGTGCCCTGCGGTCGCAGCTCCCCACAAAAAACCGTTGGGAAAGGAGCCAGCACGCGGGCGAGCAGCCATTGCGCCCGCAACAGGCAGGAACGCGAATGCGGCACCGGCTGCGATCAAAGTACGACGTTTCAAGTTCATGCGCTCGCTTGTGGGAATACTGGTCAGCGCCCCGCCTGCCCTGCGTCCGGCCAAGGCTTGGCGCATCGCGCGCGACCACCTGAGTTGCACCCCTTGATGGCGCGTGCTTTCCGGAAGGAGCCTACTGACCCCGGAACCGGGGCGCTTTCGCTGCAGAGCATTCGAATTTGTACTCAGAGCACGCCCGCGATTGCAGTCATGGAAGACTGTCAACCTGCTGGGATTGTCCACCGCAGATGATTTACAATCAACATTGATTGCAAGTGTCGCGCCGGCGGGATGCGGACGGACTCTTTGCATGGGCGCCGGCCGCCCGGGGGATGAGTTGAGCAGGCCCGCAGGCTACATCGCCGGAGCGCTCGGGCGCCCAGTCGTTGCTTTGTCCCGTCGGAGCTATGACCAGCGATTGCTCAGCACATCGCGGGGAGAAACGCCGAAGGCAGCCCTGAAGGCGGTACTGAAATGTGACATGTTCGAGAATCCACACTCCAGGGCGACGCTGGTGACATTCGCGGCCCGTCCGCTTTTCAGCAACAGATGCGCCTTCTGCAAGCGCTCCTCGGCTACATATTCGCGCGCAGTCACACCCTCGACCCTAAACAGCTTGTGCAAATAGCTCAGCGAGAAGCCGCAGGCCCGCGCGATGTCTTCGAGCCGCAAGTCCGGTTCGGACAAATGTTCCCTGATCAGCCGTTTGGCGCGCGCGAGGTTACTCGTACGGACACACGTCGTGGATGCGCCGACATCGGCTCGCCCTCCAAAAGCCAGCAACACGAGATCAGCGAGCGGGTGCGCCGCCTTCACGAACTCCTCATCGCTCATGCTGGCCGCATTCTGTTGCAGGGACAGCAAGGACTCCGCCACGAGTCTCCCGAGCCCCTCCCGGATGCTGATCGGACTCAGGCACCTGCGCTCTATTCCTATCAGTCGTTGATCTACGAAATCGCGCGGAATGCCCAGCCCGATGGTGTCGTTGTCGCTGAACTTGGTATGTATCAACGGATCACTCGACGATACCAACGCGGCCGTGCCCGCCTCGCAGCGGCACCTGCGCCCGAACTGCTCGAACTCGATGCTGTCTCGCAGAGAGATATACATGATGTAACGCTCGCGCAGATCCGCCGCGATCTGCTTGCGATCGCGAGTGAAATGACCTTTGCCAGCGGTCGTCGTGATTCGGATGATCGACCAGTCGTCGACGGAGCGGCCTTCTGCCGCAATCGCAAAATCGCGGTTGGTCGCCGCACCCAAACCGAGGTGGTATGGCATCAAGTGCCGATCAATGAAACCGAGCCAGCGCTCGCGCAGATCCGGCAGGGTCATGGCGCAGCCACTAAACCGCTCTTGAGTTTGTTGCATCGAGGCGCTCATCGTCGCTTTCCCCCCAACTTGTGTCTTTGCGTAGAAGACACTCTTGGCCAAGAGTACGCTCTCGCTGGTTTTCCATGCAACGATCCGATTGTTGTCTTGTCCTCTTTGGAGAAATTCGAGTGCCCGGCGCCGAAAGCCGCCGCGTTGCTCGGGAAGTACGCTGGGACCAAGGAAGGCCCGTCCCGAGAGCCTATGTTTCCCATCGCCAGATCATCTGTCAAAACCATCGCTACCTGTTCGCGCCCTTCAGTACCCGCTGTCGCCGGCGTGGCGGTTGTGCGATGCATGATTCCATCAAGGTCGTAGCTACGAGCATTTGAACCAGGATGAACGTCCATCGATCGATCGCACTCGTTGCCGTCGCTGCACTACTGGGCTCTAGCATCTCGGCCGCCGATACGCTGGTCGAAGGCTTCCAGAATCCTCCCATGTCAGCGCGGCCTCACGTGTGGTGGCACTGGATGGGCGGAAACATCACCCCGGAAGGCGCTGCGCTTGATCTTGAATGGATGAAGCGCATCGGCATAGGCGGCGCACATGTGTTCTCCGGGCAGATGGGAGATCTGAAAGTCGTTGCCGAGCCGGTCCCGTATATGAGCTCGACATGGCGGGAGGTGTTTCGTCAGTCGATGGAGACGACCCGCGAATCGGGCATGGAACTGACGATCGCTGGCTCGCCCGGCTGGAGCCAGACCGGCGGGCCGTGGGTCAGCCCAGCCGATGCGATGAAGAAATATGTGTGGAGCGAGACACGCGTGGATGGCGGTAGCCCATTTCGTGGCGTGCTCGAGCAACCGCCAAGAACAAGTGGGCCTTTCTTGGGGGCCAGTCTCCCCACGAAACCTGGCGATGCCACGCAGGAGCTCTACGCGGACAGCTTCGTCGTTGCGTTTCCAACGCCGGCTGCTGAAGCAGGTCAGTCACAGGCTACGTATACGACGAGTGCCGGCGCGATCGATCTGTCACCGCTATCGCGCGGCGACCTCGCCAACATCGTCAAGCTCCCGATCACCACCGGCGCGCGCACTGCGTGGGTACAAGTCCAGTATACGAAGCCGACCGAAGTCAGTGCGCTCACATTGGCCGTTGCGAGCCCCGTGGTGTCGGGTGTTGAAGTCCAGGTGAGCGAGGACGGGCATGAATTCCGCAGCGTGATGCTGACGTCGCCACGCGCCATCAACACAATCGATGTGCCAGCGCCGCAGCGAACGTATTCTTTTGCGCCGACGAGCGGGAAGTTCTTTCGTGTGGTGCTGACGGCTCCTCCACCACCTGAACCGCTGCCGGGGTTGCCAAAGACATTCCCCCGCGCCAAGCCCGCGAGCGAGATCGCCCTCATGCGACTCAAGCTCGAGACGGGGGCCCGCCTCGATCATTTCGAAGCCAAGGCGGGATTCGAGCCAACGGTCGGATCAAATCCGTCTGCGCCACCGCCGTCGGCCGACCCGCGCGCCATCATCCCGAAGTCTCGCGTTCTCGATCTCACGGGCCGCATGAGCGCGGAGGGTCGCCTCGACTGGTCTCCCGCCTCCGGTCAGTGGACGGTGCTGCGCTTCGGCTATTCCCTCACTGGCCACAAGAACGGGCCCGCGGAGCCTGGCGCAACCGGACTCGAAGTCGACAAACTCGACCCGGATGCCGTGAAACGCTACCTCGATGCGTATCTCGATATGTACGCGAGCGCCAGTGGCGGCAAGCTCGGCCCGAACGGCGTCCAGCACCTGCTGACAGACAGCTGGGAAGCTGGCGTTCAGAACTGGACACCGAAGCTTGTCGACGCATTCCGCGCTCGCCGCGGTTATGACCCACTACCCTATTTTCCGGTGCTAGCGGGACGCATCGTCGAAAGCATCGACACAAGCGAACGCTTTCTTTGGGACTTCCGACAAACACTCAAGGACATGGTCGCGGACAATCACCACGGCGTGCTCGCCAAAGGATTGCACGAGCGTGGCATGGGCTACTACTCCGAAGCACACGGCGATACGCCGCGAGCGATCGCCGATGGCATGACGCTCAAGGCGCGTTCGGATATTCCCACCGCTGAGTATTGGTATCGCCCATTCGCATCGGCACCCGGTCAACCCTCACTCAAGGCTGATCTGCAGGAAGCGGCCTCGGCCGCACATGTGTATGGCAAGCCGCTGGCGGCTGCCGAATCACTGACCGTCGCGGCAGGAGATGACCGATGGGCCTTCTCGCCCGCGATGTTGAAGCCCGTAGCAGATGAAATCTTCGCGCGCGGGATCAACCGCATCTTGATCCACGAATCACACCTGCAGCCGCTGGTCGACAAGAAGCCCGGCCTGACCATGTCGATCTTCGGTCAGTTCTTCACCCGGAATGAGACATGGGCTGAGGACGCGAAGCCATGGATCGACTATCTCGCACGCACTTCCTTCCTGCTGCAACAGGGCCAGTACGTCGCAGACGTCGCCTACTTCTATGGCGAGGACAAGAATCTCACCGAGCTGTTCCGTGATCGGTTCAACAACGATGTGCCAGCGGGCTATCACTACGACTACATCAACCCCGAAGCCCTGCTCGCTCACCTGTCGGTCAAGGACGGGCGCATCGTCACTCCCAGCGGCATGAGTTATCGGGTCCTCTACATGCCGGCCCATGTCACCAGCTACACGCTACCCGTCATTCGTAAGGTACGTGAGCTCGTCTCGGCGGGCGCAGTGATCGCAGGCCCCAAGCCGATCAGTGGGCTGGGACTTGCAAGTTCCGACAGTGAAGTACACGCCATCGCTGATGAAGTCTGGGGTGTGCCCTCTCAAGTGGCCCGAACGTTCGGACGGGGTCGCGTGTATGCGTCATCCGACTTGAAGCAGGCTCTTGAGGCAGAACAGATCGCTCCCGATGTGAGCTTTGCCGGCGCCGGATCCGATACTCAGCTTCTTACAATCCATCGGCGCACCCGGGATGCCGAGATCTACTTCATATCAAACCAGCAGGCGCGCTCCTTGAGCGTCGAAGCGAGGTTCCGAGTCGCCGGCAGAACGCCAGAACTCTGGCGAGCTGCGACGAAATCCATCGAGAAGCTCAGCTACCGAATGGACGGCAATGGTGTCACGACACCGCTCGAGCTCAACCCACACGACGCCGTGTTCGTCGTGTTTCGCGAAAAGTCGGAACGACAAACGTGGGCCGCACCGGCGCGCGCGGAGATCGCGCTCACAACGCTTGAAGGCCCGTGGTCGATCAGCTTCCAATCCGAGCGCGGCGCACCGCCAACCACCACATTCGCCCGACTGGTCTCCTGGCCACAAGTCGAGGAACCGGGAATTCGTTACTACTCCGGGGGCGCGACGTACACAAAGAAGATCAATGTGCCGGCCAACTGGCTTGACAGCGGCAAACGCATGCTCCTGGATCTAGGGACAGTGCATGAGATTGCGACGGTCACGCTCAATGGCAAGCCGATCGGAACGGTATGGCACGCACCGTATCGACTCGATGTCACCAACGGCCTTCGGCGTGGCGAGAACGTGCTCGAGATCAAGGTCGTGAACTTGTGGCCAAATCGATTGATCGGTGACAAGCAGCTAGGCGCCGCGACCGTGACGTTCGCACCACAGTCACCCTACAAGGCTGACTCACCATTGCTACCTTCGGGACTGCTGGGACCGGTGCAGTTGATCGGCGTATCCGAGTCTCGTCGGTGATTCTCGGGCTATGAAGGCAAACTTCGAATCGGTCCAACCCGACGCAGGCAGCTCGTTCCGCAGCATGCAACTCACATGCGCAAGCTTCGGGGACGATCACGGCTGGCACTACCACCCGGAGTTCGAGCTTACCTGGATCGTGCGCGGCGCAGGCACTCGCTTCATTGGTGACAGCATCGTTCCCTTCCGTGCGGGGGATCTGGTACTTATCGGACCCAATGTGCCCCACTGCTACCAGCATGAACCGCCGGCGGTGGACAGCGATCGGGGCCGGGACCTCATCACGTTGCAGTTTCGACCGGAGGCTTTCGGGGCCGATTTTCTCGGCTTGCCAGAGACTCGACAAATCAGGCAACTACTACATTCGTCCAAACGCGGATTGCAGGTACAAGGCGAGACCTCCAGCAAAGTGCGCGAGCTCATGCGTCTTACGCTCAAGAAGCGTGGTATCGCGCGCCTCATGTGCCTGCTCGAAATTCTGCAAGCCCTGACAGATGGTTGGCGAGACCTGCAGTGCCTCGCAAGCGCCGACGGTCACATCGACGAGGACATCACCGAGATCCATCGCGGCCGAATCGAGCTCATCGAGCATCATGTACGGGAGAATCTTTCGCGTCCGATACGCCAGCGCGAGATCGCAGCGCTCGTCAATCTGACGCCACAGCCCTTTAGCCGCTTTTTTCGAAAGGCCACCGGCCAGACGTTCGTCAGGTTCGTCAACATCCTGCGCATAAATGCGGTGTGCCGCTTGCTCGTGGAGACCGACGACTGCATCACCGATATCGCAATGAACTGCGGCTATAACAGCATCGCCCATTTCAATCGCCAGTTCGCGGCACTGAAGAGCATGACGCCGAGACAGTTTCGACAGACAGCGCCGTTGCGCCAGGATGATCGCGCTATCGTGCCGGCGCGAAGCGCCACGGCTGGCGGATCGAAGGTGCTGGTCAATAGGGCCAGTTCGGCACCGTGAACGCACCGCCATCGACGTACAGGGTCTGACCCGTGATGAAGTCGGACATCTCGTCGGCAAAGAACATGACGGCATGCGCGACATCACGCTCTTGCCCCACGCGCCGCATGGGTGTGACACGCGCCCACGTACCCGCGTAGTCGGGCGATTCGAGCCGCGTGCGCTCATTCTCGATGGCACCGGGCGCCACGCAGTTCACCGTAATGCCGTGCGGACCGAGCTCGATTGCAGAGGATCTCGTCAGCTGATCGATGCCACCCTTCGATGCCGTATAGTCGACGAGGTTCGGAAATGGCACCTTGTTGCAGCCCGACCCGATGTTGACGATCGCACCGCGTCGCTTATCGCGGATCATCAGCTGGGCCACTTTCTGCGTATTCAGAAAGCACCCTTTGAGATTCGTTCGAATCACACGATCCCAGTCCGCTTCTTCGAGCTCGAGGAGCGAGCTCCAGGTTTGAACGCCAGCGTTGTTCACGAGCAAATCGGGTGCGCGACCGATGTCGCGAAACAGTGATTCGTAGAATTGATCCACATCGGCGCGCACACCCGCATCGCAACGCGCGCTCCACGCACGCTGCCCATGCACCGCGATCCCCTTCTGGAGTGATTCGACAGCTGCGTCCTGTTCCAGATAGCTGATAGCGACATCCCACCCGCGCTTTGCGAGCGTTAGCGCGATGCATCTGCCGATACCCGAGCTTCCGCCCGTCACGACGGCCAATCTGGATGCGCCCTTCATGCTGTGATCTCTCGAGAACGGCCGAATCAGAGGCTCATGCCGCCATCGACAACGAGATCGGCGCCTGTCATGAAGCGGCTTTCATCGGATGCGAGCATCACTGCAAGTGCGGCCACCTCCGTCGGCTGACCGAGCCGTCCGAGTGGCTGGCGGGCGACCAGTGCGGATCGCGCACGCTCGGGATCACTGGCAGCGGCAATGCGCAAGGAAAGCGATGGCGTATCGATGGTTCCTGGACTGATCGAGTTGCAGCGAACGCCCTGCTTGATGAAATCGGTGGCGATGGAGCGCGTCATCCCAAGGACAGCAGCTTTTGTCGCCGCATAGGCGAAGCGGTCCGGTGCAGCCTTCGTGGTCGAAACCACCGAAGCGATATTGATGATGGAACCCTTGTTTCGCAGGCACATGCCGGGCAGAAAGGCCTTGGCCGTGTTCATGATCGAGCGCACATTGACCGCCACGGAGATGTCGAACTGCTCATCGGTACAGGAAAGGACATCCCCCATGGCGACATAGCCGGCGCAATTGACCAGTACTTCCACATCGGGATGCCGAGCCGCCAGGTCCATCACATCCTGGGCTCGGGTAACGTCCAGTGGCGCCGTCAGCATCCCTGCAAGGCCTTGCAAATGCTCTGGTCGAAGATCCGTGGCAACGACGCGCGCGCCTTCGGCGTGGAATGCCTCCGCAATACTCCGCCCGATCCCCTGCCCGGCACCGGTGATCAAGCAACTCTTCCCAGCTAGTCGTCCCCGCATGAACCCCTCGCTCTGTCGCAAGAGCATAGACCCGGGAGAGGCCGACTGAACACGACGGAGTTGACCAGGTTTTCTATCCTCTTTTGATGAGTGCAGGTCCTTCGTCGCTTACTTCTGTAGGCAGGCAGAGACGCTCCCCGAGCTTCGCTCAGCACACATGCATTAACGCGCGCTCTTGCATGTAAAGCTGGCCGCATCGGCGGCCGAGCTGGAACCATCGTAATGTGCCGTCTTCGGCCACGCACACAACGGGTGGCTGAACGGCTTATCACCATCCGGCTTCGTGGCGATCACGCGTTGCGGACGCTCTCCTCGCTCCATCCAATTCTCCAACAATGGCTGCAGATCGAAGCTCCACGCACCGGATCCTCCAGCGCAATGAGTCATACCCGGCACCATGAAAAGCTGAACGTGATCGTCCGCGCTTGCACCGATGTGTTTGCGCACCTCGTCATAGTACTTGATCGTATCAGCCGGAGCGATGATCGGATCGTCCCACCCCTGATACAGGATCAGCTTGCCGCCGCGGCGAGCGAAGGCACCGAGATCAGAACTATCGACATTCACGATCGGCGCGATACGCTCGCGGCCCACCGGGTAATCACGATCGAGATTGAAGCTCTCCACCTTCCAGCCCGGATCGTCAAAGACCATCCAGCGATAGAACTCCTGTCCGAAGACGGCGGTCTGATCCGTCGTGACCCACGCACTCCAGTTGTTTGCAGGGCCCTCGCTGCCAAGCGCAGGTCCACTACTGATCTGCTTGCCGCTGCTCAGACGTGGTCCGCCGTAAATCTTGCGGAATGCATCCACCTCATTGCGCGTAAGGCAACTCGCATCCTCCGACTTCTTGCACTTGAGTTCCGACGGGTCGAAGCGGCAACGCAGTGGATTCTCCATGATGCCGTCCATCACACCATCCAGCCGATCGCACTTCTTGATGATGGCGTCGTGGACGAGACCCAGCTTGGACTCGAGCTTGGGAGCACCCCCCGTTCCGTGGACGGCCTGGTGGTACCAGAGCAGCTGAGTAAGCACCTCTAGATAGCGACGGGCTGGCGCACCGGCAATGACGCCGTCGTAGTCCTCCGGATAGCGACTTGCCATCATGAGTCCGTCTCGACCACCGTTAGAGCAACCAAGAAAGTACGCACGTTTGGCGGGTTGATCGTAGAAAGCAGCGATGACCTGCTTGGCGACGACCGCGGCCAGGTGATTGCCACGATGTCCAAAGTCAACGACTTTCTGCGGCTGTTTGTGAACCCATGCCTCCAGGCCGGGTACAGGCTTGTGACCGACGTCAGTCTGGACCGCTGCGTAGCCATCCACGACGGCTTTGTTGAGACTGTTCGCCCCGCCCGGAGACAAGCCGCCGTCAAACCCCGCACCGCCGAAGCCAAACAGCTTGCTGTTCCATGCATCCGGCAGCCACACCTCAACCTTGATGTCGGAGCCCGGCACCGGCTGCAGGCGAAGGCGCACGCGGCACAAGTCTGCAGCAACCTTCGCACCGACTGTTTCCCCGCCCACAACCGTGTCACCTTGTGAGAATCGCTCGGCGCCTTCCACGACGCCCGACTCGACTTTCATTCCATTCAATGCCGCGCACGCGTCCTGCTTCGGCGTCACGCGATCAGAAGACGCGACGGTCGTTCGTGCCGCCGCTGGCTCCAGCCGCTCTTCGGCACGCGCCGTTGAGAACGCGCCCACAATGAGGATGCCAGCCACTATCACTCGTGACTTCTGTGCGTTCGCGATTTGATTCGTCATGCCGTAAGTCCTCGCCCAGTTGCGGGTAGCCTTCTCTTATATATAGTCTTATATATAGGTGGACCGGGGCCCTGGGCATGCCCATTCAAAGCCTGTCATGCCCCGGCCGGCCCTGCATACACAGGCCCGAATCAATGGCCCGCCGTGCCTTTAGGGCCCGACGCACTCACGACGAACATCGCCCTGACAGCATCCAGCTTCAACGGGAAACTCGTGTAGGTCTGCCCGGCTCTCTTCACATACTTCACGTTACCCGGCTTCGAGACATCACCGGTCAACGGATCCCACAGCTCAGGCTTGAGCCGACCACGCAACTCCGCAACCGTGTCGATTGCATCGTCCGATGAGTTGGCAAAGAAGTAGATGTCACGACCCTCCTTGCGCTTGTGAATGTGCGAGAAAACGCCTCCCGCGCTGCTGGGTGCCGGACTCGGCGTAAAGCGCACATCAGGTGCGATGCCCAGTTTCTCTAGCGCTGCTTCCAGCCGTTCCGCACTCGGTGTACGGATAAATATCGCCCTTCCTTTGCCGGTGCCGCGGTTCATCTTGGAGACACCTTCCGGCATGGCCTTGCTGGAATCGATCCCGAACATCTGGCGAATCAGCCCACGCACCTCTTCGTCATTGGCAAGCGTCCCTGCGAGATCCGGCGCAAGCTCCGCGGCTTTTGACGGCAACAGGGACGTCGCGACAATCGAACCGCCTGCGTCGTAGTACGCCTTGAGCTTGCGCAGTGCCTGAAGGGAAATGACCTGCTGACCAGGCAGGATGAGCACTCGATACTGCTGCCGGTTCACGGCGTTCTGCAGCACCAGTGACGCGCCATCGATACCGACCTTGTCGCTCAGCAGCACATCGGGGTGCAGGAAGGTGAAGGCGTGATGCGCTTCGTTCATCAGCATCCCACCCACCGCGAGGAAGTCCGTGTCATAGGGCACGAAAGTGCCGTAGGACATCTCGCGTGTGTATTCCGGCGCATCGAATCGATAGAACGCCTGCAACGCTGCGATCGGATAGAAGATGGCGATCTCGGAGACCCGCTGCCCACCTTGCAACATCATCGAGTTGCGTCCGACCCATTCTGCAAACGTGGCGGGTCCGCCAATTGTGGGAGCGCGTGACTGGCCCGCGCCCACGAGACGATTGATGCCGTGAACGTACAACTCCATGAGGCGTCGGTAGCCTGCCGTCTGGCCTCCTGGTGCGAAAGGCTCGAAGGTCTCGGCGGCGACGATCGGCTTGTCATAGTAGTCCGCGCCGTCAGAGATCACCTTGAAGCCCTCGCGTCCGTGGGGATAGCCGAAGATGACGTCGGCCATCGGCACATGCTGGGCGCGATAGAACTTGAAGGGATCCGCATTCATGTCGACAGGCTGAGGGTCATAGTTGCCGGGAGCATGACCGGAGACCTGCACCCCGTGCTTCTCACCCCACTGCGTCACCAGCTTCGGAAAGCCATCGGCAAGCAGTTCGGCGCGCGTATCGAATAATGCGACGCGTGCAGCTTGCGTTTGCGGGCCGATGTCTTCCCACAACGCCGGATAGAAAAGAGCGGGATCGTGGCCAAACCTCGCCTTGAATGCTTCATTGAAGCGACCAGTCCAGGTCTTCTCGGCACTGAAGATTCCCACGTCATCGAAGAACGTCATGTTCAAGGTTTGCCCGAAGTGCTGCCCCACCGCCTTCGCATGCGGCTCGTACACGGTATCGATGAACCACTGAACAGCCTGTGGATCGAGATAGTCCACTGCGCCGTTGTAGTCAGTACCGGCACCGCGTGACTTCGCGTTTACGGAAGAGAAGACCATGACCTTCCAGTGTCCCGCAGGCGGGTTCCATTTCAACCTGCCTGCGATGACCTGTGCGCTCAGATCGATCCGCTCGCGCGTTTCGAGGTTCATCGCGACGACCGCCATCAGAGTTCCGGAATCGGCGATCTGAGTTTCGTACGCGGCGGGCCCCGTCACGACCTCCTCGGTCTTCTGCAGTACTTTGCGATGCAGGTGCGTGGGCGTCGTGTGATTGGCGAGGCCAGAGGGAAACCCGTGCTCGTCGTAGAACACGGCATACCGTCCTTGCTGCCGGGAATAATCAAGCAGCTCTTTCAAGCGCTGGAAATAGTCAGCACTCAGGTAGTCGAGCGGTTCTTGCGGGTCCTTCGGCGGGGGCGGAGGCAATGTGGCAGGATCGATACCCAGACCACCAGGGGTACCGGGTGGCGCAATCATGAGCCATGGCGATGATCCTTGTGGTCGCTCCTTGGGCAGTCCAATGCCGTGTGCCAATGCCGCAAGCGACGGCGCCGCATCCGTGGGCTTCGGCTTGCTGGTCGGTGCAACCATCACCCCGCCGAATCCCTTCTCAAGAAAGAGTGCGTCCAGACGCTCGCGCCAGTTGCTGGGCAGTGTATTGCCATCGCCGCCTGCACCCAGCGTCCCAACCGGGCGGTAGACCGCCGGTGGGTTCTTGAACGCATCCTTGGAAATCTCCGCCTTGTCTTGTGCAACGGCAGGACTGCAGACGACCAACGCGCTGCACACGAAAGAGATCGCACTATCCAGAAACGCTCGCCTCATTTCTCACACCTCAATCTTCGATCTGCTACCTGCCGCAGCGCCCGTTGCTCTCACACGTGCGCATCACGAACCGTTCGAAATCCAATGCATCCGGCGAGCCCGCACCACCCGCAGTGGTCACGTTGGTCAGAAACACTGCCGCGAACTTGCGTTGCGGGTCCACCCAGAAGTGCGTGCCGTAGGCACCGCTCCAACCGTACGCGCCGACGGGCAGCGGTGAGTCTGCGAGCGCCGGATCAGCGATCCGACGCACGCCGAGCCCCCACGCCAAACCAGGCGCGAGCCCTGCAAAGCCGACCGGCAGCTGAACCCGTCGGATCTCATCTACCGCGGTGGGCGTCAGAATGCGCACCGATCCACGCGTCCCGCCGCCCGCGAGCATCTGCGCAAACTTCGTGAAATCCTCTGCAGTGGAGTACAAGCCCGCGCCCCCCGAGGGGTAACGCACATCGGGCAGTGGCGATGTGCCCCGCACGAACGTGCCTTGTTCCGGCTTGTACAGCCCCACCAGTCGCGCCTGCTGCGAAGCGCTGAGGACATAGGTTGTGTCCTTCATCGTCAAGGGATCGAAGAGTCGCCCCTTGAGGAAGACATCGTAGCTCTCGCCCGATGCCACCTCGACGATCCGCGCCAGGATGTCGAACCCGTCAAAGCCGCTGTACTCCCATTTCTTGCCGGGAGCACCCTTCGGGCCGTTTCCTGCAATCTTCGCCATTCGGGCTGAAAGCGAGCTTTCCGAAATGGTTATCGAACCGAAGCCGAGCCCACCCGTGTGCGTGAGCAAGTGACGAACAGTGATGGGTGTCGGATCGGCCGGGCTGGACGCTCCATACCCCAGAAACTCAGGTAAGTAGCGGCTCACAGGATCATCGAGCGCAACCTTTCCATCGTCCACCAGCATCATGACGGAAACGGCCGTCACGGGCTTGGTCATCGACATCATCCGAAAAATCGCATCCGCCCGAATCGGCGTCTGATGTTCCACATCGGCGACGCCCGCAGTTCCGACGTGGAGAACGCCATCAGCCTTTGCCACCACGAACACAGCGCCCGGATAACGTCCGGCGCTTACTCTGCCCGCGATTGACGCATCAAGATCCCTGAATTCAGTGGAAGCCGAGGCAGCGAAAGGTTGTGTCTGCTTCAGACCATTTGTTGCTGCACAACCTGTCAGCGCCGACGTGGAAAATGAACCGAGCACCACCAGCATCGGTACGAGCGAAAGTGCCCGCAGCGATGAAGTGCGCTTCATGAGCGGCCTCATGAAAGAGATGCCGGTGTGTTCCCGCTTTGTTCTCGTTCCTGTCATGTCTCGCTCTTGAGTCTTGCCCGCTTGCTTACCCTGGCACCAAGCGGCTACCGTCTCTTGTCCTTGTCTTGAACACACGCAGTGCGCGCCCTTGCCTCGCCCAACCGCATATGCGCGTGGTATCAGGTGACGTTCGGTCGTAGTACATCGCAGGAACGATCAACGGCACCACATCCGCTGTGGCGCCGCTGATCATCCCCGCGCTCGGCCACGATGTGATCTAGAACTTCTTGCGCACGCCCGCCATGTACAAACGCCCCAGGGTAGAGCCACTCGTATAGCCGTTGCCGCCGTTGTAGAACGGCGGATCCTCATCGAGAACGTTGTTGACGTTGAGCGTCAGCGACAGATCCTCGAGCAGTCCCTGCCCCGCTACGTCGTACTTGAAGAACAGATCGACCGTGTCGAACGAATCGACCTCCGTCTGGGTGCCGAAGCGGTTTGTCACGACGACTGGATCGAGATCGTAGCCTCCGGTGTGATACCACGCGGCGGAGGCGGTCAACTTGCCCACCTGTGCTCCAACGGAGAAGGACACCGCAAGATCACTGGCGCCCGGAGAGTCGAGGCTATCGACGAAGGGGGCACCGGAAACGGCTGCAACCTTTCTCTCCAGCGTATGGGTGCCTGCGACTGCGGCATAGAACGTACCCGCGCTCGTGTCGAAGGTGTAGCGGACGTTGAAGTCGATGCCGTTCTGATGCACCTCACCCAGATTCTGGCGCCGGAAGTCCAGCATCGCATATGGATAGGGTCCGAACGGTGGTGCATAGAGTGCCGCCACCGGAATACCGAGATAGGGGTTGGTTCCGACCGCGGCCTGCACCTGTTCGATTGTCGGGCTGTAAGTCACGAACTGCGAATACGCTGGTGCGAAGATCGCAGGGCCCAGTGGCGGGATCGCAATCTGGTTCGTGAGTTCGATGTCGTAGTACGTGACGCTCAAGTCGAGGCCCTTGAGGAACGGCGGGCTGAAGTCGAGGCCAAGAGACCAGGTGTCCGCCTCTTGCGGTCCGAGATCCGGGTTGCCGCCCACGAGAACGACGACACCCTGCAGCGGACTCAGTGGCGGATTGTCGGGCGGCGTGTAGGTGGCACTTGAAGGCACGGCAAAGGAACGCGTGTCGGGCGCATTCGTGTCTGCCAGGCTCGGTGCGTTGAACGACTTGCCGACGTTGCCGCGGAAGGTGACCCAGTCCACCGGTTGATAGGTCACCCCGAACTTCGGATTAGTGGTATCGCCGAAATCAGAATAGTCATCGTAACGCGCAGAAGCCGAGAGCGTGAGCTCGTGAATGCCCGTTATTGCATTGCCGCCGCCCACGATCGGAATGACTACTTCCGCGAAGACAGAACTGACATCGCGATCCGCGTTCGTCGGAACAGCGGTGTCTTCCGTTCCCAAGGCGAAGCTGCCGAACACCACATCCTTGAGCTTCTCCTGGAGGTATTCGACGCCCGCTGCAAGACGAACGCTTCCACCCGGAAGGTCGAAGAGCTGGCCGTCCACGACGGCTCGCCCGTTGATCATTTCCTGATCGCCCTGGCCGATGAAGTTCCGGATCAAGGAGTTCATCACGGTGGGCGAAGTTGCCTGGACGTTGTACGGGTTGAGCCCGCCAGAGGCGATGGCTGCCGACTGAGGCACGCCGGTATCAACCTCTTGCTGCGAGAAATCCGTCGAGCTCAATCCGTAGCTGCCCAGAACCCGCAGCTGCCACTTCGCGCCAAGGTCCACAGTCAGGGTGGGCGTAACCTGGTATTCCTCGAGTTCGCTCGGTTGCCGCGTATCGATCACGCCTCCATAGTTGAAGGCCACGCGCTGCACGCCCGTGTCGCCCGCCACTGGGATATAACCCGGGAAGACGATGCCACCGGGGCAGTTCTCCGCCGCGGCGCAAATGACCACCGTCTGACCTGCCCCGCCCGTACCAGCATTCGCCGGATCCGACGAACCAACCGTTTCGCGCTTTGTGTAGAACGCTCTCACACCGATCGTCGCCGAATCACCCAGCTCCTGAGTGAGCGCTCCGAACACGGAGTTGCGCGTCTGCTCGGGGTACAGAGTGGCCGCGTCCGTCGTATCGCAATTCGTAATCGTGCCAGGCGTACGATCGGGCAGTGCGTAGGATGTTGCCCCGCTTCCCGTGCCGTTGAACACGGTACCCGCGCCACAAGTACCGAGGTTGTCGGTGGTCTGCAGCATGAAGTCCCGGTCAGCACCGAAAATCTCATCATTGCTGGTGTACATGTAAGACAGATACGCGGAGCCTGAGGCCCATCCATGCCCCGCCGTCAGTTCCACATCGGTCGTGTAGTACTCGTCAGCGACACCATAGTGGCCCGCGACTTCCAGGCCTTCGATGTTCTTTCGCGTGATGAAGTTGATGATGCCGCCGACGGCATCCGATCCGTACAGCGAGGAGCCGCCATCGGGCACGACTTCTACCCGCTCGAGCACGGACGGCGGGATCACATCCGGATCTGGTGAGGTGGACAGCACGCCGGCGTTCACCAGGCGGTGGCCGTCCATGAGGACCAGGGTCGTGGTACCACCTGCGGCGCCCAAGTCGCGAATGATCGGAGAGAGCGCAGTAATACCGGTGGCACCAGACGGCAGCGACCGGACGCGATTGAAGTTGCTGCTGATCTGCGGGATGGTGGAAAGCACGTCGTTGGCAGTACTTGCACCGGTCGCAATGATCTCTTCGCGATTCATGGGAACGACATTCGTTCCCGTGGGTGTCGTACCACGGATGAGCGTGCCGGTGACAATGACTTCTTCAAGCTCGACTCGCTGGCCGGATTCTGTCTCGACCGGCGCGTTCTGCGCATGAGCTGCACTCGCACCGAGCAGCACCAGCGCCCCCCGGCCAAGCAACCCACGAACGGTTTGTTGAATAGTCATCGGTTCCACCTTTTTGTTGATCCATTGCCGAACTGGAACGATGCACTGGATGCCGCAAGGTGCCGCTCAAGCATCGCTCAATGTATCGATCATATTCGCTCATCGTTTCGATGATGATAGATCTATTTCGCTCAGATTCGCTCTAAATCGATCTCACGTCAAGCCTCCCAGAAGGGGGGGAACTCGAGCAGAAATCCTCAGTGCCTCCTGGCACGACTTGATGCCCAGAAAGCGGCGCGCACTCACCGAGCGATGCGCCTCGGATTCTTCTCCGAAGACCAGCGCGTCGTCGGCACACGCATCAGCGCAACGGGAACCTTCTTGCCAATTACAGGTTGTCAGACGCGTGAGCCCCGCGTTCCTGCGCCGTCGCAGAACAGATTGTCGCCAGAACGAGCGAAGGCTCGAGGCTAGCGCAAGGGTTGCATCTGCATTTGTGATCCGGCCGTGTGTCAGCGCGCGAGGTCTGGTGCCGAGGCCATCGTCCGGCGCCGTTGCGCGATTTCTGCCTGGAGTTCGGCATGTCGCTTCGCATCGATCGGATACTTCCAGAGCACGATGACCGAGATCATTACCCCCGTCAGCGGTACGAGCGTCATGAGCGAGGTGATGCCATTGAGCGTTTGGGGTGTCTGCGGCTGGTTGGGCACGTAGCCGATCGCGTCGAGCACGACGCCGAGAATGAGTGCGTTGATGCCGAGCGCTGACTTCTGGGCAAAAGCAGAGAAGCCGAACACCTTCGCTTCATGGCGAACACCGAGCTTCGCCTCGCCCCACTCCACAGTATCCGGGAGCATCGACCATGCCAGCACGCCGAATCCTGAGACACCCAGCGCCACGAAGGCGACGCATGCGTACGTGATGCCGACCTCCCGCGTCGGGATGAGATACAGCGCCAGGTACCCCGTCGCGGCAAGGGCCGATGCGATCATCCATGTGTTGCGCTTGGACAGGCGATTGGCCAGCAATACCCACACCGGCGCGAAGAGGATCAATGCCACCGGCGTCATGACGAGGGCAATGGACTCCGATCCCGGTGGGGCCTGGAGCACGTACTTGAAGTAGTACAGGATGTTCTTGGAGAACATCGTCATTGCCACGGAAACGACGATCAGGACCGTGAAGATCTGCGCCAGTGGAACGTTGCGGATGAGCTGGGAGAAGAAAGCGCCTACATCGCCCCAGATAGGCTCTTCCTTGACGACGCGGGATTCCTGCGGCTCGCGCATCACGAAGATCACATAAAGCATGGCTGCCAGCGTCAGCACGCCACTCAGCGTTGCGGCAAGCAGGTAACCCTGTCCCTCATCTGAACTCAGCCGGTGCACGAGTGCCGGCGTAAGCAGCGCAACCGAGAGACCTCCAATGCCGGCACCAATCATTCGCATGCCTGCGAGCGCAGTACGTTCCTTCGAATCACTCGACAGACGTGCCTGCAACGAGGAAAAAGGAATGTTTGCTACGGCGAATGCGGTGCGCAGGAAGCAGTGTGTGAACGCAACCCATGCGATCAACGCGATTCCGTTGAGGCCCGGATTCCAGAATGCAAGCGCATAGGAAATCGCCATCGGAATGGCGCCGACGGCAATCCAGGGCCGGTATTTCCCCCAGCGACTGTGTGTCCGGTCGGCGATAACACCGACGATGGGATCGAAGATGGCATCCCAGACAAGCGCCGCCATGTAGATGGCGCCGGCAACGGTCGGAGAGATGCCGAATACGTCCGTGTAGACGTACATCAGAAACAGACCGGTACCTTGCCAAACGATGTTGAAGCCGAAGTCGCCGATGGCGAATCCCAGTTTGGTGGAGAGCGGCAGTCGAGCCGGAGTGGTCATGCGATATTCACCATCTTCGTGTTGGATTGATCCGGCGGGTTGTGTTTGTCACTCGACACGCCCGCGCTTGAAACCGTGGATTGATGCGTCGTCAGCCGATGCCGACCGCGGCTGCACCTTGGTCGGAGAGATGGCCCACCGGGCCCGCATCCATCGCCGGCGGCTCTGCGACAAGCGCGTTGTTGCGGGCGATCTCGCCGAGCACGAGTCCGGACGGCTTGATCTGGCGCCGCTGTGTCTGACGATCAACGCCTATCAGGCCGAACCGAGGCCCATAGCCTGAGAACCATTCATAGTTATCCATCAGCGACCAGTACAGATAGCCGAGAACAGGCGTGCCCGCATCAATCTCCCGCTTGAGCCCCGTCAACGCCTCGCGGATGAATGCGCAGCGCCTTGCGTCATCATGTCCGGCCCAGCCATTCTCGGTGACCATGATCGGTGTTCTGGTACGTTCCCACACGTAGCGACAGGTTTCGACAAGCGACTCAGGTCGATCTTCCCATCCCATCTGTGTCTGCGGACGACCCGGAAGAACCGTGGTTTCCCCATCTGTGCCCATCGTGACGCGCGAGTATGTTTGCACTCCGATGAAATCGTCGCCACGGGCGGCATCGAGGAATGGATCGTAAACTCTCGCACGGTACGCGTCTCGCAACGCTTCTGCTCCGGGAGCCGCTTCGACTTCCTGGAGCGACAACGTCACGCCAACCTTGCACGATGGGTGCGCACTCTTGATGGCGTCGCGTCCGAGCCGGTGAGCGGCAATTCCCTGAGTGAGCACGGCCTCTTCGGGAGCGAGAATGAATATGCTGTCGAGTGACGCACCGAGCGCAGCCTCGGCCGCGGCCTTGATGCTGGGTCCATCCTCGCGCTCGAGTCGCTTGCGCAGCAACTTTCGCACGTACATCGGGATATTCAGTTCGTTGAGGGTGCAAGCGTAGGAAAATCCACTCAGACGATTTGCCGCGAACTCGCAGTACCGCGCGAACCGTGCACTGAAACGCGGACTGAGCAGCCCGCCCGCGAGCGCCTGCCATCGCGGCAACGTAAAATGATGAAATGTAATGATCGGCGTGATGCCCCGGTCGTTGCATGCATCGATACATCGCTGGTAATGCTCGAGCGCAGCCTGCGAGAACTGCCCTTCCTGCGGTTCGATGCGCGCCCATTCAATCGAAAACCGATAGGCCTTCAATCCAAGGGCCGCAAGCACAGCGACGTCATCGTCAAAACGGTGCCACTGGTCGCATGCCTCTGCCGAAGGCTCGCGGAAAAGCGATGGCCGCGCCTGTTCGAGCGCCCACAGATCGCAGTTTGTGTTCCCTCCTTCCACCTGATGCGCCGCGGTCGCCGCGCCCCACACGAATCCTTCGGGAAATTTTTCAGTAGCAGTCATCATTGGTTCCAATATTCACTCATGAGGCAGGCGCACACACGTTCAGTCCTTCCGTGGGCAGCACTGCGCTCATCCAATGAACGCATTCGGGAATGTTTGGCTCTGACGCCGACTTGCGCGGTTGCATCACCAATGTGCCCACACCTTCGCGGGACCGCGAAATGAAAGGTTCGGAAGGTATGCAAACGATTGCGCTTCATCGATGCACAGCCCCGGCAGTCGCTTGGTCAACTGCTCGAACACCACCTTGAGCTGAAGCCGCGCCAGGCCTGCACCAATGCACAGGTGCACACCGTGACCGAATGCCAGGTGCTTCTTCGCGTTGGAGCGCTCGAAGTCCACCACGTCCGGCTCTGGGAACTGCTCTGGATCGTGATGTGCCGCGGCGATCATCAGGAGAATCCGGCCGCCCTTCGGGATGGCGTGCCCCTTGAGTTCGGTTGCCTGGGCTGCAATCCGTCGCCACGAAATAACGGAGGGGCGGTAGCGCAGCATCTCCTCCACCGCGCCGGTGATGAGATGCGGCTGGGCGATCAGTCGCTCCCAGAGGGTGCGATCGCTGAGCAGCGTCACGAAGGAGTTGGACAAGACATTCGTGGTGGTCTCGTGTCCCGCAACCAGCATCGTGAAGAGAATGCTTTCAATCTCATTCACTGCCAGTTCGTCGGGATGCTCGCGCTGAAAGCGAGTGAGATCGCCCAGGAAGCTGTGAGGGTCTTCCCGCATCACTCGCGCGACATGCTCTTCGCAGAACTTCCACATCGCGATGAGTCCATCGGACTCACGCAGCTGTGCGGCCTCATCGCACCGCCCCCAGGTCAGCATGACGCGGTTGCGGGTCCATGACTTGACGTCAGCGACTCGATCGTCCGGCACACCCAAGAAGCGGAAGGCCACATGCGCCGGCAGATCGTAAGCGAAGTCAGTCACGAGGTCCGCATGACGCGCACCGTTCGCATCTGCAGGCTTTGCAAGCAATCCATCGATGGCCTGATCGACCATATCGCGGATCCAGGACTCAGAGGCGGACACGTGCTTGGTGCTGAATGCGTTGGTCGCATGCTTGCGGATACGTGCGTGTTCTGGGGGATCCAGATTCGTGAGCACGGGGTTCATCCGGAAATTGTTCTCACGCAGGCGCTGCAGGACGAGCGGCGACATAGGAGTCACCGCGCTCAATGTGTTCGCAGCGCTCCAGAGCGTGTGATTCTGGAAGACTTCCTTGACGTCTTCATACTTCGTCACGACCCAGTGATCGATCACAGGAGCGTAGAAGACCGGCTCCTCGCGCTGCGCCATCGACAAGAACGCATACGGGTCATCGAGAAACGGCGCCGTGAAAGGGTCGAAGGCAGCACCGATGCGGCTCGCAGGACAATTCCCCGGTCCGGAACGCAATCGACCCGTGTCGAACTGCGCGGCGGCTGACTCTTCCAGGTTCTGCGAGCCACTGACGGGGCACCCTTGATTGCTCATCGGGCCTTCTCCGCGTTTGAGCCGTTCATCAGCTCGTGCGCCACAAGCCACGCAGCAAAGTTGTCCGTCCAGCCCGTAGTGGCTGTGTCAGGCTTGCCCAGGCCGAATCCATGGCCCCCGGTCTCATATATATGTAGCTCGGCGCGCAAACCCGCCTGCTGCCAGGCCTCAAACATGGCGATGCTCTTTGCCGCGGCAACGGTTTTGTCGTCGGCGGCGACGGCAATGAAGATCGGTGGGCCATCCTTAGGTACTGGAGCCGAAGGCATAGCGCCGTAGATCGGTGCGGCAAAGTTGGGGCGCGTCGCGGCGTCTCCTTCGAGCACCAGGCCCATGGTGGTCATGGCGCCAGCCGAGAAGCCCATCACGCCGATGCGATCGGCTGCTACCCCGTACTTGTTGGGATCGGCACGGATGAGGCGCACTGCCTGCGCTGCATCCTCAACAGCAATGCGCCTGCGAGGTTCGATCACCTGCATGAATTGATCGAATCGCTCCTCGGGGGAAAGCTGCTTCGACAGAATCTCTGCGATCTTTGCCTGCATCGCTGGATCCGACCCGCCGACGCGGTATTTCAGAATGAATGCAGTGATGCCGCGATCAGCCAGCCACCGAGCAACCTCGGTTCCTTCCAGGTCCCAGGCGAGGGCCCCGAACCCGCCACCCGGAAGGACGATCATCCCCGCGCCTGTGGCCCTTCCAGCTTGCGGACGTAAGACCGTGAACGTCGGCTCCGTAACGTTCGTGATCACGTGCACCACACGACCTGCATCGGGTACGTGCGTGTCCTTCGCTTCCTCCGTGACCGACGATTTGTTTGTACCGGGAGGTGTTCCCGGCCAGAGCTTCACGATCTCCTGCGTGGGCTTTGCGGACGACTCAGCGGCAACCGCAGAAGGCAGTGCATTGAACATGCCCAGAATGCAGAACAGAACCGCTCCGGCATGCTTGGAAATCGTCATGTCTTCTCTCCTGTCGCCCAAACGACGTGCGTTCAACGTCTAGCCTTGAACCTGCGGTGGGGGCGCGCTGCCAGCGCGCGCCCACTCCCACTCCTATCGCCTCGATCCTCGGGCACATACACCTGCAACGCTCGCGGCTTGTCCGTCTTGACGCGTCATGGTGTAGCGCACGTGAAATTGGCTGCGTCCTGTGTGGAACCTGAGCCGTTGTAGTGCGCGGTCTTCGGCCATGGGCACAGGGGGCGACTGCTTATTGGCGGTCCACCGAGCGCGTCGGGCTGCACCGCAATGACTCTCTCCGGCGCCTGGGCTTGTTCGACCCAGGCCTCGAGATGCGGGACCATGTCAAAGCTGGTGGCACCCGTGCCTCCCGAGCAGTGCCCCATACCAGGAACCATGAACAAGCGCGCATGCTGGTCGAGTGTTGGACCCACGTGCGTGCGCGCACCCTCGTAGTATCGAACCGCGTTCGCGCCCGGGATCAACGCGTCGTTCCAGCCGTGATAGACGATCAGCTTGCCGCCACGCTGCGCGAAAGCGCTGATGTCCGGATCGCCGGAATCGACGATCGGCTCCGCATTCGAACGCGAGAAGGGATAGTCGTTCTCGAGATTGAAGAAGAGCGGCAGCCACAGCGGATTGTTATAGACCAGCCACCGGTAATACTCGCCGCCGCCGACCGTGCTGAGCAACAGATCGTTCAAGAGCCAGCTCAAGCCCTCGCTTCCTACCGCCGGACCTGGGATCAGCAATTCGCCACTTGCGAGTCGGGGTCCCTCATAGACCTTGCGCAAAACGTTGACTTCGTTTTTCGTCAGGCACAAAGGGGTGCCAAAGAGTTGGCATTCCAATGATGCCGGATCGAAACCGCACTGCAGGGGGTTCTCGATCACACCGTCCTGGACTGCGTCGAGCGTGTCGCACTGCTGCATGACGGCCTGATTGACCATCCCCAACTTCAACTGCAGTCCCGGTGCCGTGGCCATCTTCTGGCTGGCCCATAGCAGTCGCGTCATCACTTCCCCGAAATCGGACGCGGCTGCGCCTGCGATCACACCGTCGTAGTCCTCCGGATAGCGGCTGACCTCCATCAGCGCTTCACGCCCACCGCCTGAGCATCCTTGGAAGTACGCTCGCTGCGCTGGGCTGCCGTAGTACGCATTGATCACCTGCTTGGCAGTGACTGCCACGAGATGATTCGCGCGATGACCGAAGTCGATGACCTTCTCGGGCTGGTTGTAAGCCCACTGAGCGGTGGCACCCGAAGGATGCCCGAGATCACTCGTGGCAGAAGCATAGCCACGACCGACACTCGCATTCATCAACGCAGCACTTTGACCCAAACCTCCTGAGAATCCACCGCCGCCATAACTGAACAACTTCGCGTTCCATGTCTCAGGCAGCCACAGATCGACATTGATGTCCGAACTCGATGTCGGCTGAAGCTTCAGCTGCACGCGACAGAGATTCGCAGACGCATTGACCGCGGTGTCGCCACCAAACAGCGAGCCGAGCCCAATGCTGCCTGACAACGCCTGTCCCTGTGTGAATCGCTGCGCACTCGTAACGGTCCCGGATTCAACCTGCATTCCCACCAGCACTGCACAATCGGCAGCGTCGGGCGGGCTTGTCTGTGCATGGGCGTTTAGGGCAGCTCCCGTGGAGACGAAGGCCGCTGCTACACCTGCGAGTGCACGAAATCTTTCTCTGGTTGTCATCGATATCCCTCCTGATCTTGGTCAATCACACTTCCATCGATCTGCGATCTCTCTTCCCTCCTCCTTCGATCTTTCAACGGCGCGCCACGAACGCGCCTACCAACAAGTCCGTTATTGCGGCGACTGACACGAAAAATTGGCCGCATCTCTGCTTGAGCCGGAACCGTTGTAGTGCGCAGTTCTGGGCCACGCGCATAGCCGACGACTGAACGGGCTGTCGGATTCGCGGGCGAAAGCGATGACACGTTCCGGTGCTTCGCCACGCTCCACCCACGCCTCGAGGTGCGGGATCATGTCGAAGGCCGTGGCCCCCGGACCTCCGCCGCAATGCTCCATGCCGGGCACCATGAACAGCCGCACGCTGCTATCGGCTTGCGTTCCCAGCTGCGCAAGCACGGCTTCGTAGTAGCGAACCGTGTTGGCACCCGGAATCAGCGGGTCACTCCAGCCGTGATAGAGGATTAGCTTGCCGCCTCTTGCGGCGAACGCACTGATATCTGGATTGCCGGAGTCAACGACGGGCTGGATGCGGCTGGACGAGGCCGCATAGTCGCGATCGAGATCGAAGTCGTCATCGCTCCAGTCCGGGTCGTCATGGACCATCCAGCGGTAGTACTGCCGTCCTCCCACGTTGCTGAAGAATCCACCGAACATTCCAAACAGCGCCTCACCGCCGAGCGCAGGACCTGAGATCACGCGTTCCCCACTTGCGAGGCGTGGTCCGTCGTAGACCTTGCGAAGTACATCGACTTCGGATTTGGTGAGGCAGGAAAGGGAGCCCGAGCCCTCGCATTGGAGAACCCCAGGATCGAAGCTGCATTTCGGGGGATTCTCGAGTACGCCATCCTGTACGCCATCGAGCGTGTCGCATGCCTTGAGTATCGATTTGCGCAGCGTCGACAGTTTGAACCTGAGGAAACGCGTCTCGGCAAGCGTGTTCTTGCTCCAGATGAGCCGCGTCATGATGTCGCCATAGTTCATCGCGGGCGAGCCCGCGATCACACCGTCGTAGTCCCCTGGGTAGCGGCTCACTTCCATGAGCGCTTCACGTCCGCCGCCCGAGCAGCCCTGAAAGAACGCGTGCGCAGCTGGTTTTCCGTAATACGCGTTGATGAGCTGCTTCGCGGTGACCGCAGCCAGATGGTTGGCACGATGTCCGAAATCGATCACCTTCTCCGGCTGACCGCCGGCCCACTTCGCAGTCAGGCCTGTTGGGTGCCCAAGGTCGCTGGTCACACCTGCGTATCCGCGGGCGGCACCAGCGTTCATGACTTCGTCGCTCTGACCGAGGCCACCGGTGAACCCACCGCCACCATAGCCAAACAGCTTTCCATTCCAGTCGTCTGGCAACCAAACCACGACATTGATGTCCGAACTCGACGTCGGCTGCAGGCGCAGCCGTGCCAGACAAAAACTTGCTTGCGCCTCACTGCTGCCGAACCACGACCATCCGAGCGATGCGCCCTTCTGCAGGTGCTGTGCACTCAATACGATGCCTGACTCGACCGGCATTCCTGCAAGTCTTGAGCACTGATCGGCGAGAGGTTCGCTCAGACTCGCGATAGGGGCCGACAGGGATGACCCTGCGCTCAGGACGCACACAACGAAAGCGATCCCCAGGGAACCGCCTGGGATTGAAGGCTCTTGCCTTGTTGCGCGTGCGCTCATCAGAACTACCTGCGACCTCCCCACTGCTTGTCTAGACGCTGCCATCAACACACGCGGCCTGAGCGCATCAGTACGTTGTACGCCCGCCCGATATGTCGAAGACGGCACCGGTGGAGAAACTGCATTCCTCGCTGAGCAGCCAGCAGATCATCGCGACGACCTCAGGCACCTCACCAAAGCGGTTCATCGGAATCTTTGCCCGCATGGCGTTGATCTGGGCTTGGGGCATCTGTCGAAGCAATGGCGTGATGAAGACCGCCGGCGTAACTGTGTTCACGAGCACACCATCGGTCGCATGTTCCTTGGCAAGCGCCTTCGAGAACGCAATGACCCCTGCCTTGGCAGCGGAGTAGGCAGACAGATTCGGATTGCCCTCCTTGCCCGCGACCGAGGCCACATTCACGATGCGTCCATATCCCCCCGCAACCATCAGCGGCACGATCGAGCGGCACACGTAGAAGACACCGTTCAAGTTGACGTCGATCACGCGCTTCCAGCTGTCGATGGGATAGCTCTTCACCGGTGCCGTAGCGCCAGTGATACCCGCAGAACAGACCAGCAGATCGATCCGCGACAACGATGCAATGGTCGCCTCTGTCGCAGCATGAACCGCATCGGGATCCGCAACATCCAGCGAATGGACTGATGTAGCGCCTACTTCCGCCTGCGCGGTGGCCAACGCCGTTGCGTCGAGATCCCACAGCGCAACGCGAGCTCCCTCTGCGACGAGACGGGCCGCGACTGCCTTGCCTGCCCCTGATGCACCTCCGGTCACAACCGCCGTGCGACCACGGAAGCGACCGGAGAACATGTTTGGTGGCTCGACCTTGGCACTTCGTACCTTGCGCGCGCTCTTTATCATTGGACCCAATCTCGATATTTGGTAAGGCGACCGACGCCAGGATTGAATGCGTTGCGCGGATCGAGCGCACGGTAGTGCTCAGCGATCGCCGCCTTCGCTTCGTACAGATGGCCCACGTTGTGCTCGGCCGGATACTCCGCGCCGCGCGCATCGAACAGCTCACACACCGCGGTTTCAAAGACGTTCGTATCGACGCCCTTGCGCACGATGTAGTCGTGGTGGAAAACGTGGCACAGAAAGTGACCGTAGTAGAGCTTGTGAAGCGATTGCCGTTCGAGTGAGTGCGGCAGGCGCTCGAACCAGTCAGTGTCGTTGCGGCGCAGGGCGACGTCGAGCGCGACGATGTCCTCGACAGCGTCGGGGTACAACGAGCGATATCGCACGGCGGCGCCAGCGACGACGAAGCGGTGTCGAAACGCTTTCTCCGCCTCGATCCCGGTGCACTCGAAATAGCTTCCGCTCGCGCTCGAGAGCAGCTCAGTCAGCAGTTGGCAGGTGGAGTCGTAAGACTCATCGCAGACTTTCAGTATCAGGTGATGCTCGAAGTCATCGCGAAAGCCACGTAGCCGTGCAGGCAGATGATCCGGCAGCAATCGAGCGAGTCCCAGCAAGAGGCGGTCCGCAGACGAACGAGGAAGAACCTTCGTTGCGCTTGCGAACCTGTCCAGCGCATTCTTGAACCGCTGCAACGCTGCGAGCCGGTCGGTGCCGAGCAGCTGTATCGCGAGGAACATGTCCTTGCCATATTGCTCGGCGATATTGAATGCCGTGCGATGGATGTACTCGCACGCGATGGGCAGTGAGGATGCAGACGTCAGGATCCGTCGACGCAGGGCCGTCAGCACTGCCGGCGCATTCGTGCCGATATAAAAGGTTGCCGTGCGCGATTCGCATCGGAATGTATCGAGCCGAACGGCGAACACGGCCACTTTCCCAGCACTGCCCGCTGCCTCGTACAGGCGTCTAGGATCGGCGTTGAATCTTGAGGGCGTCGGGGCATCGACGTCCCTGACATGAGCGCTGTACGCAAGGTCGCTGGCCCAGCGATCCGTGGGCACTAGGAACTTGTTCAGGTCAGCTCCGGAGTCGAGGAGTTCCAGCATCTGCTCCGGCTCGACGCCAAGATCGATGCCCAGGTGATTCACTAGTTCGAGTCCGCCGTCGGCGTTGAGTCGTGCGAACAGGGCCAACTGTGTGAAGGCGGGTCCGCGCCGCACAAGCGCCCCGCCGGAGTTGTTGCACACGCCGCCTATGACAGACGCACCGATGCACGAAGACCCGATGACCGAGTGCGGCTCGCGCCCGAATGGCTTGAGGGTGCGCTCGAGCCGATGCAGGGTTGCTCCGGGCAGGCACACGACTTGTTCGCCCCCGCGGATCACGCGCACGCCGTCGAGTCGCAGCGTGCTGATCACGACAACCAGGCGATCGTAGTCGTTACCCCAGGGTGTCGAGCCACCGGTCAGCCCAGTATTGGCGGCCTGCATGATGACAATGGCGTCGGCCGCCACACATGCCTGCAGCACGCGCCACATCTCAACCAGCGTGCCGGGGCGCACGACGGCGATGCAGCTCCCGCTACCAGCACGATAGCCAGCTGTAAAACGCATCGTCTGATCGGTGCGAGTGAGAACGTGGCGAGGTCCGACGAGGCGTCGAAGCTGCGCCACCAGATTCGCCCCGCTCCTCGCGCTGCCTACTTGCGCGCCGGAACGAGCGGGAGCATCAAACTTCGAAAGCTCAGCAGTCATCGTTGGCGCTGGACGATGGTGCCTTATCGCCAGGTCGGCCGATAACCGATCACGGTCTGTGCCTGTTCGCCGAGCTTGTCGATCCCAAGGCGCATCTGATCACCTGACTTGAGAAAGACGGCGTGCGGCTTCATGCCCATGCCAACGCCCGGCGGGGTGCCGGTCGTGATGATGTCGCCCGGGGAGAGGGTCATGAAACGGCTGACGTAGCTGACCAACTCAGCAACGCCAAAGATCATCGTGCGGGTGTTCCCTGACTGAACGCGACGTCCATTCACTTCAAGCCACATGCCGAGCTGCTGTGGGTCGCCGACCTCATCCGCTGTGACGAGCCACGGACCAATCGGACCAAACGTGTCGCAGCCTTTGCCTTTGTCCCAGCTGCCTCCGCGCTCGAGCTGATACTCGCGCTCGGACACGTCATTCACGACGAGATAGCCCGCCACATGATCCAATGCCCTTGCCTCATCGACGTACCTCGCGGTCGTGCCGATGACGACGCCGAGTTCGACTTCCCAGTCGGTCTTCACCGAGTCCTTCGGCAACATCACCGCATCGTTCGGTCCCTGAATGCACGTGATTGCCTTGGTGAACACGATCGGTTCACTGGGCTCCGGCATGTTCGACTCCGCAGCGTGATCGGAGAAGTTGAGACCGATCGCCAGAAACTTGCCCACGCCGTTCAGCGGCGCGCCGAGGCGAGGCTGACCTGGCACTGCCGGCAGACTCGTGGCGTCGAGTGCAGCGATCCGTGCCAGCGCTTGCGCACCAAGTACTGCGGGCGCGATATCGTCGAGGTGTGCCGACAGATCGCGGATCACTCCGGTGGCATCGAGGAGTCCGGGCCTTTCCTGGCCCGCAGGACCGTAGCGCAGAAGTTTCATCAGATCATTTCCAAGTGTGCGGACATTCGCCGCGAAATCAGTTCAGGCGAGCGGGCTCGAACGAGCTTGCCGAGGCAATACCGCCCGCAAATGTCCTTATCGCTCAAGGCCGGGGCATCAGCTCGCGCTGATGCACCTCGTCTTCGGTTCCATCAAGATCGAAGCAGACACGGCGCCCAGATCTGGGGGAGAGAATCTGGACGCCGTGTTCAGCATCTAGACACGTCGCGTAGAGGTTGCGACGCCGCCTAGAATCTCGCCGTCAGCTGCGCCGAATAGGTTCGACCGAAGGGCAACCCGTACTTGAAGTTCCACGCACCGGTGGGATCGCCGTTCTGCACGAAGAAGTCGGGCAGTTCATCGGTGAAGTTCAGGAGCACCACCTGCGCACGCCAGCCCTTTATCCCCGCAAAGCGATTCTCGAACTCAGCGCCGTAGCCCAGCGCGAAGTCGAGTTGCGTGTAGGAAGAGATATTTGGATCGGGCACAGACGGTGCTGGCAGACCGTTGGAGCCGAAGGTTGCCGTCAGCAGCATGCCGTCCAGGTAACGAGCCGTCAGCGTGGCATCGAAGCCGCGCCACATGGCAGTCACGCCTGCGGTGCCCGACAGTTCGAAGACCGAGTTCGCCTCGATGATTCCACCGATCTCGCTGGTGGCAGGAATGCCCGGTCCCGTCGAAACATCATTCTCGAGGAAGTACGTCGCGGCGAGCCGTGTGATCAGAGTGACATCACCAATGTCAGCGGTATAACTGCCATTGAAATCCAGACCGGTCTTGTGGACGGTGCCAGCGTTCTGAATTCGACTGTCGATGATCACGTTGACCCTACAGAAATCAGTCAGCAGCGTCGAGGCGGCCGAGTAGTCACCACCATTCGTGATGAAGTCATAGTTCACAGACTCCACGAACGACTGCAGGACCGGGTCAGCCGTGCTGAGGTCCGCGTTGTTGCAGCTTGCAGGATTGCTGACGGGGATAACGTATTGCCCCCATCCACCGTATCCCGGAACAGTGGCCGGTGTTGCACCGGCGTACGCGCTGATCGTGCCCGGGAAGACGATCTGATCCTCATAGGTGATGTCCCAGTACGTCAAGCCAATGTCCAGGGACTCATTCCTGAAGCCGGCGGTGATCGTCCACGTCTCCGCCTCTTCGGGCGAGAGCTCAGGATTGGATCCGAGCATGACCGCTGCGTTCGTGAGACCGAACGGTGCAATGATTCCCGCCGGCAGGAAGCCGTTGACGATCCGCGGGTCCCAGTTCGGCAACGTGAGGTTCGTGCCCGAGGTCACGGCGTTCGGGTTCGAATCCGTGACGGAAGGTGCGCGGAACGAGGTGCCCCAGGTGCCCTGCAGGCGAATGCTGTCAGTCATGTTCCAGTTGACACCGAGCTTCGGATTGGTTGTGTCACCGAAGTCCGAGTAGTCGTCGTAGCGAACCGCCGCAGTGACGGTCAGGCTATCCAGCAACGGGGCATTCAGCTCGAGGAACGCGGACGTGACATCTCGTTCGTACTCGGTAGCACCGTAGCTGCTGAGCTGCACCATCTGGTTGGTCGGACCGGTCAGGGAGTTGTTCTGGTTGGCATTCGTGTCGGTGCGATACTCCGCGCCGACGGCAGCAAGCAGCGGCCCGGCAGGAAGATCGAACAGCGGACCATTGAACTTCAAGGCAGCCTGTTCGAGCGTCGTGCGGCTCTGGAATCTGGTGTCACCGTAAACCCGGCTTGCCTGGTCCGCCGTGAGCGCGACAGAACTGAGCGGATTGATATTGCCGGCGAACACCTGCTCCGTGAGAGCCGCCAGATTGATCGAGCCCTTCACGCAGCTATCGCACTGCTCATTGCGGCCGTAGTTGAAGAAGAACTCACCGTCCCACGCACCGGGCATCTGCATACGCAGCCCGAGGACCGCACCAATGGTCTCCGCACTGGCGTCGAACGTGCGGACCTGGTTGTCCTTCAAGGTGCTGTATTGAACGATCTGGTTCGCAGGCAGGCCCGGAATGAAGTAAGGCGCGAGCTGCGGCGCTCCATTCACCACTCTCGCCAAAGGTACCCGCACCGTCGGCGCGACGGACAGCGAAGTCGTCTCGCGATCGGTGTAACTCGCGCTACCGAAGAGCTCGAGACTCTGTGTGAGCTCCTGATTGAAGTAGATGCCAACCTGGTCGCGCTTCTGTTCACCTGTCCAGTCGACGTAGTCGGAAGCATCGACGAGGTTGGGCTGATTGAGCGCAAGGCTCGCAGCAGTGATGCCAGTCCCGTCTCCCGCAGGCACACCGTAGTATGTGTAACTCTGTGCGCGCGGAATGGTCGTGTTCGCGGTGGTACCCTGCACGATGACATTGGGCGAGAATCCAACTGACGCGTTGTTTTGATCGATACGCAAGTCTGGGCCGCCCAATGGCCGCAGATCCTTCCTGAGGCGCCCGATCTGCCCTGCGTTGAAGGCATCCCGATCACGATGATCGTACGTGAAAAGAATGTTTCCCCGCCCGAGGCCGCCAAGGTTGTCCCACACGTTGCCGGCAATGATCGAACCGCCGTACTCGTCACCGCCGGAGTTGTCGTCTGCCCGCAGGGTGAACTCGACACCCTCAAAGTCTCTCTTCACCACGAAGTTGACGACGCCGGCCACCGCGTCCGATCCATAGACGGCCGATGCGCCGTCCGCCAGGACCTCCATACGCTCGAGCGCCCCGATCGGAAGCTGGTTTGCGTCGGTGATGGTTGCAGCGGCGCCGCCGCCCACGACGCGGCGACCGTCCACCAGAATGAGCGTCGCCGATGAGCCCAGACCGCGCAGGTTGATGCTGTCAACCTGCGCACCGTTGTAACCCTGATTCGCCGTACCGCCCTGAAACGAAACGTCGTTGCCCACTCGCATCTGGTTCTGAGGCAACTGGCGCAGCACATCGGCGGTATTGGCAAGCCCGGTTCGCACCACGTCGTCCGCCGAGAGGACGATCGGCTCGCTGCCGACAGGTTCCGCGCCCCGGATGTTGGTGCCGGTCACGATGATCTCTTCAAGTTGCTGCGACTGCGGCGGGGTCGTGGCCTCTTGCGCGAATGCAGTCAGCGAAAGTTGCGTCGCCAGCGCTGCCGCGACCGTTGTGCGGCGTAGCAACTGACGTCGCGCTAGCGCGGCGGAAACGCCGTGCGCAGCCAACCCGCTGCCGGGCACAACCGATGCGCGTGAAGCACACCATGAACGCGTCTTCATCAACTTTCTCCCCTGGGGCGCACCGCGCGCCTGCGATTTGGTGTCCAGCGATGCTGCTGGATTAGTGATCGATCTAATGGCATATACACTTACGTTCAGTCAAGAACGCATGTTTGCTGTTGAACGATATTGATCGCAAATGGTACTGTCAAGCGCGCTTTTGGTGCATTACGATCTCTATTGATTGATCAATGCTCCGGGCGAAGGGCAGAAAGCTTCAAATAACACCAATGAATCAGGGGGTAACCTTAAATAACACCAATGAATCAGGGGGTAACCTTGAATAACTTGCGTCTTGTCACGTTCGTCTGGCTTACCTGCTTGTGCGCCGCAGCCCAGGCGGCCTACACACCCAAAGGCCCGATCGAACAGAAGTACATGGCGGCAGGACCTTGGGCCGTCAGCACCATCGCGACGAGCGCTGCCTGTGACCGTGAGGGAAACCGGTGCGACATCTGGTATCCAGCCAACCTGGGCGCCAACGGCTTTCGCCATCCGGTAATTGCCTGGGCCAACGGCAGCGGCCAGACACCCACCGTGTACGCGTACTGGCTACGGCACCTAGCGAGCTGGGGATTCATCGTCGTCGGGACACGCGACACAGGCACGTCCAGTGGCGGCACGGTCATTGACGCGACGAACTACATCATCGCGCAGGGCAATACCGCGGGAAGCATCTTCAATGGCAAGGTCGACGGCACGAGGGTGGGCGTCGCCGGCCATTCGCAAGGCGGATGTACAGCCGCAAAGCTGTTTGCGACTCGGGCGGCGCCCTTCTCCGCTTACTACGTTGCGCACCCCGGTCCAGCATGGATCAGCATCTTTCTGTGCGGGCTGAGATTGCCGCAGGACCTGCAGAACACCACCAATACCGGCTCGATCTTCTATATGGCGGGCGCTCAGGATGGCAACGACAACGGCGCAGACACGCTGAACAACTATTACACCCCCACCCGAAGCACAGCGACCAAGGCCTTCGGTGTTCTCTCACAGGCAGGACACAACGACATCAGCGGCAACCCTGGATGTCAGGGCGGCGGATGTACGACCGGTGTCTATGGCTATCTCGGCTACCCCACTGCGTGGTTCATGTGGAAGCTGCAAGGCGCCACGGACGGTCCGGCCGCGTTCTCATCGAGCAATGGAGAATTCAGACTTCAGACTGCCGACTGGGTAACGAATCTCACGAATGTCCCCTAAGCCCCCTCGGTCACGTGTCGCGGCGAGCGATCGCCGGACCGTTCCCCTCAATGCTTCGCGCTACTCAACTAGCGCAACACCTTGATACGCCGCACACCGAAAGGATAAGCATGAAAAGAAGCGAACAAGCCAATGATCCACCCGTCAGCGAAAAATCAGTCCGCAAGATCGCGCTGACATCACTCGCAGGTACCAGCATCGAGTGGTATGACTTTTTTCTCTATGGCACCGCCGCCGCCCTGGTATTTCCCAAGGCCTTCTTCCCTGCCGACATGCCTCCGCTGGTTGCCCTCCTCGCCTCCTTCAGCACGTTTGCGGTTGGATTCGTTGCGCGACCGATCGGCGGCATCTTCTTCGGTCACTACGGAGATCGCCTGGGGCGCAAGAAGGTTCTCGTCGTCGCATTGGTACTCATGGGCGCCGCAACAACGCTCATCGGGTGCCTGCCAACATACGCCTCCATAGGACCCGCAGCCCCACTGCTACTGATAGCGCTGCGATTCGCACAAGGCATCGCCATTGGCGGGCAATGGGGAGGCGCTGTGTTGCTTGCAACCGAGAGCGCCCCGCCGAACAAGCGCGGCTTCTACGGGAGCTTTGCCCAGGTGGGCGCCCCCGCGGGCGTGATCCTCGCTAACCTCGCTTTCCTGATCGTGAGCGCGAATACCACACCCGAAGCATTCGTTGAGTGGGGATGGCGCATTCCTTTTCTGCTGAGCGTCGCGCTCATCGCTTTAGCGCTCTTCGTTCAACTGCGACTCGAGGAGACTGTCGAGTTCCTGCGAACCCAGAAAAGCCCGGCCGTTGTTGCTGCACCCAAGACGCGCTCCCCCGTGCTCGAGGCCCTGCGAACCCATCCCCGAGAGATTGCTCTCGCTGCCGGCGCCTTCCTGGCGGTTCAGGTGCCCTTCTACATCCTGATCGCCTTCGTCATCGCCTATGGAACGGGAGCTGATGGCCCTCACGTTTCCCGGGACACTATGTTGACGGCCGTCCTGTTCGCAGCCGTTGCGATGATTCCTGCACTGCTGCTCGCGGCGGCTTGGTCAGATCGTTTCGGAAGGCGCGGCGTTTACATGGCGGGCGCGGCCTTGATGGGTATCTGGAGCTTCGTGCTCTTTCCAATGATCGATACCGGCTCGTTGCTGTGGATTACTGTGAGTCTGGCCGTCGGGCAGGTCTTCGTGGCAATGATGTACGGGCCGCAAGCCGCGTTCGTTACCGAGATGTTCAGCGTTGCAGTCCGCTACTCGGGTGCTTCACTCGGCTACCAGCTCGGAGCAATTCTGGGTGGCGGCTTCGCACCCATCATCGCCACGGCATTGCTGGCCAAGTTCCAGAGCACCCTCGGAATCTCCATCTACATGGCGATAGCCTGTGCCATCACTTTATGGTCGACGTGGTTGCTGCGCGAGACCGCTGGCACGCGCGGCGAAACCGCCCCGTCTGCGCAACGTGCACCGGCCGGATCAGCAAGCCACTGACGGGTCGCACGTCCGCAGTCCGTTCGTCGGCACGAATGACATGCTCTTGATTGATCACACGAGGAAGTCCCTGATGAGATCTGCCCTTGCACTCGGCCTGGCGTTCAGCCTTTCGATCGCTGGCTGCACATCGAGCACAACAACAACCACCGATGAGCCGAGACTGGTGAGTGCTGCGGCTTCGCAGCAGTGCACGGCGCTGAAGAATAAACAGCTGGATTTCGGCACCGTGACCGAAGTAGCTCGTGTCCCCAAACATGAGGAACTCATCCCACTCACACGGCGACTGATGGTCAAGGCGCTCGCCCCATCTCTGACCCTGCCCGATCTTCCTGCGCCTCAAGCCTTCTGCCGCGTGTCGGCGCAGCTGCGTCCCGTCGCAGGGTCGCTCATTAAAGTCGAGGTCTGGCTGCCTGATGAGTGGAACAGCAAGATGCTGGCGCTGGGCGGCGGCGGATTCAACGGTGGACTGTTTGGAGCATCACTGGCGATGTACCCCGGCTCGGTCCTTGGCTACGCAACTGTCGTCAACGATCTCGGTCATGACATGAGCGACTCTGCGAAGTTTGCACACGACAACGAGGAACAGTTCATCGATTTCATCCACCGCGCCAATCATGTCAGCGCAGTTTTCACGAAGGACCTTATCAACGCCTACTACGGCCGACCGGCAAGCCGCGCCTACTTCAAGGGCGGCTCGGGTGGCGGCCGCGAAGCCTTGATGGAAGCGCGTCATTATCCGAAGGACTACGACGGCATCATTGCGGGCATGCCCGCGATGAGCTTCACCCAACTAATGGCGAGCTTTCTCTGGAACTCGCAGGTCATTGCGGCAGCGCCCAATCTGCAAAGCAAGGTGAAGTTCGTGCAGGAGGCCGTGCTGCGCAAGTGCGACATGCTGGACGGTGTCGGTGATGGAGTCATCGAGAATCCCTTGCTGTGCGGCTTCGATCCTGAGGAGCTCGCGTGCAAAGCCGCTGATGGTTCCACCTGCCTCAACGCAGATGAAGTCGTGGCGCTGAAGAAACTCTATGATGGTCCGCAGCTGCGTAACGGGCGTCAGTTGTTCCCCGGTTTTCCCCCGGGTGGAGAAGCCCTTCCCGAGAACTGGGACGTATGGATGTTCGGTGAGAAGCCGCTCCAGCGCGGTCTCGGCGAGGAATTCTTCCGATGGATGGTTCACGGCGACGCGCAATGGGACCGGCGTCGCTTCGATCTGGACCACGATTATGCTCTTGCGGAGCAACGCACGGCCCCGATGGGAAGTGCGGACGATCCCGACCTCAGCGAGTTCATACGCCGTGGCGGAAAGCTGATCATCCATCATGGCTGGAACGACGCCGCAATTCCCGCTGGCAGCACGCTGAACTACTACAAGGCGCTCCAGCAGACGCTGGGTTCCTCCATGGAAGATAACATCCGCTTGTTCATGGTGCCTGGCATGCGTCACGGTGCAGGCCGGCCAGGACCGGACTTCTACGATATGGTCGGTGAGCTCGATCGCTGGGTCGAAGGCGGCGCTGCTCCTGAGCGCATCGTCGCTACTCAATATGAGCCTTCACAGACGTGGGAGATCATCGATCCGTCCGCCAAGGTCGTGCGTACGAGGCCCCTTTGCGCATGGCCGAAGGTTGCCCACTACAAGGGATCTGGTTCCACTGATGATGGTGCCAACTTCATCTGCAGGTAACCGAACCCGGGCTGGAAATTCGGCGAGCAACGGTTCTCAACGCAGAACCGTTACTGGCGTAGCGGTGCCGACATGAAGACAAAGAATCGCGGATCGATCCCGTTTCTTCCAGCCACAGCGGCTGCACTGGCGGTGGCAGTTGTATCCCTGATCGCCTGCGGAGGTTCTGACAGAGCTCCGCCCGCTAGCGTGACCGCGAAGGACGGCATCGGCGCACACGACATCATCGAGCTTTGGCCGGGGCTGCCTCCAGGAGCCAAGGCCCTGGATCGGCCCGAGAGCCGGGTCATCAACGACAAGACCTGGCGCCCCCTTATCGAGGTCCACAACGTCTCAATACCTTCGCTGACAGTGATTCGCCCCGCCATCGGCCAAGCCAATGGTTCAGCGATGGTGGTTCTTCCGGGCGGTGCATTCGGTGTACTAGCGTGGGACATCGAAGGAACGGAGGTCGGCGAATTTCTGGCCGAGCGAGGAGTCACCGCATTCGTGCTGAAGTATCGTGTTAAGGATGCGTCGCTCTGGGAGGTGGGGAAATTTCTTCTCAACCGCAAGGACCTGGGCAAGCTTCTCGGACCGAAACGCGACGTGGCTGTCGAGGACGCGATGCAGGCCATGCGGCTTCTACGTGCGAATGCCGCCAGTTACGAGATCGATCCTGCTCGTGTCGGCATGATGGGATTCTCCGCTGGCGCGATCACGACCATGACCGTGCTGCAGCGAGCGGAAGACAGGGAACGACCTGACGTCGCTGCATCAATCTACGGCATGGCGTTTGAACCGGACGTGCCGGCCAAGGCATCGCCGCTACTCATGGTGGTCGCCAGGGACGACCCCATCATGGCAGGCGCGAGCACCGATACTCATAAGGCTTGGCAGGCCGCCGGCAAACCTTCAGAACTCCACATACTCGATTCCGGTGAACACGGATTCGGAATGGGACGGGCTGGCACCGACTCCATGAAGTTCCCAGGGTTGCTCGAGGACTGGCTGCGCCGTCAAAGATTCATCGGATCGACGCCATAGCCATCGGTTGTTCCTCGCACAGGCTTGAGCGCGCGAAGAAAATATCACTCCACGGGCAGTTCCAGCGTCCCTCCGAAGACGCTCTGCTGCGCGACCACCGGATCGGCGACCTCACTCCAGAGGCCGGCACGGTTAGGATGCGGGAAGAATGCCGGAGCACTGGATGAGGAAACATCCAGCCGCAGCCGGGATCCGCTTTGCACACGCCAGAGAATCGGTGTCATCTCGAACACGATCTCAACCTGCTCGCCGGGCGTGTACGTCACTCGTTGCTGCGCGCCATTGCGCAGGCTGAGCGTGCTGATGTCATCCCGAATGTTGTTGACGCGACCATCCGCGAAGTGCTCCGAAAGCTTGACGCTGAACGCTGTGTCTTCCGCATCGCTTGCTACTCGCAGCCTGAAGCGGATGCCCCCATTGATAAGTGTGTCCTCAGGCACGGGCGTTGATGTAAACGACAGCACATCTGGTCGCTCGCAAATGTCGTCGCCCTGCTCCTCGACGGCGTCGCTCAGCAACAGGAACGCCCCGCCCCTGGTTGGAGCGGGATTGCGCGGATCGTAGATATAGCGGGCGACTTGCTCGTCACCGGCCGCTTCTGCAGAAAGCTCACCACCGTCGCATGCCTGCGCATCCGCGAGCTTCCCGAGATGGTAGATGATCGACCGGGATGCTTGCGGCCAGCGGTCAAAATGGCGCCAATTGTTCTCGCCATGCACGAAGACGTTGACGCCCGGTCGCAAATGCTCGGGGAGCGGTGCGTCGCGCAAATAGTGGTCGAGCCAGGCCAGTGTGTCGGCATAGTCGCGCGTGTAGGACCCCTCGACTTGCGGATCCGCCTGGCCACCGTGGTTGCCGGGGCCGATGACGAACACACTCTGATCGCGTGTCGGCAGCTCCTCGTAATTGCGCAACATGACCGGCAGGAAGAAATCGTTGGCGTAACCGATCATGAAAACCGGCACGCGCACATTCTTGTGCGCTTCTCGAAGCGCAACGTACTCCGCGGATTGCCAGTAGGGATCAGCCTTCTCGGGGTGCAGCAGATAGTCCCTGTAGGGCACCCACGCACGACCAAACTCCTCGCGATCGACGCTTACCGCGGGAAAGTGTCCAGCAATTTTCTCGCGCCAACGATCTTGTGCGGACAACATGCGCGTAACCGGCTGGTATTGGCTGTGCATCCACACGCCGGTGATCCCTTCCGCGAACATGCCATTGTGGTAGGTGAGTTCGTACATATCTCCGTGCGCAACCGTCGGCACGAAGGTCTTTACTTCCGGCGGAAGATCGCCGGCCATCGCCCATTGCACGACACCCACATACGAGCCGCCCTGAAGAGCGAGGCGACCGTTCTGCCACGGTTGCTCCAAAATCCACGCGAGCAGATCCAGTCCGTCCTTGCGCTCATCGATGAACGGATACCAAGTCCCTTGCGACGGTCCGCGGCCGCGAACCTCCTGATAGACGCACGCATAGTCGTAGCGGACAAACACCTTGCAACTGAGGTACTGGCTGAAACTGTACGGATCACGCACGACGATGACAGGCCACGGCCCCTCGCCCTCAGGAAGAAAGACCTGCGTACTCAGTTCAACGCCATCACGCATTCGTACCATAGTGCGTTGCTCGGACTGGACCTCGGTCCGTGTCGGCACGTCGCTCAGGCGGTCATTCACGATGGTGTCGGTCAGAGCACGCGTAATCACCCAGTCCCGAAAGGACGGAAGGAGCCAGACCGCAGCGATGAACACTGCAACCAGGGATACAAGGCCACCCAAGATCCAGAGCACCCACTTAAAGAGTTTCCAGCTACTTCTCTTTGGACGAGTCGCCTCTACCGCAGTCATCGACACACCTCGTTATCTCCCGGAGCCGAACATCTGGCAGCAACGGCAGCTGCCAATGCCGATCGGGCAGTAGCACAATTGGCCTTCTGGGCGAAAACCCCGGGAACGCTCCAGGGGTTGCAGTCGGGTCTCAGTGCGACGCGACCCCGAGCCCGCTATCCTCTTATAGGGAAAGGGGAAGCTGGCGCTTACCCCTTGGACCGCATGCCGCCATTTCTGACATCTAAATTACGTTCCGTCAAGAACGCATGTTTGTTGTAACGTCGCTGGTCTAAGATGACTGATTAAGATGACTGATCGCCTTGAAGGTACAGAGCCTTGAAAGCCATAAAGCCACGACAAAGACGCACTCAGGCCGAGCGAACGGCCGGCACGCGGAAGGCGTTGATCGAAGCTGCCATCCGCATCCTGAATCGCGTCGGCTATAGCGGAGCAACCACAGCGTTGATCGCCGAAGAAGCAGGCATCAGCCGCGGTTCCATCCTCCACCAGTTCGGAACGCGCGAAGAGCTCATGCTGGAGATCGTCAAGTGGGTCTACGAGAATGAGTTGCACGACTATGGTCCCTTGTTGAGAGCGCAACCTACCGGGGGCCACAAGATCTCCGAGTTCCCGGAGGTGATCTGGAAAGTGCTCAGTCAGCCGTCGGGCGTTGCCGTGCTCGAAATCTATCTCGGTGCACGAAGCGATCCCAAACTCGCGCGCCGGCTGCGATCAACCCAGATCCTGATCGAGCGGGATGGATTCAAGCACGTCAAGGAGTTCATCACCGGTGACGACGCGACATTGCTCGCAGCCATGAGGCTGATCGTCTGGTCGGCGCGCGGTATGTCGCTTGGGCAGAACCTGACGGAGAAGCCCGAAGAACTGCAGGCGTGCGTGCTCCTGCTGAGGCGTCTGTTCGAGCTCGCGGAAGCCGCCAACGAGCTTCCAGTGAAACCATCGGAGCGATCTTCCGCCTCGGCGACGCGCATGGAGCCGGAACGAGCGCATTCAGCCAAGCGTCGCACCGCTCGCCACGCTTAACCCTTCTGGTCGGCTATTCGCATCGGAAGTTCGTTGCGTTGTCCGTCGAACCGGAGCCGATGTAATGCGCCACTTTCGGCCACACACACAACGGCCGCGTACGCACCAGTTTCGCGCCGGGCGCCGGACCAAGCACGGCGGGCGGATCGTACTCGCTGGCGATGATCCGCTCGGGCGGCGTGCCGCTCTGCACCCAGCGGTCGATCTGATCGATCAGATCGAAGTCCGACGGACCAACGCCTCCTGCGCAATGCATCATCCCTGGCACCATGAACAGTCTCACCTGGTTCTCCACGACTGGACCCAGTCTTTCGCGCAGCGACCGGTAGTACTCGATCGTCGCCCCTGCCGGAATCGCAGCATCGTTCCATCCGTGGTACAGCAGTAGTTTTCCGCCGCGACCGATGAAGGCACCCAGATCCGGATCGTCTGAATTCATGACTGGCGTGATGCGCTCCCTGGCCGCGGGATAATCACGATCGATGTCGAAGCTGCTGAGCTCCCACTTCGCGTCGCGGTAGAGCATCCAACGGAAGGACTCCAGAGCGAACACGCTCTGCACGCTCTCGTTCTTTACAATCCATGTATCCCAGTTGCTCTCCAGCGCTTCTCCACCCACGGGCATGCCCGGATACACCTGAGTACCGTCGCCCAGCCGGGGACCTTCGTAAATCCTGCGAAGCGCGGTCACCTGGTCCGTACTCAGGCAATCGGCGGCGTTACCGTCGCTGCATTGCAGTTCAGCGGGATCGAACGCGCATGCTGCGGGATTCTCGATCAGTTGATCCTTGACCCCGTCGATCGCGTCGCATCTGGCAATGGCCGCACTCTGAACCAGTTTCAGCTTGTCTTTGAGCTTCGGTGCACGTTCAACGGCCTGTGCATTCCAGGCGAAGCTCGTCATCAGCTCCGACCATGCGGCTGCTGGAGCACCGGCGATGATACCGTCGTAGTCTTGCGGGAAACGTCGCGCTTCCATCAACGCATCCCGACCTCCGTTGGAGCAACCATGGAAGTAGGACTGCTTCACCGGCGTTTTGTAGTAGGACGCAGCCAATTCCTTAGCGAACTCCGCCGCAACATGGTTGGCGCGATAGGCGTAATCGGTGTACTGCTCGGGGAAGTCGTGCGTGAACTTCGCCGAGTTGGTGTCTTCATGGCCCGCATCGGTGGCCATTGCGACGTAGCCTTTCTTCAATGGCGCTATCAGCATCAATGCTGCTGATCCTATCCCGCCATTGAACCCGCCCCCGCCCATTGCCAGCAGCTTGCCGTTCCAGTCTGGGGGCAGCCACAGTTCCGCCGTGATCTGCGATCCAGGCACGGGCCGCAACTTCGCGGTGACCCGGCAGAAATCGGTCGGCGCCGTAAGGTCAGGCAAGCCACTGAAGACGAACACCTTGATGAACGTCCGCTTGAAGAAGCCGAGCAACTGCGTTCCGCGGCTGACATGCTCAGTCTTCTCGATGGTCGCCGATGAGAGGTTGGTTCCGGCTAGTTCGCGGCAGCGCGCTTCAGATGAGGTCGATGCAGCGCTGGTGGCTGGTGCGGTCGCGGTCGCCGTTGCCGTTGCCGTTGCCGAGGATCCGGAATCACAGGCGGCAAGGATCGCGCACAACGCCACCAGGGCCGTGGTCATGGCTTTCAATGCAAGTCCCCCGAGTTCCGATCTACAACGAAGTCACGCGCCCCACCCCGCCTGGACGCCGCCCACTCGATCGCGCGCAATCGTTTGTGCGTACCCGCTTGCTGCGTAAGCTCTCAACGGATCGGCTGGCAGTCCGCGTGATTCACGCCACTGCGCAAGATCACCGCGCACGTCTGTGTAGAACGCGTTCATGAAGATCTCATTTGCTGCGAGCACATCTCCGTTGCGCTGCGCCGTCGCGAGCGCAGCCTGATCGACGAGCAGTGCACGCGCGGTCATCTCCTGGACATTGAGAACCGATCGGATCTGCCCCGGAATCTTCTCTTCGATGTTGTGACACTGGTCGAGCATGAATGCCACGCCCGACTCTTTCCCATAACCACCACCGCGAACTACCTCGAACAGGATGCGAAAGAGCTGGAACGGATCTGCTGCACCGACGATGAGATCGTCATCAGCATAGAAGCGGGAGTTGAAATCGAATGAGCCGAGCTTCCCGAGCCGCAGGAGCGTAGCAACGATGAACTCGATGTTTGTTCCTGGCGCGTGGTGGCCGGTATCGAGACATACCACGGCGCGCTCGCCGAGCGCGGTGACGTGCGCGTACGCGGTGCCCCAATCGGGGACATCCGTATGATAGAAGGCAGGCTCGAAGAATTTGTACTCGAGCACCAGCCGCTGCTGACCACCGAGCCGCCCATAGATCTGTCGTAGCGAGTCGGCCAGTCGGTCCTGGCGTGCACGGATGTCGTCCTGTCCCGGATAGTTGGTGCCATCGGCGAGCCAGATCTTCAGATCGCGTGAGCCCGTTTCGTTCAGGATGTCGATGCACGCATAGTGATGATCGATCGCCTTCTGTCGTGTACGCGCATCCGAGTGCGTCAGGCTGCCCAGCTTGTAATCGTCGTCCTGGAACGTGTTCGAATTGATCGTACCCAAGTCGATACCGAGATCCTGCGCGTGCTGTCGCAGCGATCGATAGTCATTCACATTGTCCCAGGGAATATGCAACGCGACGCTCGGGGCAAGCCCGGTGTACTTGTGAACCTGCGCCGCATCCGCGATCTTCTCGAAAGGATCGCGTGGGACACCGCGCTGGGCGAATACCTTGAAGCGCGTTCCAGAATTACCAAAGGCCCACGACGGAAGCTCGATCCTTTGCTCGGCAAGCCGCTCGGCAATCGTTGAGAACGCAGGCGAAGAAGAGGTCATTCCGGGCATTCCTCAGTGGTGGCGACAATGTACACTGGAACCGGTGAAGGGCCTGGACGCAGAACGGTTCACTTGATCCATCGGCATCCCCGGCCCCGAATCACGATGATTCGTCAGCGGGTGAACGCCTGCGGGTTGCCCGCATCCACGTTGAGGATATTCCCCGTCGACTTCGCCGAAGCGGACGATGCGAAGTACCACACTGCTTCTGCGACGTCTTCTGGTAGGACGTTGAGCTTCAGCATCGAACGCTTGCGATAGAACTCCTCGAGTTCCTCGCCGGGATCAATGCCATAGGCGCCGGCGCGCTCTTTGCGCCACTCGCCATCCCAGATTTTCGACCCGCGAATGACGGCATCGGGATTGACGACGTTCACCCGGATTCCATGCGCAGCCCCCTCGAGCGCGAGGCAACGGGCCAGATGCACGGCAGCCGCCTTCGCGGATGCGTAGGCCGATGCATTCGGAGTGGCTGCGAGCGCGTTCTTCGAGCCGATGAACACCATGGACCCACCCTTCTGCTGCTTCATCAACCCAAAGGCGGCGCGTGCCGTGAGGAAGTAGCCCTCGACGAGCACGTCATAGTTCTTGCGCCATACATCGATGGTCGTCTCTTCGATTGGCGATGCCGATGCCAGCCCGGCATTAGCGACCAGAATATCCACGCCGCCGAACTCATGTGCACACACGGCAAACGCCGCCGCAACACTGCCTTCATCGGTGACATCGCACACGGCCGTACGCACGACATCCCTTCCGTATTTCCTGCTGAGCTCCTCCCCAACAACGCGCAGTGCCTCCTGGTCGCGGTCGGTCAGCATCACACAGGCTCCGTCGGCGAGCAGCCGCTTCGCGGTAGCTGCACCGATTCCGCCGGCGGCGCCCGTCACGAGGGCGATCTTGCCAACGAGCGGCTTGGGCTTCGGCATGCGTTGCAGCTTCGCCTCTTCGAGCGCCCAGTATTCGATGTTGAACGCTTCGCGCTCATCGAGCCCGATATACCCTCCGATGGCTTCGGCGCCGCGCATCACGTTGATGGCGTTGCCATAGAACTCTCCGGCCAGGCGTGCCGTTGTCTTATCCGCCGCGAAGGTAAACCTGCCGAGGCCTGGAACAAGCACGACCACCGGATTCGCATCGCGCATCGGCGGGTCCTTGGGTCCCGCGCAGCGTCGGTAGTACGCGGCGTAGCCATCGCGGTACTCGCGCACGGCCTGGTCGAGGTAGGCGTCGTCGCCAATCCTCGCCGGATCGAGCGTGAGCGGCGCGATCTTGGTCCGCAGAAAGTGATCGGGACAAGACGTGCCAATCGCCGCGAGCCGCTCGAAGTCTGCGGAACCCACGAACTCGAGGGCTTCGGCGTCGTCACTGAAGTGCGCCACCTTCGATTGTTTCTCGCTCATGATGCCCCGCAAGCGCGGAATCAACTCGCTCGCCGCGTTGCGACGTTGTTCCGACGACAGTGCGGCGACTTTCGCCCCGCCAAACGCCGGACGCTTGCTCAGTCGAGCATTGAGATAGGCGGCGGCCTTCGCGATCAGATCAACAGTATTCTCATAGCAGTTCTTCGAACTGTCGCTCCAGCAGATGATCCCATGTCCAGCGAGCATCACCCCACGCAGTCCCGGATGCTTTGCGACGTAGTCACGAAGCCGCAGCCCGAGATCGAACCCGGGACGCTTCCACGCGAGCCAGCCAATGGCGCCGCCCCAGATTTCACGCGTCGCGGCTTCACCGCCCGAGGAGGCGGCCAGTGCGATGATGGCATCCGGGTGCACATGATCTATATGTGCGAACGGCAGGTAAGCGTGCAACGGCGTGTCGATCGATGCGGCGCGTGGGTTCAGATTGAACGTGCAGTGAGGCAGATGACCCACCATTTCATCTTCGTGCTCTACACCTTTGTAGAGTCGCTCGAGGCTCAAAAGCCTGTCCTGATACAAGGTGGCGAAGCCGTCCCGCTTCATGGAGCCCAAGTCGCCGCCTGAGCCCTTTACCCACAGCACCGTTACGCGCTCGCCTGTCAGCGGGTCAGAATCCTGGATCTTCGCGGAGGTATTGCCGCCACCAAAGTTGGTGACTGTCAGATCGGATCCGAGCAGGTTCGACCTGTACAAGAGGAGATCCGCGGGCGAAAGGCCTGCAGCGCGTTCATCGGACCAGCGGCTGGCCGGGACAGCGAACGGCAAGGCGTAGCCCCCGGGCTGGCTATTCATCGTAGTAGTGGTCATCGCATTCATTGCCCAAGATCGGAGGCCAACAGGGTATCAAACTCGGGCTCATTTGTTATCATCTTAGCTCAAACTCACTCATAACATGTCACAGACCCTCGGGGGAACACTGAAGTGACCGCTGCACGACCAGAAAACTGGCGCAATACGATCCTCGCCGGCCTCGCCAACTACATCGATGCGGGGTCGATCGTCGCCGGATCGGCGGCCCTGGCCTTGTGGAAGGCCCAGTACGGGCTCTCCGATACCTTCCTCGGACTGATTGCTGCTTTCAGCGCCAATGCCATTTCCGCCGGCATCGGTGCGCTCATCGGCGGAATCCTCTGCGACCGATACGGCCGCAAGAAGATCTATCAGTACGACATGCTGTTCTATGCATTCGGCATGCTGTGGCTGGTGTTCGCGTCCGCGCCTTGGATGATCGTTCTCGGGTTCGTGCTCGTCGGCCTCGCCGTCGGCGCCGACATACCTGCGTCGTGGTCGCTGATCGCAGAAATGGCCCCAGACAATCGGCGCGGCAGGCATAGCGGCGTCGCGCAGGTGCTTTGGTATCTCGGCCCCGTGGTCGTTCTCGTCAGCTTCCTGATCCTGGAGCCCTTCGGAATTCTCGGCGCACGGATCGTGTTCGCTCACCTTGCCGTGCTTGCGATTGCGTTGACGCTGCTGCGCTCACGCATGAAGGAATCGAAGCGCTGGGAGGACGCCCGCGCCGAGAGAAACGGGCAGCCCGCATCCTGGCGAGTGCTGCTGCGGCCTAGACACTTGCGTTCGATGGCCTTCCTGATCGGTATGTATGGCCTTTGGAATCTGTGGGCCGGAACGCACGGATTCTTCTTTCCATACATCATGAGTACGGTCGGCGAACAGACGCAGGCGGTGAGTGTTGGGCTGCAGGCCGGCAACTTCCTCCTCGCAATGGTATCCATCTACTTCATCTTCATGAAGTGGGTCGATCGCATCAATCAGCGCGTACTGTTCGGTATATCAGCTGCGCTGCAGGTAGCCGGGATGGCGCTGCTCGCCATATTCCCTCTCACCCTGCCGATTGCGATCCTGCATATCGTCTTGATGGCGATCGGCGGTGGCTTCGGTGCGCAGAGCTTCTTTCAGCTTTGGAGCGCAGAACTCTTCCCAACTCTGGTGCGCAGTACAGCGCAGGGAGTCACCTTCGCCATCGTGCGCATCGCCCTCGGCGCATGGAGCTTCTTTGTTCCGGTACTCACATCGACTGGCTTCCACACCCTGGCATGGATCCTCACAGGGTTCCTCATTGCCAGCGGAGTTGTCGGTCTCTTATGGGCACCACGCAACGAAGGCAAGTCGCTCGAGCAACTCGAAGCGGAACGCACGCAGCCCGATGCCACGAATCGCGAAGGCAATGCGGCCAAGAGTCCCGCCGCGCTGTCAGGTTGAATGCACGACGGTTTGCGGCCAAGGGGCTGCAAACCGTCGAACGTTCCTCAGCCGGTTCGCATCAGTGTGAAATGGTGCGTGCCGGATCCCAGTCCACTCGTGCGTGCTCCTAAGGAGATCGAGTAGTTCGCCGGTGCGTGGAACTCCCCTGTTGATCCTGGGGGCAGCTCAACTGAAACCCGCATCTCAGCGCCCGTCAGCGTCCAACTGATAGCAGCTCGACCAAGTGCGGTCACAACCGATGCAGCGGCATGCGTGAGCTCCCCGCCAGGTCGCGGCGCGAAGATAACGTGTGCGAATCCGGGCCGCGAAGCATCCGGCGCGATTCCGGCGACAGTGTGATACAGCCAGGCTGCAACGCATCCGTAGGCGTAATGATTGAATGAGGTCATCGTCGCGCCCTCATCGGTCTGCATTTCACCCTTATGCAACCTGCCGTCCGGAAGGACTGCATCCCATCGCTCCCACATCGTTGTCGCGCCGCGCTCCACCTGGTAAAGCCAGCCTGGGCAGGCTCGATTGCGCAGCAATTGATACGCCGCTTCGATCTGGCCGGTACGCGTGAGCGCTGGAAGAACCAGCGGCGTGCCGAGAAAACCGGTGGCAATGCGGCCGCGACTGCGCTCAACCAGCGCCGCGAGCTCAACCCCGATTGCCGCGTGCTGAGGTTCAGGGGCGATGTTGAACATGATTGCGATCGCGCAGCCTGTTTGCGTCGAAGATGCCGTTCTTTCCCAACGCCGCCATGCGGCTTCTGCGACGGTACGACTCAGCTCCAGGTAGTCCTCTGCGTCGCGCGCGAATGCAAGCAGCTTCGCTGTACGCGCTACGATCGCAGCTCCATGAGACAGAAAAGACGTGGCGATGTACGCAGACTCTGTCGTTGCTGCATGCGGACGATCGGGCGGCGCACCCGGGTCAAGCCAGTCCCCGAGCTGAAGATCATCGCTACGCCAAACGCCCTCTTCGTTGCGGCGGGAAGCACCATAGTCGATCCACGCGCGCATGCTGGCGTACTGGCGAGCGAGCACTTCGCGATCTGCGTAGGCCTCATAAAGCGCCCACGGCACGACGGTTGCCGCATCGCCCCACCCCACCCCGCCATATTCGAACTCGTGCCCGACAATGACGTTGGGAACGGTCGAAGGGACGCAGCCATCTGCTCGCTGCGCAAGCGCCAGATCCTTGAGCCAGTTCGCAAGGAACGCACGAGAGTTGGCGTGCAGACAGGCCGTCTCGGCGAAGACCTGGATGTCTCCCGTCCACCCCAGCCTCTCATCGCGCTGTGGGCAGTCGGTGGGCAGCGCGAGGAAGTTCGCCCGCTGCGACCACACGGTGTTCTCGAACAGGCGGTTGAGCGCGGGTTCCGAGCACTCGAAGCTGCCCGTGTAGTTAAGCGCAGAGCCCAAGACAACGATCTCGATGGAGTCAATGATTGCGTTCTGGCTCACCTCGATCTCGGCGTACCGAAAGCCGTGGAACGTGAACCGCGGTTCCAACACCACCGCCCCGTCACCCGCGAGAATGTAGGTGTCCGTCGCCCGCGCATGGCGAAGCGGTGCTGTGTGAAGCCTTCCAGCATCATCGAGCACCTCTGCGTGACGAACGCTCACCCGTTCCCCGCTCGCCCCGCGCGCTCGAAACCGCAGGTAGCCCGCAAGGTTCTGACCCGCGTCCACGCGAATGTGATGGCCTTCACGCGTGACCGCAGTCGGTGCGAGTGTGTGCAGCACCCGCACACCTGGCATGGCACGCGGCTCAAGCACGGGCTGACCAAGCTCGACGACCCGCTCCCATCCGGAATCATCGAACCCCGCAGAGCGCCAGCCCTGCGGCTCCAAGCGCTGATCGAACTCGGTGCCGTCGTACAGCTCGGCGAGACGCAGACCACCGTATCCGCCACGCCAGGTCTCGTCCGTGGGAATGACGATGCGCTCGCCATCAACCGTCTCGATCTCGAGCTGCGCCAGCAGCGCAGTCGTCTCGCCGTAGCACGCCCGGCGCTTCATCCATGTCAACTCGCCGCGCCACCAGCCCTCGCCAATCGCACTGGATATCGCGTTGCGCCCCGGCTTCAGAAGATGGGTCACGTCGTAGGTTGAGAACAGGAGCCGGCCACGGTACTCGGTCCAGCCAGGCTCGAGCAGGTCGTTGCTCACTGCTGCCGCGTTGATCTGCACGTCATGGAGGCCGAGCGCGCTCACATAAAGGCGAGCCCTGCGGCACTCATGCCGGAGCGTGAATTCGCGACGCAGAAGTGGCACTGGACCCGGCGCCGTGCGGCCCACATTGCTTTGCGGTGAGATTGGTCGTGCGATCCAGTCCTCGCTACTCAACGGCGCTTCGACGACGGCAGGCTCGCTCCATCGCGTCCAGCCGACATCGGTCTGGATTCGTACTCGCCACCATCGGCTCTCCCGGCTGCGAAGCGGCCTTGCGGGCCAGGCCGCAAAAAATGGCAGATCGGAAACCACCATGCCGGAATCGTCGACCTCACCGGAAAAGGAAGCCTCGCCAGCAACCTGAATGCGGTACGCTTGCTGAACAACACCCGTCCGCTGCGCTGCGAGGCGCCACGACAGACGCGGCACACGCAGTCCACAGGCAATCAGGCCGGAATCATCTTCGGTTCGTAGTCCACAGGCAGTCACCGCAGGGTCGCCTTCTGACTCATCCCGCGGTATCGGGTTCGATCCAAGCAAGTCCTTACTCCTCCAGTTGGTCGAGCGCGCCTGCACGCTCCGGTGGAGATCCCAAACCGGCAGCATAGCGCTTGCGTCATTTGTTATCATATTCGCTCACTCACAATCAAAGTGTCGAGCCTCAAGGGGCACCGGACCGTGCTGAAACGCTGCGCAATCATTCTCGATGTCGGAAAGACCAACGCGAAGCTGACCTTGTGGGATGCGAAGGGGAACCAGCTTCAGCGCCGCGTGCGAACGAATGACGTCATCTACACCGGGCGCTACCGGGCGCTCGATACGGAGGGCATCGAGTCCTGGCTCGAGGAGGGACTGAAGGAGTACGCGCGTACTGCAGACGTTGGGGCGATCATCCCCGTGGGGCACGGTGCAGCAGCGGCCCTCGTGCGGGACAACCAGTTGTTCACGCCTCCGATGGATTACGAACAGAAGATTGACGGTGCCGAGCGTGAGCAATACGCATCTCAGCGTGACAGTTTCCGCGACACGGGCTCACCGTCACTTCCACAGGGACTCAACCTGGGGATGCAGCTCCATCACCTTGAGGAGGTTACCGGTCCCTGGCCGGATGACCTTCGGATCCTGCCGTGGCCGCAATACTGGGCATGGCGTTTGTGCGGTGTGATGGCAAGCGAGGTCACGAGCCTGGGTTGTCACAGCGACCTGTGGAATCCGATCGAAGGCAAGTTCAGTGATCTGGCGCAGCGACGCGGATGGGCGCAGCGCATGGCACCGGTACGACGGGCCCGCGACACGCTGTCCATGCTCACGCCCGAGTGGGTATCGCGAACCGGCCTGCCCTCCGACTGCGTCGTACTCTGCGGTCTACACGACAGCAATGCAGCATTGCTCGCCGCTCGTGGACATGCAGAAGTCCGCGACTGCGATACCACGGTGCTCTCGACCGGAACGTGGTTCGTGGCCATGCGATCACCGACTGCGTCGACTCCGGAAGTGTCTGCGCTGAACGAGCAGCGTGATTGCCTGATCAACGTCGATACAGAGGGGCGTCCCATTCCATCCGCACGCTTCATGGGCGGCCGCGAAGCCGAACTCATCGGGCAGTTGAACATTCACGCACTGACCGTGAACTACGATCCAGAGCGCCTCATCGAGCGCCTTCCCGCCGTGCTTGATAGTGGCGCCGCCGCCCTACCGACCTTCGCGCGCGGCTTTGGCCCGTTTCCGCAGGCGATCGCCGAATGGCAAAACAGACCGAAAGATGCGGGCGATCAGCGGGCAATCACCGGCCTTTACCTTGCACTCATGGCCGACACCTGCCTGACGCTGATCGATTCACGCGAGCGCCTGCTGATCGAAGGGCGCTTCGCAGAAGCGGTGATCTTCGTGCGTGCACTCGCAGCGCTGCGTCCTCAGCAGAAGGTGTTCGTATCGAATGCACACGACGACGTGCCGTATGGAGCACTCAGATTGATAGACCCAGCACTTGCACCTAAATCCGCCTTGACGCCCATCGAGCCGCTCGCCGTCGATTTCGCGGCTTACGCCGAGCGATGGCGTGAACATGCCGTACGGGGGCTCGCGTGAAGATAATCCGACGAGAACGCAGTTCTTCTGGTGCAGATGACCGTAGGCCTCACGCGTGAATACTCGACGTCTGACCCAATGCCTCGATATTGCTGACCTGCGCCGTGCGGCGCGGCGGCGCGCGCATCGCATGGTTTTCGACTACATCGATGGCGGCGCGGACGACGAGTACAGTCTGCGACGCAGCTGTCAGGCCTTCGACGATTACGAGCTACTGTTCAGGGTGCTTGTCGGTGTCGATGCAGTGGATACATCCGCAACGATATTGGGTCACAAAGTCGCATACCCGTTCTTCCCATCGGCATCCGCAGGCAATCGGTTGTTTCATACCGAAGGCGAACGAGCGGTGGCCAAGGTGGCGGGCGAGCTTGGCCTTATCTATTGCCTTTCAACGTTGTCATCAGTCTCTATTGAGGAAGTTGCTTCGCTCACGAAGGGCCCGAAGTTCTTTCAGTGCTATGTCTGGAAGGACCGCGTATTGGTCAAGGAAATGCTCGACCGAGCACGCGCGGCTGGGTTCTCTGCGTTGATCCTCACCGTCGACTTCCCCGTGACTGGCAACCGAAAGCGCGACCCGCGCAACGGTTTTACCATTCCACCCAGAATGGGACCGAAACAGATCTGGGAGGCGTTGAAGCGGCCAGCCTGGACCTGGGACTATCTGACGAAGCCGGCGATCAAGTACGCGAACCTATCCGCCGACACCGCTGCGGTCAGTCTCGCGCAATTCGTAGCCGAGCAGCTGAATGCGGGTTTCAACTGGCGCGACGCGGAATGGCTCCTGTCGGAATGGAATGGCAAGAGCATCGTGAAAGGCGTCCTAAGAGAGGACGATGCGAAACGCGCCGTGGACACGGGCTTCAATGCGATTGCGGTGAGCACACACGGAGCGCGGCAGCTCGATCACTCTGCGGCTCCAATCGATGTACTGGAAGGCATCGCCAACGCGGTTGGCGGTCGTGCGGAAATAATCCTCGACGGTGGAGTCAGGCGCGGGACCGACGTAATGACTGCGCTTGCGCTTGGCGCGAAAGCGGCAAGTTTTGCGCGCCCGTACCTGTATGGCCTGGCTGCGGGCGGTGAAGCCGGCGTACGCCGCGCGCTCACCCTCCTTGCCGCTGACCTGCGCCGCGACATGGCTTTGCTGGGCGCCCGAAGTGTCGAGGAAATCGATCGTTCCTGTGTGCGGCTTCGAAGGTAAGAGTTGATCGAAGCATGCGCAGGACGATCCGACCTCTGCCCACCTGGCGTAAGCGCCAGACGCTCGATCAAACCCCACGTTGTTGCGAGCGCATGAGATCGATTATGATTCATCTTGAGCGAAACGGGACCGTGCCGGCTTCGACCGGCTCCAATCGAGGACGAGATGAAGCTCAAGTACGATGACTGGTGCTACTACCTGGTTGATGCTCCTCCAGGTGTCGTCCTCATGCAGATCCGGCAGAGTTCACCGATGCTGGAACTCACGGTCGGCGGGCAGTCTGCCTTCATCGACGATCGGTCTCGACGCCAGATTTCAATTCAGGTCCGGCATGCCGATGGGATCGCCGAATGGCTCAACAACGTCCCAGTGATCTCCGGATAGCGAGGACTGGCCAGTGCGCTCCGGGAGCAGCTGGCGCCGCGGGGTTCATTCGGCGATGACTACCTTTATGCCCGCGGCTTCCAGCATCTGCTGGTCCGACTTCTGAATGCCTTTGTCTGTCACCACCACGTCGACTTCGGACAACCCGCACACGACGATGCCCGAAGAACCGCGGAACTTGGAACTGTCGACGAGCAGGATCACCTCTTCAGCTCGTTCGATTAAGCGCCGCTCGGCCGCTACCAGCACGACATCCGCCTGCATCACTCCCTGCGCGCCTACCGCCGCTGCTCCCATGAACAGCTTCGGTGCGTGGAAGCGCGGCATCAGGTCCTCGCCGACCGCGGCCAGCACGATGTTCTGTTCGCGAAACAGCGACCCGCCCGGGATCAGCACGCGAGTTCGTGGCTGCTGCACCAATGCATTGATGATGGGCAATGAGTTCGTCATCACCTGCAGGCTCAGGGACTGCAAATGCCGACACATCTGCAGGGTCGTAGAACCGCCATCGATCATGATGGCGCTGTTACGTTCGCACAGCGCTGCGGCAGCCCTGCCGATGGCCTCTTTTTGCTTGGTATTGCGCGCCAGGTTTTCCTGGATGGGGGTACCGGCAAGATGCGGCTCGGCGACCGGCGAACTCTTTGCTTTGGCGAGCTTTGCACCGCCGCGCACTCGGGCGATGGTCCCCTCATCTGACATCCTTTCAAGATCGCGACGCAGAGTAGCTGGAGAAGCACCCACGCTTTTCTTTAGGTCCCTGAAGGAGATGAAACCACGCAGCTGGAGCAGATCCAGGATCGCCCTCTCGCGTTCAGTGGAATGCATGTCGTCGTCGTCCTCCGCGTAACAGGATGTCTTCCAGACGGATGATCATTTTGGTGCACTTTGGTGCATTGGTGATTATCTACGTTGTCCAGGCCGATGTCTGCCTCGGCCGTTCAATCATTCTTGTTCTGGGAACGGAAATCGGCGACCGCGGGCGAGCTAGTTCACGACCAGGGGCGAGCCACGTGCAGCCTCCATCCGAAAAAGAGGCCATGGTCCGGGACACATCGGGCGAGCAATTGCACGCTCCCGCGGACCGATCAGCCTTCTGAAGAACGGCTGCATACGTGTTGTGTCGTCACTTCCACGCACGAGCCTATGGGTTCTGACTGCGGTCGCTCCGACAAAGGCGATCAGCGGAAAGCCTCTCCTGGTCGTCGCGCGCCGGAATCACCCGACGAGGCAATCGGTCGGCCAGTCGATCTCGCTCCCGTCGCTTCCAATGCCTCATAGTGTATCTTTTAAGCTCGTGTAGCATCAATATTGACCATAATCGCTCTCGCTCATTCGAGAGCGCGTAAGTTCGATCTGGGGTCCCTATGTCTGCACATTCGTCTCCGGCCTACGAAAGGTTGCGGGAAGCGCGCGATCTGCTGGTCCGGCACAGCGTTGACTATGAAGCGGCGCGCCGTGAGTTTCGCTGGCCGCAATTCGATCACTTCAACTTCGCGCTCGACTGGTTCGACCAGGTTGCCGCAGAAAGTGACCGCGTGGCACTCAGAATCTGCGATCCGGGTCAGGCGGCCCGCGATTATTCGTATGCCGAGTTGTCGCGGCGGTCAAACCAGGTCGCCAACTTCCTGAAAAGGAGTGGAGTTCGTCGTGGCGATCACGTACTCCTCATGCTCGGTAACTGTGTCGAGCTTTGGGAGTCGATGCTGGGCGCAATGAAGATTGGCGCCGTAATCGTTCCGACCACCACGCTGCTCAGTCGTGACGATCTTCAGGACCGCGTGACCCGTGGAAACATACGGGCGGTAATTGCAGCGCAGGAGCACGTGCGTCTGTTCGAAACGCTGACCGGCGCCTGGACCGGCATCGTCGTCGGCCAGCACGCAGGATGGCGCAGTTTCGCCGACGCATTGGCGATGCCCAACAGCTTCGCTCCCGATGCCCCTACGCGTGCCGACGATCCTTTGCTGCTGTACTTCACGTCAGGGACAACGGCAAAGCCCAAGCTGGTTCTGCACAGCCACGTTTCCTACCCGGTCGGTCATCTCACAACGCTGTACTGGATCGGTCTGAAGCCCGGCGATGTGCACCTGAACATCTCCTCTCCGGGTTGGGCCAAGCACGCGTACAGCTGCTTTTTCGCTCCCTGGCTCGCGGAGGCGACGGTGCTCATCGTCAACATGCCACGGTTCGATGCTCGCGCAATGCTCGACGCGCTCGCACGCGAGAAGGTCACCACGTTCTGCGCCCCGCCCACGGTATGGCGGTTCCTCATCCAGCACGACCTGACGCAATGGCGCACCAGCCTTCGCGAGCTCGTCAGCGCCGGTGAGCCCCTGAACCCGGAGGTGATCGAGCAGGTACACCAGCAATGGGGGCTCTGGATTCGAGACGGGTACGGACAGACGGAGACGACGCTGTCGATCGCGAATACGCCCGGCCAGCCGCTCGTAGCGGGATCCATGGGACGTGCGATGCCCGGGTTCGATATCTCGCTGCGCGACCCAGAAGGCCGAGAATGTTCCGACGGCGAGATCATGATTACCCTGGGCGCCTTGCGTCCCATTGGGTTGATGCAAGGCTATGGCAGGGAGGGTGGCATTGAACCCATCACGGCAGAGTTCTATCGCACCGGCGACACCGCGGTTCGCGACAATAGCGGCGTGTTCACGTACGTTGGCCGCGCCGATGATGTCTTCAAGTCTTCGGACTACCGCATCAGCCCGTTCGAGCTCGAAAGCATTCTGATCGAACACGATGCGGTCGCTGAAGCGGGCGTAGTCCCCTCTCCCGACTCGTTGAGGTTGTCGGTCCCCAAGGCGTTTGTCGCGCTGCGTCCCGGCGCCAGTCCGGACGTCGCTACTGCCAAATCCATTCTGGCTCATTCGCGCGAGCGCCTCGGACCGTTCAAGCGCATCCGTCGCATCGAGTTCTGTGAGTTACCCAAGACGATCTCCGGCAAGGTCAAGCGCGCGGAACTGCGCCAGCTCGAGGCCAACCGACGCTCGCGCGGGGAGCGCGGCACTCACGAATGGACAGAAGAAGAGCTGACGGATCGGTGAACTCGTAACCGCGCGCTCGCGAAGCGATTGATCAGTTTCAACGTACAGCGGACAACAATGAGTCGTCGAGGCAGCGTGTTGGCTCAAACTCCATCGGCGACGTTGTCTGCTCGCTTCGTGCGCACCCACACGCGCAGATTTGCCGTAGGTGTGTTGCTCGCATCCGCAATCGTCATACCGTGTCGCGCATTGCTGGCGCAGACAGTGACAGACGTCACCGATCATCAGGCGCGTGAGGCGTTCATAGACCCGCCTGTATCCGCTCGGCCACGTGTCTGGTGGCACTGGATGGACGGCAACGTCAGCGAGGACGGTATCACCAAGGATCTGGCCTGGATGAAGCGGGTCGGGATCGGAGGGGTTCAGAACTTCGATGGATCGCTGCACACGCCGCAGATCGTGACGACGCGTGTACCGTATCTGAGCGATGCATGGCGCTCTGCGCTGCGGCGCGCGGTCGTGGAAGCGGAAGCCGCCGATTTGGAGTTCACCATCGCGAGTTCACCTGGCTGGAGCGAGACGGGCGGACCTTGGGTTCGCCCTGAGCAGGCCATGAAAAAGCTCGTCTGGAGCGAGTTCGACACCCTCGGCGGGCAGACTCTGTCGCTGACGCTTCCACAGCCGCCGCACACCAGCGGTCCCTTTCAGGACATTCCGGGCGGCGGCGCCGAGCCGTCGTCCGGACTTCGCCCTGAACTTCCGACTCTATTTCGTGACAGTCGAGTCATCGCGTATCGCATCCCATCGGCTGACCAGAACCCAACAGCTCACATCACCTCCTCCAGCCTGCTCGACCTTGCTCAGCTGACGAATGGTAACCGCACGCACTTCCAGCAACTGGCGATGGGGCCGGATCAGCTCGGTTGGATCAATTTTGCATACGCAGAACCGGTGACGATGCGCGCCGTGGAGTTGGTGCTCCAGCCAGGCAAGCGCGTTGGACCGATCTACCCTTCGTGGCCGGCCGGTCGTATCGAGGCGAGCGACGATGGTCGCGTCTACCGCAAAGTGGCTGATCTCCCGGAGCGCGGGTCGCCGCAGCAGACGATCTCATTCTCGGCGACGACCGCGCGGTATTTCCGCTTGCTCCTCGAAGCGCGCTTCGCACCCTTTCCAGTCAAAGCCTTCGCGCCGCGCGACGAACCCGTGCGCGCACACGGGATCGCCAGCATCAAGTTCATCACTGAGGCTCGCGTATCCCGGTTCGAGGATAAGGCTGGTTGGTCCACGGTCTCAGGACTTGGCGAGATCGCCACTCCCACGGCTGATGCGGAGGCTGTCATCCGCTCCGGCGACGTCATCGACATCTCGGATCGCTTGCAGCCCGATGGCACGCTGCGCTGGACGGCCCCCGCCGGACGCTGGCGCATCCTGCGACTGGGATGGTCGCTGACCGGAAAACTGAACAACCCTGCCTCCAGGGAGGGGACGGGCCTCGAGGTCGACAAGCTCAACCGAACGCACGTGAAGGCGTATGCGGATTCGTACCTCGGGCTCTACGAGCAGTCCGTCGGACGGGACATGATGGGCACCCGTGGCATTCGCTTTATGCTGAACGACAGTTATGAAGCCATGGCTGCGAACTGGACCGAAGACATGCTGGAACAGTTCGAGCGCCGTCGCGGCTACGATCCGACACCCTGGCTCCCTGTGCTGACAGGACGCGTTGTAGACAGCGCCGAGGAAAGCGACCGCTTCCTCTGGGATTTTCGCCGCACACTCGCCGACCTCATCGCCGACGAGCACTACGCAGTGCTCTCGACGGAACTCCGTAGCCGCAGCATGGGCCGCTACGGCGAATCGCACGAGGCGCTGCGTGCGTTTGTTGGCGATGGCATGGAGGTGAAGAAGACTGCTGATGTGCCAATGGGCGCAACCTGGGCAACGCCGAATCCTGCGAGACTGCTACCCGACATCCTCGAAAGCGCCTCTGTTGCTCACCTCTACGGGCAGAACATCGTCGCCGCCGAGTCTTTCACCGACGTGTTCTCTCCTTATGGCTTCGACCCGGCGCGGCTGAAACCGATCGCGGACAAGATGCTCGTCAATGGCGTCAACCGGTTCATCATCCATACCTCGGTCCATCAGCCTGTCGATGCGCTGGGCCCAGGCATTGGCTTGGGTGGCGTGGGACAGTTTTTCACGCGCAACGAAACCTGGGCGGAGATGGCTCGCCCGTGGATGGACTATCTCGCGCGATCAAGCGATCTTCTCCAGCGGGGTCGATTTGTGGCTGATATCGCGTGGTTTTGCGGTGAGGACGACAACATCACGGCCTTGTACGACGATCGACCACCAGTGATCCCGCCGGGTTACGCATTCGACTTCGTCAACGCCGACGCACTGCGGTCACTGCTGACGATGGATCGCGGACGATTGGTGGCGCCGAGCGGCGCGAGCTATCGCCTGCTCGCTATCGACCCCAGTGTGCAGCGAATCACGCTGCCGACCCTGCGCAAGCTCCACGAGCTTTCCAAGGACGGGCTCGTGATCGCTGGTCCGAAGCCAACCGTTTCTCCAAGTCTCGCAGATGACGAACGCTCCTTCTCCGGTTTGGCTGATGCGATCTGGGCACGGACAGGGCATACGTTTCCGACCATAGAAACTGCGATCGCAGCGTTAAAGCTTGCACCGGATGCCGTGCTGGGCGCTGCCTCCTTGTCCTTTGTTCATCGCGCGCTGCCGGACGGCGACCTCTACTTTGTTGCCAACCTGGGCGATGCAGATGTAACAACGACGGCCTCCTTCCGCGTCAATGGAAAAGCACCGGAAATCTGGCGGGCAGATGACGCATCCATTTCCAGGGCGAGCTACGAAATTCTCGATGGCCGCACCAATGTGCCATTGACGCTCGCCGCACACGACGCTGTCTTCGTGATGTTCCGTATGCCTGCCCCTGCCCTCTCGTATCACGCGCCCGCAGACACGATCACGCTACTTCAGTCCGTGAGCGGCCCCTGGCAGATCCGCTTTCCCCCTGATCATGGCGCACCGCGCGAGGCGACTTTTGCAAGCCTACGTTCCTGGACCGAGAGTGACGTTCCGGGCATCCGCTATTTCTCTGGAACCGCTCGCTACAGCAAATCAATCTCGCTCACGAGCGTGCCTCAGCGCGGCCGGCTCATCCTCGATCTGGGCCGCGTAGCGAACGTAGCGGAAGTCACCGTGAACGGGCGTTCAGCGGGCTTCGTGTGGAAGTCGCCCTATCGCGTGGATATAACCGACTACGCCCATAAGGGAGTCAACCACGTAGAGATCGCCGTAGCGAATCTCTGGCCCAATCGCCTGATAGGTGACAAGCAGCCCGGCGTTGCGCGCCCGATTGCGCAGGCGGTCTACAGTCCGTTTAACGAGGACAGTCCCCTGTTACCCTCGGGCCTCCTTGGGCCTGTCCGCTTACTCGTCGCGGCGCCCAACTCCGTAACGGATCCCGCGCCTCCCTGATCCTCGCAAGCATGTTTCCACTTTGTTTCCAAACCAGCGGAATTCCGGATTACTGAGCATCACCTTTCAGGAACCAGATTGTCGCTAATCCATTGTCTTCGCTCACATTGGCTTCCGCCGGCTTGTCCGTGCCCACACCTGGAATTCCAGTAACATCTTCACGGGTGTTCGTGGGTT
>JACZCZ010033985.1_pt1 | contig 124783 bp, 110 predicted proteins | sample 8641811 | NCBI WGS metagenome assembly JACZCZ01 (sample SAMN15324610, study PRJNA640507) | soil metagenome | isolation source: intercropping peanut in the first line | place: China: Luxin town, Laibin City, Guangxi Province | collected 2019-07-25 | depth 10cm m | reverse complement strand
TGCACATGCACATGCACATGCACATGCACACGCGCATGCCAAGCCAGCGCGCGAGGCTGCGTCCGCTCAGCCTGGCGCTATCTATACGTGCCCGATGCATCCGGAGGTTCGCCAGATCGGACCAGGGCACTGTCCCATTTGCGGGATGGCGCTCGAGCCGGAGATGCCGACGGAACAGGAAGACGATACGACGCTGCTCGACGTTCGTCGCAAGCTGACGATCGCGCTGGCATTGACGATCCCGATCGTGCTGATCGCGATGGCGCCGCACTTCTTTCACATCGAGATGTCGCATGCGACTGCGAAGGTGCTGCGCGGACTGGAGTTGCTCCTGTCGCTGCCGGTCGTTCTGTGGACGGCACTCGACTACTACCGGCGAGGCTGGATGGGCGTGCTCAACCGGTCGCCCAACATGTACACGCTGATCGGGCTCGGCGTGATCGTCGCGTTCGTCTACAGCATGATTGCGACATTCTGGCCGCAGGCCTTTCCCTCGCAGATGCAGGATCATCACGGCATGGTCGGCGTCTACTTCGAGGCGGCCAGCGCCATCGTCGCGCTGGTGCTGCTCGGGGAATGGCTCGAACTGCGTGCGCGCGGCCGGACCAGTGCTGCCATCCGCCAGCTTCTCGGGCTCGCGCCGAAGCATGCGCGCCGCATTCGGACCGATGGGCAGGAGGAGGACGTTGCTCTTGGCGATGTCCATGCCGGTGACCGCTTGCGTGTGCGCCCCGGCGAGAAAGTGCCTGTCGACGGCCATGTGATCGAGGGTCATTCGACGATCGATGAGTCGATGCTGACGGGCGAACCGATGCCCGTGGACAAGGCGCCTGGCGATCGCGTCGTCGGCGCGACCGTGAACCAGACAGGCAGCCTGATCATCGAGGCCGAACGTGTCGGGGCCGACAGTCTGCTCGCGCAGATCGTTTCACTCGTATCGCAGGCACAGAGATCGCGCGCTCCTCTGCAGCGGCTCGCCGATCAGGTCGCAAGCTGGTTCGTTCCGGCCGTCGTTGCGATCGCAATTCTCACGTTCGTGACATGGTGGTTCATCGGTCCGGAGCCGAAGCTCTCGTACGCACTGGTGAATGCGGTCGCTGTCCTGATCATCGCGTGCCCATGCGCGCTGGGGCTGGCGACGCCGATCTCGATCATGGTCGCGAGCGGCCGCGGTGCGACGTTCGGGGTCCTGTTCCGCGATGCGCAGGCCATCGAGCATCTGCAGAAGGTGGATACGCTCGTTCTCGACAAGACGGGCACGCTGACAGTAGGTAAACCCTCGTTCGATCGGGCGCTGACTGCGAATGGCTATTCGGAGCAGCAGATTCTCGGCTGGGCGTCGGGTCTCGATCGTGCCAGCGAGCACCCGCTGGCGCGGGCAATCGTGTCCGGCGCTGAATCGCGGGGGATTACGCCCGCTACGGTCACCAACTTCCATTCCGTTACAGGACAGGGTGTCAGCGGAGAATCGGACGGGCACGATCTCGCGCTGGGCAATATCGCGCTGATGAAATCCCGCGGTGTCGACGTCGGCGTGTTCGATAGCGAAGTCGCACAACTGCGCCGTCAGGGACGGACGGTCGTGTTCCTCTGCGTCGATCGGCGTCTGGCGGGAGCGATCGCGGTCGGCGATTCGATCAAGGAGACAACCCCGGCGGCGCTCGAGACGCTCAAGGCGGATGGACTTCGGCTCGTCATGCTCACTGGCGACAATGAAGCAACTGCGCGCGCAGTTGCTGCAACGCTCGCCATCGATGACGTGATCGCCGATGTGCAACCGAAGGACAAGGCCGATGTCATCGCACGCCTGCAGTCGGAAGGCCGCCGCGTCGCGATGGCGGGTGACGGCATCAACGACGCGCCAGCGCTGGCCAAAGCCGATGTTGGTATCGCGATGGGAACCGGAACCGACATCGCGATGGAAAGCGCGCAGGTGACGCTGGTGAAAGGCGACCTGCAGGGAATCGTTCGTGCGCGTCATCTCAGTCGCGCCACCGTACGCAATATCCGCCAGAACCTGTTCTTCGCGTTCGGTTACAACGCGCTGGGGATTCCGATTGCCGCTGGTGTGTTGTATCCGCTGACGGGATGGCTGCTCAGTCCGATGATCGCCGCGCTTGCGATGAGCCTGTCGTCCGTTTCGGTGATCGCGAATGCGCTGCGGCTGCGTGGGCAGTAGCGCCCGTCGCGGAAGGTGTGACGAAGGGCGTGGGTTCAGGTCTTCAGGTCGATCCACACAGGAGCGTGATCGCTTGCCTTGTCCCAGCCGCGGACTTCTCTGTCGACGCCGGCCCGTTCGAGCAAGCGTGCCGCGGCTGGATTCAGCAGGTGATGATCGATACGCAGTCCCGCATCCCGTTGATAGGCGTTCCGGAAATAGTCCCAGAACGTGAAGATCTGGGCATCGGGATGCAGCGTCCGAACGGCGTCCACCCAGCCCTGGCTCATGATGCGGCCGAATGCTTCGCGCGTCTCGACCCGGAACAGCGCGTCGTCGACCCAGCGCTCCGGCTTGTACACGTCGCGCTCGGTCGGGATGACGTTGTAGTCGCCCGTCAGCACGACCGGCGTTTCGCGCGCGAACAACTCCGCGGCATGGATTCGCAGGCGCTCGAGCCAGCGCAGCTTGTAGTCGAACTTCGGCCCCGGCGCGGGATTGCCGTTCGGCAAGTACAAGCAGCCGATCAGGATGCCGTTGACCGTTGCTTCGATGTACCGACTGTGAGCATCTTCGGGGTCGCCGGGCAGCACCCGCCGGATCTCGACCGGCTCGGCATTGCGGGCGAGGATCCCGACGCCGTTGTAGCTCTTCTGTCCATGCCAGATCACGCCGTAGCCCGCCTCGCGGATCGCGGCTTCCGGGAATTTTTCCTGCGGCGCCTTCAGCTCCTGAAGACACACGACGTCCGGCGTCGTCTCCTGCAGCCAGCGCAGCAGGTTCGGGAGTCGGGCGTTGATGCTGTTGACGTTGTAAGTGACGATGCGCATGGGGACATTGTAATGCGTCAGCACACGTTCCAGAGCAACACTTGCTTACAACTCCGCCATGATGTGAAAGGCTTGTCCCACACTGCTGCCGTAGCTTCCAGGCCTGTTCATCCGGTTCTGGAGTCAAGCGATGAAGGTGTTGAAGACGGTTGCGGCGCTTCTTGGCGCTCTCGGTCTCGTGTTGTCCCTGAGCGGCTGCGATCAGATCTCGGGCGGCGACGACGACAAGGACGATGCGAAGTTCCGCTTGCTGAACGTCAGTCCCGGGTATCAGTCGCTCGACCTGTACGTCAACAACGGTTCCGATGACGACGAGATCAAGCTGCAATCCGTCGGTTACAACACGATCAGCGATTACGCGACGGTCGATGCAGACACTTACACGCTGAAGCTGCGGCGGGCCGGCGTGACCAGCACCCTGCAGACATTGAGCGGCAGCAAGCTCGTCGAGGAATCGCACACGGTCATCGTCTCCTACGGGTCGAACGGACACTTCGGCTCGATGGTCTTCAATGAAGACACGAGCGAGGCGAGCGCCGGCGAGAGCAAAGTGCTGCTCCTGAACACCGGGGAAGCCGGCGCTCTGGATGTGTACTTCACCGATGAATCGGTCTCGCTGGACGATGCGACGCCACAGTTCTCCAGCATCTCTCACGGGGCGGCGACATCCGCAGCCATTGTCGACAGCGGCACGTATCGGTTGCGTGTCACCGGCGCAGGAGATTCGGCTGATGTGCGCTTCGACCTGTCGTCGGTCACCTTCGCTGAGAAATCGGTGACCGCGGTCGTGCTTACGGCGACCGACGGCGGCGTGCTCGTCAATGCGGTGCTGCTGCCGCAGCAGGGCAGTCCGACCCTGCATGCGAACACGAAGGCGCGCGTTCGCGGCGCGGTCGGAATTTCCAGCGGCACCGCCGTCACGGCCCGAGTCGGCGGAACGACGCTGCTCTCCAACTCGTCCGCCGGCGTGATCAGCAGCCGCTACAGCCAGGTCGAGTCGGGAACGGCCACCGTTTCGGTCGGCGTCGACGGCACTGCAGTCGCCGTGCCGAGCGTCAATCTCGCTGCCGGCGGCGAGTACACGTTGCTGATCTGGAACAACGCGGATGGCGTGCAGGCGAAGCTGCTCAGCGATGACAATCGTCTTCCGACGGCCAGCAGTCGCTCGAAGATCCGCATGATCAACAGCGTTTCTGGCGCCGAGGCGCTGCTGTCGCTCGCGATCGACTACTCGCCGATCATCGAAGGCGTCGCCCTGGGCGAGGCCTCGCCATTCGTCGAGGTCGACGGGGGCCTCGAGTATCAGTTCGACGTGTCGAATACCGACACAGGCGTGAATCTCTTCACCCGCGCCGGTGCAACGTTGCAGAGCGGCAGCGTCTACACCATGTTCATGTATGGCGGCGGAACCGCCGCAGTGAGCGGGACACTTCGCAAGGATCGATAGGCATCCGGCCTGTCGCCGCCCGCGCGACAGGGCTTCCTCCTGCGCTGTCGCGCATTGACCATCCGGAGCACGTTCGGATGGTCTTTTCTCTTTACATCATCCCGCCCGGGCGCGATCGCGGCCCATCGGGCCGGGCAAAGTTGTAAGCAATCATTGCAGCTGCGACCTTTTCCCCGCCTGCCGCATCGAACGGAACGTGGATCGTGGCGCTCCCGAAACGTGCGTGGCTTCTTCGCGTCAATCGCCGGCGATTCCTGCAACGATCTGCAACAGTGCTTTCAGCCGCAGTTCATTCCCCGCCGCCAGACTGCGGCGTGCAGTACGCCGATGGGGTCAGACAACGTTCCGTCCATGAGCAACTTTCCACACATCGTCGTCGTCGATGACGACCGGCAGATTCGCGGCCTGCTGACCAAGTATCTGCAGGTGAACGGACTGAGGGCGACTGCCGTCGCCGACGCTTCGGCGCTGGATCGCGTGCTCGCAAGCGAGCGGGCAGACCTCGTCGTTCTCGATGTGATGCTGCCGGGAGAGGACGGGCTTTCGGTGTGCCGGAGAATGCGCGCCGAGAATCGTGCGCCGATCATCATGCTGACCGCGAAAGGCAGCGAGCTCGATCGGATCATCGGTCTCGAAGTCGGCGCCGAAGACTACGTGGCGAAACCGTTCAATCCGAGAGAGCTGCTTGCAAGGATACGCAATGTGCTGCGCCGGTCGGATCGCATCTCGGCGCCGACGCATGCGAGGAAGCGCTGGAAGTACCGGTTCGCCGGCTGGACCTTCGATACTGTTTCGCGGAGTCTGCTGAATCCCGCGGGCGAATCGTTGCGAATCGCCGGCGCCGAGTACGATCTCCTGCATGCGCTGGTGACGAACGCCAGCCTGGTGCTGAGTCGCGATCAGCTGATCGAGCTTACACGGGGGCGCGAAGCGGACCCCTTCGATCGCAGCATCGACGTCCTCGTGAGCCGGCTGCGTCAGCGGCTTGGCGATGATGCGCGCGAGCCGAAGATCATCAAGTCGGTGTATCGCAAGGGCTACGTGTTCGCGACTGCGCTGGAGATGGATTGATCGATGCTCGCGCGCTTCCTGCCGGACAGCATCTTCGGACGCGTTCTCGTCGTGCTCGTCGTTTCCTGCGCGCTCGCGCAGATCGTGGCGACGACGCTCGTGATCCATCGCAGCGGCAACCTCATCCTCCGGCGCGAACAGCCCATGTTGGAAGATGCCGTGCGTCGCATCGCCGACACGCTCAACCGTCTCGCGTCACTTCCTGATGCGCAGCGCAGTGCAACGTTGCGTGAACTCGGCGACCGCCAGGTCAACATCCAGTTGGCCCGCATGACCATTTCAACCGGACCGCCGCCGCCACCCCCGTCGTTCTTTCCGCCGTTCCTGCAGTTCGGTATCGGAATGCCGGTTCGCGTGCGGCCGCCGCCGAGTCCCGAGGAACGAGCCGATGAGCTCGTGAAGCGGATCCGTTCGCTCGTCGACGAGCGGGTCGAGATTCGTGCGCGCATCGTCCCCGTCGAGCCGGCGGACATGCTGATCCACAGTGTGTCGTCAGGCGCAGCCGGCGCGTCCGTGTTCGCATCGGTCGAGCGAGTGCGCATGCCGGCAATGGCAGTTCAGGGAGTCGCAACGACCGGCTTTCAGGCGGCGTTGCCGCCGCCGGGTGGAGCAGGGCAGTGGTCGGCGACGGTCATGCGGGACGCAGAGATCGTGCTGACGGCGACCTGGCCCGGCGAAGCGCCCGTCACGTTCAAAGTGCCGTTTGGCGGGACGATGCTCCGTCGTGCGCCATTGAGCTTCAATGCCATTGTCGGCGTACAACTCGCTGCGCAGCTGGTGGTGCTGTTTGCTGGACTGACGCTGGGTGCGTACGTTGCTGCGCGACGCATTACGCGACCGCTGTCACGACTCGCGGCGGCTGCGGACTCGCTGGGAAGAAGCCTGAGTCAGCCACCCGTACCGGAAACCGGACCGCGCGAGCTCCGCCAGGTTGCGCAGGGCTTCAATGTGATGCAGGACAGGTTGCGCCGCTACATCGACAGCCGCACACGCGTCGTAGCTGCAATGTCGCACGACCTTCGAACTCCGCTCACGCGAGCCCGTCTGCGTCTCGAGCTGATGGAGGATGACGAGCATCGCACGGAGTTCGAGCGCGATTTGCTGGAGATGGAAAGCATGGTGGTTGCGACGCTCGATGCGCTCAGCGATCTGGGAGTCGAGGAAGCGGCGCAGGAGCTGGACATCAACGGGCTGCTGGCCCGGCTCCAGTCAGAGTTCGCGCACCTGGGACATCGGTTTGAGATCGAAGGCGCGGCGACTGCGACGTATCGCGCAAAACCGCAAACCCTGAAGCGGTGCCTGACGAATCTCATCGACAACGCATTCAAGTACGGCGATGTCGTTCGCATCCTGGTGGTCGATGGCGAGGTGCTGCGTATTACGATCATCGACGAAGGTCCAGGCATCCCGCCGGAAGAGCTCGAGCGCGTCTTCGAGCCGTTCTACCGCCTCGAATCTTCCCGATCGCGCGAAACGGGCGGCACAGGGCTCGGACTCAGTGTTGCGCGCGATGCGGCGCAGGCTCATGGAGGACGGCTGCTCCTGCGCAACGGACCCGATCGGGGACTGGAGGCGGAGCTATCGCTGCCGCGGGGCGTCGGCTCGGAGGCCTAGCGCGCGTTGTTCATGGTTTCACCGCAATGTCGAAATGCAGGACATCCTCGCGGATACCGAGCTTCGTGTAGAGCGCGATGGCAGGATCGTCGCCGTAGTCTGCCTGCACGAAGATCACATAGGCGCCGCGTGCAGCACCAATCTTCTGTAGTTCCCGGATCAGTGCAGTCGCAACGCCTTGCCGGCGAAAGGACTCGGCGACTGCGAGATCGTAGATGTAGATCTCGCTGCGCTCCTGCTCGAACTTCTGCAGCTCATAAGCGGCGATGGCGCCGACAACTTCCGAACCATTGATGGCGGCCAGCGCAATGAAGTGGTCGCGACCCAGCAGTCGCTGGAGGTATTCCTTGCCGGGGCGGGCGCTGTTGTAGGCGACGGGATCGCCGAAGGCTTCGGCGAACAGGGTCAGCATGCGCTCCATCAGGGCGCTGTCGTCGGGCCCGAGGGTCTGAACGCGGGTCATCAAGAGCTCTTCTTCCTCGCTTGTGCGATCAGCTCCATCACTTCCTCGATGATGGCCGTCATCGCTGCATGAGCCCGTTTGGGCTGGCCGGCTTCGATGTGATCCAGCACCCTGGTGTGGGCTTTGACGTCGGCGAGGGCAACACCCTTGTAGCGATTGGTGAACGCGATGGAGATGCGCAGCGCCGCATCGACGACGTCTTCGAGCTGCGAGTAGAACCGGTTGCCGGTGGCGTGAAGGATCGCGACATGAAAGGCGATATCGGATTCGAGGGGATCGTCGTCGCCCTGTTCCGCCATCTGCATGCGGTGGATGCCGTTGCGTATCTGCGCGATCGCGGCGGGCGTGGCTTTGGTCGCCGCGATCATCGCCGCCATCGGCTCGATGGCGAGGCGGATCTCGGTGAATTCAGCCAGCATCTGCAGCGAGAATTTCCGTTCCATCAGCCAGCGCAGCACATCGGGGTCGAGAAGGTTCCAGTGATTCTCTTCCTGGACCCACGTTCCCTGGCGGGGGCGGGCGCGCAGCAATCCCTTCGCGGTCAGCATCTTCACCGCTTCACGCAATACCGTCCGGCTCACGCCGAATTGCTTGCAGAGGTCGGCCTCGATGGGGAAGGAGTCCTTGGTGCCGAAGGAACGCGCAACGACCGCGTGACCGAGCTGTTCGACGATCGCGTGTGTCACGTTCGACTGAGGGGGTTTGCGCATCGTGCGGTGAACGAACGAAAGACCTGCTGCGTACTCTGGCAGAGTCGTTCTTGCGGCGCCACAAGTCTCCAGGGCTTCCCTTCGATCGCTTCTATTTGTAGGATCATTGGCGCCCGACCGACGACGCCTTCGAGTTTCAGGAAGCGACGCAGCGATTGCGTCCGGCTTCCTTCGCCCGATAGAGGGCTTTGTCCGCGCGGTCGAATGCCGCGCCCGCCGAGTCGTTTGCCTGGAACGCCGTGATGCCGATGGAGATGGTCACGGAAACAGGCGTGCCGCGGAAATGGAATCCGATCCGCGCCACGCCTTCGCGCAGCTCGTTCACCAGGCGCATGGCATCGTCGGTCTTCGTCCCCGGCAGGAGCATCGCGAACTCTTCGCCGCCGTAGCGCGCCACGAAATCAGTGCTGCGAACCCGGCCCGACAGGAACTCGGCGACGGTGACCAGCACGCGATCACCGGCGCGATGGCCGTAGGTGTCGTTGATGCGCTTGAAGTAGTCGACGTCCCAGATCGCGAGGCACACCGGCTGTTTGAAGCGCTGCCAGCGCTTCAGCTCTTCATCCACCCGCTTCTCGTAGGCGCCGCGGTTGGCGATCTTGGTGAGCGCGTCGAGCGTCGCAAGCCGCTGTTCGTTGCGAAGCTGGCCATGCAGATACCTGGCCTCGCGCTCGAGCTCGGAGATGCGAACCTGCATCTGCTCGTTGCGGGCCTGCATGGCGCTGGAAATCGTCGCCTCGCGCTCCCGGAATTCGCGCAGGTGACGATCGAGCGATTCCAGCCGGCTGCGGACGTGCACCCGGATCTGCTGCACGTCGTTCGTGGCTTCGACCGTCTCGCCCATCGCTTTCATTTCGCCGACGAGCTGCACGCTCAATGTCTCGCTCACCGCGTGCGATTCGGTCTGGCTGCGGTGCTGCTCCGCGATGAACTGGTGGACTTCATCCAGCTTGCCGACCATGTGGCTGAGCAGCGTCTCGATCTCGAGTTTCGCTTTCTCGATGCGCTGGATGCGCTGCGACACCATCTGCGTGACGGTGGAGAGCGTGTCCGGGAATTGTTCGGGCTTCAGGGCTTCGGAGAGCCTGGCGTCCACAGCGTCAGCCTGCGAGGCCAGGTCGGCGTCGCGGCGCAGCTCGCCAAGCAACGCTGCGAGGATCGCGCGGATCGATTCATCACCGACCACCGCGGTCGGCACGACCGGTGCGGCGACTTTGGCCGCAGCCGCAGCAGCCGCAATCGGTGTGACGGATGCGGACGGTTGCGCCTGTGCTTGTGCAACGGACTTGGGCTCCGTCGGCTGATCCAGCGCCTGGATGGCTTCTGTCAGCGCCGGGGTGATCCTCTCCAGTTCTTCGCTGGAAACGTCGCGGCGGAGCGCCGTCTGGAGTTTCTTGATCTGGTCGTCGAGGCGCGAGGATTGGCCCAACGATGCCGTGCACAGGCGTCCGGCGAGCTTCTTGAGCGACGCCTCCATCGCCCGGAACTGGCGCTGTTCCTCTTCGAGCCGGCCAAGGCTGTCGAAGTATTTCTGGCGCCAGTTGTCAGTGTCGGCCGCTGTCTTCACGCATCACCGGGCAGATTCGATTCCGCACGCCGCGGCATGATCCTGGCTCGCGGGTCGGGGAAATGCGGAGCGTTTCATGGATTTGCGCCACAGGCTGCCGAATCAGGATTGGTCTGAAGAGCCCGCTCTCTTGGAATCAGGGGACGTGCTTGGCCCAAAGATCGTTGAGGTAACCGAAATTCCAGTTCTCGACCGGTTCGCGGCCCGCGATCTTGTCGGTCACGTGCGGATCCGTGAGGTCGACGAGTTTCGGCTCGAGCGGCAGACCGGACTTCGTCGAGAAGAAGATCTTGATCTTCGGGGCCGTCAGGCGGGGGTTCTGTTCAACGACCACGCCGAGCTTGCCCGACGCCATGCGCACGAGCGAACCCACCGGGTAGATACCGATCGTCTTCACGAATGTCTGCAGCACCACGCTGTCGAAATGGCCCTTCCACGAGGCCATCTGCGCGATGGCCTCGGCCGGGTCCCAGCCCGCCTTGTAGGGGCGGTTCGAAGTCACGGCGTCATACACGTCGCAGACGGCGCTCATGCGCGCGATGAGCGAGATGCTCGCTTCGTCGAGCTTGTCGGGGTAGCCACGGCCATCGACGCGTTCGTGATGGTGACGGCACACATCGAGCACACGGTCGTTGTCGACGCCGCTCTCGAGCAGCATCTCGTGACCTTTCACCGGGTGCGACTTGATGATCGTGAATTCATCGTCGGTGAGCTTGCCGGGCTTATTAATGATGTCCTGCGGCATCTTGGCCTTGCCGAGATCGTGCAGCAGGCCGGCCAGGCCCGCGTCGCGGCACATGGCGTCATCGAGGCCGAGCTGGCGGCCGAGCGAGACCATCAGGGCGCACACCGACACGGAATGCATATAGGTGTATTCGTCCGCGATCTTCAGCCGGCACAGGCTGAGAAGGGCGTCGGAATTGCGATCGACGGATTCGACGATCTCGTTGACCAGCGGCTGGCATTCGCTCGTGTTCACCGCGTTGCCCATGCGGGCTTCGGCGAAGAGCGATGTCATCGCCGCCTTGGAATGCTTCAGGACGTTGGCCGCATTCTGCAGCTCATCGGCCATAGCGCGGCGTTCAATGGGCTTGGGCGGCGGGGCAGCGGCAGCCGCGGGCTTCGGCGGCGGCACCAGTTCGATGACGGCGGCGGACTCGGGGACATCGCTGCCCTTCGAGGTGTCGATCCAGCATTCCGCGCCGCCACACTGGCGCACGCGCGCGAGCGTTTCCGCATCGTTGACGACGAAGCGCGCTTTCCACAGGGAATGGTTGAGCCAGGAGCCCTCGACGGAGTCGATGTACATCCCTGTTTCAACCTGCGATATGGCGATCTTCTTCAGCATCGAATCTTGAGCCCGGTCTCTTGTGACAACAGGGAGCCGCGCCTGAGCGCATGGCTTCGTCGGTTCCGCACCCTGCATCGGCAGAAAGGGCCGGAAGCTGAGCCGCAACCCCGCCGAATTTTGCGAACTGGCTCTCATTGCGACCCGCCCTGGGAAGTTCACCGAACGGCCCGGGCGCAGTTCGCAGATTCCCCTGACCACTCTTGACTGGGGTTTCGAGGCCGTTGTCGTGGACGGGGGACGCCTGACGTGCAGTGCGCGAGGAGGAAATCGCCTGTTCTGCGCGCGGTGTCGAATAGTCCGCGAGCCCTTGGGGTCGATTCGTGACTTACACGCATGGACTCCCGCGTTCGCGGGAGTGACGGAAGGATGCTTCGCATGACGTCCGGCTGAAGCCGGACCCACAGCAAGAATACCGAGGCCTACAGCTGGAATACCGAGGCCTACGGCAAGAATACCCAGGCGATCGCAAATGATGATTCGCGTGTACGGTCGTGGGTCCGGCTTCAGCCGGACGTAATCGCCAGCGGCGATCCGTCACCGTCATACGGGTACGGCACACCGTCATTCCCGCGAACGCGGGATCCATCTTCTCTGAGAGGCATGGATTCCGCTTTCGCGGGATGACGGAGCCGTGGCAATGACGGCTACAGGGCCTTCCCGCCCGGTGCCCGCCAGTCACGCAATGCCTTCTTCAATGCATCCACTGGAAGCGCGCGCACGGTTCGTCCTTGTCCCGTCGTGTCGGTCGCACGCAGCATCGAGTTGTAGAGCGCTTCTTCCGTTGCATCGAGCACGGCTTCGAACAGTGGCGACACGGTGTCCGTCGGCAGAACCAGCTTCGTCTGCGGCGCGGACGATCCGGTGACGCGAAGCGACGGGTGCGTCGAGAAGGCGATCGAGAAGTCGCCGCTGCCGTTGGAGTACGTCGACCCTGTCCGCGCGAGCGCGTAAATCGAACGGGCCGCGAGGCGTTCGAGATTGCGGGCATCGAGGGGCGCGTCCGTAGCGATGACGATCATGCAGGACCCGTCTGCCGACGCCCGCAATCGCTGCTCATCGCTATCGGGCGACAACGTGCGCCACACGGGAACACCTGCGATCGTGAGGCGTCCGCCGAAGTTCGATTGCACGAGCACACCGATCGTCCATGTGCTCTCGCCGACGGGGATGCGTCGCGACGATGTGCCGATGCCGCCCTTCCAGCCGAATGCGATCGTCCCTGTCCCTGCGCCGACTGATCCCTCGGTCACGCGTCCGCCAGCGGCGGACCGGATGGCGTCGATCACATGCGAGCGCTGCACATGCCCGCCCCGGATGTCGTTCAAGCCGCCGTCATTCGTTTCGCCCACGAGCGCGTTGACGGATCGCACCTGTTCATTGCCTGGCTGCGTGAGCGTCCACGTTACGACGCCTTCGATTGCAGGGCCTACTGCGAGCGTGTTCGAGAGCACGATGGGTGTTTCGATCGTCCCGAGCTCGCTGACCTGCGTCGAGCCGGCGAGTTTCCCGAACGCATTGCCGATGTAGACCGCGCCCGCGACTTTCTCCCGGAACAGATTGCCGCCGTGGGGCAGGATGGCAGTGACGCCGGTGCGCACGTTGTCGCCGGACACGATCGACACTTGCCCGACCTTCACACCCTCGACATCCGTGATCGCATTGAGCGGACCGGGTTCGAGGATGCCCGGCGCGATACCCAGGTCGCGTGCGGAAGGGCGGTCCTCGGCGGCGGCAAGCATGGGCAGGCAGCAGGCCGCCATCCATGCAGCGATCAGCGTCCGCATCAGTGACATGAAGTACTCGCTCGTTCCACGGGATTCGCGGGATAGTGTCACCGCGGACGCCGGATGCAAAGCGAAGACCCGTCGCCTGAAATCGCGCAGCGATGTTCGCGCGGGTGAGCTAGTCTTCACAGCCGGCTTCGCAGACATTGAACATCATGGCCGCAGTCAAACCCGATCCCAAGCGCATCAGGGCCTTTGCCGATCAGAAGGCGTTCGAGGACTGGTTGCGCGAGCATCATGACCGCGAACCCGAGATCTGGCTGAAGATCCACAAGAAGGGATCGGGCCTGCCCTCGGTCAGCAACGACGAGGCGATCGATTCCGTGCTCTGCTGGGGCTGGATCGATGCGATCCGCAAGGGCTTCGACGAGCGGTCGTTCCTGCAGCGTTTCACGCCGCGGGGTCCCAAGAGCATGTGGAGCCAGATCAACCGCGATCGCGTCGCCAGGCTCACCTCCGCCGGTCGAATGACGCCGCACGGGCAAAGGCACATCGATGCAGCGAAGGCGGACGGTCGCTGGGACAAGGCCTATGCCCCAATCCGCGCTTCCACGCAGGACACGCTGCCCGCTGATTTGCGCAAGGCGATCGAAGCCAATGCCCGGGCCAGGAAGATGCTGCCCACGCTCAATCGGACGAACCTGTTCGCGCTGACCTTCAGGACGAACAACATGAAGACTCCCGAGGGCCGCAAAAGGAAGATCGCCACGCTCGTTGCGATGCTTGCCCGTGGCGAAACGATCTCGCCGCAGTCGGCGCCCAGGGAAACGAAGACGGGTACCGCCAGGAAGAGAAGTGTCCGGAAGGGCAGGGCCGCACCGAAGAAGCGATAGCAGGCGCACGGGCGGCGGCGGATTGGTATTCTCGCGTCACCGCGGTGCCGCCGCTCCTCTCGAGACGGGTCATGCTTCGAGCGCGCATGTCTTCGATTGCTTCGGTATTACTCCTCTGCATCGGATTGGCAGCGTGCAAACCGGCGACGCCGCCGGCCGGCACGCCTGACACTGCGACATCCGACGCCGCCACCGATGCGAGACTGAACGAAATCTCCCGACGCTGGCTCGAGGGCTGGCTTGCGCTGAATCCCGTGGTCGCCACGCAGATGGGCAAGCACGACTACGATCGCCAGCTCGACGATCTGAGCGCCGCGGGACGCCAGAAGCTCGTCGATTTCAGCCGCCAGATCCTGGCTGAACTCGAGACTGTCGACGTCACGAAGCTTTCGCGCGAAAACCAGATCGATGCGGCCATCCTGCGCAACCAGGTTCGTGGCGACATCTGGGGTAGCGAAACGCTGCAGAGCTGGGCCTGGGATCCGCAGGTCTACAGCGCACTCGCAGGCGGAGCGATCTACAACATCATGGCGCGGGAGTTCGCGCCGGTTCCGCAACGACTCGCATCTGCCACCGCTCGCATGCAGAAGGTTCCGGGGCTCTTCGAGCAGATGCGCGCGAACCTCGATCTCGCCCGCGTGCCGAAAATCCATGCGGAGACAGTGGCGAAGCAGAATGGCGGACTACTCAGTCTCATCGATACCTTCATCACGCCCAACGCCGATCAATTGCAGGGCGACGAACGGCGCGCACTCGATGAGTCGGTCGCAACGCTGCGCAAGGCGGTTGCGGAACATCAGAAGTGGCTCGACACCGTCCTCGTTCCAGGCGCCAAAGGCGACTTCCGCATCGGTCAGGAGCTCTATGACGAGAAGCTGCAGTTCTCGCTCAATGCGTCGCTGTCGAGACAGGAGATCCGCCAGCGTGCCGAAGCCGAACTCAAGCGGGTTCGCGAGGAGATGTACGCCGTCGCACAGACTGTGCTGAAGGATCGACCGGGCGCCCCTGAGCTGCCTGCGACTCCGACGGCGGAGGAGCAGCAGAAGGCGATCGAAGCCGCCCTGGAGCTTGCGTACGCGGATCGCCCTGAGCGCAACAAGGTGGCGGACTTCGCGAGGGAAACACTCGCTGAGGCGACGAAGTTCACCCGCGAGCACAACCTGGTGACCGTCCCCGACGCACCGGTAAAGGTGATCCTGATGCCGGAATTCCAGCGCGGCGTGGCCGTCGCGTACTGCGATTCACCGGGCCCGCTGGACAAGGGGCTCGATACTTACTATGCGATCTCGCCGATTCCGGATGACTGGAGCCAGGCTCAGGCCGACTCGTTCCTGCGCGAGTACAACAGCCGGATGATCCATCTCATGTCGATTCATGAGGCGGTGCCGGGTCACTACCTGGAAGGCGCTCATTCGACTGATGCGTACTCGACCTTGCGCTCGGTGCTGCGCTCCGGCGTATTCGCGGAAGGGTGGGCGGTCTACACGGAAGACGTGATGGCCGATGCGGGTTACCTGGACGGCGATCCGCTCTTCAGGCTGATCCAGCTCAAGTTCTACCTGCGCACGATTGCCAACGCGATCCTCGACCAGGGTGTGCATGTCGACAACTGGTCGCGCGAACAGGCCATGCAGCTCATGACGCGCGATACGTTCCAGCAGGAGCGCGAAGCGGCAGGCAAATGGGTTCGTGCACAGCTCACCTCGGCGCAACTTCCGACGTACTTCGTCGGCGCGCAGGAGCATTTCGACATGCGCAAGGCGGTCGAGCAGAAGCTCGGCGGCAAGTTCGATGCGAAGGCGTACCACGACAAGGTGTTGTCGTATGGTGCGCCGCCGGTGAGGTTCGTGCGCGAGATGATGCTCGACGAGCCGATTGGCTAGCCCCTCGGTGCCGATGGCCGCGAACGAGATGATGGGCGAAGCGGTCGCGGCCTGGACGCCGCAGGAACGTGAGTCGTTCTTCGCGGCGATCGAGCGGCACCAGCGCGCTGCGAATCGCATCCGATGGCTCACGCTCGCGTGTGCACTGGCGCTGGGCTTCGTTGTGGCGATGCTGATGGCGCCGCTGCTCTTCGGGTTGCTCGGCATCATTCTCGATGTCGTGAACTTCGCGACGCCGACACCCGATCTGTTCAAGATCTCGATGGATGCAATCGAGCCGCTCGCCGATGCGCCGCAAGCCATCCCGGTCTCGCGCTGGATGTACGTGGCGTTCATGGCTTCGATCCCTGGCCTTGTGGTCATGGCGCTGCTCATGTTCGCGCTGAAGCGCGTGCTCCGAGAAGCGTCGATGAGCGAAGCCGGCAACTTCCATGTCCGTGCGCCGGATGCGAGCCGGCTCGAGGAACAGCGATTCTCGAACGTGATCGCCGAGATGGCGCTCGCAGCCGGATTGACGCAACCGCGTGTGCTCATCATCGAGAGCGGCGCGGCCAATGCCGCAGCGTTCGGACAGGATGGCGCGCATGCAACCGTCGCCGTATCGACCGGCATGCTCGAAGGATTGAACCGCGCGCAGATGCAAGGCATCGCCGGACATCTGGTCGGCTCGATCGCGAATGGCGACGTCGCTGTCGGCACACAGATTGCCACGACGCTCAGTCTCTTCGGTCTCATTGCGAAGCTGAGCGAATCGTTCACCGATCGCGATGCGGCGAGCCGATTCGCCAAGCTGGTGCGCGGCGCGCTTCGACACGGTTCCACCATGGAAGATGGGCAACTCGCTCTCGAGCTCACGAACCCATTCGACTCCACCGGGCAACCAAAGAAGGCGCCGCCGGCGGAGGAGGGAAAGGTCCCCTGGCGGACGATGATGTGGATGCCGCTGATGGGGCCGCTGGTCATCAGCGGATTCTTTGGGGCCATGCTCAGCTCGATCGTGCTGAGTCCCTTGCTCGCCTGGGCCTGGCGTCGCCGGAAGTTCCTGGCGGATGCAACTGCAGTCAGGCTCACCCGAGACGCGGATACGCTCGGCAGTGCACTGCTGAAGCTCAACGATCTCCCCTGGGAAGGCGCGTTCGCTCCATGGACGGCTCACATGTCGGTCGTGAACGTCGAGAAGATCGGCGGCCAAGGGTTGTTCAGTTCTTCGGGCGCGAAGATGTTCCCGTCGCTGCAGCGCCGACTGACCGCATTGACGGGGATGGGCGCCAGTACCGCGCGACTCGAAGAGCGCAGCGCGTGGCAGCGAATACCGCTACTCGGGCGGCTCGCGCTCGTGCCGGTCGGCGCTCTTGTCGTTGTGCTGCTATCGATCGCGGTCGTGCTTCTGGCCTGGGTTTCCGTCGCTCTGTCGGCGCTGTTCACCTGGCTGCCCGCGATGCTGATTCACGCGGTCCTTCGCTGACTCCGCTCACTTCATCTTCCAGACGCCGTTGCCATCCCGGCAGGCATAGCCGTTCGAAGTCTGCGACTTGCCCCCGCCCGATGCCTTGATCGAGAAATGACGGCAGTTCTTTGCGTCCTTCTTGGACGGCGGCCGCGGTGTGAGCAGGTAGGTGACGTTCGACGTTTCATTCACCCAGCTAACGGCCTGACCTTGCTTGCCCAGTTCGAGCGCATGCCCAACGCACGCGCGGTCTTCTTCGTCGAGATCGCGACCGATCGCACGGCCAACCGCGGCACCCAGTACGGCGCCGATCACCGTTGCAACGACCCGTCCGTCGCCATCGCCCACTTGTGATCCGACTGCCCCGCCAACGACAGCGCCCAGTACGGTGCCGATTTCCTTGCGATTGCAGCTGCCCTCGACGACGCCATAGTCACGTTCCCAGCCGCCGCCGGTATAGCCGACATAGCGCGGGTCGTTCTTCTTGCGCCAGCCATGGGCGGGTGCGTGGTCGGGCGGATCCGCCAGGGCGACAGTGCTGGTCAGAAGGAAGGCGCCAACAGTGAAGGCCCCAAGAATCTTGTGGATCGGCGAGTGCATGCAGTTGTCTCCGTGAGCGCCGCGTTCTTCAATCGACGCGACCGCAATGCACTGTAACTCACGGCGTCGCGAATCGATCCCTGAGCCGCCGCTCGGGCAACATCCGTGTCGCTGAGAAGTGACATGAGTCACATCTGGAATGCTGCTGCGCTGCGAACGGTCTGGCGATATCGGACCTTCGGCGTCGCGCGAACGAACGCGCCGTAGCGTTCAGCCGCCTCCCCGATCGAGTCCTTCTGCGCCCGACTGAACTTGCCGAACGCAAGCGCTTCGATCTCGACGGTGTCGCGCCGCAAAGTCCGTGTCCAGCTGCCGACGATCACGCCGTCAATCAGGATGGGAGCACGGAAGATGCCGTGGCCTGCTGCGGGATTGCTGGCGTGCGTCCGATCGAGGACCGCGCTGCGATCGGCATAGCCGACCGTGAGTTCGTCATAGACGGGAAGCAAGTAGCAGCTGCCTCTGCTTCTCGCGGTCAAGGGCTTCTCCGACCAATACGTCGCATCGCCGATGATGCTTCGCGCCAGTTGCGCCTCGGAGCTTTCGATGGCACTCGTCGCATCCGTCATCGTGATTCCGGCCCACCACGAGAAGTCCGCGGCTGTTGCCGGTCCGTGATGAGCGAAGTACCGGCGCGCGAGATGGGCGAGCGCAGCGGTGCGTGTCATCGCAGGCGTCCGTGGCACCCACTCATCGAACAGGACGAAAGTCGGTTGCTTGCCGGATCGTGGCCCGCAACAGATCACTCCTTCGTTCGCGAGCCACCAGGTGAGATGCAGCCCTCGCTGGCGGTCGGTAGGGATTTTCGCGGCATCCAGTCGCTCGTAGATCTCATCGCGGGTCAGTACACCGCCCCGCAAGGCCGCTTCGACGACTTTGGCTGCCCGCGTGATCACGCGTCGATCGATCGAGAACTCACGACGCAGCCGGGCGGCGTTGCGCGCCAGGATTCTCGGACCCAGCAAGTCGATCATCCATCGCGCATCTTCCGCAGCGACGAAATGCAGCGTGCCGCGCATCGGCCATGTTCGGACGATGCGCCGGTCGGCGATCGCCTCTTCCACGTCAGTATCAATGAGGTTGCGCGACCGCAAGCCGATTGCCCAGAGCGACGCGTAGTAGTCCTGCGCCTGTACGGCGCACAGCGATCGGACGATTTCAGCCGGGTCATTGAGTCGCGACCCCTGAATGAATTGATTGCGAAGGCGCAGAGCGGCGAGATTCATCAGCTATGGTCGCCCGGCGGCCGGATCATCGCAACGCGTTGCGAATTCGACAGCAAGAACCCGAGTGTGGGGTGGGCGTCCCTGAAGCAAGCTCTATCCACCAGAACGGAGGATCGACCGATGAATGGCTTTCGGATTCGGGGCCTGCAGGCACAACAGTTCGCTCACCTTTTCGCGCTGGATGAAGCGCAACTGGCGCAGCACAGCGCACGCCGCATGATTGCCCGCGAGAGTGGGTTTCCCTGTCGCATCAGCCTGACAGATGCCGCTGCTGGCGACCCGGTCATCCTGGTCAACTACGAACACCATGCTGTCGATACGCCGTTCCGGTCGAGCTTCGCCATCTATGTGCGTGAAGGCGAGGCGACGTTCGATGCCGTCAACGAAGTTCCCGCCCAGTTGCGCAAGCGGCTCCTGTCACTGCGAGGCTATGACCGGGAAGGCATGCTGCGGACGGCGGATGTCGTCGATGGGCAGCGTCTCGAGTCCGGGATCGAAGCGATCTTTTCCGATGAAGAGGTCGCCTACATCCATGCGCACTTCGCAAAACCGGGGTGCTATGCGGCGCTGATCGAACGCGCAGGCTAGTCATTCGTCGCGGGCCACGTGTCGGAGGCTGGTGCATTCGTTCGTCCTTGGGGAGAATGCGCCTCCCACGCCGCAGGTCGATCGAATGACCCCCATCGCAGAAAACCCGATCGCCGCAGCCGTCGAAACGCCGGTTGCGCCGAAGGCAACCAGAAAGGAATGGATTGGCCTGGCGGTCATCGCCGTTCCCTGCCTGCTGTATTCGATGGATCTCAACGTGCTGAATCTGGCGATTCCGCACCTCACGGCCGATCTCAATCCGACCTCGACGCAGTTGCTGTGGATCGTCGATATCTATGGCTTCCTGCTGGCGGGATTCCTGATCACGATGGGCACGCTGGGTGACCGGATCGGCCGACGGCGCCTGCTGATGATCGGCGCGTCGGCCTTCGGCGTGGCCTCAGTCCTGGCTGCGTTTGCATCCAGCGCCGAGATGCTGATTCTCTCGAGAGCGGTCCTCGGCGTCGCAGCCGCGACGCTTGCGCCATCCACGCTATCGCTGATCCGGAACATGTTTCTCGACGACCGGGAGCGCACGACGGCCATCGGAATCTGGGTCGGCTGCTTCTCGGCAGGCAGTGTCGTCGGTCCGATCGTCGGCGGGATGCTGCTCGAGCATTTCTGGTGGGGCTCGGTGTTCCTGGTTGCGGTGCCGCTCATGATCCTGCTGTTGATCCTGGCGCCGATGTTCCTGCCCGAGTATCGCGATCCGAACGCCGGCTCGCTCGATCTTCTCAGTGCAGTGCTCGCTACCTCGACCGTTCTGCTGATGATCTTCGGTGCGAAGCACATCGCCGTGTATGGCGTGTCGGCGCTCCCTGTCGCCGCGATCATTGGGAGTCTCGTTCTCGGGACGGTGTTTGTCCGGCGCCAGCGTCATCTCAAGGACCCGATGATCGATCTGCGGCTGTTCCGGCGGCCGATCTTCTCTGCGGCGCTGTGCGTGAACATCATCGGCGTCTTCGCGGCTTTCGGTTCGTTTCTGTTCATCACGCAGTACCTGCAGCTCGTGTATGGCATGGGACCGCTCGAAGCGGGTCTCTGGCTGCTGCCCTCGGGATTCATTTTCATGGCGGGCTCGGTGCTCGCGCCGATCATCGTGCGGCGCTATCCGGCACGTACCGTGCTGACGTGGGGATTTCTGATCACGGCGGGCGGCTACGCCGTGCTGACTCAAGTGAGCTCGACCGGAGATCTGTGGATCGTGATCACCGGCTTCGTGCTCTTCTGTGCCGGCCTCGCCCCGATGGGAACACTGACGACGGATCTGGTGATGTCCGATGTGCCTCCGGAGCGCGCGGGCGCGGCGTCCGGTATCTCGGAGACGAGCTTCGAGTTCGGCGCGGCGCTGGGTGTCGCGGTGCTCGGCAGCGTCGTCAGCGCGGTTTATCGCACGCACGTGAATGAGGCGGCCTTGCCGGGTATCGCGCCCGATGTGGTCGAGCGTGCACGCGAAACCCTGGGCGCGGCAATCGAGCTTGCGAAGAATCTCCATAGCGATGCGAAGACGCTGGTGGAGTCGGTGTCCCGTGACGCTTTTGCACGAGCAATTCGTGCGGCTTCGCTCGTGAGCGCCGCGCTTGGTGTGCTCGCGGCGTTGGTTTGTGCGGTGTTCATGAAGAAGCCGGGAAAGGCCGGACCCACAGCCCGATGAGAGTGCGGCGAGCGAGGGGCTTCCGGTTCCCTCTGGCTCATCGCTACTTCCTATGCAGCGCCGCCACCAGCCTCCCACTGAGCCTCTCGAACAGCCTCGGCCGATACTCCGCTCGATAGTTGTGTCCGCCGCTCACCATGTCGGGCAGCGGCCCGATCGGTGTGAATGTGGTTTGAGGACGAACGGCAACGCCCTGTGTTCCAGCCCTCTGGATCAGCAGCGTCAGTTCGTTGAGGTGGGTGAGGAAGTCCGGCGGCAACGGCTGCGGTCGTCCTTGCTTCATCGCGCGTGCCATCTCGGCCACGCCAAGTAGTTTATCGAGCGCGTGAATCTCGCGACGTCGCAGCCAGCTCACGAATTTGTGCTTGAGCGAACGGCCGACGCCGCGCTCCGCTTCCACTGCATGAGATTTCCAGCGGCGCACCAGCGGAACGCGACGTCCTCCGATACCGAAGCGGCGGCCGATGAGCGGCTGATTGCGCACCGTGTGTGCCTTGCGGGCGGCGAGACTCACCCGCGAAAAGCGTTCGATCGTCACCGGGGATTGATCGTGGAACGCGTTGTCGATGCTGATCTCGCCTTCCTCTCCGATGACGCGCACCCGATGGTCGCGCGGCGAGACCCATGTACACGTGAGTCTGGCGGCTACTCCGTTGGCGAAGTCGAGGCAGGCGACAGAGAAGTCGGGTGTGTCCGGAGGCGAGAGCGGCGTGTCGGTCTTGTGCTCGACCAGGCACTTCGAGAATGCGGTGACGGAAAGAGCGGGGCCGAACATCGCGCACAGCCAGACCAGGTGATAGCCGACATGCTCGACGGTGCAGCCTTCCTGCAGTTCCTCGACGTAAGGAAACGGCGCGCCAGTCGGGCTCTGTACCGTTTCGAGCTGCATGAGATGCGCGGGGTTGTCGTCCATCTCCGCGTAGATGAGGATCGGCTTGCCGATGGCGCCGTCGCGAACGGCTTTCCACATCGTGCTTACCGCGTCGCTGAAGATGTTGCAGGGGGCGCCGGTGAGAATCACGCCGCGACGTTGCGCAAGTTCGAACAGCTCGCGCGTCTGCTCGATGTCCGTCGTCAGCGGTTTCTCTGAATAAACGTGCTTGCCGGCTTCGAGCGCTCGTTTGACCGTCTCGTAGTGCGAACGAATGCTGGTGAGATTGACGACGATCTCGACCTGCGGATCGGTGAGCAGCGCGTCGTAGCTTGGATAGACGTGGAATCCATAGTGCTTCGCCACAGTGGCGGAACGAGCCGTGTCGATGTCGTAGACACCGCAGATCTCCAGCTCGGGATACGCCCACTGCGTGCGCATGTAGATGTCGAACACGTAGCCGCAGCCGACAAACGCGATCTTCATGCGCGATCGCTCCCGTGCAGCGCGGCACGTATGCGATCAGCGGTCGCAGCGACAGCGATGCTGTCATTCAGCGGCATGACCTGGCTTTCGACAGCGCCACGCGATACGCAGGTGCGAACCTCATCGGCTTCGTAGTGAAAGCCATTGCCGCCGTAGCGGTAGTCGACCAGTGCGCCGCGGCCGCGACTCGACCGTCCGGTGCGCTGGGCAATGTGGTGAACCAGTCCGTGCTGGCGAAGCTGGGCCTTCCAGCCAAACTGCGCTTCTTCGAAACCGCGCGGTGTTTCGCGCGAGACGTAGAGTCCGTACGGCCGCACGATCGAGCCGCGAAAGCCGAGCATGCCTTCGGTGCCGAGCACCTGAAAATCGTCGGGTGCCCACGCACGCAGGCTGACGAAGAATGAACCCGTGACACCGCCCGGATACTGCAACTGGAACGCAGCGTCTTCGTCGACACCGGTCGCGCCGATCGTGCCGATCGCCTGAACCCGCGTCGCCGTGCCAAAGAGCCATTGCGCGAGCGACAGCGGATAGGCGCCCAGATGGGCGACTGCGCCGCCACCGAGCGCGGGATTGAACATGCCGTTGGTGTGGTCCGGCACCTGCGATGTGCCGAAGTTGCCGCTGACGATCCGGGCGTCTCCGACCGTGCGAGCGGCGACCTTTTCACGCAGTGCCTGCGCGGCCGGCAGGAAGCGCGTCCACAACCCTTCCATCACGAACACGGATTTCGCTCGTGCCGCTGCGGCGACTCTTTGCGCATCGGCGGCATTCGCGGCGAAGGGCTTTTCTACCAGCACGGGAATCCCCGCTTCGATGCAGAGCAGGGCGTGAGCTGCATGCTCGGAGGGCGGCGTCGCGATGTAGATCGCATCGACACCGCCGCCCGCGGCAGCCTCGGCGTAGCCGGCGATCGCCCGCGGAATTCCCATCCCCGCAGCGAACTTCTGTGCCTTCCCGAGCGTGCGTGAGGCAATGAAGACCGCCTCGGCATCACGGGCCGCCGCGAGACCGGCCACGAACTTTGCGGAGATGGCGCCCGTGCCGAAAACTCCCCAGCGAAACCGGGTCATTCACGGGCCCCGCGGTGTGTCTCGATCGTTGAACGGCCGGGCGTTTCGCTCCGGGCCTGCACCGTCATCCGCGCGTTCATTCGACTCCAGTCGCTCCGTTCCAACCCGCTGTCTGTATTCATCGACACCGCCGTTGCCGGCATCCGAACCCAACGCGCGTAGAGGGTCAGTAGTTTCGTACAAGCTGTCTGTTTCCAGTCCGACGCGTGGTGAGTCATGCCAGCTTCGTGCCAGAGCGATCGGCGATCCGCGATAGCTGGGATCTCTGCTCTGGCCAGAGCTGGTTGGCCGGCTGGCCAGTTAGCCTTCTGCTGTTACCTCCAACATCAATCGACGCCGACCCGCACACCCCCACATAATCGCCGCCGAATGAAACCGGCAGCGCCCACCGAAGACGCAAATTCGACCGACCAGGCGGAGCAACCCTCCGTGGGACGGGAGCCGGCGACCGATGCGAGGTCGCTGTTCCGGCCGATCGCATGGATGACGATCGGGCTATGGGCCCTGAATTTCGCCATGATCACGACGGCCGGTCTCATTGCCGGTGTCGAACGGCAGCTGTTGCGCGGCGGCCTGAGGGTCGGCCTCGCAGTTTTCGGTATCGGTCTGTGCTTCGCGATGCACCGGCTGATTGTGCTCTCGCCGCCCCGGCCCTTTCTCCGGCGGGCACTGCTCACCCTCGGCCTGACCTTCTGTGCTGCGCTCATCCATCTGCTGGCGAACGAAATGGCGCTGCGGTCTGTCGGGATCGGCGTGCCGCTCACGCGCGATGCCATCGGCCTGAACGTCATTTTCTACGGTTTCTGGGCCTGGTTCTTCCTGGCCTGGGCGGCATTGCACCTGGCCATCGACTACAGCGATCAGGTGCGCCGCCAGTCCGAGGAGCATGCGCGCATCGTCATCGCGGCGCGTGAAGCGCAGATCCGGGCGTTGCGCTACCAGATCAATCCGCACTTCCTTTTCAATACCCTGAATTCGCTGTCGACCCTGGTGCTCGACCGCCGCACCGCCGACAGCGAGCAGATGATCGATCGGCTGTCGGCCTTTCTGCGCACTGCGCTGGATGACAATCCGGCGGATGAGACGACGCTCGCGACCGAGATCGCGAATCAGCGGCTCTACCTCGAGATCGAACAGGCACGCTATCCGGAGCTGACGGTCGACCTGGATATCGAGGCGGGTACCGAGCAGGCGCTCGTGCCGATCTTCCTGCTGCAGCCGCTGGTCGAGAACGCAGTGAAATACGGTCGATTCAACGCCGGCCATCCGATGCGCATCAGCATCAGCGCGCGCAGGCGCTGGGAGTGGCTCGAGGTCGCGGTCATCAACGACGCGCCAGAGACCGTGCGCTCCCGGGGCATGGGGCTTGGCCTGTCGAACGTCCGCGAACGATTGCGGTTGCGATACGGGAAGGAGTTCGAGCTGAACGCGGGGCCGGCGGCCGGATCGACGTTCGAAGTGCGGTTGTCGCTTCCCCTGACCGTCCGTGCATGAAACCGCTGCGACTGATCGCCATCGACGACGAGCCGCTGGCGTTGCGCCGGCTGGAGCTGCTGATCGAAGCATTGCCGCACACACAGCTCGTTGCGACCACCCGATCGCTCGATGAGGGAAGGCGACTGATCGACGAGTATCAGCCGGATGCGGTGCTGCTCGATATCGAGCTGGGCGACCGCAGCGGATTCGATCTCCTGGATGAGTCGAGGAGCATCGATCTGCCCGCCGTGATTTTCGTCACCGCGTTCAGCCACCACGCGGCGGCCGCTTTCGAGCGTGATGTGGTGGACTACCTTCTCAAACCGGTCCAGGCGTCGCGGCTCGCGCGGGCGCTCGAACGGATCCGCAATCAGCTCGCGACGAAAGACGTCGAGCAGCGGGTCGCGGAGCTGAGGGCGCTGGTCGAACGATTGCGCACTTCGCAACCGGCCACTGCTTCCGCTGCCGGCTACGAGACTGAATTCTGGATTCGTCGCACTGGCGGCGAACTCGAGCGGGTCGATGCAGCGTCGATCGATGCCGCGTCAGCCGAGGAAGACTACGTTCGCCTGTTCGCTGACGGACGCAGTCACCTGTTGCGCGAAAGCCTGAACGGACTCGAACGCAGACTGCAGCCCGGCGTGTTCGTGCGCGTCCATCGCGCCCATCTCGTGCGACGTAGCGCGATTCGCGAGTTGCGGCGAGGCAAAGACGGCGGGCTCGAAGTCGTTCTGAAGACTGGTTCCATCGTCCCTGCCGGCCGGGTACACGCACGCTCGCTGCGACAGGCGCTCAATCTGCGGCGCTCTGAAACCTAGCGACATTCAGCGGAAAGTCGCGACCGCGGACGCCTCGCCGCCGACGTTCGGCGGCATGAAACGGCCGTTCGCCGGCAATTCCTTCTTGCTCCCGAAAGGTTGCGGATAGGCTCGGTTCATGGCGTCCAATGCACCGGTCATTCGTCCGCAGCGGCCCGAAGCCCCGGCGGGTCAGCGTCGATCTCCAGCACAATCGGATTCGGCGGAACAGTCATTCGGCTCGCTGCTGTCGCAGCTGCGACGCAACGCCGGACTGACGCAGATGGAACTGGCGCTAGCGGCCGGCGTGTCGACGAGGCATACGAACTTCATCGAGCGCGATCGCTCGAATCCGAGCCGCGCAATGGTCCGGCGGTTCTGCGCGACGCTCGAAGTGGATGGCGAAACCCGTGATCGCATGATGCTGGCAGCCGGCTTTGCGCCGGAACGCGGTGAAGCGCTTTCGATGCCAAAACGGACCGCGGATCTGCAGGACAGCTTCGCGATGGCGCTGGCGATCCGGCAGCAGTCGAGCGTGGCATCGGTCCTGCGAATGGCCTCGACGTATCTGCGCGAACTTGGTCTCGAGGATGTACTCGCTCCGGGGTACACGATGATTCTGACCAACGTGGCGCTGCTCAGGTCCAATGGCAGCGCGCCGCCCGCGAAAGAACAATCGGAAGAAGCCGTGGCGCGTCAGCTCGCACAGAGGATCATCTGCGACAGCGTGAAAGAGGCGTTGCAGCGGCTGAGTGGGCGGTAAGCCAGGCTCCCGTTGTGGGTCCGGCTTCAGCCGGACGTCATTGCGCTGGCGAGCATAGGCCTGCGGCCCAACGTCCTACTGAAGCGGGACCCACAATCAGGCAACGTCAGCCACGCCGTTACCTGTCAGGTAATTGGCCGGCCTCAGGCCAACGGCCATCCTTCCGGCCACGGCGCTACTGCCTCTAACCGGATCCACCAACATGAATCGTCGCAATCTCCTGCTGGCTTCTGCGATGGGTGCTGCAGCATTGATTCCAATGGGCACGCAGGCCGCGGCGAAGCGCGGTGCGCCGAAGACCATCACGAGCAAGGCCGATGGCGTGACGCTCTTCCATCGCGAGTTCGGCGAAGGTCCGGTGATGCTGTTCGTCGCAAGCTGGGCCTTGCACAGCGCGATGTGGGATCCGCAGGTCGCGTACTTCTCGGAGCGTGGTTTTCGATGCGTCGCCTACGATCGCCGCGGGCATGGCCGGTCGCAGATTGCGCCAACGGGTTACGACCTCGACACACTGGCGGACGATCTTGCGTCGGTGATCGAACAGCTCGATCTCAAGGACATCACGCTCGTGGCTCACTCGATGGGCGCTGCTGAGTCCATCCGCTACATTGCCCGTCACGGCTCGAAGCGGATCCGGCGCGTCGTCATGCTCGCGCCGGTCGCGCCGTACATTCTCAAAACGGACGACAACCCCTACGGCGCGCCGCGGGCATATTTCGAAGCGACGCTCCAGCGCTACGCGACGGACTTTCCGGCGTGGGCGTACGAGTTCCAGGAGAAGTTCTTCACACCGACGACGAGCGCGCCGATGAAGGAAATGCTCACGCGCCAGTTGCTCGATACGCCGACGCCGGTGGCGATGCGCTGTTTCCGCAGTCTCTACAGCACGGACCTTCGCCAGGATCTCGCGAAGATCGATCGGCCCACGCTGATTCTTCACGGAGCCCGCGACGTGCAGGCGATTCCGGCGATCACGGGTGAGCGTGTCGCTGCAGGCGTGCGCGGCTCAGAGCTGAAGATTTACGACGATGCGCCGCATGGGATCTGGGTGACGCATGCGGAGCGGGTGAACCAGGATATCGAGGCCTTCGCGAGGGCCTGAGTCCGGCTCCTTCCCCCGCTACCGCGGGGGAAGGGATCAGAGTCGTCAGACTTCGTAACTCCCGCCGCCGCTGACGCCGATTCCCAGATGCTTCAGCCATCCCGGGTTCAGCGCCAGCACGTACTCGCCCTTCAGCAGTGCGATGAGTTCCTTGAAATCGGAGACCGTGCGCGCTGCGTAGGGGCGGGGCTTGCCCGGGATCCACGCGATGAACGGGAAGTCGATGTCGTTGACGAGCGGACGACCCGCTTCATCGCTGTGATGAACGATGTTGCCGCCCGCATGGTTCGCGCGGGCGTTGATCTGCGCGACCAGTCGCGCGATGCGCGGCGTGATGTTGCCGACTTCCTTGTCTTCGTGCTCGATGAACTGTTTGATCGGCTGGCGGAAGCGGTCGCTGCCGGGAACGGCGCGCTTGTCAGCCTCCTTCCGGTTGTAACTGCTTCGTTGCGGGAACACGGCGAACAGATCGTAGTCACCCGTCGTGGCGGACAGATACGTGCCAGCCGCGGAAGGTCGCGTGGCGACATCGACGATCGCTGTGACTGGCAGGAAGTTCGTGTCCTTGGAGGTGGCGGGCGATTTCAGTTTGCCCGGCATCGCAGCTTCCGTGTATGCGTATTGCACGGACCACATCGGCTTGCCGTAGGCGCCGGGCGCTCTGTCGGTGCGCTGCAGATGAAACAGGAACAGCTTTCCGCTCGGGCTGTTCGCGTAGTAGTAGTGATTGTTGTAGTCGACTTCCCAGCCAGGCCGCATCGTATTGAGTGCGGGGCGGAGCAGCTCGACGCGTCGCGATTCGGTGATGTAGACGGGGACTTCGCCCGAACCTTCCTTGAAAGCTTTGGCGATGTCCTTGCGCTGTTCTTCCATCGCTTCGCGGCTGTCGCCACGTTTCGTGAATCGCGGGTCGCTGAGGACGAAGCCCGCCATCGGGCCCCAGTTGCACGACTTCGCCTTGTTGTGGAAGCCTTTCGTCGCGTAACCGTCGCGCAGCAAGCCCGTGGCGTACTTGCCGACGGAGCGCGATGAAATGACACACTTGTTTTCGTCCGCGATGGCCTGGAAGGCATCGGAATGCGCCGGCAACGTGCCTGTCGCTTCGAGTGCCGCGGTCCCTACGAGTAGCGTCATGTCATCCCCCTGCTGAGTTTGTTATGGGCGACGGGACGGGGCAATGGTAGCCGGGAGGATGTCGGTAGTTCGAGGGAAATTGCTCTGCCACCGGCATCGCCATGTCGGATCGGCCCACGCTGAGTCGTTCTTGAAGGGCTTGTCCATCGATCCTGCCAGGAGACCGGAATGTCGAGACTGCGGCTCAAGATCAGTATGTCCCTCGACGGTTTCGTCGCCGGGCCCGAGCAGAGCGTGAAGAATCCGCTCGGCCTGGGCGGTATGCGGCTGCACGAATGGCTGTTCGGACTGAAGGCCTGGCGGTCCGCGCACGACATCCAGGGCGGCGAAGTCAATGTGAGCTCGGCTGTGGTCGAGGAATCGATCCGGAACATTGGCGCGACGGTGATGGGCCGGAACATGTTCGGTGGGCACCCCGGGCCGTGGAATGCGAGCAATCCGTGGAAGGGATGGTGGGGCGACAAGCCGCCGTTCGGTCACCCGGTTTTCGTGCTCACGCATCATGCGCGACAGCCGCTCGTGCTCGAAGGAACGACGTTCGTGTTCGTCACGGATGGGATCGAGTCAGCGCTCGAACAGGCGCGCCGGGCCGCCAGCGGCAAAGATGTTTCACTCGCCGGTGGCGCCAAAGCCGCGCAGCAGTACCTGGCTGCGGGGCTCGTCGATGAGATGCTGATCAGCCTCGCGCCCGTGCTGCTTGGCAGCGGCGAGCGGCTGTTCGAAGGGCTCGGAGATGATTTGCACGGGCTCAAGCTGGTGAGCACGCTCGCGGCGCCGGATGTGACGCATCTGAAGTTCGAGAGAGACTGATCGGCTCCTTCCCCCGCTATTGCTGGGGAAGGAATCACAATCGCCGCGACGGTTTGCTCAGCAACTCCACCGTCATCTTCTCGAATCTCGCCACATCGACTTCCTGCACGACGAACACCGCCCGCTCACCGAGACCAGGGCCTTCGCCGACCGGCCAGCTCAGCGTGTCTCCGTAGCCTGCGGTGAAGCTCGTTTCGATGTCCACGGCCAGCGTTGCACTGCGAGTGATCAGCGACGGATCGAGCCACACGCCGATGGCGAGTTCATCCCACATCGGAAACGACTCGCCATAAGCCTTCACGTAGTCGCGAAAGGCGGCGCGGCCCCGGCCGATCTGCTCGTAGTACGCCGGCTTGAAGAATGTGCGCGTCGTCGGATCGATGGGAATCTGCGTGATCCGCGTCCACGGTTCGCGCAGGACGATGCTCGCGGCTTCAGGATCGAAGCGCATGTTGAATTCGCGGCGGGGCGAGTTCACGTACTCGGCCGCGAAGTGATTCTGCGCCGGTACGGGATTGAAGCTGCCGCCCATGAAGACGAGTTCCTTCGCGAGGCTCGCGAACTTCGGATCGAGGCGCGATGCAAGGGCGAGATTGGTGAGAGGTCCCGCTGCGATGATCGTGATCTGGCCTGGGGACTCGCGCACTTTGCGAACGAGAAACGTCGCTGCGCTTTCATCCAGTGGCTTGGTGGTCGGTGCTCCTGCGGGCGAGGGTGGAATCAGATAGGGATTCTCCGGATGCGGCGGCGCCCGCTTCACGGAGCCTTCGTCGCCGAATTTTTCCGTCCACGCGCCCTTGTAATAGAGCTTGCCGTACGTTCGTTCCCATGCCTTCGTGCGCGCAGGCGAATTGACGAGCGGCATCACGGCTCCCGGCACCACCGGGATGTCCGTGCGCCCGGCGATCTCGAGCAGGCGCAGCGCGTGGGCAACTTCTTCATCGCGCCAGCCGTCGCCGCTGACGACGGTGACCCCGAGGACTTCGACATCCTCGGCCTGCAGGAGCATCAGAATGGGCTGCAGATTGGGGCCGCCCGGACCGAGTGCATCCTGGTCGATGATCACCTTGCGAGGTGCGGCGATCGCGACGCTCGCGAGCAACGTCGCGGCCATGAGAACGCAGAATCGAAGTGTGGACATGCGGTTCGCCCATGACGAAAGTCAGGTCTGATCGTACGGGAAAATCCCGCGCCGTGACCGTCCGTCTGCGCAACTCGTGCGACGATCCGTGCCAGGTGCGCGACCGGACCGCCCCGCCGGTCCATCGAGGGCGGTACCCTAGCTCCTTTGCATTGAAAGGGTGCGGCGATGAGCATGCAGCGACGCGAATTCCTGAAGCTGTCAGCGATGGCGGGCGGCGGCATCATCGTCTCAGGTTCCATGCCTGCCGCGCTGGCGCGTGACGTTGCGGGTTCCGCTGCAGCCGCGACCACAACGGATCCGGTCGCGCTCTCGTATTTCCTCGAAGTCCATTCCGACGACCGGATCCGCTTCCTGTCGATCAAGCACGAGATGGGGCAGGGTGTCGCGACGAGTCTGGCGATGATCCTGGCAGAGGAACTGGGCGTCGATTTCCGGCAGGTGACGGTCGAGTTTCCCTCTACCGGACAGACGCGATACGCGCTGAGCGGCACCGGCGGAAGCACTACAGTCAAAGACATGTACCTGCCGATCCGCAAGGCCGCGGCGCTCGCACGACGGGCATTGGTCGAGGTGGCCGCGGCTCAATGGGCAGTCGATGCATCGAGTTGCGCGGTCGCCGACGGCCTGGTCCGCAACACCGCCAGCGGGAAGACTCTGCGATTCGGCGAACTGGCGCGTCTCGCGGCCGAGCGCCTGTCATCGTTGCCTGCCACCTACAACGATGCCGAGTTCGCGAAGCTGGAAGTGCCGCTCAAGGATGCGAAGACCTTCACTCTCATCGGCACGCCGGTGACGAATATTTTCGCCCCCGCGATCGTGAGCGGCGAGCATCGCTACGCGATCGACGTGAAGGTCGATGGCATGAAGTACGCCGCGATTGCCCGTTGCCCGGTATTCCGCGGCAAGCTTGCCGGTTTCGACGCGACCCGCGCATTGCAGGTGCCTGGCGTCATCAGGGTCGTTCCCATCGAAGGCTTCATGTCTGCCTTCGGCAAGCTCGAAGGAGCGACGGGTTTCACGATCAAAGACGGTGTTGCCGTCATCGCGAACAGCACCTGGGCGGCCATGCGCGGGCGCGATGCGCTCGAAGTGCGCTGGAATGGCGGTGCCAACGAGAAATTCAGCTCGCAGAGCTGGATGGAGCACGTGCGGCAGAAGTTCAAGCAGCCGCCCGGCGAGCCGCTGCGATCGACGGGCGACAAGAACGCGCTCGACGGCGCGGGCCGCGTTCTCGATGCGACTTATGTGTTTCCGTATCAGGCTCACCTGTGCATGGAGCCCATGAACTGCGTCGCTCATCATCGCGGCGATCGCTGCGAAGTCTGGGTAGGCTCGCAGGCGCCGCAGGGCATCGTCGCTCGCGCGAGCCAGATGTTCGGCATCGAAGCACGCAACATCATCGTGAATCCGTTGCCGTCGGGTGGCGGCTTTGGCCGTCGGTTCTATCCCGATGTCGCGCTCGAGGCACTGAAGGTTTCGCTCGCTGCCGGCAATATTCCCGTGAAGGTCGTCTGGAGCCGCGAGGACGATATCCGCAACGATGGCTTCCACGCGTTCTACTACGCCGACTATCGGGCGCGGCTCGATGAGAAGGGCGTCATCACGGCGTGGGGACATCGTGAGGGCCGGACCTTCTGGGGCGATCCCGCGAACGAAATGCCGTGGATTGCGTATGACATTCCGAACACGCGCTATGACTTCGTCAGTCTGCATGCGGACAGCATCGTGCAGAGCGCCGCGTGGCGTTCGGTCGTCGCGAACAACTGGGCCTTCGGTCAGGAGGGATTCATCGATGAGCTCGCGGTGGCGGCGGGTGTCGATCCCTACGGCTTCCGGGTGAAGCTGCTCGAATCAGGCGATGAAGTGGATGTGGGACACTCGAACAAGCTGAGTCGCGTCAGGTTGCGACGCGTGCTCGATCTCGCCGCCGAAAAGAGCGGGTGGGGCCGGGGCAAGAAAGGCAAGGGTCGCGGACAGGGAATTGCAGTGTTCCCCTACATGCACGGCAACAGCTACGCCGCTCTGGTCGTGGATGTCGTCGTCATCGATGGACGCATCAGGGTCGAACGCGCTGTGGCTGCTGTCGATGTGGGTCGGGTGATCAACCCAAGCGGTCTGCGCCAGCAGATCGAGGGTGGCATCGTGTGGGGCCTGACCGCCGCACTCTACGGCGGCATCGATATCCAGAACGGTCGCGTCATGAACGGGAACTTCAACGACACTCCGGTCGTGCGCATGAACGAATGCCCGCCGATCGAAGTGCATTTCATCGATAACCCCGGCGAGGCGCCTCACGGTTCCGGCGAACTGTCGCCGCCCCTCGTGGCTCCGGCGCTTGCCAATGCGATCTTCGCTGCGACGGGCAAGCGCCTGCGGCAACTTCCTTTTTCGCTCGCCTAGGCCCATTTCTCATTCTCTCCCCCGCTTCCGCGGGGGGAGAGTAGGGAGGGGGCGGATGGCTTACCATTGAACCCCCAGGCCATTCCGAGCATCCCCATGATCCGATCGATCGCCCTGGTGGCGCTCGCGCTGTTCTCTCACGCCACGTTCGCCGCCGACGCGGAAACCGAGAAAGCGGCGATCCGCGAGGTCATCGCCCGCATGGAAGCCGCATGGAATCGCGGCGATTTCCGTGGGTACATGGAAGGCTTCGCCAATCCGGACGTGATCTTCGTGTCGCGCGGTGAGTTCCAGAAGGACTGGCAGGGGACGCTCGACCACTACATTCGCGATTACGGACAGTCGCCGGACGGTCGCGGCACGCTCCATTTCTACGACATCAGGATCGAGCTGCTGGGACCGGACGCGGCGCAGCTCATCAGTCGCTACCGGCTGGACCGACCGAACAGCCCGCAGAACGGCATCAACACCCGGCTGATGCGCAAGCGGGACGGGAAGTGGGTGATCGCGCTGAATCACGTCTCGTCGCGCGAGACGCAGCGTTAGCGGCCTTACTTCAGCGCCAGCACTTCGCGGGACAGGCCGCGGCGGATCTCGCCGTTGCAGGCATTCAGCAGCCGCAGCGATTCGTCGATCGAGTCGAATTCGTCATGCAGCGGCTGACCCCTGGCCATTTCGCTGCGCACGATCTCGTGGACCTGCGAGCGCAGCAACTGACGCATCTGCGCATTGGCGGCATCGAGACTGGAGGCGTAGCGAACGTTGCCCGCGATGCGCTGCCTCAGTTCCGCTTCGATGGAGTGCGATGCCTTCGCCAGGAACTGCGAGTAGATGTTCACGTGTTCGCGCTCGTGCTCGACGATCGCAGCGAACGCACAGCTCCCCGCCTGGAAGGGATGCGCAACTGAAATCTGCAGCGGCTCGTAGCCGACAATGACGTTGATCGCGGGGCGGTAGCAGACGCGGCCTGAAACAGGATCGCGCAGCATGCTCAGTCCATACGATGCTTCCCAGGTGCGCGTCGCGAACGTCGTGCCGACCGTTGCGCGCTTGCCGAGACTTGCTGTTCCGGTCGTCTCGACCGTCATCCGATGAATGTCGCCGCCGCGGATCGTGTCGTCGATGGTGATTGGCAGGGTGGAAACCCTTGCCAGCGGCAGTGTCGGCAGGGATGCACAGGCTTCGTCGAACGACTCGGCACGGCCTGATGCCGTGAAGAGCAGCGCGAAGCAGGCGCTCAGGACGATGCCGATCCGGGTCACTTGGGAACCTCGTGGAAACAGTTTCTCCATGAGCCGTAAAGATCGGCACGAAGGCGCGGCGTTTCAGTGAGGTGGAGCCCTCAATTTGCGTGTCGAGATCTCTTACTTTGCGATTCCAGGAAATGCCTCACGCTTCGCCCCTGCGTTCCAGGCGTGGGCGCGCGGCGAAATGCGAGCTGCGTCACGGGCGGCCGCGTCCTGCAAATGAGACGTGCGCACGGTGCTGGTCCGGAAGGGCATCAGGCCGGTGATCGTGATCTCACCGAAATCCGTCGCAGTCGTCCCAGGCCCTCGACGATCGCCGCTTCACCGAGCGCGCCATAGCCGAAGAGCACCCCGGGAGGGGTCGCTTTCTGGAACTGGTAGATGCGCAATGCTTCGATGCCCACGTCAGATTCACGTGCCTTCGCGATGAATGCGTCGACGTCAACGCCGGGCGCGGCCAGCGCGGCCAGATGCAATCCTGCCGCAGCCGGGATTGGCTGCAGCCATGGGAAATCCCTGTCGAGTCGTTCCAGCAGCACACTGCGCCGATCGTCGTAAACGCGTCGCATGCGACGCACATGTCGCGCGAGATGGCCCTCGTGGATGAATGCCGCGAGCGTTTCCTGCGGCTGAATCGCAGAGTAGCCGTCGGCATTCTGCTTCGCGGCAGCAAGCGCGGTGCGCGCCCATTCCGGCGCGACGATGAATCCGATGCGAAGGGCAGGGAAGAGGCTCTTCGAGAACGTGCCCACGTAGAAAACGGATGATGAGCGATCGAGCGTCTGCAGCGCATCGAGCGGCCGATCCCCGAAGCGGAATTCCGAGTCGTAGTCGTCTTCCATGATGACGGCCTGATGCGCCCGCGCGAAGGCGAGCAACTCGGTGCGTCGCCGCGCGGACATCACAGCCCCGGTCGGGTATTGGTGCGACGGCGTGACGCAGATGATTCGCGCGTTCGCCGGCAGCTTGCTCACGACGATGCCTTCTTCGTCTACGGGAACCGGAACGATCTTCGCGCCGGCTGCTTCGAAGGCAAGGCGGGGCGGTCGATAGCCAGGGTTCTCGAGCGCAACGACAGTGCGGCCGGGCGTCACGAGAATCCGCGCGATGAGGTCGAACGCCTGCTTCGCGCCTGCTGTGATGACGATGTCGTCCGGCTCGCAAGATACGGCGCGCGTGAACGACACGTGCTTCGAGATCGCTTCTCGCAAAGCGAGGCGACCGCGAGGATCATCGTAACCAGAGACCGGTGTCTTCGAGTAGGTGCGCAATGCGCGAGCCGACAGTCGACGCCAGGTATCGAACGGAAAGAGAGACAGTTCCGGCACACCGAGCCTGAAATGGATTCGGGGTGCCCGCTCCGGAGCGCCAGGAGAACGAGAGCGCCAGAATTCGTTGAGCCGTGCATCGTCTTTGTTCGCGCGCACCGGCGGCTTCGTCGGTCGATTCGGCAGCGCACTGCTGACAAACGTGCCTCCGCCCCGGCGCGCTACGACGTAACCCTCGCTGAGCAGCAGATCGTAAGCAGCGATCGCCGTGTTGCGTGACACCCCATACGTCGCGGCGAACACGCGCGTCGCCGGCAACCGAACGCCGGCCTGCAGGCGGCCCTCCACGATGGCCGCGCGCAACTGACGATGCAGCGCTTGCAGGCGATTGCGCGACCGGCGCGGTGGGACACTGATCGGCAGCTCGAAAATTGGTTCCATAGAAGTCGCCGGATCTGGACCTTCTGGGGTTCCACGGATCATCGCATGCTGGCGCCACGATGGCACTTGTCCGATCGATCCGGAGGAATCACCGATGTTTCACCCGATCTGCGCAACCTGTGGCACTCAGTACGAAACGCCGACGCCGCATCCTCGCCAGTGTCCGATCTGCATCGACGAACGACAGTACGTGGGTTGGGGCGGGCAGCGTTGGACGACCCAGGACGAATTGCGTCGCACGCACGGCAATCGCCTGGAGGAAGAGCAGGGGATTCTTTGCGTCGGCATGTCGCCGGCCTTCGCCATCGACCAGCGGGCATTCGTGCTGCCCACCGCGACTCATCGAATCCTCTGGGAGTGCGTGCCGCTGGTGACGCAGGAGGCCGTGGACAGGATCCGTGCACAGGGTGGCATCGATCTGATCGCGATCTCGCATCCGCATTTCTATTCGTCGATGGCCGAATGGAGCGAAGCGCTCGGGGACGTACCGATCTACCTGCATGAAGCGGATCGCGAGTGGGTGGGGCGCGGCTCACGGAACATCCGGTTCTGGAACGGCGAAGAGCACGTGCTTTCGCCTGGCGTGAAACTGATCCGTTGCGGCGGACACTTTCCGGGCAGCACGGCGCTTCATTGGCGGGACAGCCGGCGTCCGAAGGGTCAGCTCTTTCCAGGCGACGCGTTGCAGGTGGTGCTCGATCGCCGGCACGTGACCTTCATGTACAGCTACCCGAATGCGATTCCGCTGCACCCCGATGCGGTGCGCACGATGCAGCAGAAGATCGCCGGGCTCGAGTTCGACGATGTGTTCGGCTACACGTGGGGTCGCAACATCATTGGCGGGGCACGGGAGGCGGTGGAGCGCTCGTTCGATCGTTACCTGAGGGCGATTGGCCTGGAAAGCCAGCTGGCCGGCTAGTTGGCTCTCTTCCGCGCAATCGCCAGCAATCCCGCGACATCCTGCATTCGTTCCGCCCGCAGCACTTCGAACCTCAGGTCGATCACATCGAATCCGGTGTCGAGCAACGTCTGCTCGACGTAGCCCCGGCGGTGGGCGTAGCGGCCATGCATCAGGAGCTCGTAATCCTTGTCGGCGCCTTCCGGTAGCGCCTCGACGGTGAACAGATAGAGTCCGCCCGGTTGCAGCGCCATGGCTGCAGCTTCATTCACTTCTTTCAGGTCGCCGAAGTACTCGTACGTGTCGGCCGCGACGACGACTTCAAAGGCCAGCGGCCGGGAGCGCATGAACGAGCAAAGGTCTGCCACGACGAGCTCATCGTAAGTACCGCGTTCGCGAGCGAGATCCACCATCTTGGGTGACAGGTCGACACCGATGAGTGTCGTTGCCAGCGGTCGCAAGAGAGGGCCGCACAAACCGGTGCCGCAGCCCGCATCGAGAACGACAGGCTTGAACGAACTGCCGTCGAGGCAATGCGCCAGCGTGGATGCGATGACTTCAGGTGCGCGATAGCCCAGCTCCTTCAGGTTCATGTCGAAGTGGCGGGCGTATTTGTCGAAGAGCTTCGCGACGTAGTCACTGTCGGCGCGTGTGGGTACATCGATGCCGGAAGTTGCGGCGGCCATGTGTCTTGCGACGGGATTGTCGGGATCGCGAGCAAGCCAGTCGCGATAGACCTGCGCGGCGCGTTCGAAGTCGCCGACCCGGTACAGCAGTTGCCCGAGGCTCTCGTACGCTCGCATGAAGTTGGGCTGCTGGCGGATCGCCTCATAAAGATGATTCACCGCCGCTTCGAATTCGCCTGCATCGCGCAGCGACACGCCGAGGTTGAACCAGGCTTCCGCCATCTGCGGAGCGAGGACGGTCACGCGACGATACGCTTCGCGGGCTTCCTTGAACTTGTCCTGGAACACGAGGATGTTGCCGAGATTGTTCCAGGCATAGGGGTTCGTCGGCAGCAGGTCGAGCGAACGGCCGATGAGCCTTACCGCATCGATCCCACGGCCAAGCTGGAAGTGCAGCATGCCGAAGAAGTGCAGCGCGTCCGGATCGTCGGGCCGCTTCGTGAGGACGGCTTCATATCCATCGATCGCTTCCTGCAGGCGGCCTGCCTGATGTGCGGCCACCGCAGCGGTGAGAACCGGATCGGGGGTGGACACGTTGAATGCCTCGTGACGTTCTGACCGATGTGTGCGCAGTTTCAGTGCGCGATGGCACGGGAATCAAGTGGCACGATGGACAGAAGAACAGGGGAGTGCGGTAGCATGCGGGCCCTGTTGCTTGCCGCGGGTGATGCCATGAGCTCGAAGGTGGTTCTCGTTTCGTGTGTGCTGGCGGGTTTCCTGATGATCGCAGCTTGCAGCAAGGAGCCTGCTCCGGCATCCGAGCCTGCAGCGGCGCCGGCGCAGAAGGTCGATGCGACCGGGAAGGAATCGGTCGACCTTTCGTCAGTCCCACCGCAGGTGCTGGCGGCAGTCGAGGCCGCACGCCCGGGCATGCAGGTCGCCGAAGCGGAGCATGAGCAGCGCAACGGCAACGACTACTACGACGTCGAAGGCACGTTCGATGGAGCAGAGATCGAGCTCGATCTGACGAAGGTCGACGGTGTCTGGAAAGTCGTCGAGATCCAGCGCGACATCGTCGCTGCTGACGCGCCTGCGAAAGTCATGGCCGCACTGACCGGAGCCAACCCGCAGTTCACGCCGACCCGGATCATCGAGAGCGACCAGGGCAACGGCGTCGTGATCTATGAGTTCTTCGGGCCTGATGCCCCGGGGAAGGAAACGAAGATTGAGGTGAAGCTGGAGAATGATGCTGCCGAGGTGCTGGCGGCCGAATGGGTGCACTGAGGGGCGGTTAGCGGCTCGGTCGCAAGAGCCCCCCTTCCCGTGGGTCCGGCTCCAGCCGGACGTCATCGCGATAGCGATCCGGGCCTTCGGCCTGCCGTCCGGCTGAAGCCGGACCCACGGGAAGAGACGTCGACGCCGTCATTCCCGCGAAAGCGGGAATCCATCTGAACCAAAGGCATGGGCTCCCGCGTTCGCGGCAGTGACGGGCGTCATGCCGCAGAGCCAGAGGCCCACGCCGGCGGTGGCGCAACAAACGTCACCGTCTGCCGATGCAGCGGATGCTCGAAGCTGACCTGCCACGCATGCAGGCACAGTGGCGGTGCATTGATGTCCAGCGTCTGGCTGTCACCGAGTTCCTTGCCTTGAACGTACGCGGGATCGCCGCACACCGGGAAGCCGAGATGCCACAGGTGTACGCGAATCTGGTTGGTGCGTCCTGTCAGCGGGCGGGCTTCGAGGAGTGACGTGCCATCGGCGAGGCGCTCGAGAACAGTGAACTCGGTGCGTGCGATCAGACCGCTCTCATGATCGATGAAGCGCGAGCCCAGCTTGCCGGCATCGACACTGATCGGTGCATCGCACGCGAACATGTCCTCCATTGGATGACCGTGAACGCGCACGAGATAGCGTTTCTCCACTTCGCCGCGTGCAAACTGCGTCTGGATTTTCCTGGCGATGAACTGCCTTCGCGCCACGACGAGCGCGCCAGTCGTGTTCGCATCGAGTCGATGTGAAGGACGCGGCTTCTGTGGGGCGTAGAGCGCATCGAGCACGTACTTGAGCGTGTTGCGATAGAAGCGGCCACCCGCGTGCATGGGCAGGGGCGCGGGCTTGTTCACGATGAACAACGCTTCATCCTCGTAGAGTATTTCGAGCCGCATGTTCACATCCGGCTCGATCACCGCCGGGAACTTGTGACGATAGCGCTCACCGGCATGAACGATCCGGTCCGGCTCGCACGACCGATCGTCGGCGTCGAGTACGAGGCCGAGTGCGCAACGTTCCAGCCAGGTTTCTTCCGGCACGTGCCTCACGACGCGACACAGCGCTTCGATGAGTTGCTGCCCGTCGCATTCAGCTGGAATGCTGACGGGACGGAAGTGGTCGTGCGGCTGGCTGCCGGGCAGCGGATCGATGATGCGTTTCACTTCCTCGTGGCGCGCACTGAGTACGCTCGTCATCTTTTCGGCCGGTGTGCGATAGCAGTAGCGGCAACTCGCGCCGGGCACATGACGTTCGTGACGCTGGTCTTCTTCAGTCAGGGGCAGGCGGCATTTGAAACATTGCGCTGACTGCGTCGGCTGCAGATGCGCGTCGAGGCCGGTGCGTTGATCGAACACGAAGCATTCGCCTTCGTAGTGCGCGGCGCCGCACTCTTCGAAGTATTTCAGGATGCCGCCTTCGAGCTGGTAGATGTGCCTGAAGCCTTCGCGCTCCATGAACGGACCGGCCTTCTCGCAGCGGATGCCGCCGGTGCAGAACATCACGATCGGTTGCTCCTTGAGCTCCGCGGGCAACTGCGCCACTGCCGCAGGGAAGTCACGGAAGTGATCGATGTCGATCGGCAGCGCATTCCTGAACGTGCCCAGCTTCACTTCATAGCGATTGCGCGTATCGAGCAGCGTCACGGGACGCTTCTCGTCGAGCCAGCGCTTCAGTTCGGTCGCGGGCAGCTTGGCAGACGTGTGCCGGGCGGGATCGATGCCCTCGACGCCGAAGGCGATGATCTCTTTCTTCACTCGCACCACCATGCGTCGGAACGGCTGGGCCTCCGTGCCGCTCAGTTTCGGCTGCAGGTCGGCGAGGCCAGGCCAGCTGCGCAGTTCGGCGAGCAGCGATTCGACCTGATCGGCTTCGCCGGCGACGAAGAGATTGATCCCCTCGGGGCTGAGAAGGATCGACCCCTTGAGCTGCCTTTGCTCGCAGAGCACGCGCAAGCGATCCCGCTTCGCCATCAACTCGGACAGCGGCAGGAATTTGTAGGCGGCGGCGTTGAGGATCGGCTTCATCGGCGTGCGGATATTCGACGGAGCGCGATGGTATTCGAAGTGCGCGGGGACTGCCCCTGCAAATCCGAGGGCTTCCCGCCGAAGTCATGCAGGCGTACGGCGAACAATGTCAGACTGGTGAGGTACATCCTCAAGGCCGGCGTTACGGATTCATGCAAGGCATCAGTATCAAGGCGGTCCTGCTCGCGACCCTCGCCGTCTTCGGCATCGATTTCGTGTCCAGCCTGGTGCTGTTCGCCATGTTCGACGGGCCACCGCTCGATGCGCCTCCGGAGCAGATCAGGGCGGCGCTGGACGCGTTGAATGCGGATACGGGCTACCTGCTCACTGCGCTGGTTCTGGGTACGGCATCGACGGTCGTTGGCGGTTACCTGACTGCGCGTCTGGCTCGGACGCTGCCGTACTACAACGCCCTGGCATTCGGCGCTCTCGGTGTCGCTATCAGCATCCCGTTTTCCGCGGGATTGCCGGCCTGGGTCCGGGTCGTGGGACTGGGTCTTGGTATCCCGGCAGCGCTCGCCGGGGCCTACTTAAGTAAAAGAAAGGGCGGAATTGCGCGATAGACCGCCGGGCATTGTGTACTTTGGCCTTTACAGACCCGTCGTCCGTCGGCTAATTTCCCCGCCCATGATTCGCTCGATTAAACGCACGACGAAAACAAAGCGGCTCCCCGCGGGGTTGCCGGGCTGTTTGCGCGCGTAAGTCAAAAGCGATCGAACGGTTCAAAAGGCCCCGCCGGAAACGGACGGGGCCTTTTCTTTGGCTGCGTTCCCGACCCGGCTTCACTCAACGAGGAAGCAATATGTGCGCAGCAGTCTCCGATTCCGTCCCTGATTCGCGACCCCGTCGCGACCTTCGATCGCCGGTCGTCGCCGTGGTGGGGGCGACGGGGGCCGTCGGTCGCGAGATGATCGAGTGTCTGCACCGGCGCAAATTCCCTCTGCGTTCGCTGCGTCTGCTCGCCTCGGGTCGCTCCGCCGGGCAGGTGCTCAAATACGGTGAGCAGCCGGTCGTCATCGAAGCGCTGGGCCCGGATACGATCGATGGCATCGACATCGCACTGTTCTCCGCGGGCGGTTCCGTCTCGAAGCAGTATGCGCCCCTGATGGCCGAGCGCGGCACGATCGTCGTCGACAACTCGTCTGCTTTCCGCATGCATGACGATGTGCCGCTCGTGGTGCCGGAGATCAACTCACAGGCGATTGCCCAGCATCGCGGCATCATCGCCAATCCGAATTGCGTGGCCATTCTCAGCATCACGCCGCTGTGGCCAATCCATCAGCGCAATCCGATCCGCCGTCTGATCCTGTCGACCTACCAGGCGGCTTCGGGTGCCGGTGCCGCTGCAATGGAAGAGTTGCGCGAGAGCACGCGTGCGTATCTCGCTGGCGAACGCTACGAGCCCAAGGTACTGCCGCATCCCTACGCGTTCAATGTTTTCAGCCACAACGCGCGCGTCGATCCGACGACTGGGTACAACGACGAAGAAGCGAAGGTGATGCAGGAAGCGCGCAAGATCTTCGGCGATGCGGCGATGCGGATCACGGCCACGTGCGTGCGTGTTCCCGTGCTGCGCGCTCATTGCGTGTCCGTGAACTTCGAGTGCGAAGAACGGATCACGCCGGAAGAAGTACGCAGCATCGTGGCGTCCGCGCCGGGCGTGCGCCTCGTCGACGATGCGCACAACAACTACTACCCGATGCCGAACGATGCATCAGGTCGCGATGAATTGCTGGTCGGCCGCATCCGCCAGGACGTGAGCGATCCGTCCAACCGGTCCATCTCGCTGTTCATCGCCGGCGATCAGTTGCTCAAGGGTGCGGCGCTCAATGCGGTGCAGATCGCGGAGCGGTTGCTGCTGCGCGTGTAGCTGACGTTGGTTGCCCCTCGCTGTCCTTCCCCCGCTTCGCGGGGGAAGGACGGGAAAGGGGTTCGACGAAGCTGCGCCCTCAGAGCAGTTGGGCTAAGCTCGACGGCAGTGTCGCCGATAACGTCGAGGTCACCATGATTCGCGGGATCGTCCTTGCTGCCTGCGTCGTTGCAATGAGTGCCTGCACGACAGTGAAGCTCAATCACGACAACACCAACTCGATCACTCATGGCGCCGATGAGGACAGCCAGGCGCTGGCGAATCGCGCCTGCGGCAAGGCGAGCGAGCAACGAGCCGTAATCGTCTCCACCGTCAACAAGGATCCCTCGCTGCCGCCGGGCACCGGCCGGCAGGTAACGACGTTTCGTTGCACGTCCTAGTCGCGCGGAACCCTCCGGGTCGCGATCCTCCGGACACATATATATGTGCCCGGATGGCGGGCCACGCTTCCGCAATCAGTCTCGAATATCACCATCGACGTACAGCCATCGGCCGTTCTCGCGCACGAAGCGGCTGCGCTCATGGAGTCGGGGGGCGGAGCCGCCGCCGATGCGGAAGCGCGCGATGAACTCCACTTCCGCGGTATCCGCCCCCGTGCTCCTCGCGTCGACGATGCGCAGTCCCAGCCATTTCTGCTTCGGATCGAACGGGATCGATGCGGGCCGCGTGCGCGGATGCCACGACGCCATGAGATAGGGCTCGTTGTGCAGCGCGAACGCCGAGTAGCGAGATCGCATCAGCGCTTCGGCGGTGGGCGCAGGTTCCCCTGAGTGATATCGGCCGCAGCACGCAGCGGGCGGATGGCCTGAGCCGCACGGGCAGGAGGGCGTCGTCTTCATGATGCGTTCCCGCAGGCTTACTTCGTGCCCGTCGTCAGCGGTCGCACGTGCTCGATCAGGTTCACCAGCGTCTTGCCGGGCTCCTCCCACGGAATCATGTGCGCGGAGTTCTCGAACCAGACGCCCCGCTTGTAAGGCGCCTGCACTGCGTTCAACCATTGCTCCGTGGGCTGCGAGGGCGTCGTGTAGTCGTGCCGTCCCATGAACATCACGACGGGAATGGGGAACTCGCGAACAGTCGCGAAGTCGACCTCGAGGAACGCCGGCAGGATCTTTCCGAGCGTGAAGACATTGCCCGCGTCGATCGCGGAAACATCGCCCGGTTCGTACTCCGGCGAGAGCAGCGGTGCGCTGAAGAAATAGGCTGAGCTGTTTCGATACGCCGTCAGACCTCCGAAGTACTGCGGCCATTTGCGCGCAATGATGATCCGCTCGCGGGTAATGGGCTTGTCCCCCGGATAAGGAGCGATCGATTCGAGGTCGCGAATCGCTTCGGCGTTGCTCGTCTTGCGGGCCTGATCGAGTCCGTACTCGAAACTCAGCCGCTCATTGGTCTTCGTGTTGATGACCTGGCCGATGCCGACGTACGCGTGGAAGAGATCGGGGCGCTCGAGCGCCGCGCTCATCCCGACAACCGTGCCCCAGCTGTGTCCCATCAGGATGAGCTTCTGCTTGTGGTAACGCTGCCGGATTGCTTCCGCGATCTCGATCGCGTCGCTGACGTAACGATCGATGCGGATCGTGTCGGCGATGCTCGCGGGATCGACGGTGAGGAACGTGCGTCCCGCACCGCGCTGGTCCCAGGTAACCATCGTGAAGTATTCCTCGAGCGGGCGCTGGAACTGCCAGAGCGTCGGCGACAAGGGCGAGGCGGGACCGCCGTGCACGAACAGAATCACTGGGTTCTCTGCATCATGTCCCCGCGCATAGACCCACTGGTCGATGCCGCCGGCGCGCAGCTTGTAGTTCTCCTGAATGCCGCGCGGCGTCACGATGCGGTCGAGATCCGTGATGACGCCTCGCGCCTTCTCCAGGCCGGGGCCTGTATCTTCGGCGGCAGCCGCAGCAAAGGACAGCGTCGACAGGATAGTCAGCAGCAGGGCAGGGATTCTTCGATTCATTTCGGCAGGCTCGAGGTCACGTCATCGGGAACGCGAACTATACGCTCCGTCCTTCCGTCCCTCGCCGACCGCCTTCGTCCCACGCGTATTCCTGCCGCATGGGCACCGCGGCACGCTGCACCCGTCACCCGTCACCCGTCACCGAACCATGCACTTCGATCGTTCCTTCTACCGTGCCGCCGCGATCTGCTCAGTCTTCTCGGCCGTCACGACGCTGCTGCTGATCTTCCTGCCAGACCTCTACGCGCCGGTGGAAGGGTTCGAGGGACGCATGTCCCGTGTGAATGACCCGGCCTATGCGCTGCGATCGTGGGTGTACCTCGTCCATCCATTCATCGTATTGATGGCTGCGCTGGGGATTGCGATGCGCATCCGCCGGTCAGCATCGGCTGCCGCCTCGATCGGTCTTCTGGGATTCGTGCTCTGGGCATTCACGGAGGCGGGGCAGCAGACGCTGACACTGTTTGCCTTCGACAAGTGGCGCACTGCGTTTGCAACTGCCGACGAGGCAATGCGCGCTCAGATCCAGGCTCATACGTTCATGTACGACGCGCTGTGGGATGCGATGTATTTCCTGCTGCTCATCGGCTTCGCGATCGGCAATCTCAGTTTCGGTGTCACGTTCCTCAAGCACCAGGGATTGACCCGCATCGTCGGCGGCTTTTTCGTGGCAGGGTGCCTGCTCACGGTGACGTACATGCTGGGCGAATTCCAGATGCAGGTCGTGCCTGACGCGCTCGCAGGCTGGGTCTATCCGGCGATCCAGCCGCTTGGGCGAACGCTCATCGGCGTGTGGTTGTGGAGGAACGGGGATGAGACGCAGGAGCTGCGTCACTCCCGCGCAGGCGGGAGTCCACCCTCGTCACTTTAGGAGCGAAGATGGGTTCCCGCTTTCGCGGGAATGACAGCGCTTCACGCTGACGCCGGTTCATGCGGCGTGCAGCCCTCGCCCCGCCCGGTTCAGATCATCGAAGTCGTGCGACGAGAGATGGATTCCGGCTGCACCGACATTCTCCTCGAGATGTTTCGGATCTGCCGTGCCCGGGATCGGCAGCATCACCGGGCTGCGTCGCAGGATCCACGCGAGCGCAATCTGGCTGCGGGTCGCATCGTGCTTGGCGGCGACCTGGTCTAGTAGCGAGCCGTCGCGGGCGAGATCGCCGGCCGCCAGCGGATACCAGGGAATGAACCCGATGCTGTGGCGCTCGCAGTAGTCCACGACCTGTTCGCTCGCCCGGTTGCCGAGGTTGTAGAGGTTCTGCACCGTTGCGACCGGAAAGACCTTGCGCGCGGCCTCGATCTCTTCAACCGACACTTCACTCAGGCCGGCGAACCGGATCACGCCGTCGTCGAGCAGTTTCTTCACGGCTCCGAACTGTTCGTCCCGCGGCACCTTGGGGTCGATGCGATGGAGCTGCCACAGCCCAATCTGGTCGACGCCCAGCTTTTTCAGGCTCTTGTGCGCCTGCGCGATCAGATAGTCGGGCCGGCCGTTCTGCGTCCACTGATCCGGACCGCTGCGCGTCAGCCCCGCCTTGGTGGCAACGAGCAGTCCCGAATAAGGATGCAGGGCTTCACGAATCAACTCCTCGGACACATCCGGCCCGTAGGAGTCCGCGGTGTCGATGAAGTTGACCTCGAGATCGGGAAGCATGCGCAGGACTTCGAGCGCAGCGGCCTTGTCGCGCGGCGGGCCCCAGATGCCCGGCCCCGTGATCCTCATGGCGCCGTAACCGAGACGATTGACGAGTATTTCGCCGCCGACCTTGAAGGTTCCGGAGCAGGGAGCGTGTGCGGTTGTCATGGGTTGCTGCCGATGCGCGAGGTGAGAATCCGAAGGTGCCAGCCCGCGGGGAGAAATTCTCTTCGTATTCACTGCAATCCCGCCTCCCCCGATCGGGTCTACTCACGCGTCCGACGTTCGAATGACGCATGAAGCGCCTGTTCGGCCGGACACAATGCGCCGTACGGTGGCATTCGCGCGCTCGGGAATGCCATGCTGTCGGTCGAAGGAATCCGCTCACCAAGGGGAGAAACTCATGAGAACACCATTGCTCGTTGCCGCTGTTGCCGTGGCATTGCTCGGATGCTCGAAACCGGCTGAACCGCCCGCGCAGCCCGCTGCACAGACACCTGCGACGGCGGCAGCAGAGCCTTCGCCTGCCGAACGACTCGATGCCGTGCTTGCTGCGCAACCGGATGCGGAGAAGGCTCGTTATGCGTATCGGCACCCGAAAGAAACGCTGCTGTTCTTCGGGGTCGAGCCGGGCATGACAGTGGTCGATACGCTGCCGGGCGATGTCTGGTACACCGGCATCCTGCTCGACTATCTCGGCCCGAATGGCAAAGTGATCGCGGCCGACTACTCGCCTGAAATGTGGGCCCAGTTCGGCGAGTACAGCCCGGATCCCAAGACGAAGGCGAACTGGCCCGCCGACTACGTCGCCAAGATGGAGCCCAAGCGGGGCGCCGACGATGCCGCGGTCGCAGCGTTCCAATATGGCGCCGTCCCGGACGACATGGCCGGCACAGCGGACGTCGTGCTCATGATCCGGGCGCTGCATCACTTCAACCGGCTCGAAGCGAAGAACGGCTACCTCACGAAAGCGCTTGCCGACATCAACAAGGTGCTGAAGCCGGGCGGCATCGTGGGCGTCGAAGCGCATCGTTCGCCGGAGGGCAATTCCGATGCCTGGGCTGTCGGCGAGGCAGGCTATCTCAAGCAGTCGGCCGTGATCGCTGCCTTCGAGAAGGGCGGATTCGAACTCGTGGAAGCGAGCGAAATCAACGCCAATCCGAAGGATCAGCCGACCGAAAAGGACTTCGTGTGGCGCCTGCCGCCGACGCTCGCCACGAGCGAAGGCAAGCCTGATGTGAAGGCGCAGATGGAAGCGATCGGCGAGAGCGACCGGATGACGCTGAAGTTTCGAAAGAAGGCCTGACGCCTCCGTCACCCCGCGAAAGCGGGGATCCATGCCTTGATCCATGGGTGCCCGCTTCGGCGGGCATGACGGATTTTCACCGGGACGGTGCCGCATGGCGCCGTCCCGGATCCCACCGTCGATAAATTTTCCAGTTTTCGCTGGGCGGACTGCTTTTGTCCCACGGCCTCTGGCCCTCGCAGTACCCGGGGCGCAGAATTTGCCGGAACCCCCGCGATCGGTGGAACACCGGCATCAATCTGTCGGTTTGGCATTGCCATGGCCCTGGCCGAACAGTCGAAACCCCCGCGCATGCTCAGCTACGGGCTCTTCCAGGAGCCCTGGTGGCTCGATGCCGTTGCGCCCAATGCCTGGCGTGAAATCACCGTCAATCCGGGCGAGCTCATCAGTGCGCGATGGCCGATCGTGGAATCGCGATCGGCGGGCCTGCGGTTCATCATTCCGCCGCCGCTGACGCCCTGGCTCGGGCCAGTGCTCGATACCGGCGACGCCGTCAAAGTGTCGCGGCGCCTCGAGCTGGAGAAGGATCTCATCGAGGAGCTCCTCCGCAAGCTGCCGAAGTACGACAAGCTCGCAGTGCATTGCCACGCCTCGTTCACCAACGTGCTGCCGTTCATGTGGTCGGGTTTTCAGGTGACTCCGCGCTGTACCTATGTGCTCGACGATCTGAGCGACGAGACGCGGCTCTGGAACGGACTTCGCGAGAACATCCGGCGCGAGATCCGCAAGGCGCGCAAGCAAGTCGAGATCATTGCGACCGAGGACATCGTCGAAAGTCAGCGCGTCATTGCGAAGACCTTCGCGCGAATCGGGGTGCAATCGCCTCACAAGCTGGAAATCATGCAGCGCATCGATGCGGCCTGCTCGAAGCGCGATTGCCGCGAGATCCTCGTGGCCCGCGACGAAAAGGGCCGGGTGCACTCTTCGCTGTATCTCGTGCGCGATGCGCACACCACGTACTACCTGGCTGGGGGCGCCGATCCTCAGCTGCGGACCAGCGGCGCACACAGCCTGATGATGTGGGAAGCGATCCGGCGCGCAGGAGCGCATACCCGCCGGTTCGATTTCGTGGGATCGATGCTGCCGAACGTCGAGCGCTTCTTTCGCGCGTTCGGCGCGCGCCAGCAATCGTTCTACCGGCTGGTTTCCATGGGCAGGCTGATGAAGATATTCGACGCCGGATACGAACTGGCGCTGTCAGTCACCGGGCGCGATAACGCGCGCAGGTTGCGTTGAGAGCGCGTATACATCGTCGGTCAGGGGCGCTTTGACAGCGCGCGGAAGCAGCCCCTATTCTGGCCTCCCGGCATCAGCCTCCCGAACAAGAAGGACCTCGCGTGCAGATTTCCCGACGTCTTCTGACGGCGCTTGCGCTGTCCAGTATGGTGATCCTGCCTGTAGTGTCCGAGGCGGCTGCGAAGCCGCGCGTAGCGCTGGTGATGAAGTCGCTGGCCAACGAGTTCTTCCAGACGATGCAGGATGGGGCAAAGGCGCATCAGAAGGCGAACGCGGCCCAGTACGATCTGATCGCCGTCGGCATCAAGGACGAGATCGATACGTCGGGCCAGATCCGGCTGGTCGAACAGATGCTGGCTCAGCGCGTCGATGCGATCGTGATCGCGCCAGCGGACTCGAGCGCGCTCGTTCCCGTGCTGCAGTCCGCGATCGCAAAGGGCGTGATCGTGGTCAACATCGACAATCGCCTCGATGCGAAGGCGCTGGCGGCCAAGGGCATCTCGATTCCTTTCGTCGGACCTGACAATCGCGCTGGTGCGAAGCTTGCCGGTGACCATCTCGCCAAGCAGCTCGCCGCCGGCAGCAAGGTCGGCATCATCGAAGGCGTTCCCACGACGGTGAACGCACAGCAGCGCACGCTTGGTTTTCGCGATGCCATGCAGGCGGCGGGCATGAAGGTGGCCAGTGTGCAATCGGGCGAGTGGGAACTACAGAAGGGCAATACCGTCGCCTCGGCGATGATGCGTGAACATCCGGACCTCGCTGCACTGCTCTGCGGCAACGACACGATGGCGCTCGGTGCGGTCGCGGCCATTCGTTCGGCGGGTAAGACTGGCAAAGTGAAAGTCGTCGGCTATGACAATATCCCGGCCGTGAAGCCGCTGCTCGCCGACGGCCGTATGAGCGCGACGGTCGATCAGTTCGCCGGCAAGCAGGCCGCATTCGGCATCGAAGTGGCCTTGAAGGCGCTCGCTGCCAGAACGCCGCAAGCATCGTTGCCGGTCGTGACCAACACCGAGGTTGCGCTCGTCACCCGTTGATCGCGGAGTGCACGATGACTCGCGCACCTTTGCTGCGGATCGAGAAGCTGTGCAAGTCGTTCGCGGCGCCGGTGCTGGCAGACATCGACCTGGCTTTCGGCACGGGCGAGATCGTCGCGCTCACGGGCGAGAACGGCGCCGGCAAGAGCACGCTTTCGAAGCTCATCGCAGGGCTGATTTCTCCCGACAGCGGCGAGATGTTCCTTGGCGGCGAGCGGTTCTCACCGCGTAGCCGCGTCGACGCGGAGCGCAGCGGCGTGCGCATGGTCCTGCAGGAGTTGAGCCTGGTCGGCACGCTCAGTGTCGCCGAGAACCTGCAGCTCGGAGGAATTCCTCATCGCTTCGGTTTCATCGATCGCGCCGCCATGAACGTGCGGGCTCGCGCGCAGCTCGCGTTACTTGGGCTGGATACGCTCGATCCGGAACTTCCCGTCAGCGAACTCGGTATCGGTCAGCAGCAGCTCGTCGAGATCGCACGCGGCCTGAGTGGGGACGTGAAGCTCCTCATTCTCGACGAGCCCACGGCAATGCTCACTGCGCGCGAGGTCGAGGAGCTGTTTCGTCAGCTCGCGCTCTTGCGAGAGCGCGGTGTGACGATCGTCTACATCTCGCATCGGCTGGATGAACTGCAGCGAATCGCGGATCGCGTCGTCGTGCTGCGCGATGGCCGGCTCGCCTGTGATCGCACGATGGCTGAAGTCTCGCACGATGAGATCGTCCGGATGATGATCGGGCATGACGTCCATGAAGATGAGGATCGCCCGCGTCGGGCAGCGGGGCGCGAGCTTCTGCGCATCGCGAATTTCAGCGGCGGTCTCGTGCGCGACGCGAGCTTTGCGGTGCACGCCGGGGAGATCCTCGGTCTCGCGGGATTGGTGGGTTCGGGTCGCACGGAGCTGCTGCGCCTGATTTTCGGCGCCGATCAGAAATCGACTGGGGCGCTCTGGCTGGCCGGCCAGCCGGCGCAGATTCGCAATCCGACGGATGCTGTCGCCCAGGGGGTCGGCCTGCTCACGGAGGATCGGAAATCCCAGGGGCTGCTCCTCGGGCAGGCACTGGCGATGAATCTCACCATCGCGCACCTGAGGACAGTGAGTCGCAAAGGATGGATCGATGGCGGCGATGAGGAGCGAACCACAGAGCAATGGATGCAGCGCCTGCGGATACGCTCGAAGGACTCCACGCAGCATGTCGATGAGCTGAGCGGCGGCAATCAGCAGAAAGTCCTGCTCGCGCGCTGGCTGCATCGCGATTGCCAGGTGTTGTTGCTCGATGAGCCGACACGCGGTGTCGACATCGGTGCACGTGCTGATATCTATGCGGAGCTCGACGCGCTGGCGAAGGTGGGCAAGGCGCTGCTGGTCGTTTCCAGCGATCTGCGCGAGCTCATGACGCTGTGTGATCGCATTGCCGTCATGAGTGCGGGCACGCTCGTGCGGACGTTCGAGCGCGGCCAGTGGACCGAACAGGAACTTCTTGCCGCGGCGTTCTCAGCCTACGCACAAACCATGAACATGGCGACGAACGGGGCGGCATCATGAAACAGGCGTTGGGTCTGCCGTTGGCGCTGCTCGCGCTGATCGTCGGGTTCGGATTGACGAGCGAATACTTCCTGACCCGCGACACGTTCATCGCGATCGCGAACGACATCCCGGCGCTCACCGTCATGGCCGTGGGCATGACGTTCGTGCTCATCATCGCGGGGATCGATCTGTCGATCGGCTCGGTGCTGGCACTCAGCGCGGGGCTCACAGCCGTCGCGATGCAGTCGTGGGGATGGAGTCTTCCCGGCGCTGCCGCCCTGGGGCTCGCATGCGGATTGTTCTGTGGCACGCTGACTGGCGCCGTCACCGTCGCCTGGCGGTTGCCGTCTTTCATCGTGTCACTCGGCATGCTCGAGATCGCCCGCGGCAGCGCATATCTCGTGACCGACTCGCGCACTCAGTACATCGGGGGTGCGATCGGCGGGTTGAGCACGCCGTTGTGGTTCGGAATTTCGCCGGCCTTTCTGCTGGCGCTCGCGATCGTCGTTGCCAGCCACATAGTGCTGCGCAGATCGGTGTTCGGCCGTTATCTCGTGGGCATCGGAACGAACGAAGAAGCCATGCGTCTCGCAGGCATCGATCCGCGCCCCTGGAAGGTGATCGTGTTCGCGCTGATGGGTAGCCTCGCCGCACTCGGCGGGCTGATGCAGTTATCGCGTCTGGAGGCGGCAGATCCGAATGCGGGTGTCGGCATGGAGCTGCAGGTCATCGCCGCCGTCGTGATCGGCGGCACCAGTCTCATGGGCGGACGCGGCTCGGTGCTCAACACTTTCTTCGGTGTCCTGATCGTCGCGGTCCTGGAAGCCGGCCTCGCGCAGATCGGCGCATCGGATCCGGCAAAGCGCGTGATCACCGGCTGCGTCATCATCGTCGCGGTGCTGCTGGATGTGTATCGGAATCGCAGGAAGCGCGGCTGATTCCCTCCCCGCTCCCGCAGGGGAGGGAACAGGAAGTCAGCATCTCCCCGCCGCCATGCTCCCCATATTCTTCACACCGTCGCGAATGATCTGCGCCAGTCGCAGCGTTCCCGGTCCGGCGCCATCCCGATCGGTGAACACGAGAAAGATCTGCAGCAGACGCTCGGCACCATCCCGCAGCGGCAGGGCCTTCAGCTGACCCTGTGAAATTTCCGTCCGGATCTTTTCTTCCGGGAACCAGGCGAATCCGTGACCGCGGCATGCGGCGCCGATCGACGTCGGCATGTTGCTCACGGTCCAGCGCATTTCGCCTTCGACGGTGCTGCTCTTCCGATTGCGTTGCGATCCGGAGTCGCGCACGACCAGGTGGCGATGCTTGCGCAGATCGCGCGCCGTGATCTCGCGGCCCAGTTGATGCAGCGGATGATCGGGATGCGCAACCGGAATGAATCGCGCGGTGAGCAGCGGTTCGCCTGCGAAGCCGGTGGGGATCGTCGGTGAGATTGCGAAGTCGACTCGCCTGCTGACGAGTGCTTCCTCGGTGCCGCCGATCACGGTCTCCAGCAGTTCGATGCGCGTCTGCGGGCTCTCCTCGCCGAAGCGGCCGAGGCAGTCGAGCATGAGCCACATCGGGAAGACGACCTCGACCGCTATGGAGATCTCGGCTTCCCAGCCGCTCGATACTTTGCGCGCCGCACGTTCCATCGTCCCCGCATCCTCGAGAAGCACCTGTGCGCGGCGATAGAGCATCTGCCCCGTTGGCGTGAGAACCGCTTTGCGTCCCTGGATCTCGAAGGCCTTGAGGTCCAGCAGCTCCTCGACCTTCTGGACCGCATAAGTCACCGCGGACTGGCTTTTGTGCAGCATTTCAGCGGCTTGCGCATAGCCGCCCGCGTCGACCACCGCCACGAGACAGCGCCACTGCTCGAGCGTGATGCGAGGGTTAAGTGCTTCTTGGACCTCGCTTTTTGGCGGCATATATCTGATCAATAGATAGGAATAGGCCGATTATTATGCTTTTTAATCGACTGGTTCAATATTCAAATAGCGACACCGAAGTTCAACCGATATCCAAGAGGTGTCCCATGAAAACGCTGCTGAAGGTCCAGGCCAGCCTGTTCGGCTCGCAGGGTCAGTCGTCCCAGCTCGCCGATCGCTTCGTCGAAACGTGGCTCGCGAAGAATCCGGGTGGACGCGTGATCACGCGCGATGTGTCCGGCGACTCCATTCCGCACCTGACGGCGGAGCGATTCCAGTCGTTCTCTGCCAGCGCGGCAGACCGTACGCCGGCGCAGCAGGCTGTCGTCGACTTTTCGGATGTGCTGATCGATGAGTTGCGCAGCGCCGATGCGATCGTGTTCGCCGTGCCGATGTACAACTTCAGCGTTCCTTCGACGCTGCGTGCGTACTTCGACCATGTGGCGCGAGCCGGCGTGACGTTCCGCTACAACGCGACCGGCCCGGAAGGACTGATCAAGGGCAAGCAGGCCTATGTGTTCATCACTCGTGCCGGCATCTACTCGGCAGAGGCGGACACGCAGACGCCTTACCTGAAGCAGTTCCTGGGCTTCATCGGCATCACGGATGTGGAGTTCGTATACGCAGAAGGACTCGCGTATGGCGATGAGGTACGCGAGAAGAGCCTGAGCGCTGCTCGCGAGGCGATCAGCAACTTGCTCGAGCCGCAGGCGATCGCGGCCTGAGCCGGCGACGTACTCTTGATTGTGGGTCCGGCTTCAGCCGGACCCACAGCAGGAGTGTTCTACCTGGGCGCCGGTGCGCGCTGCTCCAGCACCGCATCCACTCCAAACCTCCCCGCACCGCGCAGAGCGAAGTAGATTCCGATCGCCAGAAGGCACAGCGCCGGAAACGCGCCGCGAAATCCGGCGAAGCGATCCACCATCATGAACGCTACCGCGAAGTTGATCGCGCACAGGACCCCGGCCCAGCGCATCAGCAGGCCGGTGATGAACGAAAGCCCGACCAGGAACTGCGCCCAAACGGACAGCCGCGCCATGAAGGCCGGTGCGGGAAAGCCGAACTTCGCGAGGAAGGCGACGAACTCCTCCATGCGCTCTGTGCTGGTGATGTTGTCCCACACGCCGTAGATCAGGAACGAGCCGACGAGCACGCGCAGAAGCAGCAAGCCGTGATCGCTGTAGCGTTGCAGCGGCGTGAGGAGAAGTGCGTTCGACATGCATCGAGTATCCGTAACTGCGATGGGGCAGTGTCCGATGGAGTGCATGGAAGAGGCAAGGACGTTCGCCGGCAGCAGCACTGTGCTTCGCCGCAGCGGCGTCAGACAATCGACTCGGAAGTGCGTGCGGCAGTCGATCCATCCCATCGATTGAGCCGGCCTGCGTCAGGAGTCTGTTTCTTCACGACGGGTTTTTGATGCAGCCGGCGTCGCCTAGGCTCATGCGCCTCGATTCAGGTGAGGAGCAGGCCATGGAGTATCGCTTTCTGGGTGCATCGGGATTCAAGGTGCCGGTGCTGGGATTCGGGGCGGGAACGTTCGGCGGCAAAGGGCCGCTGTTCAGCGCATGGGGCACGACGGACGTCGATGAGGCGCGGCGCCTGATCGACATCTGTCTCGATGCCGGAGTGAATTTCTTCGATACCGCTGACGTGTACTCGGACGGTGCGTCGGAAGAGATTCTTGGCGAAGCGCTGCGCGGGCGACGCGACGAAGCCGTCATCTCGACGAAGGTCTCGCTGCGAACTGGCGGCGGTCCGAACGACGTCGGCGCGTCGCGGCATCATCTGGTCCGCAGCATCGACAGAGCGTTGCGGCGACTGCAGACCGACTACATCGATCTGCTGCAGCTTCATCATTTCGACGCGATGACACCGGTCGAGAGCGTCATGTCGACGCTCGATGATCTCGTGCGCACCGGCAAGGTGCGATTCCTCGGTGCGTCGAATTTTTCGGGCTGGCAGTTGATGAAGTCCCTCGCGGCTTCGGATCGCTACGGCTACTCGCGCTACGTAGCGAACCAGGTGTACTACTCGCTCGTCGGTCGCGACTATGAGTGGGAGCTCATGCCGCTCGGCCTCGATCAGGGGGTCGGTGCGGTCGTCTGGAGTCCGCTCGGCTGGGGTCGTCTGACCGGACGGATCAGTCGCAGGCAACCGGCACCGCCATCGAGCCGACTTCGCGAGACTGCACAGTTCGCCCCGCGGGTGGACGATGAGCGTCTCTATCGCGTCGTCGATGCGCTCGAAGGGGTCTCGGCCGAAACAGGCCGCACGATTCCGCAAGTCGCGCTCAACTGGCTGCTGCAGCGACCGACGGTGTCGACGGTGTTGATCGGGGCCCGCAACGAGCAGCAGCTCCGCGACAATCTGGGCGCAGCAGGATGGAACCTGTCCGCGGCCCAGGTCGCGGCACTCGATGCGGCGAGCGCCGTCGATGTCCCTTATCCGTACTACCCGTACTGGAACGGGCAGTTCACCGAGCGGACCCCTCCGCCCGTTCGACTCCCGTAGTCCTGAACCTACGACCGCGGCGCAATCGTGCGTCCGCGGTTGCAGGAACCGGACCCCGCCACGGCGCATTCAACGCAGTGCCACCGTGATCGAGTGAGAACCCTATGATCTGGTTCATTGCCCTGGTCGTTGCGATTGCCGCGATTCTCTATGCAGTAGGCATATCGGTCGATACCGAAGCGCCGCACTAGCGCGCGGATCTCAGCCCTCGCGCGGCAACGGCAGCGAGGCCTGTCCGAAAACGTACCGCCAGCCCTGCGGCGTGCGGACATATGTATCGCTGAACCACAGCTTGCGTTCGAACTGCTTCCCGTTGTGCTCGTACTTGAGCAACAGCTTCGCCGTGACAACGGCGGTGTCGCCCCATACGCGGACTTTCTGCGACCCCGGCTCCTCGTCCTGCAGTTCATAAGCGAACTTCTCGGTGCGGGCGCTGTTGATCAGGTCGGCTTTACCGTAGGTTGAACCGTCGCCCAGGACCAGCACGAATTCATCGTGGAGGATACGGTCCATCGTGGTCGCATCATTCTTCTTCACGGCTTCCTGGTATGCCGTGTCCAGCGCAGCGACGATGCTGGCATCGTCGCCGGTTGCCGATGCGAGGGGTGACATCGCCGCGAGGACGAGCGCCGCGGCGATGGTTGAATTGCGAATCGTGGTCATGCGGAAGCTCTCCTTCGGTCCGGGGGTCTCGCAACCGTAACGGGTGTCGAGCCCCCGGGACTTGGAGAATCTTGCGGCCGGGGGGGCCCTGGTCCGGGCCTGCCCGCGATCCGTCCGGCTTTCTTCAGTTGGGACACGCCGCAGCGTTGTCATACGCGCGAATCGGCGTCGTGAACTGACAACCGAAGTTCGCTTGCTGCACTGTCTTGCGGTCGAGGATCCGGTCACCGCGTGGCTTCACGCCCTGGTCGACCCACTTCAGCATGTCGGCGAAAGCCTGCTCCTGTTCGGGCACGCTGAATTCGCAATGCTGGGCAGCGCGGATCGCGCGCGGCACGAATAGATGCTGCTGACCCCAGAAGCGGGTCCGCTCGAGATAGATCTGCTCCATCGAGAACGGAACGAACAGGTCGCCGAGCGTGTGCAGGCTCACCGTCGGCACGTGCAGGTTGCCCGTGTTGCGTGGAATCGCTTCGAGCTCGATGAATCTCGGCGGATTGGCCTTCGGGTCGGCCCGCACTCGCAGGATCGATCGATTGAACTCGATTTCCTCCCGCGACAGTCGCAGGTCATGGTCGAGCTGGTAGATGCGGCCGATGTTGCTGGTGACCGACAGTCCGTTCGTGACCGCGGAGATGGAGCCATCGCCGCCACCGAATCCGAAGAGCAGGTTCATGAACGCCGGATACGAGAGATCGACGATCGGGCGCGGGCCCCCGGTCAGTTCGATTGTCGCGGCCTTCAGCTTGTCACCCAGCGGCGTGTTGATCGTCGGATACGTCACGAACAGCTGGCTGAGGATGGAAGGCAGCTGTGCTGTCGGATAGTCGGGCGAAGGCCGCGGTACGTCGATGCCGGCGAGCTCAGCCGCGACGAGATTGAAGTCGTCGAAGAAATCGAACAGCCGCGTGTCCCCATTGACGCCGCACATCGGCACTGCGCCGCTGTACTTGATGCCGCCTGCCAGCTGCCCGAGGAACTCGACGGTCTCCCGGCAGAAGTGACCGAGCCGCCCCGGCGGGCAGGTTCGATTGGGGAATTGCTCGATGGATGCGACCGTGACGTGACCGCCCATCGAATGCCCGTGAATGAAATAGCGGTGGGGCGTCAGTCCCGTAATGCCCTCGAAGGCGCGCGCGAGAGAGTTGGTGCTTCGTACGCCGGCACGCACATCGTAGTGGTTCCGTGTGTAACTCGATGCGGCCCATGCGAAGCCATTCGCCAGCAGGTAGGCGCGAATGGCGGGATTCGACACCGTGAGCAGATTGCCTTCGCCGCGATAACCATGCGCATACATCACGAGCGAGCCGTTCCACTGCTCGGGCACTTCGACGCGATAGCCCGCGGCGGCGTCGATGCCCCAGTACTGTCGGGCAGTTGGAAATGCGGCCAGCGGCGCGAAGGGCAGCGCGGCTTCGACAACGACGGGCGGTGGATCGTCGACCTGGGCAAGGCTCGGAAGACCGAAGCAGGCAAGCGACAGCGCCGCCCACAACTGCCATGATCGCAAGGCGAACATTCGCGCGATACGCATGGATTCCCCCTGTCGCGGCGCTCGGGGATTCGCCGCGGTTCGAGTTGTCGAGACAAATTCGCGGAGCGTATGCTCCTCCCGGCATCGAGCCGTCGTCAACTAAGGACAAGTCAACAGTGGGTGCCGGATGCGGGATCGGTCGGTTCAGCTTCTGATGGCCTTGATAGTCGTTGCAGGAGCCGGCGGCTGCGGCCAGGACGCGGATTCTCCGGCGAATTCTCCAGCAACCGCTGCGAATGAATCGGCGGCGGTCGACGGGCCCGCCGCTGCAGGACCTTCGACAGCGACCGAACCTGCTGTGCAGGATATTGCCCAACGGCGCAGCGAGCTCCAGGCCCGGATCGATGCCGCACAGGCAGAGCAGGCACAGTTGCAGTCCGAGAAACTGCGGATCGCCGCACTCGTTGAGTCCCACCAGGCCGAGGGAGAAGCGCAACTGGCCGCCTTGAAGGCGCAGGCGAGGGCATTGCAGGAACAGTCGGCAGGCTCGCAGGATGCTTTCGCCGAGCGGGCCCGCAACCAGATGGAAGATGCGCTCATGCTCGATCAGGAGTATCGGGGGCAGCTCGCTGCAGTCGAGAAACAACTCGACACCAGCGAGTCGCGGCTCAGGGACCTGGAGGCCGAGCTGAAGGCGCTCGGGACGCCCTGAGTCCGGCGCCTGCGGTATTCTCGGATCGACATTCACCTTCCGGAGTCTTTCGCGTGCGACTCATTGCCGTCGGCATCCTTGTGTCTGCATCCTGGCTGCCGGCGCATGCGGTCGAGAAGCCGCTGGACGCCCGGCAGGTTCTGGCGACGATGGAGAAGGTGGCCGACTGGCAGCTCGCTCATCTCGATCCCGTCAGCTCGATTCAGATCTATCGCGAAGAAACCACCGAGCCGCGCAGCTGGCAGCAGGCCGCGTTCTATGCGGGACTGACTGAACTTGCGCAGCGTTCTGCTTCACCGCGCTTCCGCAATGCCGTGCTCGATCATGGACGCAAGGCGAACTGGCAGTTGGGGGAGCGGAAATATCATGCGGACGATCACGCGATCGGCATGAGCTATCTCTGGGCCGCGACCAGCGGCGCCGGGGCCGATGCAATTGCGCCGTTGCGTCGACGCTTCGATGAAATCCTCGCAGCGCCGCCGCGAGTCGGTCTCGACGCCGAGTCGCAGACGCCCTGCTGGGATCGATGGTGCTGGTGCGATGCATTGTTCATGGCACCGCCGGTATGGATCGGGCTGAGTGTTGCGACTGGAGACGCGCACTATGCCAACTACGCACACGCCGAGTTCAAGGCGACGAAGGACTACCTCTACGATCCGCAGGAACACCTGTTCTATCGCGACAGCCGTTTCTTCGAGCAGCGCGACGGTGAAGGCCGCAAGCTCTTCTGGAGTCGGGGCAACGGCTGGGTGTTCGCGGGGCTGGTGCGCGTGATGTCGCAGCTGCCTGCGAACGATCCATCACGACCGATGTACGAAGCGCTCTTCCGGGAAATGGCGGCGAAGCTGAGGACGCTGCAGAAGACCGATGGCTACTGGTCGCCTTCGCTGCTTGCGACGCAGGGCACGCCGCCCGAATCGAGCGGCACGGGATTCTTCGTCTATGGACTGGCGTGGGGAATCGACGTCGGCCTGCTGGACCGGGCGACGTATGAGCCCGCAGTACAGAGCGGATGGCGCGCTCTGACGAAAGCCGTGCATGCGGACGGCAGGCTCGGTTTCGTCCAGCAAGTCAGCGATCGACCCGAGCATGTGACCCGGGAGGATACGCAGTTCTATGGCGTCGGCGCGTTCCTGCTCGCGGGCGCCGCGATCCTGGATCTATCGCAATAGATCAGTTCGCGCGACGACGGCGTCGAGCGAGCAATCCCGCAAGGCCGATGCCGAGAAGTCCGAGCGACGAAGGCTCCGGCACCTGGATCGGCGTGCCATGGCCGGGAACATCGTCGACGGGATACGACGGATAGGTCGGCGGGGAGTCGTTCGGTTCCTCGTGCGGTTCTTCGCCAGGAGCAGCGGGGTCTGGCGCACCGGGTGAATCGTCGCCTGCAGGCGTCGTCTCTCCCGGCGTGGAAGGCTCGTTCGCCGGCGGCGCAGCGTCTCCGGGACCTTCAGGCGTGTTGCCCGCATCGGGCTGGTGATCCGGCGACGGCGGGGTGCCTTCAGTGGGCGGCGTCTCATTGGAACCGGACGACGAATCGCTGTCCGTCGGTCCGGTGTTGCCGGAAGGCTCGGAAGGCGATGGATTGTCGTTGGGGACTGAAGAGCCCGCTTCGTCACCGCCTGTCGTTGGATCGGTGGGCGCAGCCGAGTCGTCATCGCCCTTCGACGGTTCCTCTTGCGCGCCGCCGCCAGCGCCCCCGGATGATCCGGACGGGCCCGGCCGCGAGCCGCTGCCTGGCATATTCGAAGTCCCGCGCATCAACGTGCCGCTGCGAAACATGAGCGTCGGATGATCGTAGTGCGCGCCACCGACGGAACCGGCCCCGGATTCTTCGAGCTCTTCGGGCTGCCTCCCTTCCTGCTCGAATGCATCTGCAGCGTTCAGCGTGAGCGGCGTCCAGGTCGCGCGATCGACCGGATGCGCGATGGTCGTGTCCGAGGCGAGCAGAACGTCTGGCAACTCGACGACTTCGAGCGGCGCGGTCACCGCGGGAAGTTCTCCCGGCGTGATCGAGGGGCCGCCGAACAGATCAACGCCCGGCGTATCCGCGACGGTGGCCACGAGGCAGATGAGTGTCAGCGCAATCGCACAGATCTTCGGCATGGTCGGCTTTCGCAGTCGTCGTGAATCCCTGACCACAACCATTGCAAGCGAGGTGCCGTTCCACGCCGATGCGACAGAATCGTCCCAAAGGGCATCGAATCGATGCGCAGACTGAGAACTGTGTCGCTGTTTTGGACCGGCTCGTCGTTGGCCGCGCAGTGCCACTAGTCCTTTGGTGTAAACGTGGCCGACTCGGGAGATGCCTGTCAGCGAAAAGCTCGCCCGCTCACTTGTCCAGCAGATCCCGCACGCGCTTGCCGAGCTCTTCGAAGGTGAACGGCTTGGTGATCAGCTGCACGCCAGGATCGAGGCGGCCGTGGTGGACGATGGCATTGCGTGAATAGCCGGTCGTGTAGAGCACGGGAAGGTCCGGCCAGCGTTCGCGAGCGAGATCGGCGAGCACGCGGCCCGTCTTGCCCGGAAGAACGACGTCCGTGAAGAGCAGATCGACACGCGGTGCGCTCTCCAGGATCGCGATTGCCGATTCGGCATCCTTCGCTTCGAGCACGCCGTAGCCGAGCTCGGAGAGGATCATCACGCTGTAGCTGCGGACCTCTTCGTTGTCCTCGACGACGAGAACTACTTCCTCGTGGCCGGCGCTCGGCACGGGGCTCGGTGCCGGAACCTCGCGCGCGGTCGTGCCGCCCTGGTAGCGGGGGAAGTAGAGTTTGACGGTCGTTCCTTCGCCGACTTCGCTGTAGATCGTGACGTGTCCGCCCGACTGCTTGACGAAGCCGTACACCATGCTGAGTCCGAGGCCGGTGCCGCGACCCACTTCCTTGGTCGTGAAGAAAGGCTCGAATGCGCGGGCAAGGACGTCGCGTGTCATGCCGGTGCCGGTGTCGCTCACTGCGACCATGACGTACTGGCCTGGAATCACCTCCGCATCCGTTGCCGCATATGTTTCGTCGAGCGCGGTGTTCGCGGTCTCGATCGTCAGCTTTCCACCGTCCGGCATCGCATCGCGCGCGTTGACGGCGAGATTGATGATCGCGCTCTCGAGCTGGTTCTGATCCACCTCCGACATCCACAGGCGGGGCGCGAGAATGCCTTCGAGCTCGATGTTCTCGCCGAGTGAGCGATGCAACAGCTCGGTCATGTCGCGCACCATGATGTTGAGATCGAGCGGGCGCGGATCGAGCGGCTGTCGTCGCGAGAAGGCGAGCAGGCGCGACGTGAGGTGGGCAGCGCGTTGCGCTCCCTGCAACGACATGTCGGCAGCGCGTTTGATTCTGGCATCTTCGCCGGGCTTCGCCCGACGGATCGTGTCCAGCCCGCCGATGATGACGGTCAGCAGATTGTTGAAGTCGTGCGCCACGCCGCCGGTCAGCTGGCCAACCGCTTCCATTTTCTGAGCCTGTCGCAACGCGTCCTCCGCCATGGTGCGCTCGGCGACTGCGTCGAGCACGCGCTGTTCGAGCGTTGCGTTCAGGGTCTGCAGATCGGCTTCGGCCTTGCGTCGCTGATCGAGCTCGCGCTGCACGGCGTCGATGAGTCGCGCATTGTCCATGGCGACCGCAGCGGTGCTCGCCAGGCCGATGATGAGTTCCTCGGCCCGGGGAGTGAATTGCCCCGTCTGCGCGTGTCCGAAGAAGAGGCCCCCGAGGACTTCGCCGCTCGCCGATCGCACGGGTACGGCAAGGTAGCTGCGAACGGGAAGGTGGCCAGGAGGCATGCCGCGATGGGGCGCATTGTGGCCGTAGCGCGGATCGATCGTGATGTCGTCGGACCTGACGATTCCGATGCCGTCGAACGTCGGGCCGAACACGCCCGTCTTGCGTGGCATGGGAAACTTCGAGAATGCCTCCGGCGCCGCCCCGGAAAGCGTGTACAGCATGTAGTAGTCGCCGGCCTTGTCGAGCACGTTGTAGAAGAACGCGCCGAACTGTGCGCCGATCAGTTCGACGCCGGCATCCGTGATCGCCTGAACGACACGACCGATGTCCTTCTCGCCGGTGATCAGGGTCGCGACACGGTTGAGGATCTGGAGCGCCCGTGTCTGTTCGAGCAGCATCTCCTCGTTGGCGCGCAGCCGCCTTTCGGCTTCCTTCTCCTGGGTGAGATCGATGAGTACGCCCACGAAGCTGCGTTCGCCACCCGCGAGCGTCGCAACGCGGCCGCGGGAGAGGACCGTCCGGTTCTGCCCGCCGCCGAGCAATCGATACTCTGAGTCGAACGGCTCGTTCTGGTCGACGGTGCGCTGCACCTGCTTCATCACGCGCTCGCGATCGTCCGGATGAATGCCATCGATGAAGCGCTGCAGCGGCAGCCCGTCCGATGCGACCGCGACTGAGACGCCGAACGCTTCCGCGAGCGCGCCGTGAATCCTCAACCGGTCCTCGCCGAGACTCCACTCGTAAACGGCGATGCGGCCGGTGGATAGCGCGCGACCGAGCCGCTCCTGGCTCATCAGGAATCGTTGCTCGCTGAGCATCACGGCTCGAGCGGCCTCGCGGCGAATCTTTGCCATCTGCACATTGGTGTTGATGCGCGCGATCAGCTCGCTCGCTGTGAACGGTTTGATCAGGTAGTCGTCCGCGCCGGCGTTCAATCCCTCGACGGTCGCTTCGTTGCCCGCCCGCGCGGACAAGAGAATGAGCGGGGTGTCGGCGATCGGCTGTTCGCCGCGAATCGCGCGCAGCAAGCCGAATCCATCGAGCCGCGGCATCATCACGTCACTGACGATCAGATCGAATCGTCCCGCGCGCGCCTCTTCGAGTGCTTCCTGTCCATCGCCCGCGGTTTCGACGTCGTACCCCTGGTTCACGAGCAACCGGCCGACGTACTCGCGCATGTCGGCGTTGTCGTCTGCGAACAGGATTCGCTTGCCGGCGCCGATCGTCGTCTGATTCGCGGGGGCTTCGAGGGGCTGTGTCGAAGCGGGAAGCCAGCGCAGTGCTTCCTCGATGAACGGAGCAGCCTTCACCTGGGTCGGTTGCGCCGACGACTCACGGATGCGCGCAGCAGGAAGGTGGTCGCTGCCGAAAGGAAGCGAGACCGTGAATACCGACCCCTGACCGGGTTCGCTCGCGACAGAGATGTCGCCACCGTGCAGCTTCAACAACTCCTGCACGAGGGCGAGCCCGATGCCCGTGCCTTCGAAGCTGCGGCCCTGTGCGCCCTCGACACGATGAAAGCGCTCGAAGAGCCGGGGCAGCTCGGCTTCGGGAATGCCGATGCCGGTGTCCGCGACTCGAAGCTCGGCGCGACGGCCGTCAGGCGACACCCCGATCGTCATGGTGATGCCGCCTTCCAGCGTGTACTTGAGCGCGTTCGACAGCAGGTTCAACAGGACTTTTTCCCACATGTCCCGATCGACATAGACCGGCTGCACCAGGCGGGCTGCTTCGATCCGCAGCGTCAAGCCGGCGCGTTCGATGGCCGATCGAAAGCTCGATGCGATCTCGCTGCTGAATTCGCTCAGGTCTATCGGCTCGTAGTCGGCGCTCACGCGCCCCGCTTCGATGCGCGAGAACTCGAGCAGGTTGTTGACGAGACGCAGCAACCGCATGCCGTTGCGATGCGCGAGCTCGGCCTGTGAATGCACTTCGCTCGAAGCCTGCTGTGCCAGCAGCGATTCGAGCGGGCCCATCATCAGCGTGAGCGGCGTGCGGAACTCGTGGCTGACGTTGGAGAAGAAAGTCGTCTTGGCGCGGTCGATCTCCGCCAGCGCTTCCGCGCGCCTACGTTCCTGTTCCAGCGCGCGGACGCCGGCGAGACCAGCGCCGACCTGGCCAGCGGTGAGCTCGACGAAGTTGCGATACGAGGCATCGAGCTGGCGGTACGGATTCAGCCCTGCGATGAAGAACCCGGCCGGCTCGTTGCCTGTCTGCTGCCCGATGGGAACGACGAGCGCATCGGTCGCAGGCTTCTTCCATGCGCCCATCGGCAGCGACGAATAACGGCGATCGAGGTTCGTCGTCAGGACGGACCCGCTCTGTATTCCATGAATCGACCATGGGCTGGTGGCGAGTGCCAGTGATGGGATGGCGATGGGATGGCTGGCATCGATCCCGGATGCAGCGACGAGCCGCGCGGTTTCGCGGCCCTCATCGATGGCGTACGTCAGCGTGAACGGAAGATCCCGCGGATTTTCGTGCAGCTGCCGCGCCACTGCTTCGAAGAACTCTGCTTCGGAGCCGATGCCGGCAGTGTTCGCCGACAGCCTGCTCAGGGTGGCCAGCCGGCGCTCCGCGAGGATTCTTTCAGTCTCCTCGACCACGACGCAGAGCAGGCCGGCGATGTTGCCGTCATCGTCGAACAGCGGACTGTAGGAGAAGGTGTGGTAGGTCTCTTCGGGAAATCCGCTGCGTTCCAGGAACAACAGCATTCCCTCGTTGTACGTCGCTTCGCCTGTCGTCATGACATGACGGACGAGCGGCCCCACATCACCCCAGATCTCCTTCCACACCGTTGCGGCGGGGTGGCCCAGCGCCCAGGGATGCTTCACGCCGAGCGTCGGGCTGTAGGCGTCGTTGTAGAGAAACGCGAGCTCGGGGCCCCAGCCCATCCACATCTGGTATCGGGACGTAAGCAGCGTGCGGACCATGGATTGCAGGCTGTGCGGCCATTTCTCCGGGGGGCCGAGCGACGTGCTCTCCCAATCCCGGTTGCGCATGTGAATGGCCATCGGCCCTGTGCCGATGAACAGCCCTGCGCGCGCGGAGGCCAAGGCCCCTGGGTCCGTGGTCATAGCTGCTGACTGTTTTCTTTTCGGTGGATCGGAGAACGCGGCACTGCTCCGGGCCCAGCAACGATCGCCTCGCACGGGCCGCGTTCTCGCTGAGATCCGTTGTGCGCTAACTGCCTACGGAGGCGCAAAGTTCCGCGCCCGAACCGTTCTTGTCACCGTCGCGGCGCCGTTACCACTGAGCGATGAGCTTCTTGAACGGCCGGTCCAGGTCGATCCCATTCTCGTCGTAGTTCGCGACGACCTTGCCATCGACCGTGACCCGCACGGGCTTCACTCGTGACGGCCAGGAGACACTCGTCTGTGTGCCTTCGTTGAGGCCTGGCCCGAGTGTGAGTTGCAGCTTCTCGTCCTGCTGACGCGCCGTTATCGTCAATGAGCCATAGGCGACAGGCAGCTCACCGATACGGATTCCTTCGCCTGCGAGCCATGCCGGCGGCGCTCCCGGCAGGAGACGCAAGCGCCGCCCGTCCTCACGCATCAGCATGCCGAAGATGCAGCGCACGTACTCGGAACCGATCCAGGTGTGAGGCATGTCGCCCATGTATCTGTCGCGCCGTTCGAGCGAATGCACGACTTCGGCCCAGACATGCCACGCGGCGGGCCGGCGATGGCGCACGAAGTTCGTGAGCAGTTCGTTTGCCTGCCGCGGCTCGTTGAGATGCACGTATGTCAGTACGTTGCGGATCTCGTAGGGCGTGTATGCGTACAGGGCGTTCGGTTCATCGCGCTTGCGGACTTCGCCGAGATAGCGATCGAACGTATGCTTCAGCGCCGCCTGCGGCATCAGGTCCATCTGGTTCGCGGGATCGATGCCGATCGAGACGCTCGTGGGATCCCAGTCCGCGGTGTCCGCCGATGCCGGAATGAAGTCGATGTTCTTCCAGGCCATCGTCGCCTGGATCGATTGGCGCATCGACGAGCGTAGTGCTTCGTATTGTTCGCGCGCCCACTTCGCGAGATCCGGCTTCCCCCAGCCCTCCGCGAGCCAGATTGCATCGTGCCATCCCCTGAGTCCCCAGTAGTCGTCCCAGTAGCTGTGTGTTGGAACCGAGTAGCCTTCGTGACTGATGGATGGCGCGAGGATTCCGTGAAAGCGTCGCGGAGCTTCGCGTTCCGCGAGATATCCGGGGACCATCGTTCGTTCGCGCAGCTCCTGAAGATACTTGAGTGCAAGGCGCACTTTGGGCTCGTACTCCTTAACGCTTTCGACACCGCCGTCGACGCGGGCAATCTCCGCGACGAGCCACACGAACTGACCCTGGCTGTCGTGCTCGAGATCCGACCCGAAGCCGCGATTCACGGAGCCGTCCTCGTTGAGGATCGGCGACACGAGCCCGTTCGCGTGGACGGCGTGATCCGAATACCAGCGCAAGTACTCGCGAGCGACTTTGCCCATGCCCATGCGCGCGAGGATCGATGCAGTCGCAGCGCCGTCGCGAATGAAAGAGCGGTTGTAGTTGCGCGGGCCGGGCTGCATCGCGTGGCCCGTCTGGTTGATCAGCATGTATGCCGTCTGTGCGCGAACGGTATCGATCAACGATCGATCGGGCAGCGAGAGCTGGATGCGGCCGACAGTTGACTGCCACTGCGACGCGACTTGTTCGGCGAGGGCATCGAACGCGGCGCCGGCATCGCGAGCCGATCCCAATAGGGCTGATACATCGAGCGTCGGCACTGGCGGCAGGGAAGGGGAGTTGAAGTCGACGTGTTCGTTGCCCAGCGGGAATGCGAGCACGACATCGCGCACGGATCGCGCCGGCACCTCGACGCGATAGATCAGCGCCCCCGATGCAAGTCCCTGCGGATCGCTGGCAGCGCGACTGTTCGGGAGTTGTCCAGAAGCGATCGCGGCCGTGATTTCGGTCTCGCCATGTGAGCCGAACGGCGCTGCAGCCGCGGTCGTGACCGGGGTCAGCGATTGCAGGAACTCGCGACCGTTGACGCGGACGGAAGCGCCTTCGTTCGACGAGTCCACAGAGATGTTGCGGACGGCAGCGATACCACCGTGCTGCCACGATGGGTTTACCTGCAGCGGTCGAACGACGAGCGCGAGTTGCCCTCGCAGCGGAGTGCTGCCTGTGTTTGCCAGCCGGTAGCGAACCAACGTCACGGGCGCCCCTGCCTGCTCGATGGCAAACGCGTCGATCCTCATCGGCAGCGATTCGGATGCCCATCGCACGGTTGGCATGGGCATCCAGCCTTCGCGCAGACTCTGCGTCGGCTGGTTGAGCAATGTGCCGGTCCTTGCCTGTCCGCCGTCGCTGCGCCAGATCGCCTGGACCATTGGCGCGCCTTTGAATGCTTCCAGATTCCCGAACTCGTCGAGCACGGATTTCTGCTTTCCGCCGGGAATGCCGATGGCGGTCCAGTAGACCTGATGGCGATAGAGCTGCTCCGGAAACAGGCGCTGCGTATCTCGCGCTGCTTTGATCTCGTAGCGCTTCAACGAGGTCATCACTTGCGACGGGCTGAGCAGCCGCAATCGGCGGATCTCTGGCGCTTGCGTTGCAGATCGCACCGTCAGGCGAAGCTCGGTCTCCGCCGTCGATGCGGCCGCGGCCAGGTATGACATTTCACCGAGCGCTTCCGGGTCTTCCGCAATCACACGCCACGGCTCGTTATTCCTGCGAGCCTCCAGGCGCGCGCTCGCGCGTGCGCTGCCCCAGAACACCTGCAGGCCGGCGATGTCGAGCGGGCGCCGCAACCGGATCTGCATCGTCGCTGCACCGTTCGAAACGTTCGTCATTGGCAGTGCGGCATTTCCTGTCCACGCAACCGAGCCGGCGCGGTCTCTGCCGAGACCGGAAATCACCGGGGCGTCGCCAGCGGCGATCGGTTCGAACTCGAAGACCGAAACGCCCCAGTCGGCGGTGCGCGGCTGGCTTGCGAGGCGCATGTAGCGTGCGCTCGTCGTCGGGAAGAAAACGTACTCGACGAAACCGCTGCCATCGCGAATGTCAGAGACGGTTTGCCATTGCTGGCCATCCGTCGATGTCTGGATGAGGTACGTCTCTGTGAACCCGCTGTCCCAGCGGATGATCGCGCCGGCAATCTCGGCGGTGCGGCCGAAGTCGACCTGCCACCAGTGACCGGCGGAGAACGCTCCGCCCCAGCGCGTTCTTGGATCGCCGTCGATCGCGTGCGAAGAGGCGAGCTCGGGGTTCTCGATTGCAGAGCTGCTCGCTCGCCATTGCGTTTGCGGCGGCAGCTGCTGAGCGAGGACGCTCGTTGCGCCAAGCAGCAGAGACATGCAGGCCAGCGAAGCGGCAATCATTCGTGTGGAGATTTCGCGGTTCCGCGCCATGGCTCTCTCTTGACTCTTCTCGTGTCGGGAAAATCCACCGTCGCCGTGCGAAGACAAGAACGGCTGCGACGCACGAAGTGCATCGTGAAGACGCTCGCGAAGCGACGGCATCATCATCGCGTGCGCGCGGGTGCGTTCGCATGTGGCTTCTGCGCAATGACCGTCGATACTCGCAGGCGTACTAATTGTTCCCGCGGGTCGCGGAACTTTTTCGAACGGAGTCGAGTTCAAGACGATCCCGCGACTTCTACAGCGAGAGACGCTGCAGGCAACTGGCACCACATGACGTTTCCGGGAGCCATCTCGCCGTTGCTATTCGCCAACGAACATCGTGTTCCGCGACGCAACTGCGACAGCACGGATTCGGTTTGCCGAAGTCTCGCCGTGGGTCCGCGTTCACTCAGGGGGAATATCGGATGAGCTCTTCTACGAAGTATCGGGTTCTTCGGGCCGCGATCGCGGGCGCGATGCTGGTGACGGCGCCCTGTGTGTTCGGACAATCCACCAGTGCGACGCTGCAGGGGCAAGTCACGTCGGGTGAGGCGCCGGCGGCCGGTGCCACAGTGACTGCGACCAATACCGCGACCGGTCTCACCCGATCGGCGCAGGTTGGGGCGAACGGCAACTACACGCTCGGCGGGTTGCCGCCAGGACCTTACAAGATCGACGTGACTGCCGACGGCCAGACGACTTCGAGGGTCGTGCAGCTCGCGGTGGGCCAGCGTGCGACGCTCGACCTGGGCATCGAAGCCGCGACCGAGATCACCGACTCGGTCACCGTCTCGGCAACGAGGCTGGTGGAAGCGAAGACGTCCGAAGTGGCGAGCTACGTTTCCCTGAAGGAGATCGAGCTGCTGCCGCAGAACTCGCGCAACTTCCTGCAGTTCGCCGAGACAGTGCCGGGCATGCAGTTCGTGCAGAGTGCGAACGGCCAGACCGAGCTGCGCAGCGGCGCGCAGTCGGCGAACGGCGTGAACGTCTACATCGACGGTGTTGGCCAGAAGAACTACGTGACGCGCGGTGGCGTCGGCGGTCAGGGCAAGCTGGCGGACAGCTCCGCCGCCAACAAGGGCACGCGCGGCAATCCGTTTCCGCAGCTGGCTATCGGCGAGTACAAGGTCATCACGTCGAACTACAAGGCAGAGTTCGACCAGGTGTCGAGCGCGGCGATCGTCGCGGCGACCAAGTCGGGCACGAATGAGTTCGAAGCGGAGGCGTTCTACGACACGACCAACGAGGACTGGCGTGCGCGCGACCCGCGCGAGATCGAGAACGACACCAAAGCGCCGTCCGAGCAGCAGCAGTACGGCCTGGCGCTGGGCGGCCCGATCATCCAGGACCGCATGCACTTCTTCGTGGCGTACGAGAAGAAGAAGATCGAGTCGCCGGCCACTGTGTTCCCGACCAACTGGACCGGGCCGCTGCCGCCTGCGTATGCAGGCTTCGTCGGCGTGTTCAACGAGGACTTCGACCAGGATCTGCTCTTCGCCAAGGTCGACCTGACACTGGCCGACGCGCACCTGTTCGAACTGTCCGCCAAGTACCGCGATGAAGGCGACTACTCGTTCGGCGATTCCGAGGCGCCGAGTTACGGCACGATCAACGACAACAAGGAGTCGCGCTGGGATCTGCGCTATCAGTACACGGGCGACTTCTTCCTGAACGACGCGCATATCACCTATGAGGATTCGCAGTTCACGCCGCGCCCCGTCACCAATGGCAACGGCTTCCAGCTCTTCAACGGAGGGTTCGACCAGCAGAACATCGTGTTGACCTATGGCGGCGGCAACGTGTTCGACGATCGCAGCCAGCAGGGCTGGGGAATACAGAACGACATCACGTTCAATTCCGTCGAATGGGCCGGCTATCACACGATCAAAGCCGGGGTGAAGTACAAGCAGATCAAGATGACGGTGGAATCGCAGTCGCCGTACAACCCGTATTTCTCCGTCGACATCAACGATCCGACGCAGACACCGTGGCGCGTGATCTTCGGAACGCCGCGCGTGGTCGAGGACGTCCGTGTCGAATCGGACAATCATCAGTACGGGATCTATCTGCAGGATGACTGGGACGTGACCGATCGCCTGCAGGTGAACCTCGGCGTGCGCTACGACTACGAAGAGACGCCTCAGTACCTCGACTACGTCACTCAGCAGCTGGTGATCGATGCGCTGGCCTCGCCCAACCCGAATCCGGCTGCGGGCGGCGCACCGTACTCTGAAGCGCTGCGTCTCGGTGGCATCAACATCGATGAGTACATCAGCACCGGCAACAACCGCGACGCATTCGACAGTGCTTTCGCGCCGCGCCTGGGCTTCTCGTTCGACCTGACCGAGGACGAGCGCCACGTGCTGTTCGGCGGCGCGGGGCGTTCGTACGATCGCAACGTGTTCGAGTATCTTGCACGCGAAACCACGAAGGGCAGCTTTCCTCGCTACGAATACTGGTTCGATTCGCCAACGTCGCCACCGACCCAGTGCAACTCCCGCGGGGGTACGTGCCTCGGGCCGTTCGACCCGATCTATTTCGATCCGGCGCAACTCGATGCACTTGCTGCGGCAAATCCCGCACGGGGCGCTGAAGTGTTCATGCTCAACAACGACCTCAAGACGCCGTACTCCGATCAGTTCAGCCTCGGTATCCGTGATCGCTGGACGTTGGGCGAGCATGACTGGCTGACGTCATTGACGCTCGCGTACGTGGAGTATCAGGACGGCATCATCTTTCTGCTGGGCCAGCGCTATCCGGACGGGTCGTTCTTCCCGCCCGGCGTGACGTGGGGCAATCAGCCGTGGGGTGAGCATCCGGCTTACCAGGGCCAGACGCTCGGCAACCTGCTGCTGGGCACGAACGGTGTCGAGACGAAATCCAAACAGGTGCTGCTGTCAGTGCAGAAGCCGTACACCGAGTCGTCTGGCTGGGGCGTGACTTTCGCGTACACCTACACCGACGGCGAGGAGAACCGCCTCAACTCGGCGAAGGACGATGACACCTACATCTTCGACTATCCGTCGATCGACCAGTTCGGCTGGAATCCCTCGACAGGCGTGCCGGAGCATCGGCTGGTAGCCACGGCGATCTATGACGGTCCGTGGGGTATCGGGTTGTCGGGCAAGCTCAACCTCGCTTCGCCGATGTATCACTCGACGGTGAACTGCTATCAGGCTTCGAGTCCGCAGAGCTGTTTCTGGGATGCGAAGAAGCCGGATACGACGCTCGGCTTCAAGCAGTTCGATCTCGCGGCGCAGAAGACCTTCACCGTCATGGAAGATCTCGACCTGCGCATCCGCTTCGACGTGCTCAACGTGTTCAACTGGCAGAACCCGGACGGCCGCGACGAGTTCTCCGGCAACTTCGGCGACTTCAACGAGAACTTCCTGCAGCCGACGACCTGGCTGCAGCCGACGCGGACGTTCAAGTTGTCGTTGAGCGCGGCGTGGAGATAGACCGCAGCCGCGGCCCTGGACTGTGTTGCCCTGCAAAAACTGCGCTTGACCCTTACAGGTATTCACCGGCCGGACGGCTAGTCTTGGAGGACTGGCGTGCGCCCCCTGGGCGGCTGCCGGGAGGCGGGATCGCACTGAATATCAACTCCAAGACAGGGTGAGAACACTATGAGCATTGCCAGAATCCTGGGCGTTGTTGCGTTGACGGCACTCGGCGTCGTCATTGCGCTCCCAGCGGTTGCCCAGACCGCACGGCCCGGTGACAAGGCCGTCGAAGGGCTGATCGAGCAGGTCGAAAAATCCGCCAGCACCTTCCAGCGTGCCCTCGACAAGGACATCAAGAAGGCAACGGTCCGTGGCGCCCAGGGCGAAGTGGACATGAAGGCGTTCCTCGAGGATTTCACGACCAGCATCGAACGGTTGAAAGACCGTTTCGACAAGAAGTACGCCGCCAGCGCGGAGCTCAATGCCCTCATGAGCTACGCGGAGGGCATGGAGAAGTTCATCCAGTCGCAGGCGCCGACACTCAAGGGGCGCAGCGAATGGGATGAGTTCAAGGCCACCCTGAATTCGCTTGCGGGCGCGTACGGATCGAATTTTCCGAACCCAACCAATCCGCCCCGCCGCATGAATGACCTCGAGATCCAGGACGCCGCGGCGGCAGCCGGCAAGAACGGCGACAACCTCAAGCGCGAACTCAAGACGGTATTCGGCAAGGAAGACAAGGCCGGCATCGAGGCGGCTGAGGGCAGCATCGAAGCGATGCACAAAGCGGCCAAGGCGCTCAAGTCGCGAGTCGATGACGGCAAGCCGGCGTCGGGTGAGGCTGTCGCGTTCGTCGAGGCGGTCAGGAAGGTCGATGCTTCGGTGGCAGGGAAGACATTGCCGGCGAAAGCGAAGACCGCGAGCGATGGTATTGCGGCTGCAGTTGCGAAGGTCGAGCAGGCCTTCAATATTCCTGCGGCGCAGGCAGCGGCGGCGCCGTCGACCTGAGTAGAAGCTGCGAGCGGTGAGCGACGAGCCAGAGTAGAAGGATTCTTCTCTGGCTCACAGTTCTATATCTGGCTCCCTCTCCGGCAACTCCCGCTCCACGCCCTCCTTCGTCTCCGGCAACGCCTTCTCCTTCTTCAAATGCTCGAACAAGTCGCCGCGCGGCTCGGGTGAGCCCGCGGGAAACATGCATAGCTGCAGGCGAGGTCGTGGATCGACCCAGTCGCGTGCAGTCTGAACTGTCTTCTCGAGTTCCTGGTAACAATGCTTGCTCAGCCACACCACGGGATCGCCGTGGATGTCAGTTCCTTCCTCACCGAACTTGTCCTTCTCTTCTTCGAAGAGCGCTGGTGCACCCGGCCCGGGCGGCGGACCGGATTTGCGCGGGCCGAAGTTTCGATAAGGTTCGCCGACGCTGCCCTCGACGGCTTTCTTCGCCGCGTACGCGCCATGAGCATTCCAGTCGATCTGACGCGGAGGCAGGGGCTCAGCCGCTGGCGTTGCCGACTCCGGAGACGACGAGGGCTGTTGCACTTCGATGATCGTTCGCTCCGGTGTGCGCAAATCCGGTTCGCGCGGAGAGGAGGGGAGCAACCGTTCTCTGGCCGGCTCGATGGGAACCCATTCGATGAAGCGATCGACAGACACATCGTCGATGATCAGCAGCTGGCGGGATTTCCAGATCAGGAGGAGCAGCAGCGCATGCAGGATCGTGACGATGAGAATCGCCGCGCCTCGCACGCGCCACGGATGAGAGCCAGGTTGTAATTGCACGGGCCCGACCGCGATTGCATCCCCAAACGAGCAACCTTGCTTCTGTCTCGTCTAGAGGCGCGTCGGTTCTTGAAGTTCCTCTGCTGGGTCGGGGGGAGTGATCTGCTGTGGGTCGGCATTGGCCGGACGTCAGCGAAGCATCGCCTGCGGCGATAACGTCCGACTGAAATCGGACCCACAGCCAAGCCGGAGTGAACCGTCGCGCGCGAATGCCGTCAGATGCATCTTGAGTTCCGTCGCTGCCGCGCAGGCGGGAGTCCGTCCCTGTGCGGATGGATTCCCGCTTTCGCGGGAATGACGGAGTGCTCGGGGCACGCATATATATGCGCCGCTCAGCTCCGTCTCCGCTCTGGCCAGCCGGCCGGTTCCCCGGTCTGTGAACCATGCAGTTGAGCAATGGCCGATGTTTTACATAGTCTAAGCGCGTGCTCTGACAGCTCCTCCATTCCCCTATATCCCTTAAACGCCGATGCTACGTTCCGTTCGAGCCATTTCATTGATTCTGCTGGCCCTGGTGGCTGCCCCCGCCTTCGCGAGCGACGCCTTCCCGCGTCCGGCCGCGCTCGAGCACGACATCGCTTTCTGGCGGCGGATCTACACGGAAGTGGGTACCGACGGCGGGTTGATCCACGACCCCGTGCGGCTCGACGTGGTCTACGAAGTCATGAAGTTCCCGGACGACCTGTCGCCGCGTGAGCGTTCGAAGCGCATCGACGACACGAAGCGCAAGTACAGCCGGATCCTCGATCGCCTCGCCGCCGGCGCTACGGATCTGAGCGAAGAGGACCAGCGCGTACAGGCGCTGTGGCCGAAGGGCACACGCCGCGCGCGGTTCGAGCAGGCGTCGGAGGAAGTGCGCTTCCAGCTAGGACAGTCTGATCGATTCCTCGAAGGCTTGATCCGCTCGGGCGCGTACAAGGATCACATCGCGAGGACCTTCCAGAAGATGGGGCTGCCGACGGAGCTCGCGGCGCTGCCCCACGTAGAGTCTTCGTTCAACACATACGCCTATTCGAAAGTCGGCGCGGCAGGCATGTGGCAGTTCATGCGCGGCACCGGCCGCCGCTACATGCGCATCGACAGCGTCGTCGATGAACGGCTGGATCCGTATATCGCGACCGAGGCTGCGGGCCGCTTCCTCGAACAGAATCACATCGTGCTCGGCTCGTGGCCGCTTGCGCTCACCGCGTACAACCATGGCACTGCCGGCATGCGCCGCGCGCAGGAAGCCATGGGCACGAGCGACATCACGACGATCGTGCGCAACTACAGCAGCCGCTCGTTCGGCTTCGCGTCGCGAAATTTCTACGTCGCCTTCCTGGCGGCGCTCGAGATCGATTCGAGTCCCGAGAAGTTCTTCGGCCCCGTCAAGCTTCATCCGATCGACAACAGCCAGGTCATGGTGATGGCGGGCTATGTGCCGGCGAGCCAGCTGGCTTCGGCCCTGCAGGTCGATCGTGATGTCCTGCGCAAGCTCAATCCATCCCTGTTACCGACTGTGTGGAACGGTTCGCGTCATGTGCCCCGGGGCTTCGAGTTCCGCATTCCTGCCGAGATCGAGATGGACAAGGTCGTCGCGCGACTCGCGAGCGCGGAGCGGTTCGACGCGCAGGTTGCAGATACGAAGCACAAGGTTCGCAACGGCGAGACCTTGTCGGTGATTGCAGCCCGCTACGCAGTGAGCATGGCGCGGCTCGCCGAGATGAATGGTCTGCGCAAGCCGTATCGAATCCATGCCGGCCAGGTCCTGACGTTGCCGACGACCGGCAAGCCCGCAGAGGCCCCCGTACAGGTCGCGCAGGCGGAGAAAGAGAAGGAGCCGACGCCGCCAGCCGCTGCACCGACGGGCGTAGTGGGAACGGAGAATCGCTATATCGTGAAGCGTGGCGACACTCTGTCGAAGATCGCCACCAAGCACGGCCTGACCGAACAGGCGTTGATGGACATGAACGAGATCCGCAACCGCAACTTCCTCTACGAAGGACAGGTGCTGGCGTTGCAGGCGTCCGCTCGCGTTGCGCCGCCCGTTGAGGCTCAGGTTCCAGTCGATACCACCGTGCCTGCTGCAGCTGCAGTGGCCGAAGTTGCGGCAACGAGCGAAGCCGCAGAGCCTGCATCCGAGAGAGAAGCGGACGAGCTGGGTCCGACATTGGTTCCCGGTGCGCAGGCTGCTGCATCGGCGGACCCGGCCGACTACTCGGTTCAGGGTGGCAGCACGATTCGCGTGCAGGCCGCCGAGACGGTTGGTCACTACGCCGAGTGGCTCGAAGTTCGCGCAAGCCAGGTCCGCAAGCTGAACCGCATGACATCGGCAACGCCGGTGGTCATCGGCCGCAAGCTGAAGCTCGATTTCTCCAAGGTGACGCCCGACCAGTTCGAAGCGCGCCGCGTTGCTTATCACCGCCAGTTGCAGGAGGCGTTCTTCACCGAGTTCCGCATCAGCGGCGACGTGAGTCACGTCATCAAGAGCGGCGAGTCGATCTGGCTGCTCGCGCAACAGCGCTACAACATTCCGATCTGGCTGCTGCGACAGTACAACCCGGACGTGGATCTGGGATCGCTGCGTGCCGGCACGAAGCTGATCATCCCGACCGTCGAGCCCGTGGCTGCGGCCAACGCCGCGCCCGCCAACACAGGACCTGCCGGCTGATGCGCCTTTCATCCCTCTATTGGTTTGCGCCGGCGGGTGTGCTGTTCGCGAGTGGCTGCATGACCCAACAGGCCTACGACGGGCCGAAGCTCAGCAGCAAGGAGGTCGCGCATATCAGCGGCGATCTGCGCTTCACCGCGGGTCTTCCGGTGTCAGCGCTTCTGCGACAGGTGGATGGGCGCACATTGAGCGTCGGTCAGAGCGGTGTCGATGTGATGCCGGGCGACCATATCCTGATCGTGGACTGCGTCATTCAGGAGCCGAGCAGCACGAATCGTTTCGAGCTCAATATCTCGGTTGCCGCGGGCGAGCGATACCGTCTGGTTCCGGAGACAGGTACGGAAAGGCAGGGCTGTGTCGCAGTGCATCTCGAACCGGCGTCCTGAACCGGGAATGAGATACCGTCGTCACTGCGCTTAAGGTGCTCGCCTAAACGGGTGAGCCGGTGACCCCGGTCACGGCATTTCATGAACTGCATCCCAAGATAGGCACCGCAAGAGGGCGTCCTCTGGCCGCTCAACATAAGCAGGCTATACTCGCGGTGCTATCGCCATGGTGCGAACTCAACTGACACGAATGCCGATTCAGCAATCGATCCTGCGGTGGGCGCTCCCCGGCCTGCTGGCGTTCCTTGGCCTCGCGGCGCACGCCGAAGGCCCCCTGTCGTCTTCCGCGATTGCGAGCTCGAGCGTCGAAGCCGGCCTGCCGCTCGCCGATGCGGTGGTCGTTCGCAAGGGCCAGCGGATCCTGCAGCTCATGCGCGACGGCGAGATTCTGCGCACGTACAAGATCGCGCTGGGTCTCCGGCCCGAAGGCCACAAGCAGTTCGAAGGTGATTTCCGGACGCCTGAAGGCAAGTACCAGCTGACCCGTCGCAACCCGAACAGCGAGTACTTCCTCTCGATCCAGGTTTCCTATCCGAACGACCAGGACGTTGCGCGTGCCCGCAGGCAGGGCCAGCGGCCCGGCGGCGCGATCATGATTCACGGCCAACCGAACACCCCGCGCAAGCCGCGCGACTACTACGCCAATGTCGACTGGACCGAAGGCTGCATCGCCGTTTCCAACTCCGACATGGTCGAAATCTGGCTGATGACGCCGCCGGACACGCCGATCGAGATTCAACCGTGATTCCACCCTCGAGTGAGGGCGGCACTACCGTCTCGCTCTCGAGCACGGAACCCGATGCACTGGTCGACGCGCGCGTCTCGCCGACCGGCAGTCTCGAAAATCTCTCCCAACGCGAAGTCGCCCAGCTCCTGAGTGCAGGGCATGGTGGCGTCTACCAGCTCTTTCGTCGCTGCGCGCTCGCTGTGCTGTCTTCGGGCCTGCAGACGGACGACATCCGCGACATCTTCGGTCGCTACAAGGACTTCGACATTCGCCTCGGCCGCCAGGCCTGGGGCGTGAAGCTCGAGGTCCGCAACGCGCCTTCCAGCGCTTTCGTCGACGGCCAGATGATCCGCGGTATCAAGGAGCACCTGTTCGCGGTGCTGCGCGACATCGTCTATATCCACGACGCGATCCTGGGCAACAACCGGTTCGATCTGAACGATCCCGCGTCGATCACGAATGCCGTCTATCACATCCTGCGCAACGCCCGGATCCTCGACTACAAGGGCCGGCCCGACCTGGTCGTCTGCTGGGGCGGCCATTCGATCGGCTCCTCCGAGTACGACTACACGAAGAAGGTCGGCTACGAACTGGGCCTGCGGGCGCTGAGCGTCTGCACCGGCTGCGGCCCGGGCGCCATGAAAGGCCCGATGAAGGGCGCCACCATCGGCCATTCGAAGCAGCGCATTCGCGACGGCCGTTATATCGGCATGACGGAGCCCGGCATCATCGCCGCCGAGCCGCCGAATCCGATCGTGAACCAGCTCGTGATCATGCCGGACATCGAGAAGCGCCTCGAAGCGTTCGTGCGCACGGCTCATGCGATCATCGTTTTTCCGGGCGGCGCCGGCACCGCGGAAGAAATCCTGTACTTGCTCGGCATCCTGCTCAATCCCGCGAATGCGGAGCAGCCGCTGCCCGTGGTCTTCACGGGGCCGGCATCGTCCGCCGACTATTTTGCGCAGATCGACCGGTTCATCGGCGCGACGCTAGGTGAGGCAGCGCAGCGGCGCTACAAGATCGTCGTCGGCGATGCTGCCCAGGCCGCGCGCGAAGTGGCGAAGGGGGTCGAGGCCGTACGCGAGCATCGACGAACCCACCGCGATGCCTACAACTTCAACTGGTTGCTGAACATCCAGCCCGATTTCCAGCGGCCTTTCGAGCCGACTCACGAAGCGATGGCGAAGCTCGAGCTGCGCCGCGGCCTCGAACCGCATGTCCTGGCGGCGAACCTGCGCCGGGCCTTCTCCGGCATCGTCGCGGGCAACGTGAAGGAGCAGGGTGTCCAGGCAATCGAAACGCATGGCCCGTTCGAGCTGCACGGCGACCGGGAGATCATGACGCTGCTCGATGAGTTGCTGGCGGCCTTCGTTGCACAAAAACGCATGAAAATCGCCGGCGAGTACCGGCCCTGCTACCGGCTGGTCGCATGACTGCTCCGCTGAAACTGACGTACCGGGTTGCGCTCCCGGATTCGCGCGAACGCGTGTTCAACCTGCAGCTGGACCATGACACCGCGCAGCTGACCTCGGCGCCCGATCCGAATCCGCCCGCATGGACGGAGCTGCCGTTTCATCAGTGCGCGGGATGCCCGCTCGACGCAGCGAAAACCAAGCATTGCCCGGCTGCGCTGCATCTCTCGAGCATCATCGACGGCTTCGCCGATCTGGTCTCGTACGACACCGTACGTGTGACGGTGGAAAGCGAAGAGCGCAGTGTCATTGCGACGTTGTCGGCGCAGCAGGCGCTGGCCTCGTTGATGGGCCTGATCATGGCGTCGAGCGGCTGCCCCCGGACCGCTGTTTTCCGGCCGATGGCGCGTTTCCATTTGCCGTTCTCGAGCGAATCGGAGACTGCCTACCGCGTCGCTGCGATGTATCTCGTCGCACAGCACTTCAAGGCGCGCGACGGCGGCACGGCGGATCTGGATCTGAAGAATCTCGAGAGCGTTTATCACGGCATGCACGCAGTGAACCGCGGGATGGCGCAGCGCCTGCGTGCGGCGAGCCGGCAGGACGCGATCGTGAATGCGATCGTCCTGCTCGATGTTTACAGCAGTCTCGTGCCTGCTGCGATCCACGAAATACTGGACGAGATCAAACCCGCGTTTGCGGCGCTTCTTTCCGAATCCAACTGAAAAGAATTCCGACACTCCTGCGCAACGACAATAATCGCCTGTTAAATAGCGGGTAGAACTGCGTCAGTGTGTGACGCTGCGCGGCATGTAACAGCAGGGTTATTGCGATCACAGTCGCACTCTCGCGACTTCGCCACATCGCTGTGATCCAGTTCCTCACGCGACAACCGGGCGAATCATTACCGTGCTTTCCAACAGGAGAGCACGACTATGTCAGAACACAAAGGTGATGAGCTGACAGCGACCGGAACGCATCGGGCGTGGGTCGGCGAGACCGGCAGTGCGGTCGTTCGTGCAGGCACTGCGCCGCGCGAAGGACAGCGCAACTGGCTCGACCGCGCCCAGCCGAGCAATTCCCGTCACGCTGCGATCACGCGTTCGCTGCACAGCTGGAACAACTACAAAAGCTGGACCGACAAGGTCAAGCACGGGTGGGACAAGGACAAGAAGTGACGAGCATCAGCTCGTCATTCCTGCGTACGCGGGAATGACAGTCAGCCGTCAACCGTCAACTGCCCGACCGGCAAGGTGGGCGTCGCAGCAGCCGGGGTCGCCGGCGCCGTTGGTGCAATCGCACCTGCCCGCAAGATCGATGTCATCGCAGGTGCGCCTGGCTGTAATGTCAGCGGCGTACGCTGTTCCAGCCAGCCGATCAGCGGGAGCCACTGGTCGAGATCTTCCCTGACCAGGTACGGCTTCATTTCGTAGAGGCCTGTGCCGGTTTCAGCGGCCCGGATGTAGTTCTGCGAATCGCGCAGCGTGGTGACGACGGGAATCTGCAGCGTCTCCAGGAAGCGCATCAGCGATTTGTACATCAGCGTGTTCTTCTTCACGCGATTGGCGATGACGGCGATGCGCTGGTCCTCGCGTTTCACCTTGGCGATCAGCAGCAGGTCGGAAATGCATTTCGCCGCCGCGTGAATGTCGATATCGGAAGGCAACACCGGCACGAGGATCGCGGTGGCATTGCGCGTGATGTCCGGCAGATTCTGCGGTTCGAGTGCGGCGGGCGTATCGATGACGAGCCGTTCGGTATCGAGCGGCAGACGGGTAGCAAAGCTGCGGGTGACGCGTGAGTTGCGTTCGTAACCGGCGATGCCGTGAATCGGCTGCTGTCCCTTGGCGCGCTTGCTCAGCCAGCGCGTGCTCGAGCCCTGGGCGTCGAGATCCATCAGGGTTGGCCGTAGGCCGGATACAGCGAAATAACTCGCCAGATTGGTCGCGATCGTGGTCTTACCGGAACCACCTTTCGGATTCAGTAGAACGATCTTCTGCATGCGAAACCGCTTGCCGCTGGCGGGCGTTTGCTCATCAGCCTACGGGAGAGGGTAATCCAGGTGCAAGGTTCGCTTTGTGACGACCGTCACTGGGCTGCCCGTTGGTCGTAGCGGGTGGCTGTGAGTCCGCTCACATCGACCCCGCACCGGTTGCGCGTAGAGTCTTCGCAAACATCGAGGCCCCCGCATGGAATTCCTGCTGCTCTGGATCGACGATCTCGACGACGCTTTTGGCGCGCTGCGTCATCTGGCGCCCCGGATTCTCGGTTTCCTCGTTGCATGTGCGCTCTTCGCGGCGACGGGATTTGCGCTGGTCATCGCACCGCACGTCACGCTGGCAATCATCGCGCTGATGCTGTCCGCATTCCTGTTCGAATTCGCGCGGCAGCGTTTGACGCGTGCGCGGGAAGCAGTAGACGAGGTCTGATTCCATACTCTTGCTGTGGGTCCGGCTTCAGCCGGACCTCATGCGAAGCATGCCTTCGGCTTAGGTCCGGCTGAAGCCGAACCCACAGGCGGAAGCACCGCTGGCAACTACTTCGCTCCCACCTCGATTTTCTCAATCCCCCTGACCAGTCGATAAAGCGACTCCGCCACCGGGATCGCCACGCCCAGCTCGGCTGCTTTGCGCACTGCGCGTCCGATGGTGTCCTCGAGTTCGAGAGGACGGCCGGCGTTGAAATCCTGCAGCGACGACATGCGGTGCTCCGGCGCTTTGGTCCTGAACGTCTCGCCCGCCTGCAGTACGCGCCGCACGGCCTGGTCTTCCGTCTCCTCGCACATGCTCCTTACCGGCAACATCGAGTCGTCGCTGAGTGCAATGTTCTGGGCGCGAGCCATCGCGCCGATCTCCCGAACGACGCGCGCAACGATGATCGCGATATCGGGATCGAGCAGATACTTCCAGGTCGCCGATCGAGTGGCCACCGACAGCGGCATATAGCTCGCCCACACCGCGAACTTCGACCATTCGAGACTCACGATGTCCGGCACGGCGCTCGAACGCACGCCGGCGGCATCGATGATCGATGTGATCTCCTTCGCGCGGGGGCTCAGGCCCCCGGTCAGCTCGCCGACTTGCAGGTCCACGTTCCGGGTGAACAGCGCGTCGCCGTTCGCGAGCAGTTCGCCACTCGTGTTGGCAAGCGAGCCGAGGACGCGATCGCGCCCGAAGGCGTCGACGAGTTCGTCATCCTTGAACACACCGTTCTGGACGGAGAACGCCGCACCGATCCGCGCGTCTCGCAGCGGCTGAAGCGCGGCGGCTGTGCCCGTCGTCTTCATCGCAACGACCAGCACGTCCGCCTTGCGCAGTTGGGACGCGTCTGTCAGCACCGGAACCCCGACTTGGAAATCGACCAATCCCTTCACGCGGAGGCCGCCCTCGCGGATCTGCTGCGCACGTCGCTCGCGGACGAGCATGACGACGGAATGGCCGGCGCGGACGAGGTGTGCGCCCAGGATGGAGCCCAGGGCCCCGGCGCCGAGGATGGCGAATTTCGGGCTGTTTTCGACGGAACTTGTCATGTCGTGAGGATACTCAAACTGCATGCCGGATTGCGCGAACTGCGTGGGTGCTTTTCAGGCGCGCCGCCGTCATGATCGGCCATCTTCGCAATGACGAGCAGTGTATGACGGGCTTCGGGGGGCAGGAGAAGCTGCTGGCGCTGATCGGGACCGAGTTGCCGCTGATCCAGGCGCCGATGGCCGGATCGCAGGGCAGCGCTCTCGCAATCGCAGTGTCGAATGCCGGCGGGCTGGGTTCGCTGCCGTGCGGCTTGCTGAACGCGGAGTCCGTGCGCGCCGAATTGACTGCAATCCACGCGGGGACGCAGCGCCCTTACAACGTCAATTTCTTCTGTCATCGCGCAGCCGAACCGAATCTCGCGCGCGAGGGTCGCTGGCGCTCCGCGCTCGGGCGCTACTACCTCGAGTTCGATGTCGACATTGCGTCGATTCCCACGGGTCCAGGACGTCAACCCTTCACCGCCGAGATGGCGTCGGTGCTCGAAGAGTTCCGGCCGCGTGTCGTGAGCTTCCACTTCGGTCTGCCGTCGCCATCGCTGCTCACGCGTGTGAAGGCGTGGGGCGCGAAGGTGCTGGCCTCCGCGACGACGGTCGAGGAAGCGCGCTGGCTCGAAATCAATGGCGCCGATGCAGTGATTGCGCAAGGCCTCGAAGCCGGCGGTCATCGCGCGTCTTTCCTGACCGACGACATCACGACACAGGTCAGCACGATGGCACTCGTGCGTCAGATCGTTCGCGCAGTGAACGTGCCGGTAATCGCTGCGGGCGGCATCGCGGACCGTGAAGGTGTAGCCGCGGCCATGGCCTTGGGCGCGTCAGGCGTTCAGATCGGGACGGCTTACTTGCTGTGCAACGAAGCGCTGACGTCGCCGATTCATCGCGCCGCTCTGAGGTCTCCTGCGGCTCAACACACCGCGTTGACCAACGTTTTCACGGGCCGCCCTGCGCGCGGCATCGTGAATCGACTGGTCGAAGAGCAGGGACCCATGAGCGCGCTGGCACCGCAGTTTCCACTTGCCGCCGCCGCCGTCGCCCCTTTGCGAGCGAAAGCCGAGGCCGCCGGACGTAATGATTTCTCGTCGCTGTGGTCGGGGCAGAACGCCACCGGCTGCAAGGAAGTCGGGGCGGCGGAGCTGACGAGGGAGTTGGCAGAGGGGTTGCCAACCAGCCGTTAGCCAGGGCTGGAATCGACGCCTGGATTGCTTGTGCTTGCGGCGGGCCAGGCTTCAGCCGGATGTCATGCGAAGCATCCGATGGCCCCGCGAGAGAACGGAGCTGGCGAGCCCGCCAGCCAAGATGCTTTCGCATGACGTCCGGCTAAAGCCGGACCCACACAAGGAGGCTGCCGATTCCCTCTGGCCAGCAGCCAGCAGCCAGCAGCCAGTTGCCAGTCGCCAGCAGCCGGCAGCCAGTCGCCTTCCTATTGTCGGTTCTCCTTCCTGCCGCTCGTCCTGTGGGCATCGTTCGAATGCCCATAGGAGGTCTCTCTCATGTGCCCTGCTTGTCTTGCCGCTGCCGCCTGGGCAGTTGCCGGGACCACATCCGCCGGTGGGTTGACCTTCTTTGCTGCCCGCAAGTACCGCGCCCGGAAGGCACGTAAGCAGGCGCCTACTGTGCCTGCGCCCGTCGTCCAGCCGATTCAGTCACGTCGCGAGCCCTGAGAACGCATCGGGCATACTGCGCGGCTTCTGAGGCGACTCCCAAGGTACGAACCCATGCTCTACGCCATCATTTGCTACAACGACGAAGCTGCAATCAGCGCCTGGACGGCAGAGGAAGATGCAGCTGTCATGGCGCGACACGAGAAGGTGATCGCGGGACTCGCAGCCCAGGGAAAGATGGGGCCGGTGGCGCGGCTCAAGCCGACGACGCTTGCAACGACGGTGCGGTCGGGGCGTGAGAAGGCGGTGCTGGACGGTCCGTTCGCCGAGACGAAGGAGCAGATGCTCGGGTTCTACGTCCTCGACGTGGCGTCGCTCGCCGAGGCGCAGGAAATCGCGAAGCAACTCGTCGAGCCGCCTGGTTGTATCGAAGTCCGGCCTGTTCACAGCTTCTTTCCGGGAGCGCCGCTGGCATGACCGACATAGGCTGGATCGATGCGGTTCTCACCAATGCGCGCCCGCAGGCGATCGGCGCGCTGCTCAGGTATTTCCGCGATCTCGATACAGCCGAGGAAGCATTCCAGGAAGCCTGCCTGCGCGCGCTCAAGCGCTGGCCCGTGAACGGGCCGCCGAACGATCCGGTGGCATGGCTCATCCTGGTCGCTCGCAACGTGGCGCTCGATGAAGTGCGGCGGAACAGCCGATTGCAGGAGCTGCCCTCGGACGACGTGATCTCGAACACGGACGATGCGGAAACGCCGCTCGCCGAGAAGCTCGACAACTCGCAGTACCGCGACGATGTGCTGCGTCTGCTCTTCATCTGCTGTCATCCGGAGCTGCCGGCGACGCAGCAGATCGCTCTCGCTTTGCGAGTCGTCTGCGGTTTGTCGGTGCGCGAGATTGCCCGCGCATTCCTGGTGACGGAAGCTGCGATGGAGCAGCGGATCACGCGCGCCAAGCGACGAGTCGGTACCGCGGACGTTCCATTCGAAACCCCGGGCGCTGCGCAGAGAGCCGAGCGACTCAGCACCGTTGCGGCGATGGTCTACCTGCTGTTCAACGAGGGCTATTCCGCAAGCGGTGGGGAAGTGCACCTGCGCGCCCCCTTGTGCGAGGAAGCGATCCGTCTTGCCCGACTGATGCTGCAACTGTTTGCAGGCGAAAGCGAGCTGATGGGGCTCACTGCGCTGCTTCTCCTCCAGCATGCACGTGCGCCCGCGCGACTCGACAAGGCCGGCGAGATCGTGCTGCTGGAAATGCAGGATCGCAGTCTCTGGAATCGCGACATGATCACGGAAGGTCTCGCGCTCGTCGATGCAGCGCTGCGAATGCGGCAGCTCGGTCCCTACCAGGTGCAGGCTGCTATTGCGGCCACGCACGCACAGGCACCGCGTTTCGCAGATACCGACTGGAGCGAGATCGACCGGCTCTATGCCGTGCTCGAAACGCTGCAGCCTTCACCGGTCGTGACGCTCAATCGTGCAGTTGCAGTGTCGAAGGTGCACGGAGCCGCTGCGGCGCTCGCGATGGTCGAGCCGCTGGCAGATGCGCTGGCTGGCTACTTTCACTTTCACGGCGCTCGCGGTGCGCTGCTCTTGCAGCTCGAGCGCAAAGCCGAAGCGCGCCTCGCGTTCGATCGCGCCCTGTCGCTCGCGAACACGGCGGCGGAAGCCGCACACATCCGCACGCATCTCGATCGCCTGATCGAGGGCAGCCAGGCGGAGGACGCGCAGAAGCCGCGTCGCAAGACCAGTCCGCACAACAGCTGAAGATCCTTCATGAGAACGTCGGTACCGGCGTTTACTGCGCGTCCTTGAGGCAAAGGGCGATCGTCGCCGCTCCGGACAGTGCGCGAAGAGGATCTGCATCATGAAACATCCCATCGTCAGCGAAAGCGAGTGGCTCGCCGCTCGCCGGCATCACCTGTTGCGGGAGAAGGATCTGCTGCGGCAGCTCGACGAACTGCGTCAACAGCGTCGCGAGCTGCCGTGGGTACAGGTCGCAAAGCGCTACGTATTCACCGGACCGAAGGGTGAGGAGACGCTGGCGGATCTCTTCGGGGAGTGCAGCCAGCTCGTCATCCAGCACTTCATGTTCGCCCCCGACTGGGTCGAGGGCTGCGTCGGCTGCTCGTTCCAGGCCGATCACGTCGACTCCGCATTCGTGCATCTTCGGCATCACGACGTCGCGTTCGCCGCCGTCTCGCGCGCTCCTTACGTGAAGATCGATGCGTTCCGCCGGCGCATGGGCTGGCAATTCCACTGGGTCTCGTCCCAGGGCAGCGACTTCAACTTTGATTTCCGCGTGTCGTTCACTGCCGAGGATCTGGCGCGCGGCGCGGTGAACTACAACTTCGAAACGCGCGAGCTCGACAGCGAGGAAATGCCGGGGGTCAGCGTTTTCTATCGCGATGAAACGGACGCGATCTTCCGCACATACTCAGCTTATGGGCGCAGCACTGAGCACCTGGCGGGTGCCTACAGCTACCTCGACATGGCGCCGAAAGGCCGCAACGAAACCGGCCCGGCCTTCGATCTCACGGACTGGGTGAGGCACCACGATCGCTACGGGAGCACAGCACCGCATTCGTGTTGCGGGAGGCAGAGGTAGAAGAGGCTGCGAGCGATGAGCGACCAGCCGGAAGCAGCGCTGCGCAGCGCCTTTTCTGGCTCACAGCTCGTCACTCGCAGCTCGTCGTACCTTCAGCGCCTGCCGGGCGCCTTCTTCGCCTGTTTCCGGCGCTTGCGCCTGAGTTCCTCGCGGCGCGCCCGCTGGATCAGTCGCTGTTCTTCGAGCCGATCGCGGCGGGCCAGCTGGAATGCCACGCGTTGTGCTTCCCGGTCGAGCTTCGCCGCCTCACGTTCCTTCTGGGCTGCCTTCCGATCCAGTGCCCGTGCGATGCGCAGCGCGGCTCGCGCGATCTCGCGTTCCTCACGGGCTGCTTTCAGTTTCGCCTTCGCCGCCGCCCGGGCCTTGGCAGCCTGCAGCTTCGCCACGATCTTTTCGCGGGCGATGCGAACAGAGGCGGGCACCAGGACTTCCCGGGTGCTGGCGCGTGGCTGGGAGGGCGGTTCGAACAGAAACTTCTTCATGTCCTGGCGGGGAAAGCCCACGGGCGATTCCGGCAACATTCGACGAATTTAAGGGATAGTAGCGGACCGGCCGGGTGAATTCGGCCGGCCGGTCGCCATTTTCGGGAGGGGCTTCAGGCGAACCCTGTCAGGCGGCGCGTTCCGGGCTTTCTGAATGCGGCGGACGTCACGATTTTGGGGCCGGTGGGTGCTATAAACTGCCGCGAATTGAACAGAAGGGGTGGGACCCTTGATTAGGACCGACGAAGTCATCCGTCTTGCCATGGCCCTGCCGGGCACGGACGAGCACGATCACTGGGGCCATCGCGGCTTTCGCGTCGGCGAGCACACCTATGCCGTGCTCTGGCCGGTCGAGTCGATCGCGATCCTGAAGCTGTCGCAGGACGACCAGCACGCGCTCCTTTCCATGGACCCGTACACCTTCACGGTCGATCAGTGGGCCGAACAGGGCTGGACCAAGGTCCTGCTGAAGGGCATCACGAGCAGCGACTTCGCCGACCAGCTCGAGCGCGCATGGCGTCTCGTGGCGCCGAAGAGTGCGCTCAAGGCGCTGGACGCGCGTCGCGGCTGATTCCGGGGGCAGGTTTGCGGCGCAATGACAGCGCCGGCACCGGGTTCGGCTAGAATCCACGTCATCGAGCGAACCCGCGCGGCCATGCATCCGCGCAAGCCCTGCTTCAGACGGGCGTCATGCTCGGGAGAAGCCAGACGTGTTCGTGCACCGCAGACAGTTCCTACAGGGCCTCATGGCGGCGTCTCTGCCAGCGAGCCTGATCTCGTGCGCTTCCCAGAAGCCCGATTCCCTCGTCGTCGGCGGTTTGCCGGTGACATGCAATCTCACCCTGCCCGTTGCGTGCGTCGCCAAGACTGCGAGCAATCAATCAGCGGCGGCAGGCGCGCCGCGCTATGAGTTCCAGTACAGCAAGTACAGCGGCTGGCCCGAGATCAAGGAGTCGCTGATGGCGGGCCGCATCCAGGCGGCCTACATGCTCGCGCCGCTCGTCATGGACCTCGCCGACAAGGGTATTCCGGTCAAGATCGTTTCGCTCGGGCATCGTTCCGGCGCCGTCATCATGGTGCGCAACGATTCCAACATCGGCTCTTTCAAGGAGCTGACGGGCAAGCGCATCGCGATTCCCAGCCGTTTTGCCGTGGATTTCCTGTTCCTGCGGCGCATGCTCGCCGCGGAGAGCATGACGGTCGACCAGATCGAGATCGTCGAGATGCCGCCACCGGACATGCCGGCCGCGCTTTATGCAAACGCTGTCGACGCTTACTGCACGGGCGAACCCTTCGGCGCAGCCGCACAGAGTGCCGGCTACGCCCGTCCGCTGCGCATGACGCGAGATGAGTGGCCGAAGTACATCTGCTGCGTGCTCACGGTTCGCGAAGAGTTGATCGCCGAGAACCGGCCGATAGTCCAGGATCTGGTCAACCAGGTGCTCGGCGCGGGCGTGTGGCTCGATCAGCGCCAGGAGAACCGCAACAAGGCAGTCGAGATCGCAGCCGGGCGCGACTACTTCAACCAGGATCCGAACATCATCCGCTTCGTCATGGAGAACCCGACGGACCGCGTGACCTACGGCGACCTGCGCATGATCCGTTCGGAGTTCGAGGAACTGATGCAGCTGTCCATCGCGGCCGGCACGATCAAGCACCCGATCGCGTACGAGAAATACATGGACGAGAGCTTTGCGCGAGTCGCCCAGCCGGCTGCCATTCACCTCTGATTGGCTGACGTCCCCTTCGCGATAGTCATAATTCATCGACCCTCCGTTGCCCGTGGCGCCGAGGGCGCCCTATAAGGAAATCTGGCGCCCGGTGCGCACAGATGTCGCATGCCCTTCATGTCCATAAAGAGTCGATCCAGCAAGGTACCAAGCAGCTCGGGGCGTCGATCACGCGCTGGCTGGCTGCTGGTCGCTGTCGGCCTGGCGATAGCAGCGACGGCAAGCGCCGCGGCATCGGCCTTGAAGGCCGGCGTATTCGATCCGCCGCGGCTGGCGCCTGATTTTTCGCTGCAGGGGTCGCACGGCGCGACGTTCAAACTGAGCGACTATCGCGGCAAGCTCGTCGTCCTGGGCTTCGGGTTCACGTCGTGTCCCGATGTCTGTCCGACGACGCTGTCCGTGCTTTCGTCCGCACGCAAGAAGCTCGGTGCCGCAGGCGCTGAGGTGCAAGTCGTCTACGTCACCGTCGATCCCGAGCGCGACACAGCGTCGCGCATGAAGCAGTATCTCGGCACATTCGATCCGACTTTCATTGGCGGCACCGGCAGCGGCGACCAACTGGCGGCGGTTCGCAAGGACTATGGCATCCAGGCCGAGAAGAAAGTGTTCGGCGACAACTACATGGTCGCGCATTCGTCGTACGTATACCTGATCGATCGCAAAGGGGTTCTGAGGGCGCTCATGCCCTACGGGCATACGCCGGACGACTACGTGCACGATCTGAAGATGCTGCTGAGCGAATGACTGTTCACCTGCGTGTGGTGATTGCCGGTGTGTCCGCGGGCGTGGTTCTCGCGGCACTGGGGTGGGCGGGCTTCGCGCCGATCGAGAAGCCGGCGTCGCGCGAGGAAGTCTTCGAGATTCCGAAGGGTACGTGGGCACGGCGCATGGCGGGCGATCCAGTGGAGATCCTGCCGAGCGAGATTCGCCTGACCCTCGGAATGAACGACGTTCTGCTGTTGCGCAACCTGGATGATGTGCCGCAGACATTCGGGCCGGCGCTGATGATGCCCGGTCAGAGTTTCCGGTTGCCGTTTGAAGTGGCATCCGAGTATCAGTTCGCGTGCACGGCGCATGCGAGTGGTCAGATGACCGTGATCGTCGATCCGAATCCGTCGACGCCGTGGGCAAGGATTGCCTGGCGTACGCGCGAATGGTTGTCGAAGTCGAAAGCCTGATCGAGAACAAGAACGACATGAGAAGGGTGCAACAAACACTGCCGGCGCTTGCGGTCCTCGCGGTCCTGATCGCGGCCTGGTGGGCCAGCGTCGCCGTCACGAACAGCGTGATCTTTCCTTCGCCCTGGCAGGTGGTGACGGGCACGATCGAGCTGATCGAGGACGGCACGCTCTGGATGCACATCGGCGCATCGCTGCTGCGAGTCGGCGCGGGATTTCTGATCGCCGTGGTCGTCGCGATTCCGCTGGGGCTCTGGATGGGGTGGGTGAAGGGCGCCTACGCGACGCTGAATCCGCTGTTCCAGATCCTGCGTCCCATCTCGCCGATCGCGTGGATCCCGATCGCCATTCTCTGGTTCGGCGTCGGCAATGCGTCGCCGATCTACCTGATCTTCATCTCGTCCGTGTTTCCGATGATCGTGCAGACCACGGTGGGCGTGCACACGATCGAGAAACGCTATCTGCGTGCCGCGGAGAACTTCGGAGTCTCGCGTTACGCGCTGTTCACGCAGGTTGTGATTCCCGCCGTATTGCCGCAGATCATCGTCGGCATGCGCATCGGTCTGGGTGTCGCATGGCTGGTGGTCGTCGCGGCGGAGATGATCGCGCTGCGCTCGGGGCTCGGCTACATGATCATGGACTCGCGCAACGCCGGGAATCGCTACGACCTGGTGATCGCGGGCATGATCATCATCGGACTGATCGGGTTGTTGCTCGATGGGACGATGCGGATGCTGGAAGGGTTGAAGCTGGTGAAGTGGCGCTATGTGCATTGACAAGCGGCCTCCGTCATTGCCGCGCACGCGGCAGTGATGAATGAATTCCCGATCGGTCGGCAGGCACGAGGTTTCGGTGCAGAATCACAAGATAGAAGTTCGTGATGTACGCAAGAGCTTCGTCACCGACGCCAGGCAGTTGACGGTCGTCGACGGTGTCAGCTTTTCCGTGCGCGACGGCGAGTTCGTTGCGATCGTCGGACCGTCGGGGTGTGGCAAGTCGACGCTGATGAACATCATCGCGGGCTTCGTGCAGCCCGATGACGGGGCGGTGATCATCGACGGCCAGCCGCGCAGCAAGCCCAATGCGAAGGGGATTCTGATTTCACAGCACGGGTCGGTGTTTCCGTGGCTGACGGTGCAGGAGAATCTGATGTTCGGCCTGAACGGACACGCGCCTGCGAACAAGGCAGAGCTTGCCGATCACTACGCTTCGATCGTCGGCCTTACGGGCTTCGAGAAGGCGTATCCCCATGAGCTTTCCGGCGGCATGCTCAAGCGCGCCGAGCTCGCTCGTGCGCTGGTCGTGAAGCCGGAAGTTCTCTACATGGATGAGCCGTTCTCGGCGCTCGATGCGCTCATGAGCTTGCGCATGCGCAACGAGTTGCTGCGGATACTGGCGAAAGAGCGCCACACGGTGATGCTGATCACCCACGACGTCGAAGAGGCGATCCATCTCGCCGATCGCATCCTGGTGCTGTCGCCGCGACCGACGCGGATCCAGGCGACGTTCGATGTGCCGTTTCCGCACCCGCGCCGGCTGTCGAGCCCGGAGGCGCAGGAGCTGAGAGTGGCGATCCTGCGGGAGCTTGGAGTGGATAGTTACGGGGGTTGAGGGCTCGGCTCCTGCTGTGGGTCCGGCTTCAGCCGGACCCACAACAAGAGCTATGGCGGCCACTTCCTCGGCCGCTGCAGCGTCAGCGCCGCTTTCGATTGCGCGAGCGCCTGATTGCTCAGCGAGGTGCCGATCAGGATCGGAACGCCGCGATCCTCCGCGGCGAGCAGGTAGCTCACTTCGATATTCGCGTAGCGATCGTGCGCGTCCTTCACCTCGGTCCGCTTGCCGAACAGCGCATCCGCTTCATCGAAGAACAGGATGAAGTTGCTGCGTTCCGCCTTCTCGAAGAGCTGCTGCAGGTTCTTCTCGGTCTCGCCGATGTACTTGCTCACTACTTGCGCGAGATCCACTCGCAACACTTGTCGCCCCGCTGATTGAGCGAGTTGCTGCGCGTTCCGCAGGCGCTCCTCCGCTGATGAGCCCGTGATGAGGCGGGCGTTGCTCTGGGCGGTCAGCGCGACCTTCGATACCTTGCGCGTGTCGCCAGCGGAGATCTTGCGCATGTCACTGGCCTCCGAGTGCGTCGAGGAAGACTTTCGCGAACTGCGGGCCGAGACCGGCCTCTTCGTGCTTGAAGTAAACGTACACTTCCTTGCACTGCGCCGTCGATGCGCGAATCCGCTGCGCCCAGCCAGCGATGTCCTCTGGTGTGTAGCCCTCGTCGCGTAGACGGAAGTAAGCGTAGTCGGCAGTGATGATCGTCGGGGTCGCCATCGTTTCGCCATCGGCTATGCACAGCGCGAGATTCCGTGCCCGCAGCCGCGAGTACAGCTCCTCGTTCAGCCACGACCCGTGCCTGAACTCGAATGCGGCGCAGGTGTCCTGCGGCAGCGTCTCGAGGAACGCATCGAGCAGCGCCAGATCCTGTTTCAGGCTCGGCGGCAGCTGGAACAGCAACGCGCCGAGCTTGGGTCCCAGCTTCGAAGCGGTCTCGGTGAAGTACTTCACATTGTCGGCGCAGTCGCGCAGCCTGGCATCGTGCGTGATGCGCTTCGGTGCCTTGAGCGTCAGTTTGAACTTCGGCGGTGTCGCGACGTTCCAGCTCTCGAGCGTCTTCGCGTTCGGCATCCGGTAGTAGGTGTAGTTGATCTCCACCGTGGAGAGCCGCTGCGCGTAGTAGGGCAGCATGTCCGCCGCTGCCAGCTTCTCGGGATAGAAGCTGCCCTTCCATTCTGGGTAGTTGTAACCGGAAGTGCCGACCCAGATGGACATGATGGAAGCTGTGAGCTGCTAGCAACGAGCCAGAAGGAAGGCGGCATCAAGCATCGCTGAAGGCGTCGGTGTTCTTGACCAGACGTCGATACTGGCCGAGGTGGCGGATCGCGTGCTGTTGCTGGCCAATGGCTTCATAGAGTCGCGCCAGATTGAAGTGGCCGTCGGCGAGACCCGGATCCTCGGTGATCGCCGATTGATAGGCCTCGAGCGCGGCCTGCGGGCGGCCCAGGTCTTCCATCAGGACGCCGAGGTTGAACATGAGCACCGGATCGGGGCCGCACCGTTCGACGGCGCGCCGATAGATCTGTTCGGCGTCCCGGGTTTCGCCTCCTTCGTGCAGCAATCGGCCGAGATTGGTCCAGGCGGCGCAATTTTCGGGATCGGCGTCGACGACGCGCTGATAGACGGCACGCGCTTCGCCAGGATTCGTTTCTTCCAGCTCGAGCGCGCGATTGAACCATTCCTCCATGTCGACCGGCTCGGGCCCGGCACGCTTCGCGGCCTCTTCCTTGCGCTCGACGACACGCAGTACGCCGTTCTCGATGCTCACGTCGAAGCCCAGAACGTATTGGCCACTATCGGCGTGGAAGTGATTCTTGCCGTCGCGCACGACGACCTGGTCGCCGACGGCGCCGATGCTCAGGCCCGACAGCGGAGCTTCTTCAGGCAGGTGTCGTCGCAGATCCTGCAATGAACGATTGATGCGGCGGGCAGGAACCTTGGCTTCGAGCAGCGTGCGCGCAGCGCGCAGCACGATGAGGTCCTGGAACGAGAAGCGCAGCTCGCGACGCGGACCACGCTCCGGCTTCACGAACCCGCTCTTGATCAGGCCGCGCAACGTACTGCGCGAGAGGCGCAGGATTCGTTCGATGTCGGCGGCACTGTAGGTCTGCATGAAGGGGGTCGTGTGTCCTGCCGGAAAAGATTGCCACGGGGGACACGGGGAGCACGGGGTCAGGAAGTTCAATTCCAGAACCCCTTTGCCCCGTGCACCCCGTGTCCCCCGAGAGGAATCTTATCTCTTCGCAGCGCGGCGTGCGGTCTTCGCGGGCTGCTCCACCCGTTTCGGCGCCTTGCGCGGACCGAGCTTCGATGCGGTTTCCTTCGCGGCCTCGGTCTTCTCGAGACTTGCACGAAGGGCTTCCATGAGGTCGATGACCTTGCCGCCCGTTTCCGGCTGCGCTTCGGAGACGGAGATTTCCTGGCCTTCGACCTTCTTCTGGATCGCGGCCTCGACGCGGGCGCGCACATCGTCGGTGTAGGCGGCCGGATCGAACGAAGTAGCGGACTGCTGGTCGATGAGCTGGCGTGCGAGCTTCAGTTCCTGCGGTTTCACATCCATCCTGGCCACATCGAGTTCCGTCGCGGGGCGCACGTCGGTGGCGAAGTAGAGCTGCTGCATGGTCAGCACATCGCCGACCGGGCGCAGCGCCACGATGTGTGATTTGCCGCGCGAAGCCCAATGAGCGACGGCACAGCGCTTCGATTCTTTCAGCGCTTCGACGAGCAGGGCATAGGGTTTCGCGGCGCCCTTGTCCGGCGCGAGGTAGTAGGTCTTGTCGAAGTACACCGGATCGATGGCTTCGATCGGAACGAACTCGGAGATGTCGACCGAGTGCGTGCCCACTTCTTCGAGCTGCTTGATCTCTTCGTTCGAGAACTGGACGTACTGGTCCTTCGCGAACTCGTAGCCCTTCACCATCTCGTCGCGTTCGACGACCACGCCTTCCTTCTGGCAGATGTACTGCTGCTTGAGGCGCGAACCGCAGGCCTTGTGCAGAAGGTTGAAAGAGATCGCGTTACCCGACTGGGTGGCGCTGTAGAGCTTGACCGGGATCGCAACGAGCCCGAAGGAAATGGTCAGTGAACCGATAGAACGTGCGGCCATGGCTGCCTCTTGTTTGCCCGTCTGGGTAAGGAAATGCCTGGCCCCCAAGGACGTTCCGGCAGGCGCCTTACCGACGTGCTTGACCGTGATTTTTCAACGACTTCTTCCGAATACCTTCGCAAGGTTCTGTTTTATCGAAAGAACATCATGCCACCGGTCCCCTGCCTTTTCCAAGCGGTCGAGCACATTTCGCAGGGTGAAGTGCATCGGTTCGGCCGCTTCCAGCTCTTCCCAGGTCAGGGGCATGGAAATCGGGGCCCCCGGGACACCCCGGGGGGAGTAGGCCACGTTGAGCGTCTTGCCCCGGACGTTCATGTTGTAGTCGATGAAGATCTTGCCCGTGCGCTTCACCACGGCCCATTCCATGGTGACTTCCTTCGGGTGGGCCTGCATGACGTGCCGGCCGACCATCTCGCAGATGTGGCGGGCTTCGTCGAAGGTCACGGTGCGCTCGATCGGGACGAATACGTGCAGACCCGTCTTGCCCGAGGTCTTCACGCGGGCGGTGAGTGACATCTCCTTCAGCAGGTCGTTGATCCAGAACGCCACGCGCTTGCCGACAGCGAAGCCCTTCTTGTTCAGCTCCGGCTCCGCGCCCTTGGCCTCCTTGCCCGAGTAGATGTACGGGTCGATGTCGAAGACGAGGTAGTCGGGATAGTTCAGAACCGACGACTCCATCGCTTCGATCGAGCTGTCGTAGTCGGTGCTCTTGCTCTTCGAGTCGGCTGCGACTTTCGCGCGCGAGTGCCAGATGTGGAATTCGAGCGTGCCGATCTGGCCGAGCCACAGCAGGGTCGGCAGGTTGTTGCCCATCACGTACTCGTGGCGACCTTCCTTGTGTTCCGAGAAGACGGAGACCGTCTCGACGAAGTCGGGTTTCGATTGTTCCCAGTGCTTCTGGAAGAACCGCTCGCCATCGATGCCCTCGGGCATGCGGATCATCGTCAGCGGCCGGTCGCGCAGATGCGGCAGCATGAACGGCGAGACGCGCGCCAGGTAGCGCAGGTACTCACGCTTGGTGATCGGCGGAGTCTTGGTGGTCTTGTCGCCTGGCCAGTACTCGCGATCGAGGTTGGTCAGCCTGAGCTTGCAGTTGTCCAGGACGAGTTCCAGTTGCTGCGACTTGTTGTCGAGCTGCTGTACGACTCGCTCGATGTCATTCGCGGGTGTCTTCGGCGCCCTGGTTTTCGCTGGCTTGTTGTCGGGGCCGCTGCGCACTTCCTTCGCCTCGATGTCATCGCGCAGCCGCAGGAAGACGGGGCTCCGCAGATGACCGTCCGGCGTCCACGCGTCGAACTGGATCTCCGCGACGAGATCGGGAGCGAGCCAGGTCGCCGGCGCATTGAGAGGCGGTTTGCCGACGAAGGGCGATTCCTTGGTTTCGAGCGTGCTGGCCAGCGCAAGGAACTGCTTGATCGACTGATCGGTGAAACCGGAACCCGAGTGGCCCACGTAGTGCAGCTGCTTGTTCTTGTAGTAGCCGAGCAGCAGTGCGCCGAGTTTGCCGCGTCCGCCACGCCCTTCGGTGTAGCCGCCGACAACGAAGTCGCCAGTGCGAGTCGACTTGTATTTGATCCATGTCGCGGCCCGCTTGCCCGCCTGATACACGCTGTCGTGTCGCTTCGCGACGATTCCTTCGAAACCGCTCGCAAGCGACGCGGCATACATCTGCTGGGCGTTCTGCGATGTATGGATCAGCTGCACATGCGCTGAAGGCAGCAGGCATTGCGTCAGGTAGCGGCGCCGCTCTTGGTACGTCGCTCCGCGCAGATTCATGCCCGCGAAGTGCAGCAGATCGAAGCAGAGAAGGATCACCGGGTTCTCGCGTCGCGCGGCTGCCAGTTCCTTCGCGCTCTTGCGCTGGGCGCGATTCTGCAGGGCATTGAACGACGGGCGTCCGTCGTCATCGAGCGCCACGATCTCGCCGTCCAGCAGCATCGTGTCGATGCACTGACGCTGCAGGTCCTCGACGACTTCCGGGAACATCGGCGTCAGGTCGATGCCGCGCCGCGACTGCAGGAAGACTTCGTTGTTGTCGATATAGGCCAGGACGCGGTAGCCGTCGAGCTTCGGTTCGTAGCTCCAGTCGGCTCGCGTCACGGGATCCTCATCGCCGGATTCCGCGAGCATCGGCGAGAGGTTCTGCGGCAGGGATTCCGCCGGGCCGGCCGGAGCGAGCAGGCCCGCGGAGAATCGCTCGCGCGCAGCGACGGTCGCGATCTCGTCGAGCGTCGCACCGGAAAGAACCGACGTGTTCTGCGCGAGCAGTGTGTCGGGCCCGACGAAGCGATCTTTGTGCTTGATCAGCAGCCACTGTTTGTCCGTCGTCGTGCGGACGAGTGCGAAGGAGCCTTTGAGCTTCTCGCCGCGGAGGAAGATGCTGAGCTTGCCGTTCGCGAGCTCACGGCGCAGCCGCTCCTGGGCTTCTTCGCGATTGCCGAATGAGTACTCGCTGCCTTCGTCCGGCGAATACACGCCGCAATCCCAGACGATCACATTGCCGGCACCGTACTCCTTCTCGGGAATCACGCCTTCGAACGACGCGTAGTCGAAGGGATGATCCTCCACTTCGACGGCAAGCCGCTTCTCGCCGGGCTGCAATGAGGGGCCTTTGGGAACTGCCCAGGATTTCAGTACGCCATCGAGTTCGAGCCGGAAATCGTAGTGCAACCGGCGCGCCGCATGCTTCTGCACGATGAAGAGCAGAGGGCCTGCGCGCGTGACGATTTTCGGTCCCGGCTCCGGCGTCTTCGTGAACTTGCGCTTCTGCGCGTACTTCTCGAGCGGGCGTTTCATGAGAAGAGGAAGAACGGATTCTCCACGGTGTACACGGGGATCCACGGGGTTGGTGGAGAATCTTGCTCTTTCATTCCAGCTTGCCGATGAAGCGCCACACCGCGACGAGGACGCCGAAGCCGAAGTACAGGCCGAACAACGCGATCAGCATCAGCAGCGCCATCTGGAACGTGATCAGGTGCTTGATGAGCAGCGCCATCACCAGCACGATCAGCACGCAGAAAGACGCCACGACCGCGGCGACGATCCGGAGCTTGCGTGTATCGGTCATGCGTCAATGCAGCGACTGGAGCCACGACGCGACGGCTTGCTGTGCTTCTTCGCGAACCTGCGCATCTTTGCGGCCACTGCGGGCAGGCACGTGGAAGGAATGATCCGCATCCTGCAGGACGTGCAGCGTCGCGCGCGGCGCCAGGCGGCCGATGATCGGCTGAAGCAGGTCGAGCGAGGCGAGATCGTCGTTCGTGCCCTGGACGAACAGCATTGGAATCGCGATATCAGCGAGATGCTGTGCGCGTTCGATGCCCGGTTTGCCCGCCGGGTGCAGGGGGAATCCGAGAAAGACGAGGCCACGAACGTTGGCCAGCGGAGCGATCGCCTGGGCTTGCGATGTCATTCGACCGCCAAACGAACGGCCACCCGCGATCAGTGGCAGTGACGGCATCCGTTCCCGCGCCACCTGAACGGCCGCACGAACTGTCGCGTGGCAGAGTGGCGGCGGATCGGGGCGCTTCGAGCCGCGCTCCATGTATGGGAACTGGTAACGCAGCGTCGCAACACCGATGCTCGCTAAGCCCTCGGCGAGCGAAGACATCGAAGTGTGCGCCATGCCGGCACCCGCGCTGTGCGCAAACACGTAGCAGGCGCTGGCCTTCCGCGGCTGAATCAGTAGCCCCGAAACTGTGTGGGATTCACTGACCCGAAGCGTTAAGGATTCTGCGGCCGGAATATCCATCCGGCGAGGCTACACTAGCTGCCCATGCCAGCGCAGCCTCGCCGATGCGCACGCGCTTCCGTCACGCCCGCTTGCGCGGGCATGACGGAGACCTCTCAGAAATCCACGTTCAGCCGCGCGTACCAGAACCCGCCGTTGAAGCCGTACGGCGAGATGCCCGGATAGATCGCGCCGCTGTTGATTTCCGGGTTCGGAAACTTGTCCGGATACGTGTCGAAGGCGTCCTGGGCACCGATGCTGATCGTGTAGCGATCGGCGATCGTGTAGGCCGCCTCGACGTCGAACAGGACTTTCGCGCCATATTCGCCGTCGAAAGTGCCGCTGGCGTCGGCGCCGATCTCGAGCGCGGAAATGAACGAGTCGTAGTAGCTCGCGCGAGCGAGGAAGCGCCACGGGCCGATCGCGTGGGTGCCGGTGAGCACCGCACGGTACTCCGGCAACTGGTCTTCGAGCTGGATCTTGCGGGTCTCATCGGCGAGCGCGGTGATCTCCTCCAGTTCGGTCTTGGTCCAGTTCACGGCGAGCGAAAGCGTGGAGTCGCCGGCGCCCATGGCGAAGGGGAGCGTAGCGACGAAGTCGATGCCGCGTGTCGTCGTTTCGAAGTCGTTGGTGAAGAACTGGAATGCCGTCAGGGTCGTTGCGCCGGGAACGCCCGCGGCATTCAGGGCGTCGAGGATCGCCGCCTGAGCCGGGTCGGTGCGGTCGATCTCGATCAGGCTGCTCAACGCGATCCGGTCCTTGAGGTCGATAGTGAAATAGTCGATCGTGATGTCGACGGGTCCCGCGGTGAACGTCGTGCCGATCGTCCAGTTCACGGACTCTTCGGGCTCGAGCGGCTCAGCGGAGAACGCGCCGCCGGATGCGACTTCGGCCAGCGCGATCGCGATCGGATTCGTCGGGGGCAGCACGCCTGTTTCGCTCAGCTCTCCGTTCACCATCTGCGTGATCGTGCGCACGATGTTGGCCTGCCCCGGGGTCGGCGCGCGGAAGCCGGTACTGACAGTGGCGCGCATTGCCCACGAGTCCGTCATCTCGAAGCGCGCCGAGAGCTTGCCGTTCGTCGTCGTGCCGAAGTCGTCGAAATCCTCCCAGCGGACGGCGGCGCCCATGATCAGGCGCTCGGTGATGTCGGCCTCGAGGTCGATGTATGCACCCATGCTCTGGCGCGAGAAGGTGCCTTCCGATTGCGGTCCGAAGCCGCTGAATCCGTTCGAGCCGGAACTGAAGCCCTGATCCGCGTACGGACCGATCTGGTACGACTCCAGCTGTCCCTTTTCGATCTCGAACTCTTCTTCGCGCCACTCGGCGCCGAACGCGATGTTGAGCGGGGACGCGAACGCACTGACTGCGAGCGGGTAGGAGAAGTCCGCGTTCACGCTGGTGTCCGTCTCATGATTGACGCCGGGATCGAAACGCGTCGGGCTGTCGGGGCCGAGCGAAGCATTGACGGTGTTGTAGATCAGGTACTGGACATCCGAACTGCCGTAACCTGCGCTGAAGTCGTAGCGCAAACCGCCGCCGAACTCGCCTTTCACGCCAGCGACCAGCGAGGTATCCACGATCTCGCCGCCGAACCGCGGTGTGAAGCCACCAGGGAACCATTCGTTGAAGGCGAAGCATTCGGCGGCGAAGGCACCGCCGGCCGAGATCGAGGCGAGCGCAGCCTGGTCAGGAACGTTGTTGGTGATGGCGATCGTCGGGCAATCGATCGCATTGTCCGGGTTTGCATCGCCGACCAGCAGCGTTTCGCCGCCGTCATTCGAGAACACGGCCGCGCGCGTGTTCGGGTTGCGATAGAAGAATCCGCCGTCGATCTCACGCTTGCCGTAGTTGCCGAACGCGTAGATCTCGGTCGATTCGCCGATCTCGAAGCCGGTGTTCGCGAAGAACTTTATCGACTCCTTGATTTCGGGTTGGCCCCACACCATCGCTGGCACCGCGACGGCTGTATTGCCCGCGTCGATCAGCGCTTGGGCGTCGGCGCGTTGCGCGCTGCGCGACGTTGCGTCGGCTTCGCTGTACTCGAGACTGAAGTTCGCGAATCCGCCGGCCCCCAGGGGCAGGCCGACGTTCGCCGCGGCGAGCATGGTGCCGCCATCGCCTTCGTAGAATTCGCCGTAGCGCGTTTCGAACGCGGCGCCGTCCGCAGCATCCTTGAGTTCGAAGTTGATGACGCCTGCGATTGCGTCCGAGCCGTATTGGGCGGCGGCGCCGTCGCGCAACACCTGAACCTGCTTGAGGGCGATGCTGGGAATCGGACCTACGTCGACACCTTGCGCGCCGTCCGAAATGCCGTCGCCGAGGAAGTTGATGACGCCGCCGCGATGGCGGCGCTTGCCGTTGACGAGGATGAGTGTGTTGTCGGGCGGCAGGCCGCGCAGGTTTGCCGGACGGACCAGGCTCGACTCGTCGTTGATCGGCTGCTGCGACACGTTGTACGAGGGCACCAGGCTGCGCAGCATGTTGTCCATTTCCGGAGTGCCAAGCCGTTTGAAATCCTCGCCGGTGATGAGGTCGACCGGGGCGACGGTTTCCGTCGCGCTGGTCGTGCGGCGCGAGCCGATGACCATGATCTCTTCGAGTTTCTCGCCCGAGTCGGCCGCGAGCGCGACATCCGTGAGGACGACGCTCGTACCGCCGATCAGTGCCATTGCTGCGACACGCCGTGAAATGGCTTGCCTGTTCATAACGCAGATTCTCCCGTGTAGTTGTGAGACCCCTGCGTGCTGGCGCCTCGGCTGCCTGCGGTGGCTGCCTCGCCACGACTGCCTGCGTTTGTGCAGGCCGCGTGGCCGTGCGATCCCGGGCGACGCTGCGTCACGTCGTTTGACTTTGGATCGCGATTTCCTTGCGCATTGCGCACGCTTTGCTGCGATCGGCGATGCGATGTCGTTGTGCTGACAACGCTGCCGGCCGCGGGCACGACGGGAGTTGCAATAAGCCGGCCAGAGTCGGGGCGCGGCGCGGAATCGATGGAGGAGGGCGGTGTCGAGAGCGCTAAGTCGCGGCTTTTCAAGGCGTTGGCGGAGGAGGCAGAGACGGAGGATGGCAGGAGTCGATCGCGGGGACTCTTGCATTGGTGCAACGAGTCGGGCGATTGCCCCACGTTGGTCTGGTGACCGCGTCCGTGCCTTCCTGCCGGCCGAGGAGGAAACCCCTCCCGCGCCCGCGGAAGCGGGGGAGGGAATCCTCAGGTCACTTCGGTGCGCGCGCCAGCGTGATCTCGATCTCTACGAGCATGCCGGGCGCCACGAGTCCTGCCACTTGCACGGTAGAGCGTGTCGGAAGATTCGGCTGCGTAGGTGTGCCGAAATACTGCGAGTACGCTTCCATCATCCCGGCGAAGTCCATGCGGCCCTGCTTCGCCGGATCGCCGACGAGGTAGACCGTCATCGAAACCACGTCGCCGAATCCGAGCCCCAGCGACGTGAGCGATTCTTCGATGCGCTTGAAGACACTGAGCGTCTGGGTCTTCGTGTCGCCCCAGTACGCAGCGCTTCCTTCAGGCGCCTTGGGATCGGCGGGCGCGGGGGTCATGCCGCTGTGAAATATGAAGGTGCTGCCCGGAGGAACTTCGATCGCCCGGGCGATCGGAAACTTCGAGCCGCCGCCGAGCGGATGCCGCACGATGTCCGCTGCCTGCGCCGAGGCGCACACGGAGAGCGCGCTGAGCGCTGCGAATGCAAGGGCCCGTCGAATGAATTGCGATCCAGTCATGAGAACTCCGCGGTAGGCGCCGACGATCAGCGCAGTGTGTTGATGTACGCGACGACGTCGGATGCGGCCTGCGCATCCGGCAGTGTCAACGCGATGGCCCGCATCTGCGTTCCCGGACCTTCGGGTTCCGTGGCGCCGCGGATGCCGCTCGCATAGTTGCGCAGCTGCGCCAGAAGATACCAGTCCGATGCGTTCGCCAGGGCAGGAGCCTGCATCGCGGCGTTCCCTTCGCCTCGCGCGCCATGACAGGCCGCGCATTGTTGATAGAGCGTCCGGCCGCGGTCGACATCACCGGCAACCGTCGGCGCAGGTGTTCGTACTTCGAACGAGCGCACGTGTGCAACAGCGCGATCGATTGCAGCGTCGTCGGTCAACGAGGCGGCCACGGCACGCATCTCATTGCCGCGTTCATCGGCTTCGTGCGTGCCTCGCCAGCCCGCGCGGAAGATTTCCAGCTGTCGGCGCAGGTACGCAGCATCGAGGCCGGAGATCTTTGGCGCACGGACGGCGGGGTTGCCGTTGCCATTCGTGCCGTGACAGAGCGCGCACTGCGACAGATCGATATCGTCTGCGACTGTCGCGGACATCGTCGTCACGAACATCAGCGTCGCGAAGAGGGACCTTCTCATGCGGCCACCACGGTCGTCGTGCCTCGAACCCGCCGGTCGATGTCCGATATCGCATGAAACGCAGAGTGAATCGCTCCTTCCTGCCAGCCAGGGTGATAGCTGACCTGATCGCCGATCAGGTAGTGATTGCCGATCGGCGCCTGGGCCCGCTTGAACCATTGCGATTGCAGCGACTCGTCCCATTGCGCGGAGCAGCCGAGCATGTGATTCATGCGATGCCAGCAGATGCTGATGCCGTTCTCGATGTGCTCGCGGTAACCGGGATGCACCTTCTCGCCCTGCTGAAGTGCGAGCTCGACGCGCTGGGCGTGAGTGAGGCGGGCGAAGCGATCGCCGGAGGCATCGTCGAAAGTATAGGCACCGAGAATGACGCCCTTGTCGCGATGAATCCCGTGCGCCGGATACCAGATCTGCAGGATGTCCTGCATCGTCCATGAGATGCCGCCGTAGATGCCTTCGCGTTCCCAGAAGCGCTCGCGCGCCTGCAGCCCGATCTTGAAGAGCTTCCCGCGGGGGATGGCGGAGAAGCAGCCCGAGTAGTCCGCCGGAAAGTTGTGATCGAGACCGGCCAGCAACTGCGTCGGGATGCTGTTGAGGCAGAAATCGGCGTGCACCATCCGCTTGTTGCCGTTGCGAGCGTAGACGATGTCGACACCATCCTGCTTCAACTGCACCGACTGGACGATGGCGCGCGTCTGAACGAGCGAGCTGATCCTGCTCATGAAGCCCGCCACGATCCTGTCCATGCCGCCGACGGGCTCCATCATCATCGCGGCCTGATCGTCGGCTTCGCCGAAGCTCATGAGGTACATGAAGCGCGATTGCAGCAGCTCCTTGAAATCGATCGGTGTGCGGTGTGGTTCGGGCTGCGTGTAGTCGTAGGAGACGAGACCGGCACGCGTCGCGCTTCGATACCGGAACTGCGGATCGAGCTCGCCGAACTGCCGCAGGAACTCCAGCAGTCGGCCGTGGTCCGTCGCGGTGAACGGTTGATCGAGCTGCTCTGACTTCAGCGACTTCGCCATGAGCTCGGCCATGAATCCGCGCGCGTCCGCCATGTACTCTCGATTGCGGATGCGCTGGCCGCCGAGCATGGCGTCGTCCTGCACCCAGGCGTTGCGGTTGTCGTTCACGAAGGGCGCGAGCTGAACGCCGAACTCGCGGCAGTAGCTCAGAAGCGAAGCATGGTGTCCGGGAATGCGCGCGGGACCGGCGTTGAAGTACAGATCGGGATCGCGATCGAACCGGCAGATCTGCGGTTGTCCGATCTCATCGACGAGATCGCCGCCGCGAACGGTCAGGTTCCGGCCGCCGACGCGGTGCGACGCTTCGAGCACGGTGACTTCGTAGCCCTTGCGGCTCAATTCATACGCCGCGGTCAGTCCTGCAATGCCCGCACCGAGAATGATGACCGACTTGCTGCCCGGTCGTGCGAGCGGCGCCAGGTCGGGGCGTCGCATCGGCTGGACCAGGGGAGTGAGACCCAGTCCGAGCGCGGCTTGATACACGGCTGTCGATCCGCCGACCGCACCGACCAGGTGCAGGAACCGGCGTCGCGACAACAGGCGGTCCGCGGACATTCAGCGCCCCCTATCACTCGTGGAGATCAATACTGTCGCCATTCAATCTGCGTGCCAGTGCCTCCGACCGCAATTCGCCGGTGATTTTCGATGACGCCAGGATGCGGCTGCACCGTCACGGCACAAAGGTGGGAGTGAATGAACCGGCGGCGTGCGCGTCGATCGCTTGCGCGATCCGCTTCGGCATGGATCAATGCTATGCATGTTCCAGATCCGGCCCGCTACGCTCGAAGAGAAACCGATCCTGCAGGCGCTGATCGCGCGGTCCGCCCGCGGACTCAGCACTCAGGATTATTCGCCGGAGCAGATCGAAGGCGCGTTGCGGGGGGCCTTCGGTGTCGATACTCAACTCATCGTCGATGGCACGTATTTCGTGGCCGAGGAAGCGGGGCAGCTGATCGGCTGCGGCGGCTGGAGCTATCGCCGCGCGCTCTTCGGTGGGGACGCGCGTGCGGATCGCGAAGTCGGAGATCTGGACCCGACGAAGGATGCTGCGAAGATCCGCGCGTTCTTCGTCGATCCGGATCACGCCCGTCGCGGAATCGGGCGGGCGATTCTGGAAGCGTGTGAGCGCGCAGCGCGAGCGCGGGGCTTTACGAGATTCGAGATGATGGCGACGCTGCCGGGCGTGCGGCTCTATCAGGTGTGCGGGTATGAAGCCGAAGAGCGGGTGTCGTATCCGCTGAGTGCGGAGCTGTCGATCGAGTTCGTGAAGATGGGGAAGAGGGCAGGCGGCTGATGCAACGGCGCCGATGGCTTCCCTCCCCCGCGGACGCGGGGGAAAGGGCTCAGACCAGCGGTTCGCAGTTCCGCTGCCACCTCACCACAAATCTCGCGCCACCCGATTGCGCTGCTTCCACCGCCGCGCTCCCCCCATGCCATTCCACGACACGCTGCACGATCGCGAGGCCCAGTCCGAAACCGGACTTGTGCTGTGGCGTGTGGTCGAGCTGCACGAACGATTCGAACACGCGCTCGCGATCCGCTTCGGGCACGCCGGGGCCGTCGTCCTCCACGCTGAGGGTGTATCGGGTGTCGTCTTCGATGGTGAATCGCACGGCGACTTCTTCGCGCGCGTAACGCAGTGCGTTGTAGACCAGATTCCGCAACACCGTTTCCATCAGATGCGCGTCGCAACGAACCCGGGTCGCTACAGGGTCCACTTCGCAACTCAGCGCAAGTGACGTGCGGCTGGTGCGTCGTACGGATTCCGTGACTGCTGGAAGAATGGTCGTGAAATCGTGTTCCGCGAGATTCAGCGCGACCTCTGCACGTTCGAGGATCGCGTAGTCGAGCGTCGCCGTGACGAACGCATTGAGTTCGGTGATGTCGGTGTTGATGTTGGTCAGGTGCTCGGCCATTTTCTCGGGTGAGGTCGCCGATCGGGCGACTTCCACTTCGAAGCGCATGCGGGCGAGCGGTGTCTTGATCTCGTGCGACATGGCATGCGACATGTCCTTGTGCGAACGGATCAGCCCGTCGATTCGCGCCGCCATGCGCTGGAAGGCCTGGGCGAGCGGATGGATCTGCGATCGCGGACCGATATCCGCGTTGAATTTCCAGTTGCGGTTGCCGAACGTGCTCGTCGCGTGCTCGAGACGCTGCAGATCGCGGCGTAACGGCCAGAGCCACATCATGATCACCAGCGCGATGGCCGCGTAGAACATGAAGGCGAGCGTCCAATCGAGCGCGCCGCGACGCGGCTCGTGAGGTACGTAGCGAAACGCGAGCACCGCAGGATCGCCATTTACTTGCTTCAGCATCCACGTCTGGCCGGTGGCCGCGCTCATGTACGCGACGTCGCCGCGCGCGAGACTCGCGAGAACACCGTCGCCCGCAATGTCCTTGAGGTCGAAGAGCTCGATGTCGACGGCGCTGTCGTGTGCCAGATCCTGGACGAACTGGCGGCGTCGGTCGGCGGGCAGGGCGCGTAGCTGTGATTCGAGCACATCGAGCATCGCGACCTGCGATGGATTCTCGGCGGCGATCTCCACCGGGTTGCGCTTTGCGTAAGCCTGCCAGAGGCGCTCCTGGCCCCAGCTGACAGCCGCCAGCGTTGCAACGATCAGGAGATAGAGCTGCAGGAAGTGCCGCGTCATCCGGAGGGATTCAAGGCGATTCCCAGGCTTCCGACACGAACATGTAGCCGTGTCCCCAGACCGTCCGGATCTTTTCGGGATTGCCCGTGTCGCCGAGCTTCTTGCGCAGATGCGAAATACGCACGTCGAGGGTGCGGTCGAGGCCGTCGTAGTCACGACGATAGAGTTGCTGGTAGAGCGTTTCGCGCGACTGGATCTGGCCTGCGCGTGTCGCGAGGAAGAAGAGCAGATCGAATTCATTGCTGGACAGCGACACCGGCTGGTCTCCCAGCGCTACGGATCGCGCCGCGCTGTTGATCGACAGCGTCCCGAATCGCAGCGTCCGGCCATCAGCAGAGCCCGGCGCACGTCCACGCCGCAACAACGCCTGAATGCGGGCGACCAGTACGCGCGGCTCGACGGGCTTGATCACGTAGTCATCCGCGCCCAGCTCGAGTCCGACGACGTGATCGATATCGCTGTCACGCGCCGTCAGCATCAGGATCGGCGCGGAGTAGATCGTCCGCAGCTCGCGGCAGACGGAAAAACCATCCTTCACCGGCAGTCCGAGATCCAGGATCACGACATCGGGATTCTCTCTCTGCACCCGCTCGACGACGCGATCGCCTCGATTCTCCACGTTCACGCGAAAGCCATTGGCAGTGAGATACGTCCGCACCAGCTCAGCGAGCCGGGCGTCATCTTCGACGAGGAGAACGAGGGGGGTGGCGGGCGAGGAGGACATTGGGAAAAAGGGGTTAGTACAGAAGATTCCAGGGCTGGCGCCGCTTGCGGCGCAGCTGCAGGGCCTGCTTGATCACGGCGATCGTCTCCGAGACCAGCACCTGCTGCAGTTGCGGGTCGCGCAGTTCGACCGTCAGATCTTTCTCGAACGACAGTTCGACGTTGTAAGTGCCGTTCGAAAAACTCTCCCAGCAGCGCTTGATGTCCGGCCGGTCGACGATGACCAGGCACAGGGATTCGTCCTTCGGCGCGCGCCACTGAGCCCGGATCGTCGTCTCGCAGACGTCGTCGGCCGCGGAAAGCGTGCAGACCCGCGGTTGCAGTTCGAGCGTGATGTTCTCGTGCTGGACCTGGCTGGCCGCGTTCGCGGCGCCACAGGCCAGCGCAGCGAGGGCGATCGCGCTAAAGAATCCGGAATACGACGCCGGCAAACGCCGTGGTGACGCCGTCGTCGGAAACGATCGGGCTGTCCGCGATGGAGCTGCCCAGGCGCTCGTAGTGGATGAACGCGTTGACGCTCCAGCGGTCCGACAGGGCTCGTGTATACCCGAGCTTGAGGAACGGGCTGAGTGCCGATCCCGCCTCATACAAACCATCGACCCCATAGTAGTAGTGGACGAGCTCGGCGCTCTTCCAGGTCAGTCCCGCGCTGATCACCAGTGAATGTTCGGACTGGATGATAGGGGCAGCCACCGCTGCGCGCACCTCATATCCGTCGTGCCGGCCGGTGACCTCGTAGAGGGCGTCGACCTGGCCCACGAAATTTCCGTACTGGAACAGCCATTCCGGGCCGGCCAGGTAGGTCGTGCGGCGGGGGCGCACCTCGAATTCCTGCGAGAAGTCCTCCTGGCCGAGCAGCGGGGCGGCCGCCGAGACCGCGCCGGTGGCGCCGCTGACGAAGAAATTCTGCAGGTCGTCGCGATAAAAGAACACGCGGTCGTAACCGGGCGACGCGATGAGGTTGAATGTGTTGGACTCGCCTTCGTGGAGCGTGAATCCCAGGTCCAGGTTCTCGAGGAAGAACCGCTTTCCGTAGTAGCTGACCTGGGGAATGATCACGAGCGGGATGTCGGACTCGCCCAGCACCGGATTCGATCGGGAACCGGCGCCCAGCGAGACACTGAGCTTCAGCTGGCCGACTTCCACGCAATCGGTCGACGGTGCGGTGCAGGCGCCACTGGCGGGTGCTGCGAGCGCAGGGGCGCTGAACGCTGCGAGCAGCAGCGCAATCGCCGGCGAGGCGGACGACGATTTGTGCCCGGACCTGTGCATCGATGAATGGTTCCTGAATCCTTCGGCCTGGATGGACGCGAGTCAATTGTTGCAGAGTCGTCCCGGGCGGTGTGTAGAACGTTCTTAGACATTTGTAACGCAAATGTACGTTCCCGCGCCGGGTCGCTTAACCGCCGGCCAGGCGGTTACACCTTTTACAAAAGTGGCACAGATCCGATCCCCGATCGCGGCGACGATGGAGCTGCTGGAGACTGATCGACAGGTATACAAAGGGAGCACCGTTCCATCATGGCACCGGCTTTGACGCGCCTTTTGCTCGCCGTGCTCTCGACGGCAGGACTCGTCGCTTGCGCTGACGCAGGTTACGAGCGGCTGTCCGGTGCGCTGTGCGACGACCTGCCTGCGTCGCTCAGCAATGCAGGCGCGCCATCGCAGGACCAGTCGCGGATGCGTGATGTCGCCGAAGGGGCAGGGACTTCAGTTCCGGCGCCCTCGGATCAGCCTCCGACCCAACCTCTGGATACGCTCGACATGGCGCCAGCGGTTTTCGTGATCGATGAATTCGTGACGAGCGCCGGGCAGACCACCAGCTTCTGAAGCCCTTCAGCCGCGCAGGTGTGGCAACTCGCTACTCCGCGGCTACCGTCCCCTGCTGAATGCCCGCTTCCATCTGCTCCAGTTCCGGACTCAGCCATTTTCGCTTGCGGGCTAGATTGATCATCTTCAGCGCGTTCTTGATGTCGTTGTCATTGAGTTCCGTGCGCACCGCCTCAGGGTACGAAGAGATCAACCGCTCCTTGAGCAGAGGGAGCCCCGGTGCCATCGCGACAGCCGACGCGGCGCGATCGTATTCGTCCGTTGCCGCGTCTGCCGCACGAATGTCATACGGCTTGCGCTCGAGAAGCTCGTACGCCCTGGCCACGTGACGTGCAGCTCTCTCGAGATTGGCTGCCTGGCGTCGCGTCAGTTCCGTCGGACTCGCTTCGAGCGCAGTGAGTTGGCTCTGAAGTTCGGCGAGTTTCGGGTGACCCGGCTGCACCCACGCGATTTGCGGGATCAGGCTGCGCAAAGCAGCGGCATCGCGAGCGGATTGGGCGTGCTCGGCTTCCTGAACCAGTACGTCCGCAATGCGCTGCTTCCCGGCCATCGCCTCGGGCTGCCCCGGCTGCAGTTGAAGGACTTCCTGGTATCGATCGGCAGCACTCGCGCCCGAAGGCAGGGCGAGCGAGCCCTGTACGTACAACGCCTGCGCGGACGCCAGCAACTTCTGGATCTGTTCCTGCTTCGCTGCCTGAGCCGCGGCCTGTTGCTCCGCTTCGCGCTTGCGCTGATGCTCCAGTTGGCGCTGACGTTCGGCCTGCCTCTGCGCACGTGCCTCTGCGAGTTGGGCGAGGCGTTCGGCTTCGGCAACTGGATCGGGTTCTTCCGCGGTCGCTTCCGGTTCTGCTGCAGTCGCCGGGGTTGGAGCGATGGAGCTGTCGGCTGCTTGCTCCAGAGGTGATGGTGAAACGGTCGCGCTCGTTGGTGTGGCGGCCTCGCGCGCCGGCGCTCGTGCGACTTGCTGTTCGGGCGATCCATTGCTCTGCGTGCGGATCAGGATCGCGACGAGCAGGAGTGCCGCGACGCCTGAGCCGATCCACATGGCCATTCGCGTGCCGATCACGGGATTCTTCGACCATGCGATCTTCGGCAGCGGCGGGACTCTGGTCCACAGGTCCTTCAGCTGTGCGGACAGCGTAATGACCGACGCCTTCGCCTTCGCTGGCAGAGTTCGAAGCAACGGTGCCGACCTGAGTTGCTCGGGAAGCGGCCGCAGCAGCGTCACATCAGCGGTGCGGTAGTGAGGCTCGAGGTGTCGCAGCGCCTTCAATATCTCCGAGCCGCTCGCATAGCGCTCTTCGCGTTCCTTCGCTGTGAGCTTGTTGAGGAACGCCTGGTACATCGCGAGGTTCGCTGGCAGCGTCGGCAGCGGCTCGCTCAGATGCTTCAGCGCCACCGACAGCGTCGAGTCGGCGCGGAACGGCACGGTGCCCGTCAGGATTTCGTAACAGACGATGCCGAGCGAATAGAGATCCGAACGGCCGTCGAGTTCCTGTCCCTTCACCTGCTCCGGGCTCATGTAACTCGGCGTGCCGACCAGCATGCCGGCCATCGTGAGCGACGTACCGCTGTCGACGGCGCGTGCAATGCCGAAGTCGGTGAGAACCGGCGTGCCGTCTTCGCGAAAGAGAATGTTCTCGGGCTTGATGTCCCTGTGCACGAATCCTTTGCGATGCGCCAGGTCGAGCGCGGGGCAAAGCGCCATGCACACTTCGCTGACCAGCTGCGGACTGCCGAGTCCCTGCAGGATGCGCTGTTTCAGGTCACCGCCTGGCAGGTATTCCATCGACAGGTAGTGATACGGCTTGTGCTCGCCGACGTCGAACACAGGCACGATCGATGCGTGATGCATGTGCGCGACGATGCGCGCCTCGCGCATGAAGCGCGTCGTGAAGCTCGGATCCGAGTTGAGCAGAGGCGACATGATCTTGAGCGCCACTTCGCGCTCGAAGCTCTGCTGGATCGCGAGGTACACGGCGGCCATGCCGCCCTGGCCCAGCTTGCGTTCGATGCGATAGCCGGGAACGGTGATCGACTCGGACATTGGCACAGCATCCTGCTGTTCTCGAAGGGAAGCCGAGTGTAGACGGTTTTTACCGCATGGGAGCCATCGGAACGGCCGCGATCTCCGTGTCGAAATCACATGAACGGACGACCGCGACAGCGGATTGCTTACATCGCGCACGACGCCAGTCGCGGCATGGACGGGGTGCGCACGAACGGCCGGCACTTCTTGCCGTTCACTTGCGAGGAGTGGGTCTTCCATGGCGCACATGGCGCGCATCGACTCCGTTCCAAACCAACGCTTGTTCCAGGAACTGTCGCCCATCGCGCGCGTTGCCTTCTCGTCTCTCTTCTCGATAGCCAACGCAAGGAGAAGTTTCATGCCACGTTCCAGCACCGCGCGTCGCGCCTCGACCCGCACTGCGCGCAAAGATGCAATCAGCCTCCTGAAGGCTGATCACCGTCAGGTCGAGAAATGGTTCGGCGAGTTCGAAAAGGCCCGCGCCGACTCGCGCAAGACCGAGCTCGCTGCTCAGATCTGCCTGGCTTTGCGGGTCCACACGCAGATCGAAGAGGAGATCTTCTATCCTGCGTTCTTCGAAGCCACCGAGGATACGGAGCTCCATCACGAGGCGATCGTCGAGCATGATGGCGCAAAGCGCCTGATCGAGCAGATCGAAGCCTCCGGTCCGGACGAGGAGTTCTTCGACGCCAAGGTGAAGGTCCTGTCCGAAATGATCAAGCATCACGTCAAGGAGGAAGAGCAGCCCGGCGGCATGTTCGCCGAAGCGAAGAAGGCAAAGATGGATCTCGAGGAGCTCGGCGAACAACTCGCGGCACGCAAGGCGGAGCTCATGGGCGATTCACCGGCGAACGGCAGAAAGCGGACGCAGCGGGGAACACATGCGAATGCATGAATGAGGAAGGTGGGCTAGCCGGCTGGCTATCAGCCGGCCAGCCACCGGCTAGCCCGAGGGGCGTATCGGTATCGAGTGACGAACCTCATCGTCGATTGGCGCGTCGCGCTGGGGCCTGCTCATATTCTTCCCATCAGCACGAGAATGATCAGGACGACGACGACGAGGCCCAGCAAGCCGCTGGGTCCGTAGCCCCAGCCACTGCTGTAAGGCCACGACGGCAATGCGCCTACGAGCAGCAGGATGAGGACGATGAGAAGAATGGTGCCCAGCGACATAGCGGATCCTCGCGACGTGTGTGCTGTGACAACGTCCATCGCTGTCGAAAGTTCGTGAGCGATGCCAGGAACAATTGCGTATGGGCGATCTTTCCTTTCACGCGATGCACCGGAAGGAGAGGATCGACATATGGCGAGAACTGCGGCTCGGCGGCGCGAGGGTCAAGGGCCACCCTCGACGGCTTCGGTCCAGCGTAAGCTTCAGAATCGGATCGACAGGAAGGATCGGCAGTCGCAGGCGAAGCGATCCGAGTCGGCGCCGCAAACCGGCGCGCGTCGATACCCCGTCCCCCCGTTTCCAAAGCAGCACATCGCGAAGCCTGGCAGCGAGGCGCAACTCGAACCGGCCCCGATGTACGACGCGCCCTTCTACAAAGGGTCGGAGAAGCTCCTGGACAAGGTCGCGCTGATCACCGGTGGTGACTCCGGTATCGGGCGCGCAGTTGCGACGCTGTTCGCGCGGGAAGGAGCCGACGTTGCGATCGTGTACCTGGAAGAGCACGGCGACGCAAAGGAAACGAAGCGCGCGGTGGAGAGCGAAGGTCGCCGGTGCCTGGTGATCGCGGGCGATGTGACTGCCAAGGCGTTCTGCGCGAAGGCGATCGAACAGGTCGTCGATGAGTTCGGTCGACTGGACATTCTCGTGAACAACGCGGCGTTTCAATTGCACGCGACCGACATCGAAGACCTCACCGAGGAGCATTTCGATGAAACGCTCAAGACCAATCTCTACGGCTACTTCCACATGACGAAGGCGGCCGTGCCGCGCATGAAGCAGGGCGGCGTGATTCTGAACACCGGATCAGTGACCGGCCTGGAGGGGAGCAAGCATCTGCTGGATTATTCGACCACGAAGGGCGGCATTCACGCGTTCACGAAATCTCTGGCGGGTCAGTTGATCGAGCGCGGCATTCGCGTGAATGCGATCGCGCCAGGTCCCGTGTGGACGCCGCTCAATCCGGCTGACAAGAAGGCCGCGGACGTGTCCAGGTTCGGCGCGGATACGCCGATGAAACGCCCGGCACAGCCGGAGGAGATCGCGCCGGCGTATGTGTTTCTCGCCTCGTCGCAGTGCTCGAGTTACATCACGGGCGAGATTCTGCCGATCATCGGGGGGTATTGAGCCGCACGCCGTCATTCGGCGACGGCGGCGGATCGCTTTCGCGGGATCTCACGCCCCAGTCAATTGCGCCACGCTCGTCACCACAAACACCAGCACCAGCCGCAGGATGACATCACCGCTCAGAAACTCCGCGGGCGCATGAATCCATCGTCGGCGCTCGTAGCTGCGGAACACGAACGCGCACGCCAGCGTCGACAGCAGCACAGCCAGACGGTCCTGAAAGACCGTATCGACGCACAATCCAACCGACGGAACCAGCAGCAGCGTCCGCCAATAGGCAATCGGCGCCACGAGAGGACGTAGAAGGGTCTGCATGAACTCTCATCTCGACTTCGACGGCGCGCATCATCCCGAATTCGCGCGCGCATCGCCGTTTGACAGTCGATTATTGAGAGTGCCCACGCACTTGCGATCAACGAGGTTGACAACGACGACTGGAGTGCCGCGGCAACACGTTGCGCTTTTCACTCAGGGCATCGTCAGGCTCGGATCCCTCGGCGGAAGATCCCAATCGTAGTGCCCCATGATCGCCGTGTTCAGTCGCTCCCGAAGCTCCTGGACACCCGACGGACACGATGAGCGAGTCGCATAAGTCATGTCCTTGACGAAGGTGAGGCATTGGAGAAGGAACTGGCGCGGCTTCCAGCAGGGATGAGGGCCGAATCTTTCGGAAGTGGTATTGCACGTCGTCGCATGCTCGCTGCCGAGTCGCACCAGTCGGGTGCGATATTCGGGGTCATCCTGGTAAACAGGCAGCGCGCGCCCATTCCTGTCGACATGGAACAGACCGAACTGCTGCAGGTCAGCAGTCGCAATTGCACAGCCGCCCGGTATCTGCAGTTTCAATCGCGAAGGTGCGGCCGGTCCTTTGAGCGTCTCGAGGGGGATGACCTCGACCTCGTACCCGGGACTCGCATCGCTTCCCCACGCATAGCGCGTTTTCTCGCGAAGCTGTCGCAACCGCGCGTCCGCGTAGTCGGTCAACCGCACGCCGACGACTTCCGCAAGCAAGATGGTCGTGTACTCCGAGTCGGCGGCGGGGCGTGTGGGCGAAGGGCAGGCCCAGGTGGCGAAGGACGTCGCGGCAAGCAGGGTCACGACGCAAGGCTTTACGACGAGTTCGAGAATGTGCACTTCGGCGGACTCCCTGGAGGTGGCTGCAGTTTGGCCGATTCGCGTGGCGCTGCGTGGAGATGTTGGCCATCAGGCGATGCTAACGCCATCGCCGGCCTGTTCGGGTTCGGCGCTGCGCGGCGAATGCGCTTGGTGCGGTTCCCCCTAGCATCCACGGGGTTTCCCTATGGTTGTCCCTGAAGCGCTGTGATGGCATCGCCAGTGCGAACCACTTCAGGGGGTGGGCGATGCCAGAACAACAACCGGGCAATGCCGGCGTCGATCTCGATTCGCTGCCGCTCGCCGCGCCGTGCCGGGTGCTTGAGCCGTCTGCGCCGCTCCACTGGCTGCAGATGGGATGGAACGACTTGCGCCGCGCGGGCTTGCCGAGTCTCTTCTACGGAGTGCTGCTCGCTGCGCTGAGCGCGTTGATCGCGTACGCGACCTGGCGCTTCGGCACGCTCGCTTTGTATCTCGGGCTCGCGACTGGCTTCGTCTTCATCGGCCCCTTCCTTGCGATGGGCCTGTACTCCATCAGCTACCAGCTCGAGATCGGTCGCAAGCCGACTCTGTCGTACAGCCTCGAGGAGGGCCGGACACATCTGCCGGACACCCTCGTGCTCGGCCTGTGCCTGCTCGTCGTTCTCCTGGTCTGGGCTCGCGCTGCGACTGTCATGAGCATTTTCCAGCCCGATCGTGCGATCGGCGCGTGGACCGAGCTGCTCGCCTACTTCGGCATCGGATCGCTCGTGGGGCTTCTCTTCGCATCCGTCGTCCTCGCCGCGACAGCATTCTCGCTGCCGATGCTGCTCGATCGACGCACGGACGCCATCACTGCTGTCGTAACCAGCATCAATGCAACTTTGCGCAACAAGCTGACGGTGGCGCTGTGGGGTGCGCTGATCGCGTGCTTCGTCGTGATCGGCTTCGCCACGTTTCTCGTCGGGTTCGTGATCCTGTTGCCGCTCATCGGGCATGCGACGTGGCACGCGTATCGCAGCGGGATCGATGCTTCGGCCTGGCCGGCGACGCATACGGAGGGAACAGGCTAGAGGAGTCGGTGCGACGCCAAGCGCGCATCGTTCAGTCGCATCGAGCGTGTCGAGGTACGCATGTTTCATAAGGTGCCCGTCGAAAGAGCCGCGGCTCTATCTGACGGCCTGCACGGCCTGACTGCCACGGAAGCCGCAGCGAGCCGCGCGCGCTTCGGCAACAACGACATCATCGTTGCCCCATCGTCGGGTTGGCGGGACCTGCTCCGGGACACCGTGCGCGATCCGATGATCTGGTTCCTCGCCGCCACTGCGCTGCTGTTCGCATGGCTTGGCGACTACGCGGAGGCGGGGATCCTCGCCATTGCGCTGGGACCGATCGTAGGCATGGATGCCTATCTCCATCGCCGAACACAGGCCAGCACAGAGGGATTGGCCGGGCGTCTCGCGACGCATGCCCGCGTGCTGCGCGATGGCGTGGTCGCCGACATTCCTTCCACCGAGATCGTGCCGGCCGATGTCGTGATCGTGAGCGAGTCGGAGCCCTTTCCTGCCGACGGCATACTGATCGGCGGCGAGAACCTGCAAGTGGACGAGTCGGCGCTGACCGGCGAGGCGCTGCCTGTGCGCAAGCACGCGCTTGATCTGGCCCCTCCGGGTCAGGCTGGCAAGGGCGCGCCGGTGGAACGCTTGGTCGAGCACGAGTACTGGGGAGCTGCAGGCACGCGACTGCTGACGGGTGAGGCGCGATTGCGCGTTGTGTTCACCGGTGCGGAGACGCTCTACGGACAAATCGTGCGCTCGGCGCAAGCCGGCACGCATGAACGCACGCCGTTGCAGCAGGCGCTCACCTCACTGGTCACGACGCTTCTGGTTGCCGCCGGGGTCATGTGCCTGGCGCTCGCCACGACCCGCTATCTCCAGGGATACGGCATCCTCGACGCGGTGCTGAGCGCCGTCACTCTGGCAGTTGCCGCGCTGCCGGAAGAGTTCCCCGTCGTATTCACGTTCTTTCTCAGCATCGGCGTCTATCGCCTGGCGCGTCGTCAGGCGCTGGTCCGGCGCGCAGTCGTCGTCGAGAACATAGGTCGCGTGAGCTGCATCTGCTCCGACAAGACCGGCACGCTCACTGAAGGACGACTGGAGCTCACACACGTATTGCCGGCGCCGGGCGTATCAGAGGAAGAGGTGCTGCGTACGGCCGCCCTTGCGTCCAGATCGGGCAGCGCGGACCCGATGGATCTTGCCGTTCAGAGCCGCGCCCCGTCCGTCGAGCAGCACCGCGTCGCGGTCTTTCCGTTTACGGAGGATCGACGTCGCGAAGTTGGCATCGTGCAGGGTGCGCAAGGGAATGTCGTGGCAGCAGCCAAGGGCGCGCCCGAGACGATCATCGGCATGACCGCGATCTCGCCAGCGGAGCGCGACGAGTGGCTGCGCAGAACGATCGAGCTTGCGTCATCCGGTCACAAAGTCATTGCCTGCGCACGCTCCGAACTTGAGAGCTGGCAAGGCGGAGAGCCCGACCGGAACTATGCGCTGCTGGGACTGCTCGCGTTCGAGGATCCGGTTCGCCCGACAGCCGCAGAGGCCGTGCGGAAGGCGCGAGCCGCCGGAATTCGCGTCATCATGGTCACGGGCGATCATCCCGCCACGGCTCGGGCGATCGCCCACGAAGCGGGTATCGGTGCAGACCCACCGCGCGTCATCGATGGTCCGGAGCTACCGGAGTATCTGAAGACCAATGGCGCCGCTGGGCTGAGCAATATCGACGTCGTCGCCCGCTGTGTCCCGGCACAGAAGCTGGACCTGGTGCGGGCCCTGCAGGCAGCCGGCGAGATCGTGGCAGTGACCGGCGACGGTGTGAACGATGTGCCTGCCCTGCAGGGCGCCGATATCGGCATAGCCATGGGCGAGCGCGGCACGCGCAGTGCGCGCGAAGTGGCTTCCATAGTGCTGCTCGATGACAACTTTCGAACCATCATCGGGGCGATCTCGGAAGGCCGTCAGCTGTTCGAGAACCTGAAGCTCAGCTTCGCCTATCTGCTGATGGTGCACATCCCGCTCGTGCTCACGGCGGCGTTCATCCCGTTCGCGGGGTACCCGCTGCTCTATCTCCCGGCTCACATCGTCTGGCTGGAACTCATCATTCATCCGACCGCGCTGCTCGTATTTCCGCAAGTGCCCTCGTCCGAGCGCCTCACACCGCTCACGCGGCACAGCCGGCTGCGTTTCTTCGATACGGTGGAGTGGGCCGTCATTTGTGTAGTGGGTCTCGCTGTTGCAGCGGTGATAGCGACGGGTTATGTGCGCAGTCTCGGACCGGACCAGGATGTCGAGCATGCGCGCAGCATGGCGATGGTCACGCTGATCGTGGCGAGTGCAACCACGACGCTCGGACTCAGCAGCCTGCGAACGCGCAGCTCGGTCGTCGCCATCGTCGGCAGCCTGGCATCAGCGGTGGTGTTCGTGCAGTCGGGTCCGATCGCGGAACTGTTGCATCTCAGTCCGCTTCACGCGGACGACTGGCTGCTTGCCGCGGCGGCCGGTGTCGTGCCAGGTGCCCTTGCGTCGCTCATGATCTGGCGGCGCACCCGATAAGACCGGCCGCCGGAAGCCTCAGGCGGTGACGGCACCTCTGCGCCGCAGTCGGCGCACGAGCCAGTGCTTTGCCGCACCGATGACGTGGAGAACGGCTGCCCCGACGAGCACGTTGAACAGTACTTCGTGGACTTCTTCGAGAGTCTCCTCGTCGCCCAAGGCAATTCTCGGTACATCGAACCAGTTCAGGAATCGCAGCGGCTCGTCCTCCACCGAAGACAATGCCCAGCCAGTCAGCGGAATCGCAAGCAGGAGCAGGTAGAAGCCGACGTGCACGGCGCGGGCAAGCGCGATTTCGTACCGCTTCATGTCGGCAGGCCATGCCGGTACGGGATTGAGGAATCGCCATGCGAGGCGAGCGATCGCAAGCAGTAGCACCGTCAGTCCAAGAGTCTGATGCAGCGTCAGTGCATCGAAGCCAGTGCCAGAGATCGGTCCGGAGTCTTCATCGGCCTCCGCCAGCAGCCATTGAGCGAGAATGGCCAGTACGATGATCCAGTGCAGCGCCCGGCTGATGAGCCCGTAGTGCGATCGCGTGTTGAGCAGATTCATGTGCAAGTGCCACTCATGGGTGAATTACGGTTGCGGGCGGGGTGTCGAAGTCACGCCCGGCGGAAGCACGGGATGGATGATCCTGGGCTGCTCGCCCGTCAGGCTGCCGAGGAACGCGACGATGCTCTCGATCTCCCTGGCATTCAGCTGCGTGCCCAGCTGGCTGGAGCCCATCACGCCGACCGCCTGCCGCAGATCCCAGGCCCTGCCCGTGTGAAAGTACGGCGCGGTGAGCGCAATGTTGCGCAGGGTCGGCGAGCGGAACACGTACTCGTCGCCGGCAGTCTTCGTCACCATGAATCGGCCCTTGTCCTGTGCCGGCAGGAGATCGGCGCCCGGTTTCTCCACGACGCCGAACGGCGCGTACATGCCGCCGCCGACGTTGATGCCGTTGTGGCACGCGGCACAGCCCTTGTTCATGAACAGCTGCAGGCCTTCTTTCTGCGCCGCGCTCAGTGCCGAAGCATCGCCGCGCAGATACTTGTCGAACGGCGCATTGGGAGTGATCAGCGTTGCCTCGAACACGGCAATCGCCTTCTGTGCGTTCGCCAGCGTGACGGGTTTCGGCTCGTCGGGGTACGCAGCCTGAAATGCGCTCACATAGCCTGGAATCGAAGCAAGCTGCTCGGCAAGGTGCGCTTTGGGCGATGCCATCTCGACCGGATTGACCATCGGTCCGCCCGCCTGCTCTTCGAGGTCTTTCGCGCGTCCGTCCCAGAACTGCGCCGTGTTGAAGACAGCGTTCAATACGGTCGGCGCATTGCGGCCGCCGCGTTGCCATTGGTGCCCGATTGACGTCTCTTCGGCATCAGCGCCGGCGAGACCGACGTTGTGGCAGGAGTTGCAGCTGATCGCATGACTGGCTGAGAGTCTCGGGTCGAAGTACAGCATCTTGCCGAGCTCGAGCTTGGCAGGCGTAGCCGCATTGCCGGGCAGCGCAGGCGGCGTAGTCGGGATCGGCTTGAACTGTGCCCGCGCCGACGTCAGCAACTCATCGCCGTTGGCCGTCGTCGCACCGGCCACTATGAGCGCCAGCACGCAGAAACTGATCGTGCGCATACTTCACTCCTCAGTCTGCCCCCTAGCTTCCACGGCGGTGCATCGCTCAGCGATGCGCGGTTCCACTGCGTCTGCACGTGAAACTCCGCGGTGCGCCCGGCATACGCCCTGAGCGGGCACGCAGAACTGCGTGCTCCCTGCGTGGAAGTCCGTGTTCGACAGGAGTAGCTCGCGGACTACGCTTTGGGCATGAGCAGCTTCGCGCCGGCGCCAGTTCTCGAAGCGAACGCCCTGCGCAAGATCTACCGCTCAGGCGAGGTCGAGGTGCAGGCGCTGCGCGGCGTCGATCTCGCTCTGGCGGCCGGCGAGCTGATTGTCCTGCTCGGCGCTTCCGGCAGCGGCAAGTCGACACTGCTGAACATCATCGGCGGCCTCGACACGCCCACCAGCGGCGAAGTGCGCTTCGAGGATCACTCGCTGCGGACGCTGGACGACGCCGGCCTTACGTCCTACCGACGCGATCACGTCGGCTTCGTATTTCAGTTCTACAACCTCATTCCGAGCCTCACGGCGCTCGAGAACGTGGCGCTCGTCACCGAGATCGCGCGAGCACCGATGCCGCCCGCCGAAGCGCTGCGCATGGTGGGTCTCGGCGATCGCCTCGACCATTTTCCCGCACAGCTGTCGGGCGGCGAGCAGCAGCGCGTCGCCATCGCGCGGGCGATCGCCAAGCGGCCTGATGTGCTGTTGTGCGATGAGCCGACCGGAGCGCTCGACAGCGCGACAGGAATTCTGGTGCTCGAGGCCATCGAGCGGATTCATGCGGAGCTCGGCACGACGACCGCTCTGATCACTCACAACTCCGTCATCGCGCGGATGGCGCATCGTGTGCTCGTGATGCGCGATGGATTGATCGCCGAGGAACACCGCAACCCGACTCGACAGCCCGCCCGTGAGCTCTCCTGGTGATGCGCGCGCTCGATCGCAAGCTCTGGCGTGGTTTGTGGCACATGCGCGGGCAAGTGCTCGCGATCGGTCTCATCATGGCCTCGGGCATCGGAGTGCTCGTGATGGGGCTCTCGACCGTAGAAGCGCTGGACGAGACCGCACGGGCGTACTACGAGCGTTATCGCTTCGGACAGATCTTTGCACACGTCAAACGCGCGCCGCGGCACCTGACTGCGCGGATCGCAGCGCTCCCGGGCGTACAGTCCGTGGAAACGCGCGTCGTGCAGAATGCGGTAGTCGACATCGAAGGATTCGAGGAGCCAGTGGTTGCGCAGCTCGTGTCCGTTCCCTCACGGACGTCGGCGCACCTCAACATGCTCACGTTGCGCGCAGGGCGGATGCTCAACTCTCGCGCGACCGATGAGGCGCTGATCTCCGAGCCATTCGCCCAAGCGCACGGCCTCGGCCCAGGAGCTTCAGTGCGCGCAATTCTGAATGGCACCTGGCGTGAACTGCGCGTCGTCGGTGTCGTGCTGTCGCCGGAGTATGTGTACGCGATCGGACCCGGTGCGCTCATGCCGGATGACTTGCGCTTCGGAGTCCTGTGGCTGTCGGAGGAGGCGCTGGAAGCCGCGTTCGATCTCGATGGGGCCTTCAACGACATCAGCCTTTCGCTCCTGCGCGGCGCCGATGCGCAGGCAGTCATTGCCGAAGTGGATCGCATCCTCGAGCGCTATGGCGGCATTGGTGCTTACGAGCGCGCGGATCAGCTGTCGAACTGGTTCCTCACGAACGAGATCAAGCAGCTGCGTACGTTGTCTCGCATCCTGCCGACAGTCTTTCTGGCAGTCGCTGCGTTCCTGACCAACATGGTGATCGCGCGGCTCATCGCAATCGAGCGCAGCGAGATCGGCTTGCTGAAGGCTTTCGGTTACTCGCAGCGAGAGATTGCCTGGCACTACCTGAAGCTGGTGATTGTCATCGGCGCGTTCGGCGTGCTGCTCGGCTGGCTGTCGGGCTACTGGTTGGGCTGGTACGACACGCGCCTCTACGCGAAGTTCTATCACTTTCCGTTTCTGCTGTTCCGCCCTGGTCCGATGCCGTTCGCGATCAGCGCCGTTGTGGGCGTCGGTGCTGCGCTCGCGGGTGCCTTGCGCGCAGTGCGCGGCGCCGCGGTGCTCGCGCCCGCGGAGACGATGCGCCCACCGGCACCAGCCATGTTCCGGCGCACGTACCTGTCCCGGTCGGCGATGGCGGCCAAGGTCGAACAACTGAGTCGCATCATCCTGCGGCAGGTTGGACGCTGGCCGCTGCGCTCGTTCACCACGTGCGCCGGCATTTCCATGTCCGTCGCCGTGTTGATCACATCACTGCAATGGATCGATGCAATCGATCACATGGTCGATGTCTACTTCAGGCAAGCGCAGTCCCAGGATGTCACGGTCAGCTTTGCGGACCCGCGGTCGAGCGAGGCAGTGCGCGACCTCAGTCGGCTCGGCGGCGTACAGGCAGTGGAGCCGATGCGTATCGTTCCGGCGAAACTGCGAGCAGGGCTCTACGAACAGCGCGAGGCGCTGCAGGGGGTGCCGATCCAGCAGTCGCTGTTCAGAGTCTACGATGCCAGCGGCCGCGCGCTGACATTGCCCGAAGAAGGTCTGATGATTTCCTCGATGCTCGGAGAGATGCTGCATGTCTCGACGGGCGACCTGATCGAAGTCGAGATTCTCGATGGGCGGCGCGGCATCTTTCAGGTTCCGGTAGCCGGCATGTTCGAAACGTACATCGGATCGCCGGCGTACATGAACATTGATGCGCTCGCGCGGCTTCTCTGGGAGCGGCAGACAGTGACCAACGTTCATCTGCGCGTGGATCCTCTGGCCCGCCCCGCGCTGCTTGCAGAGCTGAAGATGCTCCCCCGCCTGACTGCCATAACGCTCAAGGATGCTGCGATCCGCACGTTCGACGAAACGATGGCGGAGACGATCATGATCTTCGTCTCCTTCTTTGTCGCGTTCTCATGCGCCCTCGCATTCGGTGTCACCTACAACGCTGCGCGGATTGCGCTGTCGGAACGAGGCCGCGAACTCGCAACGCTGCGGGTCCTCGGCTTCACGCGCGCCGAAATTTCCTATCTGCTGTTGGGTGAGATCGCATTGCTCACGCTTGCAGCGCTACCGCTCGGCTGCCTCATCGGCCGGGCGCTCGCGCGGCTGATCGTCACCGCGTTCAAGACTGAGCTCTATCGCGTGCCGTTCGTCGTGGATGCATCGACGTACGCCTGGGCCATGGTCGTGACCACGCTCGCGACCGGTGCATCTGCGCTGCTGGTGCGTCGTCGCCTGGATAGGCTCGATCTCATCGCCGTACTGAAGACCCGCGAGTGACCATGGAAGCGACCACGAGAAAGAGAATCTTGCTATGGCTGGCGCCGGTCGGCGCTCTGTTCGTCGTGCTCGCGTGGCTGTTCCGAGCGCAGCCCATCGCGGTAGACCTCCTGACGGCCGAGCGTGGCCCGCTGGAAGTTTCCATCGGCGACGAGGGTCAGACACGCGTTCGCGACGTGTTCGTCGTGTCCGCTCCGGTGGCAGGGCTCATGCGTCGCGTGGAGCTGAAGGCCGGCGATCGCGTTGCCGCGAATGAAACGATCATCGCCCGACTGGAGCCGACCGTGCCGATGTTCCTGGACGAACGCGCCATGACAGAGGCAAAGGCAAACGTCGAGGCCGCCGATGCAGCCCGAAAATTCGCGGAAGCGCAGGGGCGCCGCATGCAGGCTGAGCTGGAGTTCGCCGAGTCGGAGCTGCGCCGCCTGCGAGCACTCGCTGCCCGGCAGAGCATCTCTCAGAATGAGCTCGATTCCGCGGAGCGTCGGGCGAAGACCGCGATCGCTGCGCTGGCAGAGGCGCAGGCAGCGATCAAGATGCGGGACTCGGAGTACCGGCAGGCGCGCGCCCGCCTGCTGAACCCGGCGGAGGCCAAGCGGGCCGCCAAGGACTGCGACTGCATCCTGGTGCGATCGCCGGTAGCCGGATCGGTGCTGCGCGTCCTGCAGGAAAGCGAAGCGACCGTTGCCGCAGGCACGCCCATTCTGGAGATCGGTGATCCGCGGAATCTGGAGATCGAAGTCGATCTCTTATCCGAGGAGGCAGTTCGCGTGAGACCCGGTCAGCGTGTCGTGATCGATAGTTGGGGTGGCCCGGCTCCGCTCAGAGGCACCGTGCGGCGCATCGAGCCGTACGGCTACACGAAGGTGTCGGCGCTGGGCATCGAAGAGCAGCGGGTCAACGTGATCATCGATCTGCTGGAGCCCTACGAAACATGGCGTCGACTCGGTCATGGATACCGCGTCGAGCCTCGCATCGTGGTGTGGGAGTCGAAGGACGCGCTGCGCGTGCCGTTGTCCGCCTTGTTCAGGCACGGAGACCGCTGGGCGGTGTTCGTCGAGCAGAATGGTCGAGCCGAATTGCGGGAGGTGCAGATCGACCATCAGAACGGGCTGCAGGTTCAGATCACCGAGGGACTGGACGTCGGCGAGCGGGTCGTGCTCCATCCGAACGAGCGGATTGCAGATGGATCGCGCATCCGCATGCGGGTGGGCGGATGACCCACTGAAGTCTGGCGCGCCCGGAGAGATTCGAACTCCCGACCCTCTGGTTCGAAGCCAGATGCTCTATCCAACTGAGCTAC